>Ga0209632_10002239_pt1 | contig 18652 bp, 16 predicted proteins | sample COG_10_FD_184754 | JGI IMG/M metagenome (GOLD analysis project Ga0209632, IMG submission 184754) | Pelagic Microbial community sample from North Sea - COGITO 998_met_10 (SPAdes) (version 2) | ecosystem: Environmental > Aquatic > Marine > Neritic zone/Coastal water | place: Helgoland, sampling... | reverse complement strand
TAAATGTATACTGTGTCAGCCTAGCTTTTAGCAGGTAAATAGTATTGTCATGATGTGTGGTGTAAAAAGGCTCGTAGTGGTGATGTCTAGTATGGGTTGGATACATGTCACAGCGTTCCCGCTAATCAAGCCTGGTAATACTACCACCCTACTAAATTTTAGCCCTCTACTCTTTTCTAGACAAAGTGTGTTTTATATTTTCGACATATATTCGACATGTTACCTATGTTATACATATGTTACATACTATGCCATGTATATTATACATAGACATATCATACATATCATAAATATGTTAAAATATATATAAAAAAAAAAAAAAAAAAAATTCTAGATAATAGGTATGCGAGAAAGTTAGTCCATGGGATAGTATTAGACATGGGTAATAAGGAAGGATGTTATTACCTGTACAAGGGTTTTCCAACCAGTAGCATGAGCGCTGTGACCTGTCTTACCTGATACTAAATAGCATACGCCCTATCGCCTGTATGCAAAAATGAATACACACACCATAATCGTTATTCCATGTACTAAAAATGAATACACACAGCATGGAGGTCGTACAGGCGTCTATCAGGACCTGTTATTCCTATGTATGAAAAAGTGGCGTAGCCCCTGGTGTGTAAGGTATACAGGCAGCCATCACTATCTAAAAAAATAATACATGGAAATAGTGGGGCTAATTGTAAACACCTGTAGTTGATACGGGACACAGCAGTGTAGTGCTATTTCTATATACACTACAGGCACACAGCGTTATACCTACTAAGCCCATGCTAGAGCGAAATTCCTATCAAACGTACTTTCTCCGTACGAAAAACAATAGTCTAAAACCCCATTATAGAGACCCGCTAGATACTGTGAGAGGTAAAAAAACGCTTGTAGTCTACCCCTATGTGGTGTTGTAATTGTATTTTCGTAATACTATTCCATGTAGTGCAGTATGCAATAGGGAGGAAAATTGGGGGTCGAAATGAGACCATGGGACATTCGTAACAAAATATCCCTATGTGTGAGTACGTAAAATATAGTATTCTTATTCCTAGATTTTCGTAACAAATCGTAAACTGGTAACATTTTCGGTCGAAATGCCTATGTGATTGGATATTACAAATAAGAATATTTCAGTATTGTAAAAGTCCTTATGTAACCGGCACGAGTGTGTCGAGGTCCTTACCCTCCAAGATTTAAAAAGATTTAAAAAGATAAAAAAATATAAAAAAAGATGATATAAAATTATATATAAACGCAAATATTTAAATTAAACATGGTACGTGTCAACAAACAGAAAGCAAAGCGAAAGCAAAAGCAAGTGGTTGCGAAAACGAAAGCGAAAAAGAAAACATGCGACTGTTCCATTTGTATGGACGAGGTAAAGGACAAGGCGACACTACCGTGTAAGCATTCCTTCTGTAAAGGTTGTATCGTAAAGTGGAGCGAGACCTCCACCACATGTCCTAACTGTAGGGAACCGTTCACGTTCATAAAACACGGGCGTAAGAAGATCAAGGTACAGGAGAAACGTCAACGTCCCGATCACGAGGAGGAGGTTGACAACATGAGCATCGGGGAGTTGGTTCTCCAGGTGACTCTCCGATTTATTGATTCGCAACAATTTCGAAACGCGTTGGCACGGGATGTTGGACTTGGAGACTCCCACGCAACGTCTGTGGCAAGAGTTGTTTATCACATGTTAAACGACCGCGATAGTTTGGCATTACCACCGGGTGACAGTGTGTTTACTCGGCACATAATAAACATGGTGGGTATAATGAACCCCGAGGAGTTGCAACGTGCAAAGGAATCCATCTCCCACACATGGTTGTCACGACGCGGTGGAGCACATCATCCCATTCTTATTTGATTTTATTTGAACAACCATTTCAAGAGTACAAGGTCGTCTACTATAATTATACATATCAACCCAATATACAAATAATTTACTTCATTTGCGTAGTACAGTTGCAACACCCAATTCATAGAACATGTCCACAAGTACAAATACTTCGTAAAGTATCTGAACCCTGACAACTCGTACAAGAATCGTAGTCCTAGGTATAGGTTCACAGGGAAAGCTAGAGCAGAGAAGTAAGTGTACAGTACGAGCAGCTGACCGGTGTTGTTGGTGTTGAAGTCGATGGACCATGCCATCATTAGCAGTACGACAGAGGCAGTGTGATGCAACCGTGTCGTTGTGGGCAATTTCTTCACTCGAAACATGCCGACGACATCGTTGGAGACGTACATACTAGCTAGAATTTTAAACATGGTATCGTCCCATACGTCCTCTACCAATCCAAAATAGACGGGTACAATGCCGGCGATTACCAGCAAAGAGAGGTAGGTACCTTTGACAACATTTTTACATATGTAGTATTTCCTGTTCTCGTCGAGATGTTGAAATTGTACGGTATCGTAGGTAAAGTAATTGTATGTCTGGTTATAAGCAATGTAGAGTAAACAACATGAAATCAAAAAAACTAGTAAGGGTACTAATGGTACCATGCATGATTAAATGATACGCTTGTAATATACTATCATAAACTTAAAAGAGGTTAGAGCAAGCTACCAGAGCACGGGTCTTAAACTCGTATATGTAATACAGTAAGAGAATGAATAATAACTTACCTCAAGTAACACGATCTACAGACGGAGATATACTCGTTCCCGATGTCGATCTGCTTGTTTGATGAGTTCAATCGCTTTGTAAACGATGCTTTGGTCCCATTCTTGCATTTGGAACAATACGCTGTCATGAGATGTACTTTGTCGAGATCGCAAAATGGAATGAGCTGAAGTATTTGACCAAATGTGGCTCGCTTGTAGTCCGCGATTAATCCGGCTACAATGACCGTTTTTCGCTGTCGTTCCACCCATGTCATAACAGCCTCGAACAGATCTGGAAAGAATTGGGCTTCGTCTATAGCTATGATGTCAGCGTCTGGACTCTTTACATCTTGTAGTTTACTAACCATGACCGCGGAGGTCTTCGTACCGCAATGAGAAACAATCGCATTATTCGAATACCGCGTGTCTAGGGTATGGTTGATCACTAACACCGACTTACCAATGGACTCAAACCGCTTGATCTGGCGCATCAGCTCCGTGGTCTTACCGGAGAACATGGGACCCGCGACCACCCTTAGGGTCATTTCAATAAATTACCACTATAATATATACTTCAGTATTCATAAATGTCAACTCAGTCAGGAGCTCAAATCGGTGAAGTATATATTTACAAAGGTGAAAAGGTCATGATCACCCGTTCCTCTAGTGCAGCGCGGACGTATAGATATAAGATTCCTAGGGAAGGTTATAATATATCGAAAACAGAAGATAAAGCCGTGTTTGACGCCAGTGCTCGTTTGTATGCACCACAGATAAAGAGAGGAGATATCTACAAAGCCGAATATGTATATGTGAAAATACTTTCGATCGTCGCTGTGGAAGACAAGATACGATATGAAACGTTGAATCGACGACTGCCTGACACAACTTCAAGTTTCTATGATTTCACAAGGCGCTTCTCGTTTGTAGCGAGGGAAATGCGTTTGGGCGACTTATACAAGAAATATGAACAGTATTACTACAGTGTGAGTTTGAATCCACTACATTACAAAAACCTGTTTAGAAATGACGATAGTATCAGTATTGACCCAATCGATGTTTTTAAGACATGGGAGTTTCAACAAAGTGGACCAAGAGAAGGTGAAGAATGGAGGTCCCAACTGAGAGGTACAACACGTACTGTCGAGGAGGTTATAGACGGTGGCTCGCTTGAAGTTGACCTTAGCAATCTCGTGGACAATCCTCCGATGTGGAGTTTTCTCCGTGAATACAAGCCTTTAAAGAAAACCAAATTGCCTTGGAATGCTCCAGCGGCTCCGGCTCCAGCGGCTCCGGCTCCGGCTACGTACCCGGACGGACAGAGCATTCAATTGGGCGATAAGGTATGGATAAGAGCACCGGGAAATACGATTGTTAACGGTGTTGTAACCAAAATATTGCCAGGTGAAGTTGGGATACGGGCTGGCGAAGAGGATCTATCCTATGAGCTCGAAGGTCTGAGGATAACCCTAAAGTTAAGGGCTGCTAAGTACCCCGATGAGCAGTTGATTCAAGTTGGCGATGAGGTACAGATTAATGATTTGTTGGGTGAAATGGATGGTAAAACAGGCAAGGTAACGACAATATATACACGTGAAGATGCAAGTAGAAACACGGTCAACGTAGACATTGATGGTACCTCTACGGAATGGAAACCGCGTCAATTAATATTATTGTCTCGTACCTTAGTAGCTGAGCAACGTTCAGCGGCGGCAAAAGCAGCTATTGAACGTCAAATAAAAGCCGCGTTAAAGAAGGGCGATTTGGACGCTTTAAAACCCCTTGTTTCAACCAAAGGGATTCTACATATGGCAATTCGCTCAGAAAATGTGCAGGCTGTTGAGTTCCTATTGGGTTTGTCGGACGTTGACTTCTTCTATCCCAATCCATATTATAAAATAAACACATCGATTGGTAAAACGGCATTAACCCCACTGGCATTAGCGTTACTTGTAACAAACCCAGAAATACAAGAAGCCATGGTAAAACTGCTCTTACCTGTGTCCAATGTCGCAAAAGGAACTGTTAATAATGGAAATACTATACCCGCGATAGGTGTGGCAATTTACGACTATGTGACGGTGGAGGCGTTTAAGCTGATTGCAGACAGAACCCTTGAGCCATCGCTAACATATTATGAAAAGCACATAATATTTCATGCAATCGACAAGGCGCCAACGGAAAAGATAATGACTAAAATTAGGTACATGATCAGCAAAGGCATGGATTTAAACGTGTTTTCGGGTTTAGCCCAGAGCAACCCATTCGAGTATGCGCTTAAAAAGTCAGCTATGTATACTAAGAAGGGTTATATGGAATTAGCTTATTTATTGTCTCAGTACAAACCAGCAGTGGAAACCGTTCGGAACACGGTCGTACGAGAATTTACGTACGATTTATTAATGGCATGTGGATGGGGTACATCGTGGGATAAAGACGCGGGGTATAATATTCGACGAGATATACTCATAGAGTTTATACGGAACACGATAATGTTAGGCGAAGACAACAACTTTGTAAAGATATTAAATATACATTATCGATTGTCGGAACTAGCGGCTAGATCAGGGGATGTTCCAGGCGCAAAGGAGCTCATGGATGCACCATTTCCAGCATTCAAGCAAAGTGTAAAGGAGTATCTGGAGAAGTTGCCAAGCGATGAAGCCGCTGGTATATTTCAACAAATCATTGATGAAAGAAAAATATCATTTTTGTATTATGCATTCGATCATCTAGAACTTGACGCTAATACAATGGATGCTAGAGGCGTGCCGATAATCTTTGCGGTTATAAACAAAGAATATGGAGACCCACGAAAACCGATGTTAAATTACTTTATGGAAAAGACGGATGTGCTCTATAATCTGAAAAACACTAAGAAAGAAGTGCCGCTACAACTTTACGTCCGTAAAATTCTAAAGAAGGGATTTCAAGATGATAATTACGAGACGCTTAAAACGATGATAGAAAAAATTAAAGAAGATGACATGAGCAAAGAGATATTCAACAACCAAAATGAAGAGGGATCTACTGTGTTGCATTATACTGTGGCGTATGAAAAATACAGCAAACCATATTACCAATTGCTAAAAAAATACGTGGACCCAAAAATTAAAAACAATGACGGAGAGAGTATCGTGTTCTCTAGCCATAAATGGGTGTATTCTGATCTGTTTCTGTATGAACAATTAGGAGAAGTAAACAATGAAGGAATGTCGGTATTCATGAGCGCCTGTCTTGATTTTACTTATAAGAGAACATTGGAAAAAATGAGGTTTATCCTAAACAATGCCCTTCACAAAACGTTCGTACCGGATGGAACACCCGGGGTAAAGGACGGAACGAGAGTGCTAGAGTGGTTGCTAGAAAAACACGTGACGGATATGTGCTTTGAGCCATTTTTGGAACAGGGATTGGATCCGAACCGCGACGTCTCCCCAGGTAATACCTCAAATACGGTAATGATGCAAGTAGTTGATAACGGTATAGAAGATGACGAGAAGCTTATCGTAAAATACATCGACAAGATTGATTTAAACAAGAAGAATGGTAAGGGTTATAATCTGCTGGCGGTTATAGTAGACCAACTATCATTTGAAGGGACTCTTCAAGACGAGGATGACGCCGGATTGTGGCGTGATTTCATAGCAATGTTGATTGCAAAAGGATCAAAGATAGATGGTGTTCTAAAGCTTAGTATGAAGTTGGACTTGCAGTATATCATTGATATCATCGTTACTCCACGTGAACACTACATCTACGACCTGGAGAGACTCAACAAAAGTATCAAAGCGAAATGCAAAGGCTACACGAACCGAGCCTATAACCCTGTCGATTACAGAGCGTGCAAGGGGTATTCGCGCAGATTGAAGAAAAACAGTAAACGAATCAAAGAATTAAAGCAGATGACGGACGAAGAGTACCAAAAGATGTTAAGTTTATTGCAAGCTGGCGAAATGACAAAGTGTGCGAACAAGGAGGACTTGATTCTCTTCATGCCATGGGAAGCGGAGGACTATCGCAATACACTATTCTTAAGACTTGAAAAAGACGGTAAAGCTATGGTGTGGTGCTTTGTCAACAAGCTGTATCCCGCGGATCCAGAAATCCCTGGTGACACTGATGAAGAGGTGTCAATAGACGAGTCCATAAAGGATATGTTGTTCGCAAACTGGGTGAACCAGGACGGTACGGCATATGAGGCTAACACACATGGACGAGGAGGAACTACCGGCAACGATCTGTACATTCAAATGAGAACGAGCAATGGTGCGAAGTATTACTTAATGTACGACGATCTCTTGCGAAAAATCATTACGTTTGTCAACAATCGAGCAAGCGTTGACCTTAGACTCCTAGACTGGAAATTACCTGTGTCTATTCACGCAAAGTATGAAAAACGAGTTGCCATTGCGAACGCCGATGGGAGCATGGGTGTATCAGAAACCCATGGAACGAGGGCAGAGGACATCTATGTCGTCGAAGAGATTATCAATTTGGATAGCAGGGAGAGGATCGATAGGGGTAAAGCTTGCGAGGGGACGTGTTTAAAATTCTAACTATAAATATATATCACACGTTAAACAATATGTTTCGATACACTTACCTTACATTTGAACAGTGCGTAAAAGACAGAAACGAACTTCAGCGCAAGTTACAGATCCCTGTGGACGAGGAGGAGAGTAAAAGGATGTGTAAAACACTGTACATCTTATTTTTTAACAACCTATAAATATATATAATATGTTTTAACACATGAAACCGAAAGTATGGTATTGTAACCCTCTTCAGACCTCTATGGTACCCGCGTCGGAACCTTACATCGGATTTGATAATCAGATCCATTGGAGACAGATCCTCGTACCGAAACGATTATTTAAATTAACTCAAAGGAACACTGCTTTGCCGTCCAAACTAAACAAACGCGGTACTGTGCCCGATGGACGTTCTTGACTCGCCTCGAGTTTCCAGACTTTGCCGTAGTTGTCCCACGACATTCCTTCTTTAAACGACCGTTCGATAGGTCGTCTTAGGTAACTCACGCCGTCATGTTGCAAGAAACACGACATGCCGCGTTCAGGGTACGTCTTACGACGCTGTGTGTTCACCCACGGGGTCGGGGGTTTGCCGCCTCGAAGACGAAGAACCAAATGAAGAGTCGCCTCTTTTTGGATATTGTAATCGGACAACGTACGTCCGTCTTCTAGTTGCTGTTTAAGATGTTAGTAATGTGCAAACCAGTATATTTCAAAGTTATTTTCTTAACTTACCTTTCCCGCGAATATAAGACGCTGTTGGTCTGGAGGGATGCCTAAAAATGTTGTTAGTAATTTTCATAGTAACGTTTCTTGCAATAAAACTTACCTTCCTTATCTTGAATCTTGTTTTTTACTGTCTCAACAGTATCTGTCGCCTCTACATCGAGTGTGATTGTTTCTAAGAAATGTTAGCAATTATTAAAAGAAAAGTATATTGAAACGTGTACTTACTCCCTGTTAAAGTTTTCACAAAAATTTGCATTGTATGATTTATTAAAATACGTTTTACTTATATACTTCAATTCTTAAATTGCGTGGTCGATACAGATTATTTTTACCTCTTTTTAACCACTGAGATCCCGACCACACCATATCGTCCAGTATATGATCCGACTTACGTCGATTATCCTCCTTCAATAACGGTTGTAAATTGGTGAAATGAAAACACTTTTTTTGTTCTTCTGGATCAATTAAATTAAATGAAGAACATGGTATAATGTGATCCACTTCAATAATGTCCCATGACATTTGATCATTGAATTGCGACTCAATCCATTCAACTGCATGCTCACCGGTACAACCGGTCAATTCCATGGTTTTTGCACTTTTGTCTTTGCCTTTAAGTGCACACCACAGACGACAACGTAGATTACACTTGATTCTATATGCAATATTGTTTTTCCGCTGTTTTCGTTTCCACTCTGCTGATTTCCCAGATTTCACGTACATACGATTGTGTGCGTCTGTCCTTTGTTTGAGTCGTTTTTTTACCTCCGGTTTCGATTCGTTTAATTTACGTTTGCGTTTTGTTTCACTCTTTTTTGAGTGATTTAGAGAACGCTTTCTGAAACAGACTTTACATATAGACTTGGGATAGTATGCAACACCAGTTTTATTCTGTTGTTTGCTCATATAGTAATCTATTAGGGGTTTATTTTCACCACAAGAAGAACATATTTTCATAATTGTTCATTTTATTAATCATATAATTATTTATATACTCTGTTTTATAACTGTTGTCCCCTCTCTTCTAGAAGCCTTCGAAATGAAAACGATTCTCGTATAAATACATGTCATGTATAGATAAATGGCAGACTTGACCGTGTACAATGAGAAAATATTGGAAGATATATTAGCTGACTTGGAAAGCGGTGAAACGGAGGAGGACCTTGACGCTATTGGTATGGGACGCGACGAATACGCGGCAGAATGGGCAGAGATCGACCGTCGCAAAGGGAAATCGGAATCTTCATCTGAAGACGATGGCGAAGACGATGGCGAAGACGAGGGCGAAGACTATGTTCCAGGTGATGTGGATTCGTCGGAGGATGAGTGGCTAGCGTCTGACAACGAGGACGACGGTGATTTTGGGGATGTTCTCCAAGACGATAAGGAAGAGGACATCGAGAAGGAACTCAGCGTCGGTACGAATGTCGTCAACCTCCGCGACAATGAGCTGTTGAAGATTTTTCAAAAAGACGTTATCCGCGAACAAGAAAAACTTCTTGAAGACGCTCCAAAAATAATAAAACCCGTGATGCTGATGCTTATCAGGAACGGGATCTCCAATTACTACATTAAAAAGTACAAGCCGAACGATGGATTGATCAATGTGATCCATGAAACTATATTCAGTGAAGTCCCACCCGGCGGCGACGTCCAGAAACCAAAGTACATCGACGTTTTTCAACCTGAGCCAAATCGTTTTAGGAAGAAAATCGGCGAATATTATGATGCCGAAACCGAACAGTACCTTAACGAGTGGTGGACACGCGATCTTAGAATGTACACGGTAAATACACCTGGGCATATCATGGCGCTGATGGAATACGACGGAAACGCTACGCTGTACGACTCCAATGGAAATGGTACAGGCGCTTTTGGTGACTTATTGAAAACGTTTCCATCGATGAGAACCGCCGACTTTAAGCCCCATTCTACAGAGTTTACAACCGACGAAGCAATGAACATTTTTATTGCGCCGGAGGGACGATGTGCCAGTTGGACGATATTCGTTCTTTTATGTTTCGAACCAGTCTTAAAGTTGAAGAACAAACCGGACATGGACAAAGCGATGAAGGATATCGAACGGTTCCTCTCCACAATGAAAGAATCGCGGGCACGCGTCATGTCGTCGTTGGTGGTGGGAATGTACACGCGTTTGCAACTCTGGTATGGGAATGGTTATCCGTTTAAGACGACAGCGATGCAACGGTTCTTCATGCCAGATAAAGTAAAGCGAAGCAGTGCTGCTAGAAAAGCGTGGAAGAAGCTGGAAAAATGGAAAGCGATTGTCAAGAAGCGCACAGAGCCTTGGCTAAAGAGAGACAATGAGTTCTCCAACTTTTTCCATGAGTTGTTTGGAGAACAGGGTTCAGGCTCATCCAACAGAATGAGTATGATACAAAAACGACAAGACATTCGCCGCAAGGTTCTCCACGGAGGAAAGATCAATCTGATAGGGACGCGATCTGACGCTTCGTATACTAAACTTATCATTTCAGTGCCTATGTTGAAGGAATTCCATCCATTTCACGATCATGGGGAAACCGGCGAGGAAGGAACATTTGTCGCGGATGAATTATATGAGCTAACAAAGGCGTATCCGGGTATCAGGAAAAAAACAGAGCTGTCGTTTCTTATCGTTCACAAGGAACTGGAAGCATATATGAACAATGCCTTGACCACTGTAACATGGCTAAACGTGTTTAAATTCATACAAATGCAAATCGAAGAGAAACAAGACTTTTGGAAGACATTTGAAAATGAGTATTACGATCCAAATTTTCTCGATATGTTTAAGTTGCGGGACAATGTTGTTCATTACAAGGATCGTTATGGCGACAACCACGATTTTCATAAGAACTGGGCACTTCACGTCCAACAAGAGATTCCACGCCCCCTTGCTCGTATCGGACTCAATGTAGCGAGCACGGCTTATGAGAATGATAATTATCCAGTATTGTTGGACAAGCCATTTCCGCTACATTTCAACTCGAAACTTAATGACAGTAGCGATTATGCTTCGAAGAAGAGAGACCGTAAGCCAGAGGCGAACAAGATTTACCTCACATTCGACCACCTCTTTGATAACGTAGTCCTTAGAAAAATGGTAAGAAAAGACAAGTATGAGAAGTATTACTCTGTTATCAGCCGCACCGATAAGTTTCTGAGTAAACTCGAGGTGTACCAGCGCTCACGTCGGAAAAAATTATTCAAACCGCCTTACACAAACGACAAGCTTACTTTCCGTCTTATCTCCTCCGTGTTAAGAGAACAACTTCCTATGAAAATCACGTATATTGATAAGGATGGGAAAAAGTTTGACGGTTTGAACAACTTTGATTTCTTCCTGAAATTGCCATCGGCTTTAAGGCTACTGATCACGTATGAGCTCAAGCGAGGTGCTAATGCTGTTAATCACAGGAAGAGTTCTACATACGAACATGTCGGAATAAATATACATCTTTACTGGTCAAGATGGAATGAACTAACAGTAGCACTGTCAGGGCAACTTTTGCGTCCCATACAAAGGTTAGGAGTCAATTTTGCGGGGCAGGCTTATTGGAGTGGAGACGGTGAAGGAGTGTCAGTGTACGACTCCGATACAAAAACGACAAGATCCCTGAAGAGCATTCTGAAACGCAAGTCGAAGTTTCTCGTAGGAGATAAGGTGATTTATGAATATGCCGAAATAAATACACCATTGTTCATTCTGGAGACAAGAGTAGAGGACATTCGGGTCTTTTCAGAAAGAGAAGGTTATCCCTTGAAGATTAAGTACAGTCTCAGCACAGAGTTTGAAGTCTTGTCTACATTTCCTTCGTCTTCTATGATGCCGCCGTTGGAGAGGATTTTCGCTTTTTTCAAGACAAGGTGGATAAGACAGTTTAAGTTAACGAAAGTGGCTTCGAATAAGAGAAAGAGAGACGACGTAGCTTTACAATTACAAAAATTAAAATTTTAATAATAATCGTGTGTACTTATTTTATTTTTCACCTGTAATTTTCGCGACATGTATTCATCTCCTAGTTTGATGTACCAGTGGTCTTCTCTCCAGTCCATGTCGTAGATCTCCTTGTTGGACTGTTCCAAATTGTCCTTTGCCCATAGTGGTTGAAGATTGGTGTAATGACACGCTTTGCGCTGTTCTGCCGGATCCAATGCATCGAAGGACTCGAGTGCTTTCATGTGATCGATGTGCCATAAGTCTCGGTTCTCCCACGTCATGCCTGGGAGGAATTGTGACTCCAACCATTCATTGCATTCTTTTTTTGTACATGCGACCAACTCTGCGGTGGGTGCGGACTTATTACCCTTCAACCAGTCATGTATACGTGATCGAAGTCTACATCTCATCGCAAATTGTGGATCTTCTTTACGTCGCTTCCTATCACGTGCATTTCTTTTTTCATGGTATTCCGGGGTCCGTCGTTGTGCTTTCCAACATTCTTTGCAATAGTTATTTCCTTTACCAAAATCTTTTCCAGGTAAGAGTTTGCCACAACTCCATATGCCCGTGCATACCTTTGGACGATCTTGCTTGTCCGCGTCATAACGTTGTTTATCGCGCTCTGCTTTACATACTTTGCATTGTGAATCTCCTTTATAAAATTTTATACCAGGTAATAGTTTACCACATTTGCCGGTGCATACCTTGTCTTTGTCCCACTCGTCGTCGCGTTTTCGTTTTAGTTTCTTTAAATAACATACTTTGCACTTCGCGTGTCCCGGGTAAAACGAATCCAACGGTTTTTCTTCGCCACAAACGCCTTTACAACGCTTCATTTATGTTATATGAGCGATTCTTATATAGTATTTTAATTTTTTAGATTTCTCTAATTCTATATGTATTTAGGAGGTGTTGCAACGAAATGCCCTCTATTTCTACCAAAACCCTATTTAACATACCGATGTCCTTATCAATTAAACGTTGAACCTCTTTTAGTCCTTTTCGCATAGTGATACACAACGGGGGACATTTTCTCCAGCATATGTGGGGATCGTCAGTTTCGTGGACGAATAAGTACCTCTTTCTGTATTCTATATCTACACAAAGCCTATCAACAAAGGTCCTCCTCGAGGTCCTGTGAGCTTGGAGCCGCTTGAGGACCTTATTTTTTATTATGGACCTTGCCTTTCTCAATCGGAGTCTTGGACGGCACCATTCCAGGATTTCTTTGTTTAAAAGAATTATAAATATCACGTCTTTGTCTTCTAAATAGTTGATGAATAATGCACACAATTCACAAGGTACCATTTCGTAAAGCAACGCGTGCGTTTATAGAGAAAAATACTATTCACATCAATGACCTTCGTGGAAAATATTTCAAAAAAAAATTCGGAATCAGCATTCAATCCATTTACCAGGTGGAAGAAGAAGACACCGTCACTGTCCCACATGATTACGGCACCCCTGTTGGACTAATATACAGAAGAGATGGCGTAGATTACGCATTGGGGATAACCGACTTCACTGGTATTGTTAACGTAGACGAGATATTTCAAATTGAAGTTCCGAAATTAGTACATTATGAACTATGGGGCGAATACCAACGAGTAGGTTGGAGCGTCCGCGAAATACTTCGTCTGTTGTCCTGGCGAATAAGGTTTATGGAAACTCCAAGTCTAATTCAAACGAAAGATATCGTCTTGTTCGAAAAATCGCGTTGGATTCTCTTCGCGTTCTGGACCGATGATCTGGAGCGTCTGGTGCGTCTGGAAATCAAATTAGCGCAAATCATCTTCCAGTTGCATGGCAGAATTGGCGGGAACATAAAAGAAAGAGTTCTGAATGGTAGGACAATGGAGGAATTCGAGACTTATTTGAAAAAGCAATACGAGACAAAGTTCGTCTTCAATGATGTCGAGACTAGTTTCGTGCGAAGACAGGCGTCCTTTGGTAAACACGTGAAGACCCTTATCAAGGGAAGTACCCTGGGAAATATTTAAGTATAAATATTTAACTTTTTTTTTAAAATGGAACAGAGGAAGTCAATATCTCTCCAGGATTTAGACGATAGACTTGGAAACGTTGAGAATTCTTTACGTGATATTTTGGAGAGTGGAGAGGCGTCTCGGGAAGAATTCAACGAGCGACTAATTGACATTAAAGACGAGATGGAGAACTTGAATCATAGCGTGAAAAAGGTAAAACAAAGCATGAGCTATCGCCCGACGACTGTCATGTTTGTCATAATTATTGTATTGGTTCTTTGGACAACGGTCTTGCACATATATTAACATATTATACATTTTTTAGGTTTTTTATATACAAATGGTGTTGTGTACTCATGACCTCTAGTGTATTCATGATAACAATGTGGACAAGAATACTCACCACTGCTCTTGTTATCGATCTTCCCATGGCAGGTACTACACCACCGTTTTCGACACATGTAACATTTGGACCATTCGTCCGTGATTTTATTGCACGTAGGACACGCCACGACATGGTATTTACTCATTTAAATGCAAAGGTTAAAGCTTATATACTTTAATTTAATTTTTGACGCTTCGTATTTAGAAAGTCTATGTTGCTGGCAGTAAAGTATATGATAAGCGAGTCTCCAAACATATACAGCAAGGAAAGTAAAAATGCCAATTCTCTGTCCATCTGGAGCAAGACGATAAAGTTGATAACGGTAGCACAGATTACCATACATAGGAGGATCCATAGGGTGTTTAAATCGTGTGTCTTACTGACGGAGACTCCGTAGATGTCAATAAAAATATGCCATACAGCAGCCCAGTAGATCCCTGACTCGAGAGCTTTTATCACACACAGAATCGAATAAACCACTCCTGGTACGATGAGGAACAGATGTATAATGCGAAGCTTTTCGTTGTGAACGTGTATCGTACGCAATATCGGCTGCTCCAGGGCAGACTCATACTTTTCAATGTTCTCTTTTTCGTTCTCGTCCTTCTTTCTCAGGGATTTGCTCAAGGTCCACAGACGTAAGGTGAGCGCTACATCCGACATGATTAGTGAGAGCGCTACCAATGTCCACGTCCCCTTCTCCCATAGAATTGTCGCACATGAAGCGGTTGGCTCATCGAGGCATCTACGGACTGCTACAAAGTTAAGCCAACCAATGGCACTGTCAAACGCCGCCGCTGTTATAGAAAGAAACATGGCAATGTACGTGATTGTCGTACTGTCCGCGATAGAGACAAATAGCACTAGCGGTTGTAGTACGACGTGAAACAGATGAATCCACGACATATGAGAGCCTTCGAAGTATGGTTCGATAGATATATAAATTAAAATAACCAACAGATTAAATAGGGAGTTGACCCGTATTAAATTACGTGTTGTAATTATGTTCACGGTATCGACAGGGCGGAAATCCATTTCTTTGCGCATGACATCTTTATATACCATCATACGCCTTTCTCAGAATTTTAATTGTACTACTCGTTTTCTTTTTCCAAGTACAGCTTGCAATTCTTCACGTATCTCCATGAGCAATGTACCCAACAACCCATTTTCACCTGCCCACAAGCTCTTTCCTCTGCCTTGGCGCTCGTACACTTTGTTGGAACCAGTATCCAATAATACGGTTCGATAAGGTTCTATATTAAACTTGATTCGGAGTGCAATTTTCATATATCTTCTGTTCTCATCTTCTGTTCCCATGAGAAAGTCTTCTAGTTTAATATCACCTGTTAAACCGCGTTCTTGAGCGATTTCGTTGACAATCTCCAACCTTTTCTTCATGGATGTTTTCCAACACGCACTGATAAGTTTTGCGATAACTCCAAAGCCATAGTATTGTTGCCCATCATACATTTTCACGTAGCGATCCTTATAACCTTCTTTGTAGATTGCCTTCCGCATCAGCCTCTCACGATAATTTTTAAAAGTACAGTAATCCATTTTGTCTCTCAAGCTAATATACAGTTTAATTAGGTTTGAATTATTAGTGCGTTGCGACATGTACGTAAACTCACTTCCTCCGTAAAAGTTGGAGAGTAAAAAGTACGGAGCTTTGGAGTTTGATTTAAAACCTATTGCCATTTTATTTTTAACACGTGATCTTTATATACCATCATACGCCTTTCTCATGCACACCTCCGATTCAAGGCTATCAAAGTAGCCGTACATTTTCTCCATGAAATCAATCATCTCCCCGGTGTACCCAGTTGTTCGTACCACGGTGAGGATGTCCAAGAACTCCTTCATGTACTGGTTACAAGTCTCCCAACACTCACTCAGATCCAACACATGAATCACGGCTTCGGCGTAGGGAACCTCTGTAGGCAGGCTCTGGACCACGCCCTGCTGAATACTTTTCGTCCACTTCCACCAGTCGGTGTTGTCTTTTCGTTGGGACATGCCCGAGACCATTTTCAAGACACCCATAATGTTCTCACGACACTGGTCGTGACTCATCGTCTCCGTGATACCATTGGACCAGAGCACTTTTATCGCGTTGTTCACGCCCTGTACGGTGCCTTTGAGCATGTTGGAGCCTGTGAAGAAGGACTGTCGGATCTTTTCTGCGTCCGCGCCAAATTCGTTTTGGAATATGGACCAGAGAGGCTGATTGTTCCAAGTGAATGATCCGGAGGATTCGTCAAACAAACGGCGAAGAAAGCTCTTCACTGTGTCTTTGTGTCGTTGAAACTCCTGTTTGGACTGTGACGATTGGTTCTTTGGTAGGAATGGTAAACACGTTCCATTGGACTCCAACATAATGTTGTGCTTCTTCTCGTACGGTGTTGCGAGCGTCGGGTCGGTCCGTCTACGGTGAGGGTTCATGTACCGGTCGTAAAAGTCCAGAAGCTGCTTCTTTCGCTTTGGGAACTTGCGAATGGGCTTGTAGAGGATGGTAAGCATCATGTCGTCTACGTTGTAGAAGGGCTTGTACACGACATCTCCTGCCTCGTAATCACGTTTGTAGAGGTTGATTAGGTATTGTGCGAAGTTATACCAGCCTTTGGGTTGATAGTATTGCATAAAGTAGCCGTACCGCTTCTTGTGACAGAGCATCTCGATGAACATCTGAATCTTGTACCTTGTCGGAATCTCAAAGATTTCCAGCTCCGGGTCCCATCCCGTGGCGGTTTTGCCGCTGCCGTACTGCTTGTAGAGGTGTCCGAAGGGGCATTTGATCTCTACTACATGCGTGGAATCGTAGTATCCATCGGGACGGGAACTGACATTCCAGTTAGGATGATAGTCTTCCGTCTTTTTGCTGTTGACGCCAATGGTCTTTGGCTCGCCGGAAACTTTGTACCTGAATGGCTTTGTGAGTTTGGCGTACAGTTTCTCTTCATCGTTCCAGCTTCCACCTTTGCTTTCACGTTGGAAATCGCCCATGAGCTCTGTGAATTTCATGGCTGCCTCCGTTTCGAAGAGGTTCCCATGCGGAAAGTAGATGCAACGTTGTAGATCACCAAACTCCTTCTTGCCCGGGTACTTACTGTACTGCTTCAACACACAGTCCAGCTTCATTTTTTCCGCCTTGTATTTCCCTTTTACTTTCTTAACATAGCCGAATAAACCGCTGGAAATCGTACTTGCGTTTATAGTCTTTACGGCTAGAGCTCTTTTAGCAGGGCGTTCCACTGTGCGTGGAGCTGGTCGTTTAAACATATTTCTGTACTTTATCGAAACGTAAGTGTCTAAACGCAAAACAAATTGTAGAAAAAGGTTACTATAACTAAGATAAACGCGGGTTTTGATTTTTATGTAATTATGTTAATTGGAAAGTTATTTTCGTACTTTTACTCTACGTCGCTCGGACTTGTCGGTTTCCGTGGGACGTTTTTCCTTCGTGTTGTATTTATCCCATGCCTTCTGCCATTCATACAACTGTTGCATTTTTTCTGCTGCTGTATTCTTTTCCATTTATAGATTCAATATTCATATTTATACTCTAGGTATTCTACCAGTGGCAAATATAACATACCCTATGATAGAGAGTACAACAACTACAGAGCTAATAATGAATCCAATTATAGCATTGATAATGCCTGTATTAATCCACAAAACTACTAAAATGCACAGGATCCACCTTAACATTAGGTTTCATATCTATAATTAAAAATGAAGTATATATATGCAATAAAAATAATATAAAATGAAGGAAGGTGATTTATTAAAAGTTCGTGGCGAAGATGGAGCCGTACAATATGGTGAAATGGTCGGTATCAACGAGGATGACCAGCTGGAAGTCTTTTACATCAACCGGAGCAGTGAAAACCGCTGGGTTTGGAAATACGATGAGGATTGGTATACTGTGTCGAGAAATTGTGTGTTGGAACATATAGCATTCGACAAGCGCAATCCGGTAGAAGCTTACATGAAATTAGGATTCCGTCCCCTCGACGAGGAGCAATTTGTATTCCTAACCGACACAATTCCCGACAATGTACTCATGCCCGTAGGATGTTTCGAAGCAGAGGAAGAAGACATTTCCGAGGATATGAGCGACTTTATAGTACCGGACGAACAAGGGGAGGCGTTTACACTGGCAGATCCGTCTATTCCCTTCGTCCAAGAGACACATGAACTAGTTAACAAATACAACGACTGGGAGCCGTCAGATGCAAATGGAAAAAAGTTGAAAACATTTGTCGATACGCTTGCCGATAAGTACAAATCCATGGACGACAACCGCCAGTTCGCCGCTGGGAAGTCCCTGGATTACGATCATCCACAATTAAATAAAAAATAGAGTATATATATGCCCCGCTTTTATAATAAAAAATATGAGTACCAAAATTAAAAGAAAACGCCGAGCATCCACAAACGCAATCCGTGAAATTAAGTTAGA
>Ga0209632_10002237_pt1 | contig 18675 bp, 18 predicted proteins | sample COG_10_FD_184754 | JGI IMG/M metagenome (GOLD analysis project Ga0209632, IMG submission 184754) | Pelagic Microbial community sample from North Sea - COGITO 998_met_10 (SPAdes) (version 2) | ecosystem: Environmental > Aquatic > Marine > Neritic zone/Coastal water | place: Helgoland, sampling... | reverse complement strand
CAGCCATCAAACTATCACCAAATAATACAATTTTTTCTATTGCAGATACTTTTATAGCAACTAGACAGAACACAATTATTTTAATAATAAAACTTTTATTCATGAGCACTCTTCTTAAATTAAAAAAGATTAATCTTAAATACCAAACTAACAAAGAAACTATAAAAGTTTTAAACAATATTGATTTAACAACCAAGAAAAAGGACACTATCTCTATTGTTGGCGAAAGTGGCTCAGGAAAAACCAGTTTAATTATGTTAATTGGAGGTTTAGAAAAAGCATCGTCAGGGAAAATTTATTTCCAAGATCAAGATTTAACTAGTCTTTCTGAAGACGAAGTTTCAGAAATAAGAAGAAAAAATATTGGAATTGTATTTCAATCTTTTTATTTAATTCCAAATTATACAGCAGTTGAAAATGTTGCTTTGACCTTGGAGCTAAACAGGTTTAAAAATCCTGAAAAACAAGCAAAAGAATTATTGGATCGATTTGGATTAAAAAACAGATTCGATAATCTACCAAGTCAATTATCAGGTGGAGAACAGCAAAGAGTAGCTATAGCCAGAGCAATAGCCATGAAACCTCAATTAATATTAGCTGATGAGCCAACTGGCAATCTTGATAGTGAAAACTCTGTGATGATATCAAATATATTATTTAATTACGTCAAGGAGGAGGGTTCTTCTTTAATTATGGTAACTCACGATCCTAAATTGGCCAATAAAGCAAAAAGAAAAATTAAAATTAAAGATGGAAAAATTGCTTAAAGTTTCTGAATTTAATTTAATTTTTAAATATGCATTTAGAGATCTTGTTAGAAACTACCGTAAAATTTTTAGTATTATCCTCACTTTGTTTATCAGTCTTTTTATCTTAAGTGCAATTTTAACTATTGAAGACAGTTTAAAAAAAGAACTAAATGATAATGCTAAATTTTTATTAGGTGGAGATGTTGAAATTGATTACAACAGAGTACAGGGAAATTTAGAGTTAATTGAAAAAGTAAGAGAGTTTGGAACAGTTTCTTCAATAGTGGAATTTACAACCATGGTCTCATCAATAAATAATGATGGCAATCAATCATTATTCACGCGAATTAAAACAGTTGATAAAAAATATCCACTATACGGAGAGGTTTCCCATGAACCTGATGGGGCAATGAATAGAATTCATCAAGAGAAAAATACTATTATTGTTAATGAAAATATTTTTAAAACCTTAAATCTAAAAGTGAATGAAAAAATTAAAGTTCAAAATCAGTTATTTACAGTAGTTGGGGTGATAAAATCGTTACCTGATGTTAGCGGCTTTGTGGCATTTGGTGATTTTGCAATAACAAGTAAAGAAACTTTAGAACTATTACAACTTAACAGCTTGGGTAGCTTTTTAAATTATGAATATAAAGTTAAGTTTACTAAAGAAGATAATGTAAAAGCAACTAGAAATAAAATTAAAGAAATATTTAAGGACGATCTTACAGTAAGACTAAGATACCCTGAAAATTCAGCTAGTGGTCTTAGAAGAATAATCGATAATTTTTCACAATTTTTATCTCTTGTATCTATTAGTGCTATGTTGATTGCCGGTATTGGTGTCGCAAATACACTGCTATCTTTTATTAATCAAAGCAATATGTCTATTGCCGTAAAAAAGGCTTTAGGGTTTTATTCATTAAATATAAAGACAATATATTATCTACAATTATTAATTCTGCTTACTTCTGTAAGTATTGCCGCTTATGCTTCAAGTTTTTTATTAGTTCCTATAGCTGACACGTATTTATCTGAAGGTCTAGGATTAAATATTAAACCCTTATTTTCATTGGCTAATTTTATTAGAATATTCCTTGTTGGCATGTTGGTGTTAATCATTTTTTCTATTCCAACTATTAATGCTATTGATCAAGTAAAAGCTTCTAATTTATTTAGAAACGTATTTCAAAATTTACAATTTTATTACTCCAAAAAATCTATTTTTGTAAGTTTACTTTTTTTGTCAGCTTTAATAATGTTATTCGTTATTGGTTCGGCAAGACCTTTGTATAGTTTAGTTTATTTTGTAGCTTTTTTTATTTGTTTAATTGTATTTTTTTTACTTTCAAAATTTATTGTTTTTTTATTAAAAAGTTTAAAGAATATGTCAAATATCCCCCTCAAAGTTTCAATTAAGAATATTACTCAAACTAAAGGCATTACTCCAATCACAATTATGTCTTTAGGTTTAGGTGTAACTTTATTATTAACACTAGCATTGGTTGGTACGAATTTTAAGAGAGAAATTGCAAAATCTATTCCTGAGATTGCACCTGATTATTTTTTTATTGGGATTCAAAACTCTGATCGAGATTTATTTGAGAGCACAATTGCCGAAATGAATTCTAATACAAAATTAGAAATAGTGCCCTTGGTTGCGACAGGCATTGTCAAGATTAACGGGGTAGATCCAAGAACTTACATCAAACAAGATAATAATAGTTATTGGGTAATTGGTAGTGATCGACGTTCATCATGGGCCGCTGATGTTCCTGAAGATAACCCAATAATCGAAGGTGAATGGTGGGATTTATCAAAACCTAACGAACTTCAAATTTCATTGGATGGTGAAGTCGCAAAAGATTTTAATATAAAATTAGGAGATATTTTTACACTTAATATTTATGGAAGAGAAATTGAAGGAAAAATAATTAATTTTAGATCAGTTGATTATCGAGATTTATCTATAAATTTTGCAATGTTGTTAAATCCACAATTTGCAAATACTATTCCACACGAATATTTAGCAACAGCTAAGTTTAGGGATCCAACTAAATTCAAAGAAATCAAACTACTAGAAGCTTTGCCAAGTATTTCAATTATCAGAATTGCTGATTATCTTACAAAAGTAACTAATATACTAAATAAAGTTTTTATTGCTGTAATTTTAATTTCAGCAATTACAATTATTATTGGTTTAATTGTTATATCTAGTGCAATTATTGTTCAAGGTAAGATTAAAGAATTTCAAAACCTAGTTTTTAAAATTTTAGGTTTTTCAAAAAAAGAAATTATTTTGTCCTCTGTTATAGAGTTTGTTTTGATCTTTTTTTCAGTAATATTAATAGCAATGTTTTTTGCTACAATTGGCTCTTATTATGTAATTGAAAACATTTTTCAATTAGTTTGGCAATTAGATTTTAAAATTTTATTTAATATTAGTGGAAGTGTTGGCCTAGTAACGTTGGCTTTAATCTTGTTAACAAACTTAAAATACTTAAACCCAAAAGTTTATCCCTTGATTAGAAATCAATAAAAAATTAACTTAACTTTCTATAAGTTTTTTTTTTGCTTTTTCAAATTCTTCTTGAGTTAAAACACCACTTTTAAGTAATTCATTTAATTTTGTAATTTCATTACTTAACTGATTATTATTAGATGGTATATCTCCTGCTTCATATTCTTCCATTTCATCAGGCCTATTATCAACTTTAGCCTTAAAACCCTTCATGATTGCCGTGCCTCCTAAATAAAAAACAAAACCAAGTATAGGAAGTGCTAATCCAAAAAATATTATTTTTTCCATAAATTAATCTTCATCCTCATCTCGCCATCCTTTTTGGTACATTAAATACCCGGCTAATATAACAGAAAAAGTTCCTGCTATCATTCCAAAATCAAATCCTACTTGTTTTCCATAAAAATACCACCCTAACTGTGTTGCGCCAATTGGAACGGCGGTTAACAAAATCATTATTAGACCAATTCTATAAGGGTATGGCGGTTTTTTCATGCTCAACCTTATCAAAAAAGAATTGATAAGATAAAGTATTAATTGTGGGTCAAATTATCTTAATCAGTTATTTCTAATTTTGAATTTATGATAAATTACTATTTATTATTTAATAAAATTTTGTCTATTGGCTGAATTTCTCCAACGTTAAATATAATTGCATCCTCTTTATCAAAACCATACTCTTTGGCACTAGCTTTAAATCTTTTTGGTGGTTCCATAATTGGCTCTAGAGATAATACAAATGTACCCCAATGCGTTCCCATAACTTTTTTACTGTTTAGATCTTGCGCTACATTTAAAGCTTCTTCAGGGGTTGTGTGATAAATTGATTTATCAAACATAGGTTTAAAATCATATGCTCCAATATTAATCATTGTTAAATCAATTGGGCCATATTTTTCACCTAATTCTTTGTAAATATTTCCATAACCAGTATCACATGCAAAGAGTATTTTTTTTCCTTTATATTCAATTAAAAAATTTCCCCATAACGTTTTATTCATATCTGTTAAACTTCTTTTAGACCAATGAACGGCCGGGAGTAAGGTTACTTTTAAATCACTATTAACTTTAATTTCCTCATACCAATCCATTTCATTTACATCTTTAAATTTATTTCTTGTAAAATATTTACCTAGATTAAGTGGTACCAAAACTTTTGTATCTTTAAATGGAAACTTTCTAATGGTACCCATATCTTGATGATCGTAATGATTGTGTGTTAATAACAATAAATCAGTTTTTGGAATTTCATTTAAATTTAGTGCAGGCTCAGTAAATCTATCAGGGCCAAACATTAAAGGACCTGCGTTTTTTGAAAATACAGGGTCAGTTATAATTGTTGTATCTCCAAGTTTAATTAGGTAAGTGGCATGGCCAATCCAAGCAATATAATTTGCATTTTTATACTTTTCTAAATCAAATAAAACTTTTCCTTTATTAATAACGTGTTCTTTTGGAACGGTCATATCTATCTTTTTTTTCAATTTGATGAATTGCGTGTATGAAAACTTCTCTTGACCTATTCTTACTGGTGATCCTTCTGGATTTCTAAAAGTTCCGTCTGGCAGATGATGATAAGGTTTTTTATCCATAGCAATTACTAAAGAGTTATACGTAAAATTTATAAAGAAAAAAATTAGAAACTTTATCAATTATTCAATAATTTCTATTTTTGAGATCTTTTAAAACAATCAACAGTATTTTTTAATAAACAGGCAATAGTCATTGGCCCAACTCCACCTGGGACAGGAGTTAAAGCTTTAGCAACTTTTGAAACTTCATCAAATGCAACATCACCAACTAATCCTTTTTCAGTTTTATTAATTCCAACATCAATTACAATTGCATCTTTTTTAACCCAGTCAGCTTTTACAAGCTCTGGAATACCAACCGCTGCTACAATAATATCTGCTTCTAAACATTCTGCTTTTAAATCTTTAGTTTTCGAATGAGTTATGGTTACAGTACAATTTTCTTTTAAAAGTAATTGCGCCATTGGTTTGCCATTTAAGTTTGATCTACCAATCATAACTGCTTTTTTTCCACTTAAGTTTGGTTCAATTTTTTTAATCATCAAATAACATCCTAGTGGAGTACAAGGTACTGAACTTTCATATCCTGAAGACAAATTTCCAACATTCATTGGATGAAAACCATCAACATCTTTTGAAGGTGTGATTGTTTCAATTACTTTTTGCTTATCAATGTGTTTTGGAAGTGGGAGCTGAACTAAAATTCCTGAAATAGTTTCATCTTTATTTAATTCTTCAATTTTTTCTAAGACAGTTTTTTCTTCAACTGTATCTGGATATCTAATTACCTCAGATTTTAAGCCAACTTCATTAGCTGATTTTTCTTTATTACGAACATAAATTTGACTTGGAGCCATATCTCCAATTAGAATTACTGTTAAACCTGGGACTTTATTATATTTATTTTTTAACTCAGATACTTCTTGTTTAAGTTCTTCTCTAAGTTCTGCTGCAGCTTTTTTTCCATCTATTAAAATCATTTTACTTCCTTAAAAAATCATTGGTGCGATGTAAAGCTTCATACACATTTCAATAAACCAAATCAATAGCAGAAGAATTATTGGTGAGATGTCTAAAGAGCCTAAGTTTGGCAAAAAACGTCTAATTCTATTTAAAATTGGGTCTGTTAGTCTATATGTCATTTCTAAAATCGAATAAACAAATCTATTTTGAGTATTTAGAACATTAAAAGCAACAAGCCAACTAATGACTACATTGGCCAAAACTACATAAGAATAAAGTTTTAATATTTGTAAAATCAAATAAAAAATTGCTATCATTTTTTTTCAATATAAATTGACTGACTTGGGAAAGCAAAAGCCGCGTTGTTTTTTTCTACAATTTGTTTAATTTCTATTGCAAGTTTTTCTTTAACTTCAAGCCATGTTTTAAAGCTATTAGAAGAAGTAAAACATCTAACCCTCATATCAATAGAACTATCAGAGAATTTTTCAACTCCAACCACAACACCTACTGACTTATCAAAATCATTGCTTTCATTAATGTGATTTTCGATTTCATTTCTAACTTTTCTTAATTGCTCAACTGTAGTGTCATATTGAAGTGTTATCGCCCAATCTATTCTCCAATTGGTAGTCTCACTAATATTTATAACCGCATTTTCAGCGAACTGAAAATTGGGAATTATAGCTAAAGATTTATCAAATTTTCTTATAACCGTTGATCTAAATCCAATTTTTTCCACTATACCTTCAATAATACCATCAACTAAAATCCAATCACCAATTTTAAATCTTTTTTCAACTAGAACTAAAATTCCTGAAATTAAGTTTTTAAATAAATCTTGGGCACCCAATGCAACCGCAACACCAAATAAACCTAGCCCTGCAATAATTGGCCCGATTTTTATTCCCCAAAGCTCTAAAACTGCAGCTAAACCTAGAATAAAAATTAAAATTTTTAATGATTTAATAATCCATCCAATCAACTCACGAGTTAACATTTTATCTAAGCCACTTAAAATATAAGAAATTGGTTCAACAACTTGATGAATTAACCAAAAAATTAAAATTGTTATTAAAGTTCTATTAATTGTATCAACCACAGCTCTAGCATCTTCTCCAAAAGACATATAATAACTCGCAATAAAAAAGCCCAAAACAATTGGTAAAAATCTAGCAGGTCCTTCCATAGCATGAACAAAAGTATCATCTAGTTTATTTGTAGTTTTTTTTGCAATGGCTTTTAATCTTTTAATAATCAACTTGCTTATTATTCCTCTAAAAATTAAGAAAATAAAAAATATTCCAATGCCAATTAGTATTTGAAAAATATCAACCCCATGTATTCCATTAGACCAAACAGAAATGAACAGATCGCTAAAATTACTAAATAAATCCATAACTAAATTTTATATAACAAAAATTCCTCTTCACCAGGATTAAAAAGAAAAATTTTTTTCCACTTAATTTCATTCAATATTGACGAGGTTTTTTCACCAATACACATCAAATTAGTATTCATCCAAAGACCTTCAGATTGATGAATCTTTATAAAATTTAAAAAGCTAGAAGCACTATTTTGTGAATAAACATAAACTATATCAGGTATATTTAAATTTAATTCCTTAACAAAATTTTTATCAAACTTATTATTATGTTTCGATCTATAATTTATAATTCTATGAATACTATATCCTTCTTTCAAAAGTTGTTGATCTAAATCAATTGAAATAGTTTCACCACTTACATAAACTAACTTGCCATCTTTTTGATTAAAATTTTGAATAATTAATTCCTTTAAATTAGAAACATTACCTTCTGCTGCAATCACATTTTGAAAACCTACATTTCTAGCTTTTTTTTCAGTGGCACTACCTACACAAAAACATAAAGTTTTTTTATTGATATTTTTTAAATCTAAAAATTTAACAGCATTAGCACTTGTAAAGATAATTGCTTTATAATCTAAAAGTTTAATTTGTTCGTAGTTAACTTGTTGAATATCTATTAGGGGAAGATGAGAAACATTATGACCCAATGATTTAAATTTAAAAATCATTTCAGAACAATCTTCCAATGGTCTAGTTAACAAAATATGCATACTAATTTTTATAAGAGTTATTTGATTTTTTTTTTAACAATTCACCCAAATGTTTACCAAGTTTTTTTGCATCATCAATTTTTGAAGTTTTTTTTTCATAAAATCTTTCTGAGCCATCTAATGAAAAAAGTTCAGCTTCTAAAGTAAGTTCATCTCCCTTTATCATTGCATGAACTCCAACGGCCGTTTCACAATCACCCTCTAAAACTTTCAAAACATATCTTTCTGCATGAGCTCTTAAACATGTTTCTTTATGATTTATCTTATCTAAAAGAGAAATAATTTCATTGTCTTGTTCACAACATTGAGCAACAATAATGCCCTGTCCTGCACTTGGAATTATTTCCTGTGTTGAAAAAATCTCTGTAATTTTATCATCCATCATTAAAGATTTTACTCCAGCATAGGATAAAATTATTGCATCGTACAAACCATCATTTAATTTTTTAATTCTTGTATCCACATTTCCTCTTATAAGCTTGCAATTAAAATCGTTTCTAATTTTTTTTATCTGAAACTCTCTGCGATATGATGAGGTTCCAATTATTGAATTAGCTTTTAATTCCTTAAGTTTTTTTTTTTCATTAGTAATCAAGATTTCTCTTGGATCATTTCTTTCTAAAAATGTTTCTGCTCTTAAACCATTAGTTTCTAAAGCCGGCATATCTTTTAATGCATGAACAGCTATATCAATTTTTTTTTCTTGAAGTTCCTTTTCTATATTTTTTGAAAACAACCCTTTTCCACCAACTTCTGACAATCTTATATCTTGAACTTGGTCTCCTTTTGTTGATATTTTTTTGATTATAATTTCATCATCGTTAAAATTTGTATTTTGAACAATTTTATCTTTTACTTTTTGAGCATAAATTAAAGCCAACTTACTACTTCTGGACCCAATAATAATTCTTTTTTTTTTCATAAATAAATTTATTTCATACTTGTAAAGAGATTGTACAATTAATAAAAACTATTTGAATGAGTAAAAAACCCTTAATTCTTGGAATAGAATCTAGTTGTGATGAAACGGCGGCATCTATTATAACTGAAAGTGATCAGGGGACTCCTATTGTTCTGTCAAATATAATTTCTAGCCAGGTTGAAGTTCACAGAAAATATGGGGGGGTAGTTCCAGAACTTGCGGCTCGTTCCCATATAGAAAAAATTGATTGGATAGTTAAAAAAGCAATTGAAGATAGTGGCGTTAACACTAATGATATAGATGCCGTTGCTGCAACAGCTGGACCAGGGTTAGTAGTCTGTCTTTCTGTTGGTTTAAGTTTTGGAAAAGCTTTTGCAAAATCTATAGACAAACCTTTTATAGCAGTAAACCATTTAGAAGCTCATGCATTAAGTCCAAAGTTAAATTCAAAACTTAATTATCCATATTTGCTTTTACTTATTTCTGGTGGGCATACTCAATACCTTAGTGTTCAAAATCTTGGAAAATATAAAAGACTTGGAACTACTATAGATGATGCGCTAGGTGAAGCTTTTGACAAAACAGCAAAATTGTTAGGCATTGAATTTCCTGGTGGCCCTCAAATAGAAATTTTAGCGAAAAAGGGTGATCCAAATCAATATGATTTGCCAAAACCAATTTTTAATAAGGGTGGATGTAATTTATCTTTTGCAGGACTTAAAACTGCAATTCTAAAAATTACAAAAAAAATAAAAACAGAACAAGAAAAATTTGATCTTGCAGCATCGTTTCAGAAAACAATAAATGAAATTTTATATAAAAAAACTCAAATAGCTTTTAATGAATTTGAAAAAAAAAATGAATTAAAAGAAAAAATATTTGTTGTAGCAGGTGGTGTCGCAGCAAATAAAGAAATAAGGTCAATGTTGATTAATCTCTGTAATGAAAAAAAATATAAACATATTTTTCCTCCTATTGAATTGTGTGGAGATAATGCTGCAATGGTAGCAATGGTGGGATTAGAAAAATTTAAACTGGGTAAATTTGATAATTTTGATCATCCGGCGCTACCAAGGTGGCCTTTAGATGAGAATGCTGCTTTTTTAAAAGGTGCTGGCGTAAAACTATCATGATAAAAAAACTATTATTTATCTATAAAATAATTTAAATATTATTTTAAATTAGGCTAATGCAAACAAAAATTATTATATTTGGTTCAAGTTATCAGGCTAATGTAATTTTATTAGAATTAAAAAATTTTAAGAAATTTAAAGTCATTGGTTTTTGTGATGAAAAAAAACCAACCAATAAAATAATTAATAAGAAATACAATCTGAAGAATCTGGGTAAATTTAAAGATATTTCAAAAAAAATAGATAAAAATACTAAGGGAATTATAGGAATAGGTGAAAATAAAATTAGAAAAAAAATTATTGAAGAGTGCTATTCTATTAACAAAAAATTTAATTGGATAAGTTTAATATCTAAAAATGCAATAATTGATAATGAAGTTTCTATTGGTGCTGGATCAATAATTTTATCTGGGTCAGTTATCAGAAATAATGTTAAAATTGGAAATCACTGTTTAATTAACTCAAGTTGTTCAATAGATCATGATACAATTATCTCAGACTTTGCATCTTGTGGACCGGGTGTAATAACAGGTGGCAATGTATTTTTAGGCAAATCTAGTTTTGTAGGGATTGGAAGTACAATCAAAAATTCAATCAAAATTGATGAAAATGTATTTATTGGTGGAAACTCATTTGTAAATAAAGATTGCGGTAAAGGTTACCTATATTTTGGTAATCCAATTAAAAAAATAAAAAAAACGAATCAAATGAAATCTCAATTTTAGTTATTCAAAAAAGAATTTATTTTTGAACAAATATATTTAATATTTTTTTCTTTCAACTCTAGATAAAAAGGCAAACAAATAACATTTGCTGACAAAAAATCTGAAGCTTTATATAAATTTCTTTTAATCTTATACAAACTTAATCTCCCTGGAGAATAAAAACCATTTCTTGACTCAATTTTATTTCTTAAAAGAAATAATGATAATTTTTTAACATCAAAACCTTTTTTTAATGTAAATGCAAATGTCCACGGAACTATTTTTTTATTATTGAAAAAATCTTGTAAATTTATTTTATCTAAATTTAAGTATTTCAAATATAATTGATATAAATTTACTTTTTGTTTATTTATGCTATTTATTCTTTTTGATTGAGAGTATCCGATTGAAGCTAACAAATTACTCATTCTAAAATTATGTCCATAAACTAGATGCTTATATCTTGCTTTATCAACTCCATGACTTCTAAATAGTTTAATTTTTTTTTGAAGTTTTGGATTATCTGTTAAAATCATACCACCTTCTCCTGTAGTAACATTTTTAGTTGCATGAAAACTAAAAGTACTAATGTCCCCAAATTTTCCAGAAGCAATATTTGATATTTTACTCCCTAAAGATTCAGCCGCATCCTCTATAAAGTAAATTTTTTTTTTTTTTAAAAAATTGGAAATTTTTAAGTTTTCAGACATATTTCCGTATGTATTAATAACGACAACAGCCTTTGTTTTTTTTGAAATTACTTCTTTAATATTTTTAAGAGAAGCACAATAACTACCAACATCAACATCACAAAATATTACTTTTAAGTTCATTAACTTTGCAATATTTGCACAAGCCATATATCCGTATGCGGGAATTACAATTTCATCATTTCTTTTGAGGCCCAAAGATAAATACGCTAAATGAATTGCTGTAGTTCCGCTTGAAGTTGCTATGGCAAATTTTCTATTAGTATTTTTTTGTATTTTTTTTTCAAAATCACGAACATAACGACCATCAGAAATCCATGTAGAATCAAATGCTTTATTAAGATATTTTCTATCTTTGTTATTAAGATGGGGTTTTGACCAAGGAATAATTTTCATTAATTTTAAATTATTTTTGATAAATACTTTTCAATTATTGATTTGTAAACCTTTGTATTTACTTCAGTAGAAAAGTTTTTATCATAAAAATCTTTATTTAATTTAATCATATTATCAATATTTTCTTTTTGTTTAAAATTTTCAACATATTTTTTTATAAAATTTTCTGGGGAATTTAAGTCTATTTCAACTACTCTTTTCCTAAATTCCATGTCAAGATTTTCAACAGAACCAAAAACTATCTTTTTAAAATAAAAAGCTTCCACATGTGGAAAAGCATAAGAACCTACAATAGATGGAATTATAACTGCTTGGCAGTTTAAGTATAAATTTATTATTTCTTCGTCTGATAAATAGTCATAAAATATAAAAAAATCATTTAATTCTTTTTCCTCAATTAATTGTTTAATTTTTTTTAAATAACCTTTATCTGAGCCAGTAAAAATACATTTTAAATCAATATTATTCTTTTTAATTTCTTCAAATGCATCAACAATAAATTTATGATTTTTATGAGACCAAAATTGAGCAGGATAAAAAATATATTCAAAATTTTCTGTTGATGGTTTTTGTGCTTTAAAATTTTTTGCTTTATTAACTATTGTTGATTGCGTGTATTTTTGAATAATTCTAGATAAATCACAACTATAAAATTTGGAAAAATCATCTCCACTTTTTTTAGTACCAACAAAAATTGCATATGAATATAATGAAATAAATTTTGAAATATTGTCTCTTTCTTTTAAGTCAAAATAAATATTTTTATACTCTGGTAAATAAGGATGCGTTTTATATTCTAGTTCCCATATTGTTGAAATAAAATCTATTCTTCTACAAAAATAAACTAGCTTGGATGGTGTTAAAAATATTAATAAACTTATATTTTTTTTTTTAAGGAAATTTTCGAAAGAATTTATATTTAATTTAAAAATTAATTTTCTTATAATATCAACTGAACTTAAGAATAAACTTATTCTATTTATTAAATTCTCCTTGTTGAAATAAACTACATTGTCATATCTTTTATTTAAATCATCAAATGCACTCTTATTTGTTACAATATATTCATAAGAAACTTGGCCTTTAAAATCTTTTTTTAAAATTTCAAAGTTTTCTAATTCTGAATTAACAAAATTTACACTACCCCCTGATTTTAAATAATAATCAGCTACAATTCCAATTTTCATTATTTTTTGCTTATAATTTTTTCAATATTAAATAAATATATACTACTTTCCACTTTTTATTTTATAGTTAATGATTATAAGCAAACTTACAAATGAAAATTAGTGCTTGTAGATCTTGCAATAGTAATAAATTAGAGAAATGTTTGAGTTTAGGCAAACAAGCTCTAACGGGAGTTTTTCCTCCAGATACTAAACAAAAAATAACTACTGGAAATTTGAGTTTAGTTTTTTGTAAAAATTGTACACTTCTTCAGTTATCAGAAAACTTTGATCGTGCCGAAATGTATGGTTCTAATTATGGTTATGAGTCATCTTTGAATCCAACAATGGTTAACCATTTAAAGACAAAAGCTGAAATGTTACAAAAATTAACTAATTTTTCTCATGGTGATATAGTTGTTGATATTGGTAGTAATGATGGAACATTTTTATCTTTTTTTAACAAAAAATTATCTCTTATAGGAATTGATCCAACAATATCCAAATTTAAAAATAAATATAATAAAAATATAATTAAAATTTCTAATTTTTTTTCTGAGAATTTATTGAAAAAATACTTTTTAAAAAAGAAGGCAAAATTAATTACCTCAATTGCAATGTTCTATGATCTTGAAAATCCTTTATCTTTTGCAAAAGAAATTTATAACTCTTTGGATGATAATGGGGTTTGGCACTTTGAGCAAAGTTACATGCCTAGCATGATAAAAAATACCTCTTATGACACAATTTGTCATGAACATTTAGAATATTATTCTTTAAGATCTGTAAAACACATATTAGACAAGGCTGATTTTAAAATAATAGATATTCAATTAAATGATGTGAATGGTGGAAGTTTTTCTTTAACAGTTGCAAAAAAAAAATCAAAGAAATTTGATAAATCACATTTAATTGATTGGCTTCTAAAAAAAGAAGAGCTTTATAAATTTAATGATATTAAAACAATTAAACTTTTTTCTGAAAATGTTGTTAAGCACAAAAAATTATTTAAGGACTTAATTTATAATTTGGATGATATGGGAAAAAAAATTTTTGGTTATGGAGCCTCGACAAAAGGAAATGTAATTTTACAATATTGTGAAATTAATAATAAGATAATGCCATTTATCGTAGACGTTAATTCTTATAAAAGAAATAGATATACCCCAGGTACAAATATCAAAATAATAAATGATTCTGATTTAAAAAAAAAGAAGTTTGATTATTTAGTTGTTTTACCTTGGCACTTTAGAGAATTTATTATTAACAAAGAAAAAAACTATTTAAAAAAAGGATGTAAAATGATTTTTCCTCTACCAGATATAGAAATAATTTAGTTATTAAGTGAATTATTGGTTAATGAAATCTGAACCCGATGTGTGGTCAATTGATCAGCAAAAAAAGGTGGGTCCCAAAGGTGCGGCATGGGATGGAGTAAGAAATTATCAAGCAGCTAAAAATTTAAAATCTATGAAAAAAGGTGATCAATGTTTTTTTTATCACTCAAACATTGGAAAAGAGATTGTGGGAATTGTTGAAGTGATAAAAGAACATTACCCAGATAAAACCGACCAAACTGGTCGGTTTGTTGCAGTTAAAGTCAAATTTACTGTAAAACTAAATAAGGCGATTACACTAGAAGAAATCAAAAAAAATAAGCAATTAAGCCATTTATCTCTAATAAAGCAAAGCCGTCTCTCTGTAATGCCCATTGACTCTAAAAGCTGGAAAATTTTAAATAACATGAGTAAAATTTAATTAAAAATTTATGCCAAAAAAAAAATCTTCAAAAAGAAAAGGTACTAAAATTAAAAAAAAATCCTCAAAAAGGAAAGGTACTAAAATTAAAAAAAAATCCTCAAAAAGGAAAGGTACTAAAATTAAAAAAAAATCTTTAAAAAAAAGAAAGGTAATTAAAAAAAAAACTCGAATAAAAAAAAGATTATCAAAAAAGAAGAGAACAAATAAAACGGAAAACTCTTCGTCACAAGAATTAATTTTTAAAACAAAACCTGAATGGATAAAAAGTGGTCTTGTCAATAAAGCTCAATATCAAAATAAATATAATGAATCAATTAAAAATAATAATGCCTTCTGGAAAAAAGAAGGAAAAAGAATCTCCTGGATAAAGCCATACAAAAAAATAAAAGATTTTAAGTTCAGTAAAGAGGAAGTTAAGATTAAATGGTTTGAGGATGGGACCTTAAACGCATCCTCTAACTGCATTGATAGACATCTTAAGGACAAAAAAGATAAAACTGCAATTATTTGGGTAGGAGACAACCCTGCGGAAACACAAAAAATCTCTTATAAACAGCTTCACCAAAAAGTTTCTAAAGCTGCAAATGGATTAAAAAAGTTGGGAATTAAAAAAGGAGATCGCGTAACAATATATTTAACTATGATCCCAGAGCTGGCAATTTTAATGTTGGCTTGTGTAAGAATTGGAGCTGTTCACTCTATAATTTTTGGAGGCTTTTCTGCAGAGTCAATATCTGGGAGAATAAATGATTGTGAATCTGAATATGTTATCACTGCAGATGAAGGAGTCAGAGGAGGGAAAACAATCCCTTTAAAAGCTACAACTGACGAGGCATTATCAAATTGTCCGAACGTTAAAAAATGTATTGTTATTAAAAGAACTGGAAATTATGTTTATTGGAATAACGATAAAGATGTTTGGTATCATGATTTAATCAAAGATGTATCAAATCATTGTGAACCAGAAGAAATGAATGCTGAAGATCCTTTATTTATTCTTTACACCTCGGGGTCAACTGGAAAGCCAAAAGGAGTTTTGCATACAACAGGTGGATATATGGTTTATGCATCAATGACTCATCAGTATATTTTTAATCACAAACCCAAGGACATCTATTGGTGTACTGCAGATATTGGTTGGGTTACAGGGCATAGCTATATTATTTACGGGCCTTTATCTAATGGAGCAACAACAATAATGTTTGAGGGTGTTCCTAATTACCCCGATAGTTCTAGATGGTGGCAAATCGTAGACAAATTTAAGGTAAATACATTCTATACAGCACCCACAGCAATAAGAGCTTTGATGAGGGAGGGTGATGGTCCTGTTAATAAAACTTCAAGAAAATCACTCAAATTATTGGGTACTGTTGGAGAACCAATAAATCCTGAAGCCTGGATGTGGTATTACAAAACAGTTGGCAATTCAAAATGTCCAATTGTTGATACATGGTGGCAAACAGAAACGGGTGGAATATTAATAGCTCCTCAAACAGGCGCCATACCTTTAAAGCCTGGTTCGGCAACTAAACCTTTTTATGGGATAAAACCTATTATTGTAGATAAAGATGGCAAAGAAGTAAAAGGACCAGGTGAAGGCAGACTTTGTATAGGACAATCTTGGCCAGGTCAGATGAGAACAGTTTATGGTGATCACCAAAGATTTATTGATACTTATTTTTCTCAATTTGATGGAAAATATTTCACTGGCGATGGATGTAAAAGAGATAAGGATGGTTATTATTGGATCACAGGTAGAGTCGACGATGTAATTATTGTTTCTGGTCATAATCTTGGAACTGCGGAAATTGAAAGTGCATTTGTAGCGCATCCAAAAGTTGCAGAAGCGGCAGTTGTTGGTTATCCGCACGATATAAAAGGAAATGGGTTATATTGTTATGTTACTTTGAATGCAGGTGAGATTGAAACTGGTGAACTTGAGAGAGATTTAAAACTTTGGGTTAGAAAACAAATCGGACCGTTAGCTACTCCTGACCTAATTCATTTTACTCCAGGCCTTCCTAAAACAAGATCTGGTAAAATTATGAGAAGAATTTTAAGAAAAATTGCTGCTAATGAACATGCGGAATTAGGAGATATAACAACACTTGCTGATCCAACTGTTGTTGACAGCTTGGTTGAAAATAGAAAAAATACTTAAAACTTTATTCTCTCTCTAAACTCTTTCTTAACAATGTCCCATTTTAAAATAACTGAATTCAAAACTATTTTACGGTCTAGTGTTTTTAATTCTTCAGCGATTGGTGCCCATTTATATAATGATAATGCACTCGGATTAAATGGAAGATCAACATGGCATGTGTCCCAGTTTATATTTTTTAATCTTCCATTGAAATTTTTTTTTGCTTCTTCGATTATATCAAGTGGCATTTTATTTGATATCTCATCATCTAAAATTTTTTGAAAGATCTCTTTAGCCTTATCAACATCTTGATAGTTTGAGTTAGCTTTTAAATATGAAAATATAAAAAATGTTAGATCTTGAAGAGCTACAGCATAAATATTCCATTTGGCCAAGTTTACTGACCCCATAAACTTATCATTTTCAAAATGGAGAACATATCTTGTTCCCATCCTGGTCTTCAAATAACCATAAAGAGTTACTTGGGACACCCAGGCTGATTTTGATTGAATAAAACTTTCCAGATCATCCAAATTACCTATTTTGTTTTTTGGCAGGAAGGCTTTAAAAGGAGCAAAAACATAAACTTTAAAATCACTCCAAGATAAATCTTTCCATGTTAATTTGTACTTTGACATAAAAATTGAAATTTAATTGATTTATACCCCAAAAAACCAGTTTTTTTGTACTATTTTAACCCTTTTATTCTCTTTCAGAAAGGTTATGGTTTTCGCAAGTTATAACTTAAAAAGAGAGAGGTATTAATGTCAAAACAAGAACAACACTGGGGAAAAACCAGAAATTTGCTATTTGTTACATTAGCAATTTGGTTTGTATTCTCAATTGGCATCTTCCTATTTGGAGCTGAAATGAATGAGGTCACTGGACCTTTCGGTTATCCGTGGACGTATTGGTTTACGTGCCAAGGATCTCTTGGAATTTTCGTAATCTTGATTTTCTGGTTTGCGAATAGACAAGAAAAAATCGATGAAGAATTTGGCTTTTCAGAAAGAGAGGATGACTAATGAAAGGTAATTTTATAGATAACTTGCCTAAAGTTTATGGAATCTACACAGGTGGATTTTTAGGTTTCATAATCTTAATGGCAATTGGTGAGCAGATGGGTATGACGGCAAAAGCAATAGGTATTTGTTTTGTTGCTTTCACAATAGCCATCTATGCATTAATTGGTTGGCTATCACGTACAGCCCAAGCAGATGCATATTACGTAGCTGGAAGACAAGTTCCAACTGTATTCAATGGAATGGCGACAGCAGCAGACTGGATGTCTGGTGCTTCATTCGTTGCAATGGCAGGTGGTATTTATTTTAAAGGCTATGGTTATATGGCATTACTTGTTGGTTGGACTGGTGGCTATGTATTAGTTGCAACTTTATTGGCACCATACCTAAGAAAATTTGGCTGTTACACAGTTCCAGATTTTATTGGTACAAGATACGGTGGTAATTTAACTAGGTTACTTGCGGTAATAGTTTTAACTGTTGCCTCATTTACCTATGTGACTGCACAAATTAACGCTACAGGTACTATTGCATCAGTTGCTCTAGATATCCCATTCCAATACGCTGTATATGTTGGATTAGTAAGTATTTTACTATGTTCAATGTTAGGCGGTATGAGAGGGGTAACTTGGACACAGGTTGCACAATATATCGTACTAATTGTGGCTTACTTACTTCCAGTTTTCTGGATCAGTAACAAAATGGGTGCGGGTTTTTTCCCTCACTTTATGTTAGCTGATGAAGTGGCTAGAATTGGTGAGCTAGAACAACAGTTTGGTTTTGTAAAAAACTCTGCTGCTGATCTTGCGAATGTACCTAAAGGGTTAGCTGGAATAACTAAGGCTCACTCAGC
>Ga0209632_10002220_pt1 | contig 18762 bp, 12 predicted proteins | sample COG_10_FD_184754 | JGI IMG/M metagenome (GOLD analysis project Ga0209632, IMG submission 184754) | Pelagic Microbial community sample from North Sea - COGITO 998_met_10 (SPAdes) (version 2) | ecosystem: Environmental > Aquatic > Marine > Neritic zone/Coastal water | place: Helgoland, sampling... | reverse complement strand
TATTCTTAAATGTTAGAATAAAAAAACCGGAAAATGCTGTAACATCTCCCGGTATTTATAAGTGATCAACAAAAAATCAGTCATTCACTATTTAAACACATTAAAAATATGAAAAACCTTCATGAAATAAAAGGTAAAACTTTACCTTTTATAAAATTTGATTTAAAAATGAAATTAACAACCCTTTTTGTCTTCGCTGCATTTTTCAGTATGCTTGCTAGCAATACAGGGTATTCTCAGCGACTTACTTTGAATGAACAAAACACATCAATAGTTAAAGTAATTGACAAAATTGAAGCAATGTCAGATTATAAATTTATTTACAACACTAAATTTGTTGATTTAAATCGGACAATTTCAGTACAACTAAAAGACGCAAGTATCGAAACCGTCCTTGGTACATTATTTAATAAGACATCTACAGCTTATCAAATATTAAGAGAGACACAAATCATTCTTAAAGAAAAAACGAGTGGTAATAAAAGCACTCATTTGAAAGCGCCTGAAACCGCTGTTCAGAAACAACAAACTCAAATTAGTGGAATAATAACAGACGATACCGATCAACCTTTACCAGGCGCTACAATTATAGTAAAAGGAACCTCTGTAGGAACTACAACTGATTTTGACGGCAAATTTACTTTAGAAATAGACGGCGACGACGCGATACTTTTAGTGTCCTACATTGGCTTTACAACTCAAGAAATACCTGTAAATGGTCAAACTGAAATAAACATTCAGTTAGTAACCGATTCTGCATTGGACGAGATCATCTTAATTGGATACGGAAGTGTCACCAAAAAAGAATTAACAGGCGCTATTGCCACAGCAGGTAATATTGAAGACCGTGCTGTTACCAATGTGCAGGAAGCATTGCAAGGAAACGTCTCTGGAGTTACAGTTTTAGCAGACGGCGGAGATCCAACAAGCACACCGACAATTAAAATTAGAGGTTTGGGAACCTCTTCCGCAGAAAAACCACTATGGATTGTGGACGGTGTCCCTTATTATGGAGGTCCAATTAACCCCTTCGATATCGAGTCCCTCACCGTATTAAAAGATGCAGCTTCTGCCTCCATATATGGAGTCCGTGCAGCAGCAGGGGTTATTTTAGTCACGACTAAAAAAGGAAAACAAGGAAAAATTCAAGTCGATTTTGGAGCCTTTACAGGCATTCAAAGTGTGTATGACAAACCCGTAGCCTTAAATGCACAACAATATACTGATATGTATAATATTGCGTATGATAATTCTGGCAGGCCACGAACAGATTATTTTGATGGCGTTAGCAACCCTGACAGATTGGTGCAAAGAACCAATTGGGTGGATGAAATTTTTAGAGCTGGAGTCATTCAAAACTACGACATTGGATTGCGTGGTGGCTCAGAAAAGTACACCTTTTCATCCTCTTTAGGATACAATAAAAAAGAAGGTATTCTGATCAATACCTATGCCGACCGTATCAGTTTTCGATACAACTCTGCAATTAAATTAAGCGATAAAATTAAAATCGGCGAAAACTTCTCTTACACCCTTACCAACGGGCAATCTGCATTTACAGGAACGCAAGCAGCAAATGGTGAAACCAATTACAACGGCGTCATTGCTGGAGCAATCAAAGCACCGCCTTTTGTGTCAGTATACAATTCTGAGGGCGTTTATAGCGATGTTGCGGACGGACAAAATGGAGACGTGATTCACCCTGTAGGGACTTTAGACCGTATTAATATAGACAATCCAAAGAAAAATACGTTTGGAAATTTTTTCTTGGAATACAAGCCTTTAGAAAAACTGACCCTTAAAACGAGCTATGGTATCAACCATGCCAATGAATTTTATAAAGAATTTGACCCTCGTGTAGCAGAAGCTTCAAAGTTAAGCAAGACCACCAACACCTTAACTCAAATTCAAGCCAATGAAATAAATTGGTCTTGGGAAAACACCTTAAATTACACAAACACATTTAATGATGTACATGCGTTTCAGTTATTAGGAGGCTACTCGTTACAGCACCAAGAACGTGAATTCAATGGCATTGTTGCTCAAGATTTTGATAGTGAAGATCCAAAATTATTATTTATTCCTCTTGCAGACAGGATTCTATTTACTACGTATGATTTTTCTGAAACAAAATTAGTTTCATTCTTTTCAAGAGTACTTTACGATTATGATAAAAAATATTTCTTTTCTGCCAGTATTCGTAGGGATGGTTCCTCTAGGTTAGGAAAAAGTAATGGGGGATATTGGCAAAATTTCCCATCGGTTGCAGTTGGATGGGCACTCTCTGAAGAAGACTTTTTTAAATCAGATTTTGTAAGTAATTTAAAATTAAGAGCCAGTTGGGGACAAGTGGGGAATTTGGAGAGTACATCTGCATATCCAACAAACCTACCCCTGGTAAATGAAAATATCATACTAGGACAACCAGGCTATCAAACAGGTACTTATGTTAGTGGGCGTCCCAATTATGATATCAGATGGGAAACTTCAGAAACGACTAACTTTGGTTTGGACTTCAGCTCTGAAAATAATAAATGGAATTTAACTGCGGATTATTTTATTAAAGACACAGCCGACTGGCTCAACCGAACCCCTACGATTTCCACAGAAGGAATAGTGGTGTCCCCATTTCAAAATTCTGGAAAAATCCGAAATAAAGGGTTGGAGCTTGCTTTAGGTTATAATAAAAACGAAGGCGATTTCACCTACAATGTTTCAGGAAATGTGTCCTTTATCAAAAATGAAGTACTTGAAATAGCTCCTAGATTTGACATTATTCCAGACGATGTTACACAAGTCGCAACACATTTTCCACTGGCAAATGCAGTAGGCCAACCTCTTTTTTCTTATTACCTAATTGAATCGGATGGACTCTTAAGAACCGATGCAGCAGTAACTGACGCAAGAGCGAATGGACAACCCAATGCCCAATTGGGAGACCTTCGGTTTATAGATCAAAATAATGATGGTGTTATAGACGATGACGATAGAGTTTTTAAAGGGAGTGCATTTCCAACCGTATCTTATGGATTAAACTTTTCGGCAAATTACAAAAAATTCGACTTTTCACTATTCTTACAAGGCACGCAAGGCGGGGTGGCATACAATGGTTATAAACTAACCACTACCTACCCGGCGCATACATCCGTTTCAGGATCCAATTTACTAGATACAGCCTTAGACACTTGGCATCCAGGAAATCCAAATGCTTCCAACCCAAGATTGTCAATTGACGATCCCAATGGAAATATTCGTAAATCAGACTTTTGGTTAGAGGATACAGATTACCTGCGTTTGAAAAACCTATCTATCGGCTACACCTTGCCAGAAAGCCCTTATTTTGAAAGATTACGCATCTATGTGACGGGACAAAACGTACTGACTTGGACAGACTATTCTGGTTTAGACCCTGAAGTTTCCAACCGTGGGGTTGATGGCGGACAATATCCCGTTGCCAGAACATTTACTTTAGGATTTAATATAACTTTAAAATAAAAAAAGATGAAAAAACATAAATATGTAAATTTTTTAAGTCTCATAACACTTGTATTGTTTACGAGCTGTTCAGAAAATTTTTTAGAAGTTGAGCCGCAAGGCGCCCCAACGGTAGCTACTTTTTTCAAAACGGAATCGGACGTTGTTAGAGCGACCAATGCCCTGTATACAATGAACGATTTTCAAGGCACTTATGGAAGGGGAATGTTTTTATATTCTTTAATTGCAAGTGATGACTTTATCGTTGGAAAATCCAAATCACAAATTGAAGATATAAAAGACTTTTTGACGACGGGATCAGGTTCCTACACAAGAGATATTTGGACCAAACATTATCAAGTGGTAAAAAGAGCGAATGACATCCTTAATAATGTTCCTGATATTGAAGGCGTCTCAGATGAGGCAAAGAATTTTGCTTTAGGAAATGCATACTTCATGCGTGGATTGGCGTATTTTCAGTTAAGTTTACTGTATGGAGACGATCGTGCAGGGATTCCTATTGTTGATGAATTTACAACGGATTTTTATATTTCTAGACCCGAAAACGTTACGGTTAGTTATGAATATGCCGCTGAAAACTTCACCAAAGCCGCCGCATTACTCCCTTTGTTTAGCGAACTTTCGGCTTCTGACTATGGGAAAGCCCATAAAAATGCGGCCTATGCTTATTTAGCAAAAACACATTTGCACAATGCCGAATTTGACTCGGCTTCATGGCAGAAAGTAATTGATGCTTGTAACGCGGTGACTGCCACCCAAAGTGTATTGGAACCTAATTTTGAAGATGTTTTTAAAATTGCTAACAATTGGGGAAATGAGTACATCTGGTCCGTTCCAAGCAACACCACTGGAGGGAGTATTTTGCCAGGAGCTTCATTAGAAAACAAGGCTTGGGGTAAATACAATGGTTGGGGCTATTTTGCACCAACGCTTGATTTGTACGAGTCGTACCAAGCTGGAGACCTAAGAAGAGATGCCACCTTATTGGCCTTTGGAGATGAGTTTGAATTCTTCGGAGAAACCAGAAGGTATTGGTCCACAAGGAGTTTAACAGGAATCCAACTTAGAAAGTATCTGGAGCCTTACAGCTATGCTGGTGGAATACACCTGAATGGTAATGGCGATCATCCAACAACAGACTTAAATGTACCCTTAGTACGTTTATCAACAGTATATTTAATGCGATCGGAAGCTAAAATAGCCCTTGGTCAAGACGGAGATGCAGATTTAAACGCTGTTAGATCACGTGCGGGTCTTCCTGCTATAACAGGCGCAACGCTTGAGCATATTAAATATGAGCGAAGGTCTGAATTTGCAGGAGAACTTTTTGGTCGATTTGAAGATCTATGCCGCTGGGGAGATGTCGCAGATATTAGAAAAGCACTAAGCGGTAGACAACATGCCGATCAAGAAGATCCTGATTCAGGATTTACAGTATATGAAGTGTGGCAAGAGCGAAGTAATTTTGATTTATTGAAACACCGTGTGTGGCCAATTCCCCCGAGTGTTATTGATAACAGCATAGGTTTTATAAAACAAAATGAAAGATAACCAAATAGGTCTTTTATCATGTTTTGAATTAGTCATCAATTCTTGATTTAGAAAGTGCATTCTGTTAAGAATGCACTTTATTTTATGTTAAATAAAGATGATATCCCATAATCATTTTAAAATCTTTTAAAATCAATATGAATTTCGCCAAATTTCCTTCTATAATTCAAGTGCCCCCCTCAAAAGATAAAACCCCCGATGCGGTAGTTTCCAAAAAATATAAACATTGGAGATGGCGTATGTTCATTGGGATGTATATCGGGTACACCATTTTTTACTTTACTAGAAAAAACATATCTCCAGCCTTGCCTTTAATTAGCGAGAAGTTAGATATTGACATCATTCAACTAGGGATATTAAGTAGTGTTTTTTATATCGTGTATGGTATTGGAAAATTTATAAGTGGACTTTTTGCAGATCGAGCAAATATTAGAATGTTTATGGCAATCGGGCTTTTTTCAGCTTCGATCATTCATTTGTTTATTGGATTCTTAGACAGTTTATATTTGATCGTTTTCTTTTGGGGGCTTAATGGAGCCTTTCAGTCTATGGGGTTTCCTCCAATTGCTAAAGGTCTTGTACATTGGTTTTCGCCAAGTGAAAGAGCAACAAAATGGACGATTCTTTCGTCTTCGCATACTGCAGGGACATTTGGAGTAGGACTCTTAGTTGCAGGGATTATCAATTTGTACAACAAAGGAATTGTAGGGTGGGAAGCGGTTTTTTATGTACCAGGAATCATAGGGTGTTTAACCGCCATATTTTTATTTATTACTTTACGAGATCGCCCCGTTTCATTAGGGTTACCAGAAATTGAAGATTATAAGAATGACAGGCCCATCGTTGAATTAATTGAAAAATCAAAATCACATTGGGAACTATTAAAAAAATACATCTTCACCAATAAGTACATTTGGCTTCTAAGTTTTGCCAATATGTTTATCTATATCATACGATTTGGCACCTTAGATTGGGCAACTATTTTTCTATATGATGTAAAAGGAATCGATCAAGTAAGCGTTGCTATATTTTGGACGCTCATGCCCTTGGCAGGGATTCCTGGAGGTATTGTCGCAGGGTATTTAGCCGATCGATTTTGGAACGGGAGATGTGTGCCAATCAATGTGATCTATCTTGTTTTATTAACATTCAGTATTGTTGGATTTTATTGGTATTCCGGTCCAGATAATATCATGGGAACAGGTGTGTTTCTATTGCTCATTGGGTTTTTAATAGATGGTCCTCAAAATTTAATTAGTGGTGTGCAAGCCTCAAGAGTTACGGTGAAGGAAGCCATTTCTGGGGCCTGTGGTATGACTGGTTTTTTCGGCTATGTCGGTGCTACTTTTTCGGGTATTGGACTCGCCTTTATTACTCAAAAATTTGGTTGGGGAGGCATGTACGGAGTCTGTGCATTATCCTCTGTTCTGTGTTTAGTTTTAGTGTTGATGACCTACAAAAAAGAGAAAGGACATTTGTAATACCCATAGGGTCGGAAAATTTTTATAATCCTTCATAGAGCCCTGCTATTTTTAGCGAGGCTTTTTTGGTTTCATTCGCGAAATCAACATTAATAGTGACTTATAGCAATACAATTTAATTTTTCATTAATTTGCAATCTTAATATGTGACTAAATCTATGAAAAATTTTACACTACTTTTATTATTTTTAATCAGTTTTTCGGCATCCTCTCAGATTTTGAATCCCGTCAAATGGGAATTTGGTTCTGAAAAAATTACCGACACAGAGTATACCCTTATTTTTGTTGCTAAAATTGACCCCCATTGGGCGCTTTATTCTCAATTTGTTGAAGAAGGTGGTCCCTTACCAACGCTTTTTTCATTTGAATCTTCCTCTAGTTTTGAGCTCATTGAAACGGTGACGGAATCGGATGAAAATAAAGTCACTCAACACGATCCCGTATTTGAAATGGTGGTTTCAAAGTTTTATGATAAAGCGGTCTTTAAACAGCGTGTGCGTGTTAAATCATCGGCTTTTAGTATGCGTGGGAATATTGATTTCATGACCTGTGATGATTCAAAATGCACCTATAAACCCGATAATCCATTTGCCTTTGACTATACCGATCAAACAGGATTTGTGATTGTAGGTGGGACCCCGATGTCTGACTCTGATCTCTCTAAGAATGCCGACCAAACATTATATGGGATGGCGCCAGAATCTCTCTCAAAAGCGACCGTGAAGTGTAGTACTCAATTAAGTTCTTTATCTCAAGACATCAAGGCTTCCAACAATTCACTGTGGAAGATTTTTGGTTTAGGATTTCTAGGGGGTTTATTAGCCCTTTTAACCCCTTGTGTATTTCCAATGATCCCCTTAACGGTGAGTTTTTTCACCAAAAAAGGAGGCAATGCCAATGAAAAAGGCGGCGTTTCTAAAGCCATTTTATATGGGTTTTTCATTGTCTTGGTGTATGTGGTATTAAGTATTCCATTTCATCTGTTAGACTCTGTAAATCCCGATATTTTAAATGAAATCTCAACCAATGTTTGGTTGAATGTCATTTTCTTTGTCATATTTATATTTTTCGCATTTTCATTCTTTGGATATTACGAATTAACCCTACCATCAACCTGGACCAACTCGACCAGTAGGGGTGAAGGTATTGGCGGAATTTTAGGCGTCTTTTTTATGGCACTGACCTTATCGATCGTATCCTTTTCTTGTACAGGCCCTATCCTTGGGTCACTACTTGCGGGCTCTCTTTCTGCAGATGGAGGTGCTTGGCAACTCACCACTGGAATGGGTGGTTTTGGAGTGGCTCTCGGCTTGCCTTTTGCATTGTTTGCCATGTTTCCAAACATGTTAAAAGCCCTCCCAAAATCAGGGGGATGGCTCAACACGACTAAAGTAGTTTTAGGGTTTTTAGAACTAGCCTTAGCCTTTAAATTTCTATCCAATGCCGATTTAGTGAAACATTGGGGAATCCTTAAAATTGAAGTCTTTTTAGGAATCTGGATTCTTGTATTTGCAGGGCTGACCCTCTATGTGTTTGGAAAAATAAAATTCCCACATGATTCCCCGTTAAAAAAGCTGTCTTTTTTCAGAATCAGTTCTGGGTTGCTTGTTTTGGCATTTGTCATCTATTTAGGATCTGGTTTTAAAGTTAATAAAGAAACGCAAACATTCACACCCTTAACATTATTAAGTGGTTTGGCGCCGCCTGTGGGTTACAGTTTTTTATATCCAAATGACTGTCCAAATAACTTTGAATGTTTTAAAGATTTAAAAGAAGGGGTCGCGTATGCTAAAAAAGTTAACAAACCAATTTTACTCGATTTCACAGGGTACGCCTGTGTAAACTGCCGTAAAATGGAAGAACATATCTGGCCCAAAGCGTCCATCAAACCTTATTTTGAAAACGACTATGTATTGATTTCTCTATATGTCGATGATAAAAAAGAATTGCCTGAAAATCAAAAGTTAACCGTGGAACGCCTAGGCGGTGGCGCTCGAGTATTAGAAAATTATGGACATAAATGGGCCCATTTTCAAACCCAATTTTTCAAGTCGAACTCCCAGCCCTTCTATGTGTTGTTGAGTCCCGATGCTAAAACGATTTTAAACAACCCTGTTGGCTACACGCCAGACGAAGCAGATTATAAAGCCTTTTTGGATTGCGGACTTGAAATTTTTGAAACCCCTTAACTTTCATTCAGCCTGCCGCTATTACTAATTAATTTTATTAACTTTGAAGTCAATATAACAACCAACCTATGCTGGACAGCTTTTTGAAATTTTTAGAATTAGGACTTTACCATATTGTCAGCTTCAAAAGCTATGACCATATTTTGTTTTTAGTCGTACTTACTGTTCCTTATTTTTTTAGAGATTGGAAACGACTCTTATTATTAGTGTCATCGTTTACTCTTGGGCACACCCTTAGTTTGTTGTTAGGCGTGTATGATATTATAAATTTAAAAGCGAATGTGACCGAGTGGTTAATTCCTTTTACGATTATTATTATGGCGATTTACAATGTGTTTACAGCAGGAAAATCTTCCAAATACGGCAATCCAGTAATCATATTTAGTTTGGTCTTATTTTTTGGATTCATTCACGGGTTAGGATTTGCCAATGCGTTTGAATCCTTGGTCAGCTCTAGTGAAAGTACCCTGTTGTCAATTTTAGAATTTGCGTTAGGAATTGAAGTTGGACAATTTGTAATTGTTTTTTGCATTTTGTTTTTAGGATTCTTAGGACAAACCATTTTTAGGTTTTCATTGAGAGATTGGGTCATGGTTATTTCTTCGGTCGTTATTGGGCTAATGCTCCCACTGATATTCAACAGTCCTCTATTTTCTTAATTAATTGTAATTAAACATCGAGTCTTCTAGATCCTTAAAAAAATTAAACACAACCCATTTATGTCGACACAAAAGCAACTTAAATACGACAAAGCTTATCTAAAAATGGCTTTAGAATGGGGGAAATTATCGTTTTGTAAACGCAAACAAGTTGGGGCGATCATTGTCAAAGATCGTATGATTATTTCAGATGGTTATAACGGAACTCCTACGGGTTTTGAAAATTTTTGTGAAGACGAAGAAGGGTATACCAAATGGTATGTGTTACATGCCGAGGCTAATGCCATATTAAAAGTTGCATCCTCCACGCAATCGTGTTCAGGGGCCACCTTATATATTACTTTGTCGCCATGTCAGAGTTGTAGCAAACTGATTCATCAAGCAGGGATAACTAGAGTTGTTTATTGCGAAGCTTACAAAGACCTTTCTGGAGTTGAGTTTTTAGAAAAAGCCGGTATCCAAGTCGAATTACTAACGTTGTGATTTCATGTCATTAAACCCAAAACATCTTCCATTTTTGATCGGGCTCGTGCTGGCGTTGGGAATCTATATCGGGGATAAAGTAAGTGTCAATTCCTCCAATACATTCACAAGAACTAATACAAGTAAACAAAAACTAAACCGTCTTATTGATTATTTAGAATATGAGTATGTGGATCCAGTGGACACAGACAGTATTGTTGAAGGCGTGATCGACCAGGTTTTACAAAATCTCGATCCACACTCAACCTATATTCCAAAACAAGATTTAGCTTCGGTCACAGAAAACATGAAAGGGGATTTTATTGGAATTGGCGTCAGTTTCTACAGGTATAAGGATACGATTGCCGTCATTCGTCCTATTGAAGGTGGGCCAAGTTTTCGTGCCGGAATTATGGCAAGCGACCGTATTTTAATGGCAGATAATGATACGATTCATGGTGTATTTTGGAGTCAAGACAAAGTAGTTCAGAAATTAAGAGGGAAAAAAAACTCAAAAGTTAGATTACAAATTAAGCGGGCAGGTGTCGATAGTTTATTAGATTTCGAAATCACTCGCGCGGAAGTCCCTATCAAAAGTGTAGCGTCATTTTATATGATGAGTTCAACGCTAGGATATATTAAAATTAATCGTTTTGCTGAAAGCACGTATTTAGAATTTGATGACGCAGTCGAGGATTTAATAGCATCAGGCGCTACAAATTTAGTGTTAGACCTCCGCGATAATCCTGGGGGTTTTTTACAAATCGCCGAAAAAATCGCCGATGAATTTTTAGAAGATGGTAAACTCATCTTATTTACTAAGAACAAGACTAATCAGGTCAATGAAAGCTATGCGACAGGAGTGGGTCGTTTCGAACAAGCACCCGTGTATGTGTTAATCAATGAAAATTCTGCGTCTGCTAGTGAAATTATTGCAGGAGCACTACAAGACAACGATAAAGGGACTATTATTGGACGCCGTTCCTTTGGAAAAGGATTAGTTCAGCGGGAAATGGATATGGGCGATGGCAGTGCCATTCGACTGACTACTTCTAGATACTACACCCCTACAGGTCGTTCCATACAGCGGTCCTATGCAAACGGCTCAGAAGCGTATTACAATTCCTACTATCAGCGCTTAGACATTAGTGGCGTAGATACGCTACACTCAGATACGACCCCAGACAGTCTTAAGTTCACAACCCCTAAAGGAAAGATCGTGTATGGCGGCGGCGGTATTATTCCGGATATTTATGTGCCACAAAACAGCGACTTCAATAGTGATCTTGTTGCGTTTTTAAGGGTTGCAGGCCTTATGGACTTTTTTGTTTTTGAACACTTAGATAAACAACGCTCACACTATGCGTCGTTTTCTGAATCTCAGTTTTTGAGTACGTTTGAAATTTCAGATTTAGTTTATCAGCAATTTGTAACGTATTTTATAGAGGCTTCAAAACTAGACGCTAAGGCTTTAAACGTTTATAAAAGCCCTATTAAAATGCTGTTGAAATCTGCATTTTCAAAACAACTTTTTGGAGATAATTCTGCGGCAAAAGTCGTGAGTCCTATTGATCCAATGCTAATCAAAGTGATGGATATAGAAGCAGCCCTAATACCAAATTAAGATTTTTCTTTCACTGTGCGATCGATCTTTTTAACCACTCGAAGGATGGTTAAAATTAGAATGGCACACCCTGCCGCTATTGCGGTGATGATGGCCGTATAGCTGTCGTTTTCAAAGGGCGTATCAAAATTAATTTTAGTGCAATTAAACACGATAATTCCAAGGGCTAAAACCGATAATAAATAAGTTAAGAATCGCATATTTATAATAAAAATTTAATATTAGAGGTGAATAATTTCACAGCGATTGCCAGGAGTACAACTCCAAAGACTTTTCGGACAATATCAATTCCATTTTGACCAATAATACGCTCGATACGTGAGGAAGTTTTAAGGACTATAAAAATGACAATCACATTGACAATTACAGCAATAATGATGTTTTCAGTGTGAAACTCAGATTTTAAGGAAAGGAGGGTCGTTAGACTTCCAGGGCCAGCAATTAACGGAAATGCCAATGGAAATATAGAGGCATTCATACTCGCCCCTTCTTCTTGTTTGTATAAAGTGATTCCTAAAATCATTTCGAGCGCAATAAAAAACAGAATAAACGCACCAGCCACAGCAAAAGAATGCACATCAATACCAACAAGTTTGAGAATACTATCTCCAAGAAATAGAAATAGGATCATAATGATTCCCGCAATTACCGAAGCTTTTTCACTTTGAATGTGTCCTGCTTTTTTACGTAAATCAATAATAATTGGAATGTTTCCTACGATGTCAATTACCGCAAAAAGGACCATAAATGCCGTTAAAATTTCTTTAAAATCCAAAGCCATGATTACAAATTATATTTATGCAAAGGTGAAAAAAAAAATGATATTCACAAATTAATTTTGAGCGATTATTTGCGTTTAAAATGTTCACAATTAACAGTATATTTGCCACATGTTTCAAATAGGAAAAACCATAGTGTCTGAGGATATTATCGAGAAAGATTTTATCTGTAATCTGAGTGCCTGCAAAGGCGCTTGTTGTATTGATGGTGATGCTGGAGCTCCGTTAGAACCTAACGAAGCGACCATATTAAAGGACATCTATCCGATTATAAAACCTTACCTCAGACAAATAAGTATCGATGCGATTGAAGCCCAAGGCACCCATGTTGTCACCGAAGATGGTGAGCTTGAAACGCCTTTAATTAATGGTGCCGATTGTGCCTATGTTATTTTTGATGAAAAGCAAACCGCTTTGTGTGCAATTGAAGAAGCGTACAATCAAGGTGAAGTCGATTGGAAAAAACCAGTCTCTTGTCATTTATACCCTGTTCGTGTCAAAGACTATACGGAGTTTTCTGCGGTCAATTATGACAATTGGGAAATTTGTGATGACGCCTGTTCGTTAGGAAAAGAACTCCAAGTCCCTGTCTATAAATTTGTAAAAGAGGCCCTCATCCGCAAGTTTGGCGCCGATTGGTATGCTGAATTAGAACAAGTAGCACTAAAGCACAAGTAAAACCTCATTAACAGCATCCTTAAGAAAGAGACCGCAAAACGGAATCACTTTTTGTGTTGATTTTTCAATTTTATTAAAATTCTTGTTTTTAATTAGCCTTACTGCTTCATTTTACCCTAAGAGAGAGAGATGGGTTAAGTATCTGCTTAATAAGGTTTTATGTTAGAAGTGTTTAAAATTTATTGTAGGAAAAAAGCTACTCGTTGTTAAAAACTCATAGGCAATGTTTATAAAAATGACTTTCATTTAAGCCAACAATTTTAAATCTTTGTTAACCACTTAAACGTGTATTTTTTTAATTCAAAATTTAATTTTTCATTTAGATGTCGCAGGTAGAACCAATTTTACAAGAAAACAAGGACCGATTCGTAATTTTTCCAATCCAACACCATGATATATGGGAATGGTATAAAAAATCAGAAGCGAGTTTTTGGACGGCTGAAGAAATTGATTTACATCAAGATTTAACGGATTGGGTTACAAAACTAAATGACGATGAGCGTTATTTTATTAAGCATATCCTAGCGTTTTTCGCAGCAAGTGATGGCATCGTCAATGAAAATTTAGCAGAAAACTTTGTCAACGAAGTTCAATACAGCGAAGCAAAATTCTTCTACGGATTCCAAATCATGATGGAAAACATTCACAGCGAAACCTATTCGCTTTTGATTGATACTTATGTGAAAGATGAAGTTGAAAAAGACAAGTTATTTAACGCAATAGACAACTTTCCTGCCATCAAGAAAAAAGCCGACTGGGCACTTAAATGGATAGAATCTCCAAGTTTTGCTGAGCGATTGATTGCGTTTGCAGCGGTTGAAGGCATTTTCTTTTCGGGTGCATTTTGTTCTATTTTTTGGTTAAAAAAACGTGGCTTAATGCCAGGCTTGACCTTTTCAAATGAATTAATTTCAAGAGATGAAGGAGTGCATGCTGACTTTGCAGTCCACTTACACAACAAACACCTTATTAATAAAGTCCCTAAAGAGCGCATCAGAGAAATATTGCTAGATGCATTAACTATTGAAAGAGAGTTTATTACAGAATCCTTACCAGCAAGTTTGATTGGTATGAATTCAAAATTGATGTCTCAGTATTTAGAATTTGTAACCGATCGCTTATTACAAGAGCTGGATTGCGAAAAAGAATATAATACATCAAACCCATTTGATTTTATGGACATGATTTCACTTCAAGGAAAAACTAATTTCTTTGAAAAAAGAGTGGCTGAATATCAAAAGGCGGGTGTCCTCAACAAAGAAGAAGAGGGTACCAATAAATACAGTTTCGATTCTGAATTCTAGACCAACAACTAGAATAAGAACTTAAAACGAATTTCAAAACTCGTTTTTCATAAATCAACTTTTTGATTTCCTAAAGGAAACAAGACAAAAAAACTAAGTATTTGAGGTCACTCAAATATCACTAGGCTAACCAACTAACCGCTTTTTTGAGGCGCATCAAAAAAGCATAATAAAGAAAACAAATGTTTGTAATAAAAAGAGACGGCAGAAAAGAAGAAATCATGTTCGACAAAATCACAGCAAGAGTTCGTAAACTTTGCTATGGTTTAAATGAATTAGTCGATCCTTTGAAAGTAGCGATGCGCGTTATTGAAGGACTTTATGACGGGGTTACTACCAGTGAATTAGACAACCTTGCCGCAGAAGTTGCAGCAACAATGACCACTGCGCACCCTGACTATGCACGACTTGCAGCACGGATTTCAGTTTCCAACTTACATAAAAACACAAAAAAGACTTTTAGCGAAGTCATGCATGATTTATACACCTATGTAAACCCACGAACAGGAAAGGATGCGCCCTTATTGTCTGATGAAGTTTACAACGTCATTATAGAAAATAAAGACAAACTCGATTCTACAATTATTTACAATCGAGATTTTGGCTACGATTACTTTGGATTCAAAACTTTAGAACGCTCCTACCTTTTGAAATTAAATGGAATCATCGCAGAGCGCCCTCAACATATGTTGATGCGTGTCTCTATTGGAATTCATTTAAATGATCTGGATTCGGCTATTGAGACTTACGAGCTCATGTCTAAAAAGTTTTTCACCCATGCAACGCCTACGTTATTTAACGCAGGGACACCAAAACCACAAATGTCATCTTGTTTCTTATTAACAGTGAAGGACGATAGTATTGATGGGATTTATGACACCCTCAAACAAACTGCCAAAATTTCGCAGTCTGCAGGTGGTATTGGTTTAGCAATGCACAACATTAGAGCCACTGGAAGTTATATCGCTGGAACGAATGGCACCAGTAATGGAATCGTTCCAATGCTTCGCGTCTTTAATGACACCGCTCGTTATGTGGATCAAGGGGGTGGAAAACGAAAAGGAAGTTTTGCAATTTACTTAGAACCATGGCATGCCGATATTTTTGATTTTCTTGATTTAAAGAAAAATCATGGTAAAGAAGAAATGCGTGCAAGAGATTTATTCTATGCCATGTGGATTCCAGATTTATTTATGGAGCGTGTTCAAGAAGACTCGACTTGGACCCTCATGTGTCCGAATGAGTGCCCAGGATTGGCAGATGTTCACAGTGAAGAATTTGAAACACTTTACTTAGGTTATGAAGAACAAGGTAAAGGTCGTAAAACCATCAAAGCAAGAGAGTTGTGGGAAAAAATTACCGAATCTCAAATTGAGACCGGAACTCCATATATGCTCTATAAAGATGCAGCAAACCGTAAATCGAATCAGAAAAATTTGGGAACCATTCGTTCCTCAAACCTTTGTACTGAAATTATAGAATACACATCACCAGATGAAGTTGCTGTTTGTAACCTTGCATCGATTGCTTTGCCAATGTTCATTAAAGATGGCAAATTCGATCACCAAGAATTATTTAAGATTACCAAACGTGTGACCCGAAACTTAAATAAAGTCATCGACCGAAATTACTACCCAGTAATTGAAGCCGAAAATTCAAATATTAGACACCGTCCTATAGGGATTGGTGTTCAGGGGCTGGCAGATGCTTTTATTAAATTGAGAATGCCTTTCACAAGTGATGAAGCAAAACAACTGAATCAAGATATTTTTGAAACGATTTATTACGCTGCAGTCACCGCTTCTATGGAAGAAGCCACCGAAGATGGCCCTTATCAAACGTATGAAGGCTCTCCAATTAGTGAAGGAAAATTCCAACACAACCTATGGGGACTTAAAGATGAAGATTTAAGTGGTCTTTGGGATTGGGGAAAATTGCGCGAGCAAGTGCTTAAAAATGGCGTGCGAAACTCACTTTTAGTCGCGCCAATGCCCACAGCAAGTACGTCTCAGATTCTTGGTAACAACGAATGTTTTGAGCCATACACTTCAAACATCTATACGCGTCGCGTACTGTCTGGAGAATTTATCGTGGTCAACAAACACCTCTTAGAAGATTTAGTTGAACTAGGATTATGGAATGAAAGCTTGAAGCAAGACATCATGCGTGCAAATGGTTCCATTCAACATGTAGATGTGATTCCTCAAGACATCAAAGAATTGTATAAAACAGTTTGGGAACTAAGCATGAAAGACATTATTGATATGTCGCGTCAGCGAGGATATTTTATTGATCAATCACAATCTTTAAATTTATTTATGGAAGGCGCCACAATGGCCAAACTAACGTCTATGCATTTCTATGCTTGGAAAAGTGGTTTAAAAACAGGAATGTACTACTTAAGAACGAAGAGTGCAGTCGATGCTATTAAATTTACTTTAGATAATAAAAAAGCAGAAGTGCCTCAACCAGAAGCTGTTGAAGTTGCAGAAGTAGAGGCAACTGTGGTAGAAAAACAACAAGAGAAAGCGGCCAAAACGGCTGAAAAATTCTCTAAAGAAACACCCTCAGTTGAAGTTGAGCCCATGTCTGCAGAAGAAATGAAAGCACTAATTGAACAAGCCAAAGAAGCGGAAGGCGATGATTGCCTCATGTGTGGATCTTAATACAAACACTTTATATAAAAAAGCACCTAATTAATTAGGTGCTTTTTTGTGTCGTGTACTTAAGGTGAGCTATTCACCATCGTCACTAAGTGTAGCTGGCTTTACACTACTGTCATATTCCGTATGATATTCTTCTAATAAACCTGTAGTCGCATTTAACAAATCTTTGGTCTCTAACAACAAACTAAAGTAAAGCGTCGTGTTTTTTGGACTCGATTCTTCCGTTCTTGTTCGTTTAACCTGAGTTTCAATATTAGATTTAAGGATGGTCGAAATCTCATTTTTACTATTAATAATTGACTCAATTTTTTCAAAAGATCCAGATTTGAACGCCTGCATTGCATCAGAAAATAATTGCTGTATTGAATCATTAATTTGACTCAGTTCTTTAATTTGATTGAATTTTAATTTTTTGTGATTGTTATTAACGTGTTTATGACTCACTTTCGTAATGTAAGTAAGTGACTGTGTCATATCTTGTAAGTACCCCAAAATTAGAATATAAAAGTTACTAGCTCCGATACTTGACTCATCTAAGTTTTTAATAAAGTAAAAGATATTGTCTCTTAAATCATCAACCTCATCAGAAAGTTTAATGATTTGTTTTTTGTTCTTTTTAAGTGCATCTAAATCTTGTTGCGCAAGTCCGTTAAATGCAGCTGCATAAATTTTCTTACCACGTTTTAGAACGTTGGAAATATTTTCAGCACTTTCGGTAATCACCCCTTGAACAGAGCTGCTTTCGGTTTTTTTCAATCGGTCATCCGATGCTATTTCTTTGGTCTTTTTACTGTGAACAATTGAACTTCTAATAAGCAATACGATCGCCGTTAAAAGAAGTATTGGAAACATGACCTCTAGGTTCAGGTTCAGTAAATAAGCGACTAAAGCTGCAGCACTAAAGGCACTAAAAGCCGTAAAAAACCAACCGCCAATAACATTCACAACACCAGCAACACGATACACAGCACTTTCGGCACTCCAAGCTCTGTCGGCTAATGAAGTTCCCATGGCAACCATAAACGTGACATAGGTTGTAGATAATGGTAATTTATAAGACGTCGCTATTGAGATTAAAACAGCCGCAACCATTAAGTTGACTGCCGCTCTAACTAAATCAAAAGCGGGTAATTCGTGTACCTTATTACTTGTTAGCTTTATCACAGGTTGTTCAAACTGTGTTTCAATTTTTGCTTGCCAAGACGTTGGTAAAACACGAGCGGTTAAATTTGACGCCCCCATTGCAAGTCTTACAAAGCCACGAGACAAAGCATTTGGCTGAAAACGTTCTTTTGTTTCGCCTTGACTTGACAGGTCTAAAGATGTTTTAACCACATTTTTTGCCTTTGTTGAAAACCATAAAGTAATCACCATGACCATTCCCGCTCCAAACAATAACCAGTTATTAGTCGGTACTTTAGATGCTAAAACATCCATTGGAAACTCAGAGGCTGAAACTCCAGAAGCTGACCATTCTAAGAATGCATTATAGGCCGCTACAGGAACCCCAATAAAATTAACCAAATCATTACCGGCAAAGGCCAATGCCAATGCAAAAGTCCCAACAATAATGATTAGTTTATAGATATTTGTTTTAACGACTACAATTAAAAAATAAGAGAGTAAAGACCATAGTATCGAACTAACGAATACAATTGAAAGAACTTCATTTTCTAAAAAATCTTTCACGGTACCTCCACCAATAATATCAAACGATTGTTTGGCGTAAGAAGTACCTTTAAGCCCCTTCATAAATATGAAGTAGGTAATCGCTGTGAGCGCAATTCCGCTAAAAAGAGCACCAACCCAACTTGCTTTCTTTTGAAAATCATAGGACAATAATAGTCTTGAAACCCATTGAACTATTGCCCCTA
>Ga0209632_10002219_pt1 | contig 18767 bp, 15 predicted proteins | sample COG_10_FD_184754 | JGI IMG/M metagenome (GOLD analysis project Ga0209632, IMG submission 184754) | Pelagic Microbial community sample from North Sea - COGITO 998_met_10 (SPAdes) (version 2) | ecosystem: Environmental > Aquatic > Marine > Neritic zone/Coastal water | place: Helgoland, sampling... | reverse complement strand
TTGGCTGGTTTTTCCTCCACGGAAAGGCCATTTCCAAACCCCAAACGATTAACGATAATAATGTCAATCCCCAGAAATAATTCTGGTACCACGGTTTATAGTCGTAATTGAAGGTTACTTCGCTTACGATCCAGCCCCAGTAATTACTGATAGCATTTATTATGATTTCCAAAAATTCGTTCATTCTGTTTCAGGTAAGTTAACGCCCTTTATTAGAATTGAATTTCCCAAGGCTAGTAGCCAAACGACTTTCACATAAAAAACAGGCTTATATATCTCAAAGTTCACTGGAATCAGCATTACTATACCCATTGCTGTCAACCCTAGAAGTATTGTGAAAATGGATAACCAAGAATCAACCACTTTCCACTTAAGTAAACCAGCGCCCATTAATACCAATCCTGCTCCAGCAAACACTTTTCCGAACCTCGCCAAACAGGTGATATAATGCGCGGTAAATAGTACACCGTCTAACCAGGTTTGAATCGCTTCAGGTGTTTTGTCCATTGTTTGACCGATTCCCCAAGCTCCATAGGAGTAATAGAATGCCGTTGATAGTGCGGAAACAAATGTGCCTACAATGATAATTCCAGCACCAGGCGTAATTAGAGATCTATATGGCTTTCTGAATGTTATTGAGGCCAATCCCATCATGCCAGCCCCCATAATAACCCATCCGAAAATGTGCATTCTATACAGCCATACCCAAAGCCAGAAATTCTCATTAATCGCAGGGAAATCTTCCGCAACGAAATGCTCTCCAACGTGATGCGGCAACAGAACCCAACCTATTAACAAAAAGAGGGCGCCAACAATCATTGCTAACCCTGTAAATTTTGTTTCGAAATCCTTTTTCATTCTTATGATGGTTTTAGAATAGTTTGTAAAACTACCGCCCACTTATTCTTCCTACTGTGACAATAGTTACCTAAGGTTTTGGCCGTTGAGGTGACTCCACTCTATCCAAGAGCCATCGTAATTTTTGATGTTACGATAACCGAGAAGCTCTGTGAGAACGAAAAGCGTGTGTGCCGACCGAACTCCAGAGTGACAATATGTGACAACGGGTTTTGTGCCGTCAATACCAATTGCAGCGTAGCGGGCTTTCAATTCTTGCGCACTCAGAAACTTCTGAGTACCATCATAATCTACAGCCACAGCCCAATCAAGGTTTATGGCTCCTTTAATATGACCAGGATAAGCAGCACCACTCTTATGAAATTCTCCAGAATATTCTTCCTTTCCTCTTGTGTCGATTAGTAGTAAGGTTGAATCACTGCTAGACCTGACAGATTGAAACATCATGAGCATGCTAGAATCTGGCTCTGATTCAAACCTATAAATGGTAGAACGAAAGGGATGGTTGTCGATTGCTAATTCCTTGCCCAATCGTTTCCATGAAGCAAGTCCACCATTGAGAAGCTTTGTATTCTGATGACCGTAGAATTTTAGAATCCACCATAATCGTGCAGCATCGCACTCAGCCTTTTCGTCATAAATTACAATTGTGTCTTTAGGGGTAATGCCTAAGCGACTTAGCAGTTGCTCCATGTGACCCTGAGTAGGCATCATTCCTCCATAAGCGTATGAAGTGTCCGTTATGTCGGTACGCCAGACGTTAACCGCTCCTAAAATGTGTCCTTCTTTAAATTCTTCCGGTTTACGCAAGTCGATTAGTTTCCATCCTTCACCTGAGTTTACAAACTCATCAACTTCCGCCAGACTTTCAACAGAAGCATATTCTGTGCCTTTTGATTTTGGCTGTTCGAAATTCCCGCAGCCAATTGAAAGCAGTATAGCGAACAGTAGAAGACTTTTAATCTTCCAGTTCATACCAATCGATGTTGGTAAGGGGTTTTCTACGACCTGATTCTTCTGGTGCATAATACTTGGCAAGGTAATCCAGAATAAGTGGTTCGTTTTCGCCAAGGTCCCATAGGTTTTGCGTTTCCTGCATCCAACTAATCATTGTTTTCCAACCGTCTCGCGTGGCGCGATTCTGCGTTACCATTTTGGCTGAGTGACAACTCGTACAGTTATTGATGACTAGCTGCAGGTTTTCGCCTTCTTTAAAGCCAGTGGCTAAATGAATTCCGTTCTCATATTCTGGCAACGGAGCTTCTACCTGTACCAGTGGTTGCTCCTCTGGAACATCGAACACGAGAATTGAGGGGTTAAGGATGTAATACACGAGCGCCATAACGCCAATAACGAGAACGTATATTCCTCGGGTAAAAACTTTAAGCTGCTCCTGAACCTCTGCTAGAACTTTGTCCTTTCGTGAGTCAATCATTCTATTTGACCTTTACCGCAATCCTATGACAAGCGTTGTTCAAATATCCCTTCGGATTCCAATTTGGTAAAACCATTGGCTGAGCATCTCCATTACTATCCGTAGCGCGCGCCCAAACTTCATAGTATCCGTCTTCAGGAAACGATACTGTTGCACTGAAATGTTGCCAAGCCAAACGATTGGCTGGTTTTTCGAGCTTACATGGTTTCCAAGTAGATCCAAAATCGATGGAATAATCCATTTTGGTTACTTCTAAGTCTCCTGCCCACGCGTGACCACGAATGGCCAATGATTTCCCTTGATTAATCATTGCTCCCGTTTTAGGGTATGTGATAAGTGATTTCACAGGCATCGATTCGATGATGCACATATCCTCATGTGCCACTTTCTCGCCTGGAGCAACTGGCTTGCAGGGAATACGGTAACTCGGTGCCTCCATCTTAGCACCATCATGTACAATATCTCTTACCGCAATTCTCTTGAGCCATTTTCCAGACACGGAAGCAGGCCAACCACCCGCCACCAATCTTAATGGGTAACCGTGCGCCAAAGGAATGTCCTCGCCATTCATTTTAAAAGCAAGCAGCGTTTCTTCTTGCATTGCTTTGCTCATGGGACAACCTCTAGAAATGACCACTTTTTCGGGGTTTCCGGTTAGGTGAAGATCGGCTCCATAATAGCCTATATAAACCGCATCCCCTTTTATGCCAACATCTTTTAGAACATCAGCCAACCGAACACCGGTCCATTCGGCACAGGAAACCGCTCCGTATTCCCATTGATTTCCTTTTGCGGGCGGATTGAATTCTTTTCTCCCATTACCTCCACATTCTAGCGTTAGTTGATAGGTGTGCTGTGGAAATTTCGTTTTCAAGTCCTGCAGCGAATATGTTTTAGGCGCAGAAACAGATTCTCCATCAATTGTTAAAGTCCATTTAGAAACATCGATACCTTCAGGCATACGACCGTTATTTCGGATGAACATCTTTTCGTTGGGAGTAACCTTGTCATCCAATAAATGCGGTAACGTTTCGATATTCCAAGGCCGGTTGTTTAGAACCACCATGTCCTTGTGTTTTCCGAACATTTCGTACGGGTCCGCGTCTTGTAAAGCCACAGGCAAATACCCTTTCGGAAGGTTGTTTCCAAACACTATTCTAGAGCCAATAAGGGCTCCTAATGTCGCTACCGATGCTCTTTTGATGAAGTTTCTTCTGCTTTTCATAAGCCAAATAAACCATTAAGGTATTGGAATGCAACTAGCCACTTTGTGACAATAGGCACAGAAGTCAGAGTGTACTGTTCTTATTAAGACAGAGAAAAAAGTAGCCTCGCCCAGGATCGAACTGGGATCAATTGTTTAGGAAACAACTATTCTATCCATTGAACTACGAAGCCATTGTAATAACTGATTATCTGATGCTTACGGATTTTTTACTATCGAAAATTGATGCGTTTTTCGACAAATGTTCGATAAAATCTGAATGCATTAAGGTTTATAAATCAGATTCCGTAAAATTATAAAAGATGGGCCGCTATGCTTGCCGAAGTACGTGAGATGATGCTCATTCAATACATTATTCTGTATAGTCTATGACGGCAACTTGTGTTTTATGCAGGGTCGAAGCCTCATATTTTAGGGTACAAAAAAGGTCGTCAACTTTAGCTGACGACCTCTCCATACTAACCAACTTATTAATCTCAGTCTCTATAATCCTTCAAGTCCTTCATCAAAGATTGCTTCGCAAAATAGATGCGGCTTTTAACAGTTCCGATTGGAATGTTCAAGTGCTCAGCAATTTCCTTGTACTTAAATCCCTTGAGGTGCATTGTAAAAGGAATTCTTGTGCTGTCATCTAACAAATCAATCACCTTGTTTATCTCCTTTGTAGCTCGAACACTTTCTGGCGTGTATTCCGTAGCTGCAGGAACAAAGTCCAATACATCCACGTTGTCTTTTGTAGTGATAACGGTATTAGCACGTTTCATCTTTCTATACTGATTGATAAACGTGTTTTTCATAATGGTATGTAACCAGGCCTTCATGTTCGTGTTCGGCTGGTACTTGTCTTGGTAAGTAATGGCCTTTACCATTGTCTCTTGAAGAAGGTCTTGAGCATCTTCTCTGTTTTTGGTTAGACTAAGGGCGAAGTATTCTAACACATCGCTCATTTTCAAAAGTTTGTCGTTAAATGTAAGTGCTGACATGATATAGATATTTATGTTTTGTTTATTCTTTTGATTGATTTCTTCAATAAACATATATATCAATGTTTAAACACACAAGTTTTTGTTTGACTTTTTGAGTCTTTTGTTAAACAAAAAAGTCGCAAGTCCCGCAAAGCCTTGTGCAGCAAGGGATTGCTGCAATTGTTAAGTTTTTAAAAAAATGCGGATTTACTACAGTTATGACTCTGTACAGACAACAAATTAATGGACATCATCCGTTTTGATGATGTTTTGGGACACCTCTACTCGTTAGCGAGACTGTTCGGAAAAAGGACACCTCAACAAACAAATATCAGTTACTCAAGAGTTATATGTTTAGGAAATACGATTCAATCAATTGAACTACTGAACTGGAGGTATAACAGCAGTTATACCTCCAGCACATAAAGCAAGGAGCAGAAAAGAGCAGCTAAACTTGACGGTTAGTTCTTCACAAAACGGTATTGCTCTGCATTCGCGGTACTCAGTAACCGGAGAACGTACATTCCGCTAGAAAGCTGATTAAGGTTAATAGGCGTTACCCCCGAAGCTCCCAAAACGCTTGATTTGATTACAACACGTCCATCCGCAGCCAAAACTTCCAGTTGAACAACATCATGACTTGTCGGAAACTCAACGTTAAGAATATCGCTTGCCGGATTTGGCCAAAAGTTGATTGTCTCAGTACTACGATCAGCAATTCCCACAAAAGTTACATCGTATGGATCAGATTCGCTTACACAGCCATTGTTGTCCGTTACTTCTACTGTGTATGCTCCGCTACCCTGAACAGGAACCTGCGCTGTTGAACCAGAAATTGGCTCTCCATTCAAATACCATTGATACGCAGCTCCATTGGCGTTGGCATCTAATTGACCCCCGTTTTCAGTAATTACTGGTTGTGTTAATGGATACTCGCTCATGTTGAATGTAGAAGAGACGACACCACAACCAAATTCATTGTAAGCAGTTAACGTGTATTGTCCACCACCAACAAACTCGCCAACGGCAGAAAGATCTCCATTGCTCCATTCGTACGCATCATATCCAGATGGCGCAGCAAGTCGGGTGCTTTCGTCTGGACAGATATTAAATCCACCACCATTAAATTGAGCAAGTACAGCCCTTGCTTGGTTACTGTTAACAGCACTGTTAATGGTTGCACCAATATCTGAGGCCACCATAACCACCGGAATAGTCACTGCGCCACCATCAACACCAGCACCAATATCCATTGTAACACCACTGGCTTCGTTGTTTACGAGTATAACGCCAATCGCCCCAGCATTCTGCGCGTTTAGCGCCTTAGTGCCAAACTCGCAAACACCACGATAAAGCACCGCAATTTTACCTGCAATATTCTGAGGATTAAGAGCTGCTCCGCACATTAAACTGTCTCCATTTGCACTTCTTGCCATGGTCATATCTCCTTCTGCACTTAGCGCGTTAAACGGCAAAAACCCCCATCCCGTGGTTGGTGCTTCGTACGAATAATAACCTTCTATTGGAGCCGGATTAAGCACTGCAAATCCAAGGTCGTTTTGTGACATTACATCAGGAGCATCTGGGTTTGGATTGACATCTACTTGTACCGTTTCTTGGGCCGTACAGCCATTTAGTGTAGAAGAAACGGTATAATTGGTTGAAGCCGCAGGCGATGCAGTTACAGAGGCCGCAGAACCACTAGAAAGACCAGTGGTAGGATTCCAGCTATAGCTTGATCCGTTACCAGACGCAACCAAGTTGATTGATTCTCCATCGCACAAGTCAACGTCTGTTTCATTCAATTGCAAGTTTGGAGATGCATTCACCGTAATGAAAGATGACTGCGAAACTTGGTCGGAACCAAAGTTGTTTGAAACCGTCAGAGATACGGCATACGTTCCAGGTGAATTGTACACGATATTCGGAGCCGGACTGGTACTAGAACTAGGCGTTCCTCCAGGAAAAGACCACTGGAAATTTGTTGGAACATTCGCGCTTTCATCATTAAAAGCAACCGTTTCACCCGCACAAAGCGAAGAAACCGAAGCTCCAAAATCTGCCACAGGAGGTTCTGGTGCAAACACACAATTTCCTGACAATTCGATATTATCGATAAAGATGTTGTTGCCGTAATCGTTCACAGTTTCAAACTTCAATCGAACATTTTGTTGTCCATCAAAAGCACTTAAATCAACCGTAAAACAACTTGAACCTAAATCCCCTCCAAAACACCAATCAATACCATTAGTTGGGAAAAAATCCTGTGCAAGAATAGCATTAGTGGCAAATGTACCTTGTCCCGTTTCTGCTTGAGCAAACACGCGATTTGGGAAAGTATTTCCTCCGTCTGTACTGATATACACAATCAGCGAATCGCTATAATCTACAGAGTATCTTCTGTGTGCGTGCTGAAAATCAAGTTGGATATTTGAGTGCTCAGAAAAATCTATAACTGGAGACACCAAACCATCTCTCTGCCCTGGAGCATTGTAGGCAAACAGATTTATTCCAGCGGCTTGTGAACCTCCAGTTGCACCAGCAACCGTAAATGCAGCCCAAGTAACATCGCCATCTGGGTTTTCAACCGTCCACTGGTTTTGGGCCAGTGTGCCATTTTCAAAGTCCTCGATAAAAAACCGATCTGTTCCGTTTGTGCTTATCTCCACATAATTTGTAATGGACTCAGAGTCTGTGCCAAATTGATTTGTTAGCGCTAGAGATACATTATATGTTCCAAGAGAACCATAATTTACAACTGGGTTTTGAGCTGTTGAAGTTGATGGGTTTCCTCCAGGAAAAGACCACTGGTAGCCTGTTGCTATACCTCCTCCAGAGCTTCCAAAAAACTGAACATTAGCCCCAGGGCAACGTACCGTATTGTCTGCATTTATCACAGCAACTGGTGGTGTGTTAAGTGTAGATTGAGCACAAATTACCGCTTGAAAAGCATTGATACGTCCAGCGCCCAACTGACCGATGTAATTTCCGTTAACAGAGTTGATGTTATCCGCTGTAGACAACAGACAACTTTCAATTTGAGTCTGCGTCATCTGCGGATTTACAGATTTAATCAGTCCGCACAGCCCAGCCACAAGTGGCGAAGCCATTGAAGTTCCTTGAAGATCAGCGTAAGTTGGGGCAAAATTGTTACCGATGTATGTGCTTCGAATGGCGCTCCCTGGAGCTGTTATATCAATCCAGTTTCCGAAGTTGGAGAAGCCACTTTTCGCATCGTTGGTTGTTGAGCTTGCTACGCTGATAATGTTGTCGTAACCAGCAGGGTAAAAAACTGTTGAAACGCCATCGTTACCTGCTGCGGCTACGTTTACGCAACCTGCGTTGTATGCATTTGTAATAATGTTCTGTCCCGTTTGGCTGAACCCAGATCCACCCCAAGACATATTAATTACATCTGCATCGTTCTGATAAGCCCAAACAACTCCGGCATACGCATCACTCACAAACTGTGCGGAGTTAGAACTTTTAACTGGAATTAGTTTCACATTGAATCCAATGCTGGCAATGCCTATTCCATTGTTGGTAGCACCAGAAGCAATTCCTGCAACATGCGTACCGTGGCTCATATCTGACGTATTTGGCATCGCATCCGTGTCGTTGTCTGCCACATCATAACCAGGTAAAAGATTAGGAATAAGGTCTGGGTGAGTGGTAAGCACTGCATCGTCCACAATAGCAACCTTTATGTCCGTATTTCCCGTACTAATATCCCAAGCCTCTTGCGCATCGATTCGGTGTAAGAACCACTGGTCATTTGTTCCAGAAACAGGACCAAGATCATTGGGTGTAAGCGATGTTCGCATAATTGGAACACGCTCTGCATAATTAACGATGTCTAGTTTTTTCAACTCGCGTGCGAACTCTAATTCTACACCTTCTTCTGAAAAGAAAAGTTGATAAACCTCTCTCACTCCTGCATCTATCGCAAAATGAAAGGGTTTTCGAACGCGCGCAAGCTTATATCGCTCTGATAATTCTTGACCGATAAGTTGCTTAAATGGCTCAACAGTTACCGCATCTATATCATGCGCTAAAGTTTTGGTAAAACTTGGGTTAACCTGCACCCAAAGTTGGCCAGGGAAATAAACATCATCAGCAGATTGTGCATTTGCTGATGAGAACATTGTAGCAAACGCTACAACCAATACTAATACGTTACACCCAATTCCAAATTGTCTAGACTTATTCATGTTTCAATTAATTAGAAGTGCCTAAGAAACCATTTGACAAACAGATTGTTTGTAATTTGTTTGTCAAATACCAAGATTGACCATTATGACCAAAATAAGAGTTGTCTACGACAGTGTTAGATTAGCTCACCGAAGAGCCATTCCCAACAGCTGATTCTGGCAATACAAACGAGAGGGTTCCATCTGGGCTTTCGGCCATCAGAATCATTCCATTACTCTCAATTCCTTTGATTTCTCGCGGGGCGAGATTAGCCAATAAGCAGACTTGCTTTCCGATTATTTCCTCTGGCGAATAAAACTCCGCTATACCCGATACTACTGTTCGCTGCCCTGTTCCTGTGTCAACCTTCAACTTCAGAAGTTTCTTGGTCTTTTTTACTTTTTCCGCTTCCAATATGGTAGCAATCCTAATATCCAATTTTTGAAAAACATCAAACGATGTTTCTTCTTTGGCTGGTTCCAATTCAACCGTTTTGGCCGCAGCTGAAGCCTCTTTTAGCTTGTTTACTTGTCGCTCAACATCTTCATCTTCAAAACGGGTAAAAAGCAATTCGGCTTTATTGAGTTGATGTCCTTCAATCAGCTCCACATTTGCATTCCAGTTTGCACCAGAAACATTTAAAATAGAAGCCAACTTTTCAGACGTATTTGGGAGGAATGGCGCTAATATGTTCTTCAAATGTTCTGCAATAACCAGTGAGGTCGCAATCACTTTCTTGGCCGCACTTTCGTCTGTTTTGATTGTCTTCCAAGGTTCATTATCTGCTAAGTACTTATTGCCAATTCTAGCTACGTTCATTGCCTCAGCAAGTGCTTGCCGGAAGCTAAACTTGTCTAAGCTTGAAGCAACTTTCTGATAATGAGACTCAACTTCTTGCAAAACATCTTGGTCAAACTCGGAAGTAGGAACTTTCCCATCAAAATATTTGTGCGTAAGAACAACAGCCCTGTTGACGAAGTTGCCCAAAATGGCTACTAATTCGTTGTTGTTTCTGGCTTGGAAATCCTTCCATGTAAACTCAGAGTCCTTGTTTTCTGGTAGGATGGATGTAATCACATATCGCAAGGCATCGATTCTATCCGGATAATCCTCCAAATACTCGTGCAACCAAACCGCCCAATTGCGCGAAGTAGAAAGCTTCTGTCCCTCTAGGTTCAAGAATTCATTAGCCGGAACGTTATCAGGAAGAATATAATCTCCGTGCGCTTTTAGTAGAATCGGGAAAATGATGGTGTGAAACACGATGTTGTCTTTACCGATGAAATGAATTAAACGGGTTTCTTCATCTTGCCAATACGTTTTCCAGTTTTTGCCGTTTTCGGCTGCCCATTTTTTAGTGGCTGAAATGTAGCCAATTGGAGCATCTAGCCAAACGTAAAGCACTTTTCCTTCTGCGCCTTTTACTGGAACTTTAACCCCCCAATCCAGGTCTCTAGTCATGGCACGTGGCTGTAAACCACCATCAATCCAAGAGTTGCATTGTCCAATTACATGGTTTTTCCACTCCTTCGGATTGTGATGTGGTTTCCCATCCAATGTTCCATCATTAATCCATTCCTTCAGCCACTTTTCATGGTCTTGCATAGGTAAATACCAATGCGTGGTGGTTTTCATTACAGGCGCGTTTCCGCTCAACGTTGACTTAGGGTTTATCAAATCATTTGGGCTCAGCGTACTACCACAGTTTTCACACTGATCGCCAAACGCGGCATCGTGGTTACATTTTGGACATGTTCCAGTAATGTATCTGTCAGCTAAAAACTGCTGTGCCTCTTCGTCAAAATATTGTTCACTTTCTTTTACCGAAAACGCATCTTTTTCCAACAACTCCAGAAAGTAGTTTGATGCAGTTTCGTGGTGCAGTTCTGAAGAAGTGCGATCGTAAACGTCAAAATCTATCCCAAAATCTACAAATGCTTTCTTACATAGTGCATCATATCTATCCACAATTTCTTGTGGTGAGACACCCTCTTTTTTAGCACGCAAAGTGATGGCTGCACCGTGCTCATCTGAGCCACAAACGAACAACACATCTTCGCCCTTTAAACGCATATACTTTACGTAAATGTCAGATGGTAAATAGGCTCCAGCCAAGTGTCCCAAATGGATTGGCCCGTTAACATAAGGTAAGGCGGCCGTAATAAGATGTCGTTTGTATGCGGTCAAAGCGTTTATTTTGAGGGCGCAAAGATAGTATTCAACCAAAGCATGATTATACCACCATTTCTCAAAGAGGGCAGCACCATTGGAATTGTAGCCACAGCCCGAAAACTAACCTGGGAAGAACTCGAACCAACCGTTGGCATTCTGGCCGATGCTGGGTTTAAGGTGAGAACTGGTCAGCGAATGTTTGGCGCTGAAAATCAATTTGCGAGTAGTGATGAAGATCGTGCAGCTGATATGCAACGCATGTTGGATGACCCAGACATTAACGCCATTCTCTGCGCCCGTGGCGGATACGGAACCGTCAGAATGATTGATAAACTCGACTTTACTGAGTTCCAGAAACACCCGAAATGGTTGTGTGGCTTTAGTGACATTACTGTTTTGCACGCGCACATTAACCAGAATTGCGGAGTAGCCACTTTACATAGTTCTATGCCGCTGAGCATGAAAGACTTGCCGGAAGATCACTTGCAGATAACCACACTCATTAATTCACTAAAAGGAGAATTGCCGAATTATAATTTTTCTTCTCATCCTCTCAATAGAATTGGAAAGATGGAAGGCGAAATAGTTGGTGGAAACTTGTCGGTGATTTATTCTATTCTCGGTTCAGAATCAGACATTAACACAGATGGCAAGATTCTATTCCTAGAAGATTTAGACGAATATCTGTATCACATCGATCGTATGATGATGAACATGAAGCGGAACAGGAAACTAGCCAACCTAAAAGGTTTGATTGTTGGCGGAATGAGCGACATGAATGACAACGCCATTCCTTTCGGGAAAACGGCAGAAGAGATTATTCGCGAAGCGGTAAATGGATTCGATTATCCAGTTTGTTTCAGTTTTCCAGCTGGACATATTGATGATAACCGAGCACTTATTTTAGGCAAAAAAGCCGCTATCCGAATAACGGACAACGGCTCACAGTTCCAATATAAAACGGTGTAATTAGCGTTCTACCTTTTCATACCCTTTTGGAATTTTGAAAAGCGACTCGTCTAATTTTTTCTCTTCCAATTTATCTACTTGTAAAAACCCCTTTTTCTCTCTCAAAAACGTGTTTTCCTCAGCCATCAACGGAAACTTATTCCCAACATCAGGAATGCTCATATAGTAAGTAGAAAAGTTGTCTTTTCGTTTGAGAATACTTAGCAATTTAGGGAAGAAATCATACTTCGCATCGTCCGAAACCCAATACATTACTTCACGGTCAGCTGGTTTGTTTTTTACCCGAATCTGCGAACAGTTAACCCCATGAATCGATCGTTTCAGTTGTCCATTAACTACGACTGCTCCATCTATTGCGCTTGATTCACCATCCTTGCTAGGACGTTTCATATAGAGGTTTCGCTCATGACTTAGTGCCGTGATATCTTCCGATTCAAGATTCACCAACATTGTGGCTATCAACTCATCACTTCCTTCAGCCATTTCATCAATTCGAACCATGTTTCCTTTGACATGGTAAACATATTGCGTCACGTCAACCATATTTGATTTAGTGAAAAAGATAGACCCCTCGAAGCCTTGCGCAGTAGCGCCTATTGAGAGTATTGATAAAAGGCCAATGACCAGTAGTTTCTGAATTCGCATGAGATTGGTTTTTGCGCGTTTTCTGTTAGTGAGCGGCTTTACGCAAACCAAGGCACAAAAGTTTCCATTATTAAGAAAATAGTAGGCTATCCCAGAAACATACCTACCAACACAGCGGTAAATAAGCACGCTAGCGTTCCGCCCAGCAAGGCGCGCATACCCAATTTTGACAGCAAGCCTTTACGATTTGGGATTAGTGTCCCGATACCTCCAATCTGAATTCCAATTGAAGCGAAATTAGAGAACCCACAAAGGATGTAAGTCGCCATAATCATCGACTTTTCATGAACAAACATCCCTCCGAATTTCATTTCACCTAAGGTCTTGTACGCGTAGAACTCGTTTAAGATTGTTTTCTCACCAAGGAGTTGACCAACAAGGAAAATGTCTTCTGTAGGAACGCCCATAAGCCAAGCGATTGGAGCGAATGCGTAACCGACAAGAAATTGGAAACTAAGCCCATCAAAGCCTGTATTGGCGGCAATAATTTCATTCAAACCAGTCGTTGCGCCAATCAAATCACGGAGTATCCAATTGCCCATGTAAACGAATGCAGTGAAAACAAGAAGCATAGCTCCCACATTCACAGCAAGCTTTACGCCATCCGTGGTGCCGTTAGAAATGGCTTCCAGCACGTTTGCTCCCATTTTGTCTTTGCTAATTTCCATGCTTTCGTTGAACTTTTCCTTTTCGGGAACAAGCAACTTGGCGGCAACAACTGCGGCTGGGGCTGACATAACAGACGCGGCCAATAAATGCTTGGCAAACAACACTTGCTGTGCTGGGTCATCTCCCCCAAGGAAACCGATATATGCTGCAAGAACACCTCCAGCGATTGTAGCCATTCCGCCCGTCATCAAACACATGATTTCCGACTTGGTCATCTTAGCTAAGTACGGCTTTATAAGGAAAGGCGATTCTGTTTGTCCGAGGAAAATATTACCCGCAGCGGCAAGGCTTTCAGCTCCCGAAAGGTTCATGGTTTTCTTCATTAGCCATGCAAAAACATAAACCACTTTTTGAAGCAGTCCTATGTAATACAGTAAACTGGTAAGTGCCGAGAAGAAAACGATGGTCGGAAGTATTCTGAACGCAAAGCTGATAACTGCAGCTTCTGAACTTCCAGTTACAAAAGAGGAAAAGAGAAAATCTGTTCCGAAATCTGTAAACGAAATAAGCTTCACAAAGCCTTGCCCAACAGCATCAAACCCTGTTTGAACCCACTCAACTTTTAGAATTGCTAGGGCAAGAACCAGTTGAATCAATAATCCCGTACCAATTAACTTCCAATCAATCGATTTGCGGTCTGAACTGAATAGAAATCCGATACCGACAAGCACTGCCATACCAATTAGTCCTCGACCAATTCCTATGAGCGAAATTCCAGCGTCCATAAGTGGAATACTAAGTAGAAAATGAGATAATATATTAGTCATCCTTAGGTTTACTTGCTCAACCTTTCAAGGATAAGGAATTATTTCTTCCGTTGATTAAGTTCGTCTCGAATGAGAGACGCTTCTTCGTAATCTTCCTTAGCCAACGCAGCGTTAAGTGATTCTTCAAGTTCTTCTTCTGTTAGCTGTGCAAATCCTCCAGTTTCAAGCGGAGCATCAGAATCTTCAATAGTAATTGGGCGAATTCCCTCACCACTATCATCTTTCTCAAATGCCGCAGCACTAAGAATAAATTCGTGGGTGAAAATGGGACACTTGAACCGGACGGCAAGCGCAATAGCATCTGACGGGCGGCAATCAATCTCCACTTCATTCTTGCCATCACTGCAAATAATCTTTCCATAAAAGACGCCATCTACAAAATTGTAGATGACGACTTCTTGGATATCAATAGAAAATGATTGTGCGAATGTTCGGAACAAATCGTGGGTCAACGGTCGTGTTGGACTCATGTTCTCCAACTCAATGGCAATAGCCTGAGCCTCGGAACTTCCGATGATAATCGGCAACCTGCGCGTACCACCTTCCTCCTCCAAAACCAACGCATATGCACCAGTTTGGGTTTGGCTGTACTGTAGCCCGTATATGCCCATTTTGATTTTATCCATTCAGCACTCCGCTTTGGCGGAAGGTTCTTGGTTTTGCCTAGGCTTAACCGTTTGCTGCTTTGAATTTACGCAATGCTTCGTTCAAACGTGGAACTACCTCAAAAGCATCTCCAACTACACCGTAATCAGCAGCCTTAAAGAAAGGAGCTTCTGGGTCTTTGTTGATTACAACAATAACCTTACTTCCGTTTACACCAGCCAAGTGCTGAATTGCTCCAGAAATACCAATGGCGATGTAAAGATTCGGGCGAATAGCAACGCCAGTCTGTCCAACGTGCTCATGGTGAGGTCTCCAACCAATATCTGCAACTGGACGAGAACAAGCAGTTGTTGCTCCGAGGATTCCAGCCATTTCTTCAACCATTCCCCAGTTTTCTGGTCCTTTAAGACCACGACCTGCAGAAACAACCAATTCAGCTTCTGGCAATGGAACAACATCGCTGTTTCCACCTTTCACTGCTTTAACTGTAATTCCAGAACTGATTCCGCTTACATCAACAGCGAAGTCTTCAACAGAAGCTGAACCTTCGCCAGCTGCAAGACCAAATGCGTTTGGAAGAATTGAAACAATCTTCTCATCGCTAAGGATGTTTACGTGTGCGTGTGCTTTTCCAGAGAAAACGTTTTTGCTAACCACAAATCCGCTTGCTGTATCAGGAAGAGAAGTAACGTTGGTTACTAATCCTGCACCTGACTTTGCAGACAAACGTGGAGCAACTGCTTTTCCTGTTGAATCGTGTGCAAACACAACCACTTTAGCTCCAACCTGATTTGCTGCTGCAACAATTGCTGCAACAACTTTCTGTGGATCAGAAGCCGAAACAGAAGAATCTGTTACGTTCAAAACCTTGTTTACACCAACAGTTCCAAGAACTTCGGCATTGCTTGCATTAAGCGAAAGCGCAACAGCTTCGCCACCAATGCTAGCCGCTACTTTGGCTCCGTACTGAGCCGCTTCTAACGATGACTTCTTAACCTCACCGTTCTTAGTATCTACTACAATAAGTACTGACATCTTATTCTTTTTAAATCGTTTGTAAATCGGAATTAGATAGACTTCGCTTCGGTATGAAGCAAGTTTACCAATTCATCCATATTCTCTGGGTCAACCAACTTAACAGCTGATTTTGGTGCAGGAAGACCATACTTCACATACGCAGTTTTGGCTTCTGCTCCGCTTGCAGGAACAACCGTTAAAGGCTTGCTACGTGCAGCCATAATGCCACGCATGTTAGGAATACGCTGCTCGGCCATTCCTTTAGATGCACTTGCAACCAACGGCAATTTCACCTCAACCACTTCGGAACCACCTTCAATGCTTCTATCAAGTGTTGCAGTGTCTCCGTTTACTTCCAATTTAGAAGCAAGAGAAATATAAGGCAGGTTCATGAATTCAGCTAGCATTCCGCCAACCTCAGAACCGTTATAGCTGATGGTTTCTTTTCCAAGAAGAACCAAGTCAAAACCTTTATCAGCAGCATACGCTGAAATTTCCTTTGCAATTACAAAAGAATCGGCAGGGTTCACATCGATTCTTACCGCTTCGTGAGCACCTAATGCCAGAGCCTTTCTGATAACAGGGTCAGAAGTTGCATCTCCAACGTTGATAACTGTAACGGTACCTCCGCCAGCTTCAACCAATTCCAGCGCGCGTACAAGCGCGTACCACTCATCGTATGGGTTAACAATCCATTGGATTCCTTCCTCGTTGAATTTTGAATCTCCATCTGTGAAGGCAATCTTGGACGTAGTATCAGGCACTTTGCTGATAGGGACTAAGATTTTCATGCTATATATATATTGAGTTACTGTTTTTCAAATCGAGCGCGAATTTAAGGATTAAGAAGCGCAATTTCTAGCTGAGTTTAGTCAGAATATGTACGGAGAATAAACCCTCTAAAACAGGAATTGTTTAGTGGTTTTGTTCAAGACTACTCCGCATTCACCGTAACTGTACTCGAATTAACGCGATTGCTTTCGTTACCTGCTCGGTCAACTACCCAAATGGTGTAGCTAACCGATTCGCTTGCGCCACCATTTATGATGGCTGCGTTGGGTAACGTCACGTTCAAGTTTCCTTGTATAGCGATGTCAGAGTTGTCTGGCGCCAATTGCTGTATGCGAAATCCGTATGTAACCTGATTGCGTGAGTCTTGAATGAAAAGGTTGTTTTCGTCTGTATTATTCTGTCCGAGGTCACCATTACCGTCTCGGTAAGAAAGCGTGAAGTATAACGAGTCCTGATATTCCGTTACCACGTTTGGAACAACACTTTCAAAAGCAATTTCGGGCACTTCGCTAATCTCCGTGAGCTTATCGCAAGAGCTTAAAACGCAGGCCATAAAAACGGCTATCCAAATTGGATTTTTCATTATGGAAGAGTGTAAAATGACCAGAACGTTTTGATTTGAATCACCATTTCATCACGTGGCATTTCTGTTATTCCATCGCCATCGCTTACGGTATATCGCATGTAAACTACCTCGTCTGAATTAAAGAGAGATGCATTTAGTTGTACATACCAAATTTCAAACCCTGGAATGGAAAAATACTGAGCAGTTCGTTCTTGATAACCGGGAGCTGAAGGGGAAAAGTCATCCTCATCGTACGAGAATCTGAGTTTGTTAATCTCCAGGCTTGCAAGAGCTGTGCTGTCATCTTCAATAGCAATCAGCATCGCAAAATTCTGATTGGCGTTCAGTACAAATGGATTGTAATAAATGCCGTCAATTCTATTACCAGCGGCAGAAAGCGGAAAACCTGCGTTGGCTGCAGCAATAACTGCGGAAAGCTCAAACGTATCAACAGCCGCGAAGTAGGAGATTTGAGGCGCTTGATTAGGATATTGAGCCACTTCACCAAACATATTTTTGGCGCCATTCATAATCCAATTCTCAATGCGTGTCACGTATTCGTTTTCTAATGGAACACCGATATTATCCTGCGGCATTCTGTCATTCGGATTAACAAAACAGCAGTTGGTTATTCGTTCGTGAAGTACAGATTGAGCGGTGTCGTTTGGTATAACGCGGTATATGAAAGTAGAATCGGCATTGTTCTTAATAATGGGTGCATAAACCATCGTGGACGTACTGCTTTGCACGGTTCTAAAATCAGGCTCGAAACTTCCGTCATGACATCCCGGAACGGAACATCTTGGTCGTAAGATGTCCTTGTGTATAGCTACAATATTATTTGGGTCAAGCGTGTCGATTGGCGCTGGAGGTGTAGGGTAAACAATATCGTCATACGGATTTGGCGGAATCACCGTTTCCTTATTGCAACCAATAAAAAGGAGTGTTGCCAACATGGTTGATAAAGCCAATAGCACTGATATGTTTTTCAATCCGAACCTCATACCAGAGCCGCGTTTAATGGTTGGCCAGGGAGCATCCCTGAAACATCATCATAAAAACCGAGAATTTTGGCAATTGTAGGAACAACATCAATGCTCTCGCCTTGTACTTGATTAATGACCTGATTCTGAATAACCTTGCCACTCGGCCCAGTCATCAAACAGAAAATCTCTCTGGACATTTCGTCATTTGTATGGTCTAAAGCATAGCGGCCATACGGGTCAATAACGGTGTTTGGTTGTGCGTTTCTTCCATGTTCTGGCACGGCAATCATGATGGTGTTATCAGCCATTCCGGGCGTGTTTTGAATTGTTTGCCACAAATGCGCCATCGAGTAATCTGAACGCACCAAATTGTTGGCGTATGAAGTGAAATTCGTGTGACACACATCCACATCTTGCATATTCACCACCATAAGTTCTGGCTTGAAACGCTCAATCACTTTCTCGGCAAAGAAAATGTTGAACATATCGCCACTCATACCACCAACTCCCCATGGGTTGTTGTACTGACCCGCAACTGCTTCATCAAAAGAATCGAGTAGAAACTGCTGAACCAAAGGATTGTCTGCTTGTGCGTTTGCTATTCCAGCAGAGCCTGGAATGGTCTGGTTATCAAAGTTATTATCGAAGAACCCACGCATTTCGCCTACCAAATCATGTTGGTTTTGACTAAATGTTTTTGGGTTTCCAAGCGCAGCGTATCCGGCATTACTAATAATGGAAGCGGGTTGAATGTAATTTGCTCCGTACTGCGCGCCATATTCTGGATGGCTGCTATAATTCAGTGCTGGATAAGGCCCGAGCGCGTTGCTAACCCACCATGCATTTAGTGCATTTGCCTCAGGGCTTGTGTGTTTGCGGTAATACTCAAATATGGTAGGAGTGTT
>Ga0209632_10002211_pt1 | contig 18796 bp, 20 predicted proteins | sample COG_10_FD_184754 | JGI IMG/M metagenome (GOLD analysis project Ga0209632, IMG submission 184754) | Pelagic Microbial community sample from North Sea - COGITO 998_met_10 (SPAdes) (version 2) | ecosystem: Environmental > Aquatic > Marine > Neritic zone/Coastal water | place: Helgoland, sampling... | reverse complement strand
GGGGGGGTGCGAGGGGCAGTGGCGGTATGGGGGTACGTATATATACACAACTACACGCACGGGTATTTTAGATTGCCTTATTGTTGCCACATTCCAAACACATAAGCATAGAAGTGGTACATTTATGTCACATTATATTACAAGAAAGTAATACTTAGTAACATTATCATAGATACGTGCATTTTAGGGATTGACAGGGGTGTTCTGTGGAGTATAACTACGTAGTAGTAGTAGACAAAGTTAAACATTTAAGTTAAACTTAATACAAGTAATAAATAATAAATAGTTAAACTATATAAAGAGTGTGTTAATAAAGTTACTGGACATAGGAAGAGTTTAACTTACTAAGTTTAACTTACAGAGTTTAACTATACACTTATAACTTTATATAAGTAATAATTAATAGTAAGTTTAACTTAGAGAGTTTAACTATAGGGTTGACACCCTTCTTAATAGTTTGTACACTATCCATATGTAACACACATAAACTTGTATAAACATAAGTGTTACATTCCTGGTACGTGTTACAAACATATGTGTACACTCTCCTCATGTCTCCTCTCTCCTAACATGTAGTTTGCGACACGTACCCTTTTTATTAAGAAAAGTGTTGACAATGACTGTTAAACCCGTACAACTATATGCAGATGATAACATACTAGAAGAGTTTTACTCTGCTTTAGCTGACGGTAGTGCCAAGCGTATACGCCGTATTCATATCCCTCGTAGTGACGTGTTTTATGCACGTGCAGCTATTGAGGCTGACACTGGGGTGAGGTACTCTCTGGATCACGTAGAGAGGGCGATGTACTTAGAGGGCATGTTATCTCGCAGTGATGTGTTAGACCCTGACAGGAAGAGACCTTATGGTGATTGAGTATAGAGGTGAGAAGTTTGAAGGTTACAACAAACCCAAGCGTACTCCCAAGCACCCTACCAAGTCCCACGCTGTCCTTGCCAAAGAAGGTGACACCATTAAGCTCATCCGCTTCGGTGAACAGGGAGCATCCACAGCAGGCAAGCCTAAAGCGGGTGAATCTGATCGCATGAAACAGAAACGTGCATCCTTCAAAGCTAGACATGCTAAGAATATCAAGAAGGGTAAGCTCTCTGCTGCGTACTGGTCGGATAAAGTAAAATGGTAAGCATAGGTACTCTAGGTGTTATGATGGTATGTATGTCTGCCTTAGCTGAGCATTGCCAGGTACTGACTAGTCCGTATGTGTATAGCAGTGTGGAGGAGTGTCAGGCTTCTATAGTAGCTGAGGCACGTAAGATTAAACAAGAGTATAGTTACGCTACGATATTACCTACTTGTGTAGCTCTAAGCTACAATGGGGAGCCAGCGTAATGGCAGCAGGGAGAAAACAAAAATGAAGTGTACGTGTGGTAAAGGTGGCGAGTGCAACTGCGGTGGCGCTAAGATGAAGATGCCTAAGTCTAAGATGGCATACGGTGGTATGGCTAAGAAGAAGATGGGCTACAACAAAGGCGGTTACTGTGGTGCATCTAACCCAGCAGAACGTCCAATGAAAAAGGGTAAGTAATGAAATACTACCATAAATACCAAGAAGCACTGGAAGCTAAGGGCTACCGTGTAGATGAGCATGGCTACGTGTGGGACTCCATGGGTAACCAGTCAGCTGGCGAAGACAACTACGGTAACGTACAGAGCAAAGATCCTAACGTTAATGCTATCTGTGAGGAAGCTGATATTGTAGCTACTAAACCTGTTAAACGCCCAGCGCCTAAAACAAAGAAGGATGTTGTAGTTGAGGATACTTTGGAAGTGGTACGAGCTAGGGATGAGAATGGACATTTCATTGCTGATGACCCCAGCACTCCTGGTGTAAATGAAGCATGGGTAGTTAAGACAGTTAAGAAAGCTAAGAAGAAGTAATGACACTTGTATCCCCAGGCAAACCAGCACGAATTGTTAGTAAGGGTGTAATCTGTGACACAGAGGATCAAGTAGAAACTCTGTACACTTGCCCAGCTAACTGTCGTGGTGAGGTGTCTATGCTCTTTGCTGTTAATGCTAACGGTAATACATCCGCTACAGCTAAGTGGTACAGGGCTAGTGACTCAGCAGAGTTCCGCCTTGTTGGTGGAAAGAACTTGGCATTAGGTGAGTCTATTCTTCTTACTGGTGCTACTCTAGTTCTGGAACCGGGAGACCAGATACGTTGTGTGGCTACTAGCCAAATTACACCAGAGCTAGACTTTATGTGTACTGTAACTGAGACGTTTGTACCTGTTGGATAACACATAGCGGGTATGCAAACTTAGTAGAGGTAAATAGCGATAACATGAGTATAACTATGTAAGTCTAGCAATGGAACTAGGCTCAACACATAGGAACATACCATGTACGCATTAATCGTTAAGACAGTATCCGACTTTCTCGCAAGTTTACAGAAAGCACAACAAGCCCGTGCTGACTACTGGATTCTAACCAACATGTCAGACAAAGAGTTACGTGATATAGGCATTGCTCGTGGAGAGATTCGCAATGTCATAGCAGAAAGTTTCAAATAGTTAGGAGAGCTATTATGGAAAACGTTAAGATACCCTTAGCACTTGTAGCCGCTATGGCTGTACAGCTTGCTGGTGGTGTGTGGTGGGTATCTCAACAAGCTTCCACAATAGCTAGCCTAGAAGAAACAGTAAGCCAGCTAGGCTCACGTATGGCTATCGAAGATAACGTCAATCTTAAGCGTGACGTATTAGATAACTCTATGGAGATAGACTATGTATGGGGTGATGTAGAAGAGTTATGGGAAGAGTTAGACGCTTTAACTCGTACTATCGCTAGAATCACTGAACTACAGCAGCGTGTAGCTATTATAGAGAGTGAGCTAAAGTACATAGGCCGTGACCATACAGAACTTATGGTTGAGTAGTTTTGCTTTGTGTACTAGCCTTTATCTCGTTCAATCACGCATGGACTGAAAGTGGTAACAGGTTGTTTCAGTATTGTTACTACGACTGCGGCTTACCTAAGAATGGCGGATGGTACGACAGAGTGTACAGAGTAAGTTATAACTATGTATGCCCTATAGAGGTTAAGTTCAAATGATTGATCCCTTCACAGCCTTTGCTGCAGCACAGACAGCTGTATCAGCTATTAAGAAGGGTATTCAGTTAGGCAAGGACATTGGAGGTATCTCTAATGACTTAGCTAAGTTTGCTGGTGCTGTATCTGACTTAGGTTTTGCACATAAGCAGTCAGAGAATCCACCTTGGTATGCTGTACTATTCGGTGGTAATGGTCCTAGTGCGATGGACATCTTCGCTAAGAAGAAACAAGCGGAGGCTCTACGTGCTGAGATTAAACAGTATATTCAGTTTGCTTACGGGCAGAGCGCTTGGGAAGAGCTTCTCCACATTGAAGCGCAGGTACGTAAAGACCGTCAGAAAACTATGTATCGCAAGGCTGAGATTAAACAGACTATTGTTGAGTGGAGTCTTGGTATCTTGGTTGTTCTATCAGGAATTGGTGTTCTTGGCGTGGGGATTTATTTCCTTGGAAAGCAACAAAACAAATGGTAAGCTTAAGAAGTAACGGTAACTAAGGAATACATTATGGCTAGAGCACTAACAGAAAAGCAACAGCGCTTCCTAGAGGTACTCTTTGATGAGGCTAACGGTGATGCAGTAGCAGCTAAGAAGCTTGCAGGTTATGACCCTGCATCTAGCACATCAGCTATTGTTGAAGCTCTTAAGGATGAGATTGGTGAGAAGACACGTACTTACTTTGCACGTGTTGCTCCTAAAGCTGCTATGTCTATGGTAGGCGCTCTGTATGACCCTACTGAGCTAGGCATAAAAGAGAAGATGGTTGCAGCTAAGGACTTGCTAGATCGTGCAGGACTTGGTAAGGTAGACAAAATAGACGTAACATCTGGCGGAGGCATCTTCTATCTGCCACCAAAAGAAGGTTCAAACGAATAATACCTGATAGAGACTTAGGGTTCTGGCAGTTACCGTTACCCCCAAAGAACCACACAAAAGAATGGCATCCTATAGTTAAGATTGCTAAGAAAGTACCCTTTGGCTACAGAGTAGATCCAGAGAATGACAGGGTTCTTTTACCTATTGAGTCAGAACTTGAGGCTTTAGAGCTTGCAAAGCGTCACCTTAAGCAGTATAGTTATCGTGCGGTAGCAGCCTGGCTAAGTAAAGAGACAGGTAGAACTATATCTTTTACAGGTCTAAAGAAAAGAATCGAAGTTGAGCAAAAACGTAGAAAAGCAATTACAATTAAACGTAAGCTTGCCAAGTGGCTCGAAGAAACGCTTGAGCAAATCGAGAAGCTCGAAAGTAAAGGCGCAGGAGCCTACACAGACCCTAACGAAAAGTATTGAGGAGCCTGTTGCTACTGTTGTAGAGAGTGTACCTGCACAAGTTAAAGCACCTGAGTATGATGTTGAGGAAGCCCAGCAGGTAGTATTCAAACCTAACCCTGGCCCACAGACATTCTTCTTGAGTGCGTCAGAGCGTGAGGTACTTTATGGTGGAGCAGCTGGTGGGGGTAAGAGCTACGCCATGTTGGCTGACCCTCTACATGGACTAAATGACCCTAACTTCTCAGGGTTGCTAGTCCGACATACTACAGAAGAACTAAGGGAACTTATACAAAAGAGTCAGGAGTTATACCCCCGTGCAATACCTGGTATTAAGTGGTCGGAACGTAAATCGCAATGGACTTCTCCTCAGGGTGGCAGACTTTGGATGTCTTATCTTGATAAAGACACGGATGTCACACGCTATCAGGGTCAGGCTTTTAACTGGATTGGATTCGATGAGCTTACGCAATGGTCTAGCCCTTACGCTTGGGATTATATGAGGTCTCGCTTGAGATCTGCACATGCGTCTAATCTTGGCCTATACATGAGGGCTACAACAAACCCCGGAGGAGCAGGACATGCTTGGGTTAAAAAGATGTTTATTGACCCTGCAATCGGTGGTAAGCCGTTCTGGGCAACTAATATTGAAACAGGCGACACGATTACTTTCCCTAAAGGGCATAGTAAAGAAGGTATGCCTCTATTTAAACGGCGCTTTATTCCAGCCTCTCTATTCGACAATCCGTACTTGGCTGACGCTGGCGACTATGAAGCAATGCTTCTCTCGCTTCCAGAGCATCAGCGCAAGCAGTTACTTGAAGGTAACTGGGACATTAATGAGGGTGCAGCTTTTCCAGAGTTTGACCGAAAGGTACATGTCGTGGACGCATTCGAAGTCCCTGACTCTTGGGCAAAGTTTAGGGCTTGCGATTACGGTTATGGTAGCTACACTGGTGTTCTGTGGTTTGCTGTAGCACCTGATGAACAAGTAATTGTGTACCGTGAGATGTACGTCTCTAAAGTTACAGCTTCTGACTTAGCAGATTTAATACTTGAAGCAGAAGCAAAAGATGGTACAATACGATACGGAGTGCTGGATAGTTCTTTATGGCACAACCGTGGCGACACTGGGCCTAGCTTGGCAGAGCAGATGAATCAAAAAGGATGTCGTTGGCGTCCGTCTGACAGGTCAAGAGGCTCACGTGTCGCAGGTAAGAACGAGATACATAGACGGTTAAAGGTGGACGAGTTCACTGAGAAGCCTCAACTTGTATTCATGGATAACTGTACAAACACTATTGCACAGATACCCAGTATTCCTCTGGACAAGCGGAACCCAGAAGATGTTGATACTCACGCAGAGGATCACTTATATGACGCTTTAAGATACGGTATTATGACACGTCCACGTAGCAGCATATGGGATTACAACCCAGCAAAACAACGCACTGGCTTTCAGGCTAGTGATCCATCATTCGGGTATTGATAATGGCAGAACAAGAAGAAATGTTTGAAACAGATGAAGTCGTAGCTGCAGAAGACAGTACTGACAGTATCTTTGAAACTAAATCAAGTGTAGTCTCTTTTGTTGAAGAGCGTTACAAACGTGCTGAGGATTCTCGCTATGCGGATGAGGAGCGTTGGCTAAAAGCTTACCGTAACTATCGTGGCTTGTATGGTAAGGACGTACAGTTCACAGACACTGAGAAGTCTCGTGTATTTGTTAAGGTCACTAAGACTAAAACACTGGCAGCATACGGTCAGATCGTAGACGTATTATTCGGCAATAACAAGTTTCCTCTGTCTGTAAATCCTTCTGTGCTTCCTGATGGTGTAGCTGAGTCGGTACACATTAACGTTGACCCTAATGCCGCTGCAGCTGGTGAAGCTTTAAAGCCTGTAACTCAGAAGGGTGCAGCACAGCCTTACTTGCTTGATGGTAGCACTAAGCTAGAACCCGGTGAGACCCTCGCAGATCTCTCTAAACGTCTTGGCCCTCTTTCTAGTAAGCTAGAAGCTGTATCAGATAAGATCATTGAGGGTGACGGTACTACACCAACTACTGTAACATTCCATCCTGCTATGATTGCAGCTAAGAAGATGGAAAAGAAGATCCATGACCAGCTTCAAGAGTCTGGCGCTTCTACACATCTACGCTCTATGGCATTCGAGATGGCTTTGCTTGGCACAGGTGTCATGAAAGGCCCGTTTGCTGTAGATAAGGAATACCCTAACTGGGATGAGCAGGGTGAGTATGACCCTATTGTAAAGACTGTACCTGAGTGTAGCCACGTTTCTGTGTGGGACTTCTATCCTGACCCAGAAGCCAAGTCTATGAATGATGCAGAGTATGTTGTTCAACGTCATAAGATGTCTCGCACACAGCTTCGCTCACTCAAGTCTCGCCCTTACTTTATGTCTGACTCAATCGGCATGGCTATTGATAAAGGCCCAAGCTACATTCAGAAGTACTGGGAAATGACTATGGAGGATGACGATACACAGCCAGCCTCTGAGCGTTGGGAAGTATTAGAGTTCTGGGGCTTTGTTGATACATCCGTACTTGAAGAGCATGGTGTAGCTATCCCCAAGTCACTTAAAGACCTAGATGAAGTAAACTGTAATGTGTGGATCTGTAATGGTGAGGTACTTCGCTTTGTACTTAACCCATTCAAACCTACACGTATCCCTTACTACTCCGTACCCTATGAGCATAACCCTTACTCCTTCTTTGGTGTAGGTATTGCTGAGAACATGGATGATACTCAGACATTGATGAATGGCTTTATGCGTATGGCTATTGACAATGCTGCACTATCTGGTAACCTCATCATTGAAGTAGATGAGACTAACATGGTTCCGGGTCAAGACTTATCTGTGTACCCAGGCAAGGTGTTCCGGCGTCAGGGTGGTGCTCCAGGGCAAGGAATCTTTGGTACTAAGTTCCCTAACGTAGCACAAGAGAACATGCAACTCTTTGATAAGGCACGAGTTCTAGCTGATGAGAGTACTGGATTCCCTAGCTTTGCTCATGGACAAACCGGAGTATCAGGCGTTGGGCGTACAGCTTCTGGTATTTCTATGCTTATGTCTGCTGCTAACGGTTCTATTCGGACGGTAGTCAAGAACGTAGATGACTATCTGATTCGCCCACTAGGTAAAGCTTTCTTCTCATTCAACATGCAGTTTGACTTTGATGAGAAGATTCGTGGTGACTTAGAGGTACATGCCTCTGGTACTGAAAGCTTAATGGCTAACGAAGTACGGTCACAACGCTTGATGCAGTTCTTGCAAGTAGCACAGAACCCAGTACTAGCTCCCTTTGCTAAGATGGACTACATCATTCGTGAGATTGCTAAGTCTATGGATCTTGACCCAGACAAGGTTACTAACTCCATGCAGGATGCGGCTATCCAAGCTGAGATCCTAAAAGGCTTCCAGGCTCCCGCACAGCCTCCTGTGGGGCCAGAAGGCGTTAACATGCCTCAGGGTAGCCCAGCGCCAGAAGGACAGGCTCCACAGGGCGTACAGGACACCTCAGGTGGTGGTGGCTCTCAGATAGGCATTGGCACAGCACCTACACCGGGTGAGCAAGGGTTTACTGGTAATGTCGCTTAAGAGCTTCGTAAACGATAAGGCTAAATGGGATGCGTTTCTAGTTGAGATTGAGGAGCGCATCTCCATACAACACCGTAGCATGGAGAGTGTTACAGATACCGCTGAACTATACAGACATCAGGGTGCTTTACGTGCTCTTAGGCAACTACAATACTTGAGGGACAAAGTGAATGGCTGATTATCGTAAACGCCTTATTGATATGACAGACGAAGAACGTGCAGCAGTAGCACCAGGTTCTCCTAGTTTTGATGAGAGGTACGAGAACGTAGGTGATCCTTTAAGCGTTCAGATGATGGAAGCTGGACTAGACTTTACTCCTGTTGGTGTGGTTAAAGGTGTTTCAGATATTAAGGATGAGCTAAGTAAGGATGACCCTAATTATTTAAAAGCTCTAGGTATGGGTGCAGTTGAAGCAGCTGGTATTATTCCTGGAGCTGCACCTGTTCTTAAAGGTATGTTACGTAAAGGTTCTGACGTGGCTCGTCAAACAGACGAAGTATTTGATGTATCACGTAAGAGCATACCATCATACACTGATGCAGAACTTTTAGAAGCAGACGAAATTATTAGTGAGTGGGGTAAAGGGGATCTTACTAACCAAGAACTACGTAGTAAACTTAGTGATAAAGGTTTCACTATAGAAACAAAAAGAATATCCCCTAAAATGACAGGGGATGATTTAGAGGTTGTTGGTCCTGATGGTAATATAGTTCGTTGGAAAGACATGCCTAGAGGCAACGACTTAACTGCCGCAAATAAACAAGTATCTAACGCAGAATACGATGCACGTATAGCCCAACTAGATGAAGCATCTGATGCAGAAGAATGGCAAAAGAGTACTAAAAAGTTCGTAAAGAAATCCCGTGATGTTAATCCGACAGTACGTACTCCTGAATTAGAAAACTCAACAATGGATCTTATTGATGGTAAGATCACTAGAGAACAACACTTAAAGAATGTAGATGAGTTTAAACCTGTTGACCCATGGGATGCACTTCCAAGAGAACCCTCTGATAAAGCTACTGTGTTTTCACTACAGCCTAATCAGCGGAAGGATGGTTTCTTTGTAATTTCAGAAGAAGCGGCGGAAAGCTTAGGGGTAGTTAAGTCTGTTTTAGCTGTTGGTCAACGCTTCTTAGGCCGTTTAGATATACCTGCTTATAAAGATTATGACACGTGGATCGTTGCAGGCAAGTCTCCTAAAGGGGAGAAAGGTACAGTTTATGCTAAGGCTATACATTATGGTAGCGAAGACGGTAAACCTGTAGTATTTAGAGCTTCGCAAGGTAAAAGCGAGAGGATAGGTAAGGGTAAGGCTGACCCAGAGTACTCACCTAAGACTCATGAGAAAACAGGTTATGCTACTGTTGATGGCATAGTACAGGATTTAGATGTAGACTCTATCCGAGCCAAAGCAGCACAATACCTTAACGATCCAGAGTGGACACAGGTAGGCTTTGATCCTCGCAGACAGGGTGGCTTCTATGTACGTGCTGGTGATAACAAACATGTGCCAGTACGTGAAGCAAGTGAAGTAATACAAATAGGGCCGCTAGTCTTAGCCCGTAATGCAAAACTAGACTTTGAACACACAGGCTATGCAGAGGGCGGAGTAGTAATGGATGAACAAATGCAAATGGCCTTTGGTGAACAGCCAGAGGTAGACCCTGTGTCAGGCAATGAAGTCCCTACAGGCTCCTTACCAGAAGAAGTACGTGATGACATCCCTGCTCAACTAAGTGAGGGTGAGTATGTTGTACCTGCTGATGTAGTACGCTTCTTTGGTGTTAAGTTCTTTGAGGATATTCGTGCAGAAGCTAAGCAAGGCTTTGCTGCTATGGAAGCTAATGGACGTATTGGTGGTGAACCTATTGGTATGGAGATGGGTGGTGATGAACTACCCTTTGACATCTCTGAGCTACAGATAGTTGAAGATGGTGAGCCAGAACAGCCTATGATGAACAAGGGTGGTTACATCTCTGGTTATGCTCCTGGTGGCTTAGTTGATACAGGTGACATCCCTCTGACAGAAGAGAACTACCAAGGCACAGGCATGGAGCAGCGCCAGTATAGCAATGCTGCAGGTAATATCATTACTATTCTGTTCTTCAACGGTATGCCTATGAGTGCAGTGCCTGATGGGTATTCTCCCTATACGCCAGAAGCTGTACCTAGTGAAGCTAAAGAGGCTGCACCTAGTGACGATGATGGTGGGTTTGACCCAAGTGCATCTGCTCCAGAGCCTATTGACTACAAAGGCTTGTCAGCAGCAGAGTTACGTGATCTAGTTGATGCACAGAAAGATACAAGCAGAACTGCCATTTCATTAGGTTTAGGTATGGTTAACCCTCTTTTGGGTATGGCCTTCAAAGCAGCTACGTGGCATCAATCTAAGCAAGTCACTAAAGAGCTTGCTAGACGTATGGAAGATCCTTCTCTTGATGCTAAGCAGAAGGCTTTCTATACAGATCTTACAGAGACTATGACTGCAGATCAGCCTGGTTTGTTTGAGCGTCTGTTTGGTAAGACAGAAGAAGCTAAGAAGCCTGAGGTAGCACCTACTGCACCACCTCCTGTAATGACGCCTGAGGCAGTAGAAGCAGCTATGACTGATACTCCTGGTGTAACAGAACCCTATAGTTACACTCCTGAGGCAGGTTACACTCCTGCTGCAACAGCTGCAGAAACAGCAGAAGTTAAAGCTGCTAACGAGCAGATTAAAATAGATGAAGCTGTACGTACCAGCCTTGATGTTGCAAAGAAAGGACAGCAGAAAAGACAACGTGCAGCAGATGAAGCAGGCGCTAAAGCAAGTGCAGCAGGATCTATGTATAGAGATAAAACAGAAGATCCCTTTAAAGATACAGTTCAACGTGCAGAGGAAGCAGCTGAAAGAAATAAGTCTGATGGCCTTGGAGCACAAACTAAGAGAGGTAGCACAGCGGGAAGTAAGTCTGGCTACTTTGACTAAAACAAACTAAACTACCCATAAAACTATAAGGCTACCCAGCTAAGGCTGGCCCCAACATAAGGAGTAATAAATGTCGGAAGCCCTAATTGAAACGGACTCAAAGTCCCACAAACGTAATCTTTCTCGTGTAGAACGTGATGAGGCTGAGCTACGGGAACTGCTTAAACAGGCAGGCGTAACACAAGATGAAACAGAAGAAGAAGCTGTTGAAGCGCAACCCAGTAGCTCAGAGCCTATCGAACCCCAAGTTCAGGCAGAGAGTAGTCCCAAACAAGAAGAAGAACCACAAGCCAAAGCACAAGATGAAGATCTAAGTGCTGAGGAAAAGAACTTCAAGAAACGTTATGGTGATCTACGGCGACACACTCAAGAGAAAGAGAAAGAGTTTCAGGCACAACTTGATAAGCTCACAGCACAGCTAGATGCAGCTACAAAGAATGAGCTTGTACTGCCTAAGTCAGAAGACGAAGTAGAGGCTTGGGCTAAGAAGTACCCAGATGTAGCAGGTATCGTTGAGGCTATCGCTGATAAGAAAGCTAGTGAGCGTTCCTCTGAGCTTGATGGACGTTTAAAAGAGATTGAATCTTTACGTGCTACAGCTAAGCGTGAGAAGGCAGAAGCAGAGTTACTCTCTTTTCACCCAGACTTCCAAGAGATTCGTGCAGATGATGCGTTCCACTCTTGGGCAGAGAAACAACCTAAAGTCGTACAGGATGCTCTGTATGAGAATAGTGAAGACGCTAAGTCAGTTGCACGTGTTATTGATCTTTATAAGGCAGATCAAGGCATTAAGACTAAAGCCTCTTCTAGTTCAGATAAGGCAGCAGCGTCCTCAATTAAAGCTAAAGGACGTGCTACACCAGACACAGATGATTCATCTAAGTACATCACTGAGTCACAAGTAGCTAAGATGTCTATTAAGGAATACGAGAAGCGCATGGATGAGATCTTTGATGCTCAGCGCTCTGGTAAGTTTATTTACGATATGAGTAAGAAATAAGTTGACAAACTCTCATTAGTAGATAAAACTATAGGTATGTACAGTGTCAGGCATTAACTGCCTGTACATGCTTTTCAATAAGCACTAGCCACACGAAGAACTACCTCTGAGTATAGGCCCAGCGCTTGAAGGACGGCCATCCTGATAGCAATGCTGACTACCCTAAGACAACGAGCCTCTTTTATTGTGGATATGTAGTGTCTAACTTTCACGCCATATCTATAAAGGAGAATTATTATGGCTATTGGAACCGCTGGTGGTGGATTTGACGGGAACTTCTCCCCGATTATTTACTCCAAACAAGCACAGATTGCACTTCGCCGTGCAGCTGTAACTAACGCAATCACTAACAACTCTTACTTTGGTGAGATTGCAAACCAAGGCGACACAGTTCGCATTCAAAAAGAGCCAGACGTAACAGTCAACGCTCTGCAGCGTCACACAGGTATCTCAGTAGAGAAGCTTGATGATTCTGACTTCTCGCTCACCATTGACAAAGCTAACTACTTTGCTTTCAAAATGGATGACATTGAAGAGCAGTTTGCAAACGTAGACTTCACATCTTTGGCTGCTGATCGTGCTGCCTATAAGATGGCTGACGCTATGGACGCAGACGTACTGTCTTACCTCTCAGGTCACACATCTGCAGGCGCTTACATCACAGGTACTTCTGGTGATGCACAGCACCCAACTGCAGGTAACTTGACTGGTGAATTGCTCACAGCAAACCACTTGGACGCAACTGATTTCGGTAACTTGACTATCTCTGCTACAGCGACTGCAGGTGACTCCGTACCATTGGCTCCACGTTTGCCAGGTGCAACTGCCCTGTCAGCTACTACTGTTTCTCCATTGACTGTACTTGCACGTATGGCTCGTAAGATGGATACACAGAACGTAGATGCACGTGGGCGTTGGGTTGTTCTTGACCCGGTGTTCGTAGAGATGCTCAAAGACGAAGATTCACGTATGTTGAATGGCGACTTTGGTGGCTCAGGCTTGCAAAACGGTCTGGTGTTGAACAACATTCACGGCTTCCGTGTTTATGTGTCCAATGCTTTGCCTGCTAAAGGCACTGGTGCTGGTACTTCTGGTACAGGTGCGCAAGACGCTAACTATGGCGTTGTGGTAGCTGGTCAGGACGATGCTGTTGCTTCTGCTGAGCAGATCAACAAAGTTGAGAACTACCGTGACCCAGACAGCTTTGCTGACATTGTACGTGGTATGCACCTTTACGGACGCAAGATTCTGCGCCCAGAGGCACTTATCACAGCACGTTACAACGCTGCCTAATCACATTTAATAAGTCGGGCTAGTCTCTCAGGAGGCTGGCCCCTCTTTACTTTCTGAGGGATAGCTATGGCTAACTATGTTACACTTGTAAACCAAGCATTACGCCGTGTCAATGAAGTTGAACTTGACATTGGTGGTGATGGCTTTGCTGATGCACGTAACCTACAGGCTCTAGCTAAGGATGGTATTAACTCTGCTATACGTGAGATCCTGCAGAACTCTCAAGAGTGGCCTTTTACACTTACAACATATACGCAAACCCTTACTCTTGGTATTGGTGTGTATGACTTTGCCCCAGATGCTTCTAAGATTGACTGGGACACTATCTACATCAAGCGTCTATCTTCTAAGGGTAATACACCTGCTAGACTGCCTGTGATTACCTACGAGGACTATATTCGTAAGTATCGCTCAGGTGAAGACGTTAGCGGTGCAGATGGGTATAGCATACCTAATATCGCTTATCAAACACAGGACATGAAGTTTGGTGTTACACCACTTCCTGACGATGCTTATGAGATTGAGTATCGCTATTGGTCATATCCTGCTGACTTAGTTTCTTATAATGATGTGTGTATAATACCTGATCGTTTTAATACAGTTATAGTTGATGGTGCTACTATGTATCTAATGCGTTTCCGTGCTAATGAGCAGAGTGCTTCACTACACCAGCAGAAGTTTGAGGATGGTATGGATAACATGCGCCGCTTACTTCTTGACTTACCTTTATACGTTAGATCCTCTGTTATAGCAGGTAGATACTTTAACAAGCAGACTGGCACTAACTAATGGCTGATAACCTACGTACCTTTGCTACACCTTGTATGGGTGGCTTGGTAGTTAACCAAGACCCTTTAACACAGGGTAGTCAGATGGCAGGTTCTGCTACTCGTTTGATTAACTATGAGCCTTCCTTGAATGGTGGGTATAGACGTATAAGTGGGTATAGCAATACATATGGTGAAGTCCCAGGCGAAGCTACCACAGCAGTTCTAGGTGTACACGTATCTGCTGATATTAATGATGGTATCTTTGCTGCACGTAAGCCTGCTTCTGGTAACAACTATCTGCATAAGTGGAATAACTCTACAACATCTTGGGATACTATCACTACAGTAGGTTCCCCTACAATGGTAGGCGTATCTAAGGTACGCTTTGAGAGCTTTAACTGGGGCGCACCTAAGTTTGCTATGGCAGACGGGGTTAATCCTGCTTCTACATGGGATGGTACTACATACGTACAACTCAATGGTGGACAGTCGCCCAGCGCTCCTAGTCTTGTTGCAGCGTTTAACAATCATCTGTTTCTTACTGGTGATAGCTCTGAGCCATACAATCTATACTTTAGTGCGCCATTAGATGAGACTGACTGGACACCTGCTGCTGGTGCTGGTGTTATTAACGTAGGCTTTGAAGTAGTACAGATTAAGACATTCCGTAATGAGATGTACATCTTTGGGCGCAATAACATCAAGCGCTTGGTTGGTAACAACATATCTGACTTTGTGTTACAGACTGTTACATCTAATCTTGGTTGCGTAGCACCTGATAGTGTTGCTGAGTTTAATGGTGAGATCCTATTCTTAGCACCTGATGGTATCCGCCCTGTTACTGGTACAGATCGTATTGGCGACATTGAGCTTGCTACATTGTCTAAGCCTATTCAGTCTATCTTTGAAGACTATACAGCTAACGAAGACTTAGCTACTATGACTACCGTAGTTCTAAAGAAGAAGTCGCAATTCAGGTTATTCTTTGCTAATCAGGACTCGCTTGGTATTATTGGTGCTATTCGCCGTAGTGGTACAGGTGGTGTGGGTTTTGAGTTTAGCCAGCTTGTAGGCATCTCTGTTAACTGCGCACACAGTAACTACATTGGTGATGAAGAGTTTGTTATTCACGGTGACTCAAACGGTTACGTATTTCGTCAAGAAGTAGGTAATGACTTTGATACTAGAGAGATCTTTAGCTTATTTCAAACACCCTTCTATTACATGGATGACCCAGCACTACGTAAGTCTTTCTATGATGTAGATACTTACATGCGCTCTGAGGGTGAAGTTACAGTAACTATGGCTATAGATTATGACTATAGTGATCCTACAACTACCATAGGATCAGACTACTTCTTATCTACTGCTGGTGCTGCAGCATACTATGATAAGGCTACGTTTGACTCTACAGACATATACGATGGCAACCCTTCCCCTGTAGAGAGTACAACTATTGGTGGCTCAGCAAAGTCTATCTCTATTCGTTACGTTGCTAATGACACTAACCCTAGTCATACCATTCAAGCCATTACACTAACATACGGCCTACACGACAGGCGCTAGAAGAGGACTAAAACATGTCAGGCTATACACGCCAATCTGTTGCAGACATTGTACCTACCGCTGTAGTACGTGCAGCGCCTATCAACGCAGAGTACAACAAACTACGTGACGCTTTTACACAGAGTGACACAGGTACTACTGGTCACAAACATGATGGTACATCTGATGAGGGTTCCTACGTACCACTCATTGCTGACCTAGATGCTAAGAATAAAATCATTGTAAGCCAAGTAGACAATCGCTTTGGTGTGTTTGTAGAAGTATCTAATGTTTCTACTGAGCAGTTACGCTTTCAAGATGGTGTTATTGTACCTGTACTGGATAACGACATTGACTTGGGTACATCTAGCCTAGAGTTTAAGAACGTATACGTAGATGGCACAGCTTACATTGACACAGTAAGCATTGGTGACAATGACTACACTACCATCACAAACAATGACTATGTTGTAACTTCTGGTAATCTTAACTTTGATGTAGCAGGTAATATTAACCTAGATGCTGATGGTGGTAATGTAGCACTTAAAGATGCTGGGCTTACATATGCTACCTTTACAAGCAACTCAGGCAACCTTACACTTAAGAGTGGTACAACCACAGCTGTAACATTCACTGGTGCTAACGCTGACTTTGCTGGTACACTTGACGTAACTGGTGCTGCTAAGTTTGATAATAATGCTACTATTGATGGCAACACTGTAGTAGGTTTAGCTAATACTAACACTGTAGCAGTTAACGCTAAGATCACTACTGCTCTTGTACCTACAACTAATGGTGTTAACACACTGGGTACAGGCTCTGCTTACTGGGGAGATGCGTTCCTAAAGAGTGTAACTACTACAGGTAACGTAGACATTGGCGGTAACATCACAGTTAACGGTACAGCTGACTTTACTAACACTACTCTGAATAATGTTAACGATCCGACTACTGCACAACAGGCTGCAACGAAAAACTACGTTGACACAGCTATCAACAACCTTATCGGTGGCGCACCAGCTACACTTGATACCTTGGATGAGATTGCTGCAGCTATCAATGACGATGATAACGTCTATACTACTTTAACAAATAGTATCGCAACCAAGCTACCTCTGTCTGGTGGTACTATGACTGGTCAGATTGCTATGGGTGGCAATAAGATCACAGGTGCTGCTGCACCCACTACAGGTTCTGACCTGACTAACAAAACCTATGTAGATAGCATTCTAGGTTCAGCTACAGCAGCAGCAGATAGTGCAGCTGACGCACAGAAGCTTGCTATTAACCCAGAAGACTCACTATATACTTTGTCAGACAGTGTAACTTCTGGCTACTCAGCACTACACTATGCAGCTAAATCAGAAGACACTTATCAGAACTTAGTTACCCTAGCTGCTGTTGTAGGTGCGACTGTGGCTGACTATGGTTTCATTAACAATTCACCTACTTCAACGGCAGATTACGGAGCATTATAAATGTCTACTCAAATACAACGCCGCCGTGGTACTACCGGGGAGCATTCTACGTTCACGGGTGCTGCAGGCGAGATTACTATCGACTCAACAAAGAACACAGTGGTGGTACACGATGGTACTACTGCTGGTGGTTTTCCTCTAGCTAAGGAAGCTAATGCGCTTACCTCATCTGCTATTGGTGTTACTGTACAGGCTTACGATGCTAATAACACTGCAGACGCTAACCTTAATAGCTTTATTGCAGCAGTCAACCTACCTACGTCAGATGGTACAGCAGGGCAGTTCCTCAAGACAGATGGCGCAGGTACAGTAACCTTTTCTACTATCCCTACTATTAATGCTCTTAACGATATTGCTAACGTCACTATCACAAGTGCATCTGCTGGTGAGTTCTTGAAATGGGACGGTGCTGCGTGGATCAACGACAGCATTCCTACTATCAACACACTGAATGACATCTCTAACGTAACCATCACTAGTGCTAGTACAGGTGAGTTTCTGCAGTGGGATGGTTCAGCCTGGGTTAACGCAGTAGTTGAAGCATTTGACGTACAGACACAAACTACTACAGCTGTAACACAAGTAACTGTTGCATCTTATAACGCAACCACGTATGATGGCATCAAGGTTGTGATTACAGCGCATGACTCTGCAGCAACAGAACGTAGTATCACTGAGTTGCTTATCACACATGACGGTACAACTGCTGTAGCTACTGAGTACGCACAAGTTAATACTGCTACTGCCTTGGCTACATTTGATGTGGACATCTCTGGTGGTAACGTGCGTATCCTAGCTACACCAGCAAGCACAAATAGCACAGCGTTTACAGTTAAAGCTATCACGCTGTAAGATGATTAGGACAACTATGGAAGGTGAAGTAGATGTCAAACACTAGAGATTTTAAAGTAAAGAACGGTATCCAGCCCACTGCTTATCACGAGGCGGTGGGTACAGTTGTGTCTGGGAGTGTAGGGTACAGTCTTGGCTCTGCGGTTTATGACAGTGTTAGCTTTGATACCTCTGCTCAACTAACAAGCCCTCAGTGTATTGTTTTTAACACAGACGGTTCTAAGATGTATGTATTAGGCTTTAATCCTAGTCCCGTTTTGTATCAATACTCTTTATCAACTGCTTTTGATTTAAGTACGGCTTCCTACAGCACTAAAAGTTTTAGCTTTGGAGGCTCTTTCCAAACAGCTAATAGGTCGTTTATGTTTAAGCCCGATGGCACAAAGATGTATGCTGTAGGGACTGATGGTGAAAAGATAAGTAGCTACTCCTTATCTACTGCTTTTGATGTTGATACCGCTACATTGGACACGGGTACTTTTGATATAACTGCTCAAACAGATGCACCATCAGGTATGTGCTTTAATTCGGACGGCTCTAAGGTGTACGTTACAGATAGAGCAAATGCTAGAGTGCATGAGTATGACCTGTCTACGGCCTACGATATTACAACAATGTCGTACAGTAGTGTTTTTCTTGATGTCTCTGGGCAAGACACTACGCCTAGAGGTGCTGTCTTTAGTACAGATGGTGCTACAATGTATCTAATTGGATTCCTAGCAGATTATGTGTATGAGTACTCTTTATCTACTGCCTTTGACCTAAGCACGGCTTCCTATAGCACTAAAAGTTTTAGTTTTGCAGGACAAGCCCCTAGTGCTTTTGGTGTAGCTTTTAACTTAGACTTTACTAAAATGTATTTAGCAGGTGGTGATGAAGTTGTCTACCAATACTCCACAGTCCTAACCACAGCAGAACT
>Ga0209632_10002208_pt1 | contig 18840 bp, 11 predicted proteins | sample COG_10_FD_184754 | JGI IMG/M metagenome (GOLD analysis project Ga0209632, IMG submission 184754) | Pelagic Microbial community sample from North Sea - COGITO 998_met_10 (SPAdes) (version 2) | ecosystem: Environmental > Aquatic > Marine > Neritic zone/Coastal water | place: Helgoland, sampling... | reverse complement strand
GTTTGATAATATTGTTTTTGTATTACCTATATATTTTCCATCATTTGTGACTTTTACCGGCAAACTATTCACATCTATACTTGGAATGTCGTTTAGCTGTGCCTTTAATTTCGCATCCTCTATTTTGAAAGTGTTTTTTATTCTATTAATATTGTCATCTATATTTTTTAGTTCTCTAATCATAGTATCATTAGATTTTAAGTATTGGTTATATTTTGCTGTATCATTTACCAATTTTGTGCCTATTCTGGTTCGTGTTCTCCAAAACCACAAATAATAGTGGTAACGTTCTTTGTATTTATATTTAATTTTTTTTTTAAAATCTTTCTGAGTTTTTGGTTCTACCATTTTGATTCTTTTTTTATTATTATTATAAATTTCTACCTGTTTATTCATTTTATTTTTTAAAGAAATTATCTTATTCCGTAATATTTCTTTTTGTTTCTGATTATCATACGCTAATTTTCGGTTTTTACCATCATTTACAATTTGACCCCTTGAATAATCTCCCTTTGTTATTTTCCGATTTGTGTAAAACTCATCTTTATAGGTTCCTATAGTGTAATTACTTACCCATTTTGTAGAAGGATTATTATCAGTTAAATTTCTTACGATATGACCGGGATTACTACTCGATGCTCGTAATCGCACATTCTCAGATGGAATAATATCTACAATGGCACCTGTATCGGATTTGTTTATATTCTTAAACCATTTTTCCTCTTCGTCTTTGTTATCCATATTACTATTAGAATGTTAGTTATACTAGTAATATATTTTATACTTTTCTAAACCGGTATATTAAAACCATAAGTCCAACAATACCAATAGACAGATTTGCGGTTTTAAACAGCTCACGATTAAATATGCTTTGTGAATCTTTGTATTTTCCGTCTGACCCACTGTGTATTTGTTGTATGTCAAGTATGGTATCTGATAGGTCTTTATTCTTACATAATTGCCTACCTAAACATTCTTTACGATTATTACCAAACTCTTCACCTTTACACATTTCCGGGTCATACACTTTATTTAATATTTCTTCGCATTGTCCTTCGGTTGGCATATCTTTTGCTTTTATAGCATTAACGTAAAAAAAATCCTTCATATCATAACCAATATTCACGTTTAATGTAGCCATTGTTTGTTTATATTATAAATTTATTTTTTTAGACACAAATACGATAATAATCATAAAATAATGCGGTGGAACTTTCACGTTTAAATTTACAAACTTGCCCTGGGCGCATACATATTGCTAATGCTTGAGGGTCAAATCTAGATATTTCGGGTAACTGTTTTGTATTCATGATATTGTATTTTTGTTTCAACTCGTCAATTTCAGTGTTTCCTAAAATTTCACATTTTGGCACTAATGTATGGTTTAAAATATTATATTGAAGTCTATTAATATTATGGATTACCACAAATATGCCATCGTGATTGTATAGATACTTAATCTTATTTATGGTTGTTTCGTTTGGTTCGTCTTCGATGATAATAACCAATGTGTCATTCTTTGTAATAATATTATCAATGTTGAATATGTCTTCTACGATATTGTCTAAATTCGCACGATTAATTTGTTTTGATGTTAAATAATATTTTACGTGTATCTTACGACTATCAGTTCTATGTCCGATAGTAAAATCCAATTGGGTATTGTTATTCATCGCATCAATTTCATTAATACTAAAATCCATGTGCTCTGATGTATCATAATTCAAATTATCCAATTGTTCTATTAGAGTGTTTCGGGACTTAAACAACTTTAAAATCCGACTATTGGTTGTTGATGTGTTAGTGCTTGACATTCTATTATATAAATAAGTTGATACTTTTATATAATAATATTCGATTTCAATTTTCTATACCTTTCTAACAACTAAATTATCAAAGTCCAATTTTCCAGAAGTATTCGTATCCGATGATTCGGTATTAGTCTTTGTATTTTCGTATTCTATAGGTGGATTAAATGATACTACTCCTTCATCCACCACATTATTCTCACCGTTTCGTATTACTGTATCGTTTGGTTGCGCGTCATTATCGGTTGAAAAATCATTACCGTTGTTTATTATTTTTATACTAATTGGTGGCGGTTGATGAATTCCCGCACTACTGTTTAGTTTCATCGCACCACCATCAATTGAACTTTCTGTGGATGGCGGAGGAGGAGGCGTTGTAGGAGTCATAGAAGATTCATATCCATTTGTTCTGTATATATCTAAAGCAGTTACTAACTTTATTGTGTCTGGATCTTTTAAACCAGGGGTATTTGTCTCTATTTTCAAAAATCGGTCACCTATGTTCGAAACATTCCATATACGGTTTGGTGTTTCATCACCTCTATAGTGGACTTGTTCGCCTACTGTATATTCCCGTGCTTGTTTTGATAACTCATTAAATTCTGGTTTCTCGGGAGTTGGACTACCATATATATCTTTTTGTAATTGATCCGAAAATGTGTTTTCTATATTTTCGGTCATAACATCTGGGCTTCCAGGTGCGTATTCTGGTGATCCTGGTGTTCCGGGGGCATATTCTGGTGATCCTGGTGTTCCGGGGGCGTATTCTGGTGATACCGGTGGATATCCTGGTGATCCTGGAGCATATGCGGGTGATCCTGGTGCGTATTCTGGTGACCCTGGTGCGTATTCTGGTGATCCTGGTGTTCCGGGCGCATATACTGGACTTTCTGGGGTATCAGGTGTTATTGTTATATTTTCTTGTCTTGCTTTATTTCTTTCACTTGCATTAATGTTGTATTTGGTTTCGCGAACTATGTCTTGTGGTAAGAAATCAGTTTTAAATGTTAAACGGTCAATATTTTTTGAATATGACATACTTTCCATTTGTTCTATATTATCATCAGTAATTAAGCGCATTTGAACGTTCATCGTTTGAAGCTCTTGTAGTAACAATTTGTAGGAATAAGGAACATTTACTACACTGAAATTACGACCAAATTTACTTACTTGTTCCAAGTGTTGTTCGTTTCCGTCTAATGAGCCTGTAAATTTCAATGGACCATCTGCCATTGGACTCATAAAAATATTTTTAGAAGGATTATAAACAGCCATCATACCAGTAGTATTACATATCGCAATCTGATATTTATCGGCTCTTTCCATAACGGATTCACGTAAGAACTCGCTTGCTCCGTGAGAAATTACAACATCGCGCTCCATTTCTCCTATACGAAGACCACCATCATTCGCGCGACCAGATACTGGTTGGCGGGTTAGTTGGGTATTGGGTCCACGGGCACGATAATTCACCTTGTCTTTCACCATATGTTTCAATCGCATATAATAATTAGGACCCATGAATATCTCACTTTCAATTTGTTCTCCGGTCATACCATTATACAATAATTCATTACCACTTGAATGGTAACCAACATTGGATAACATTTCTCCAAATACCTTAATTTTTGACCCCTTATTATTGAAAGCAGTACAATCTGTAAATCCACCATATATAGATGATGCCTTTCCCACTATACATTCTACCAAATGCCCTATAGTCATACGAGATGGAATAGCGTGAGGATTTATAATCATATCAGGACGAACTCCGTCACGGGTAAATGGCATATCACTCTCGGGAATTACTAATCCCACTGTTCCTTTCTGCCCGGCACGAGATGCCATTTTATCACCCAAGTTAGGTATTCTGATTTCACGAACACGAACCTTAGCAATACGATTACCGGTTTCGCCCTCAGTAATAAATGTTTTATCTACAGTTCCTAATTGTCCTTTCTTTGGAGTTTTTGACGCGTCTACAATTTTACTGTCTTGAGAAGAACTACGAGTTGTCATACCAATTAATACGGTTTTATCATTTAATTCGGTATTTTCACTGACAATGCCGTTCTTATCTAATTTACTATAATCATATCCTGGTTTTGTTCCAACTATATCAATTTCAGATTCGATATTCGTAAATGTTTTTTCAGTAGTTTCTTCTCCTCCCTTACTAATTTCCTCGTGAGTTTCATATGTCGAATAGTATGTTGTTTGAAATAAACCACGTTTTAGAGCACCCTCATTAATTAAAATAGCATCTTCTACATTATAGCCGGTATAGCACATAATAGCCACAATCGTATTTTCACCATAAGGATTCTCTTCTTTGTTAATATAATCTAAATACCGGGACTTTACTAATGGTATTTGACCGGAAGATAATACTACCGCGGTTTTATCCATTCGTACCTGATAATTAGTATGATACATAGAACACGCCTGTTTACTTTGACCGCACGAAAAAGAATTACGTGATGCAGGATTGTTTTCAGGGAAATTAATGATGTTTGCCATTGTACCAAATATTAATGATTCATGAATTTCTAAGTGAGTATGTTTGTCCTTATTACTCTCTTCCAGTTCTTCTTGATTTACCGCGATTAATGAATTTTCTGTTTCATTTGTGTCAATATAATCAATTATTGCCTTCTCTTCTAAAAATCGTTTTATACGAGAGGGTGCGGTTTCCCCATTGATATTGTCATACAATTCGGATAATTCATACATTTTGTAATCATTTGGATTAAAGTCTTTGACAGTTTTTTTGTTAAATCCCGAAATTAAATCATTCCAAGAATAATCACCCTCATCCAGATGTTTCTTTACACTATTTTTATCAAATGACATCTTATTGGTTTCAGGATCACGATAGAAAATAGGTCTACATATGCGTCCAGCATCAGTGTAAATAAAAACTGTATTTTGTGAAATTTGAAAAGAAACACTTGTATATATTGGGAGCAATCCATTGCGTCTATATAAACGTAACTTTTCGACTGTTTCGTTTGGAGTGGTTACTATACCAGCCCACAATCCATTTATAATTACCTTTGTGGTTTTTGATAAAGCCAAAGGAGTGCATTCTTCCAATAATTTCATCTCGGCCTTCTCGCGTAACCATTTAATCATAGGTTCGCGAGATACACCTTGAGTTATGTATGCGGTAATTGCCATATGTTTATGAATACCAATATTTCCACCATCTGGAGTATCAATTGGGTCAAACATACCCCATTGTGTGCTATGTAACACACGAGGACCGATTAGCTTTGTGCTTGAATCAAGTGGTAGGTTTGTTTTACGCAAATGACTTAGTGCTGAATTATATGAAAGACGATTTAAATCCTGTATTACGCCGATACGTTTTGTGTGTGATTGAGCTCCCCAATTGCCTTTAAAACCTTTTCGGAAACCATCTTCTACTATTTTATCACTGAATACATTTTTATAATTCTGTTCGACTAATGCTTGTAAATTATCTTCATACATAGCTTTATTAAATGTAATTTTCGACTCAAAATCTAAATGGATTTTACGTAATTGCAAGTTGTAATATTCACGGAATAAGTCATACATTAAAGAACCTACTAACTCGATACGCTTATATTTAAAATTATCACGGTCAGTTGGCTCATCTACGCCTGTATACACGGATAATAAACGATGAGTAATATAACCAAGATAATAAGCCTTGTCTACATAATTGGTTTCTCCTACATGAGGTAAGAAATAATCAGCTAATATTTCCTGTGCGTGTGAAATAGTTTTCCCTTTAGTTAGAGATGCTATATATTTCAAAGCAGTGCGTTGTGTTAGAATTCCTCCAGAATCGTGGACGGATGGTATGAATAAATCTACCAAATGCTCGTATTTTTCAATGTCTAAAAGACAGTGGGTTATTATCTGTTTGTCTGAAATTACGCCAAGAGCACGGAATACAATAAATAATGGCACCGCTTTTCTTACATTTGGTATATTTACCACTATGTTTTTAAAGGTATATGATGGGGTGGGAGCCATAATTTTTACAGATAATGTTCGTATGGGTTTTGATACGTTCTCTGAAACAGAGCGAATTTCGGCTGAATATAAATATTTATCATCCCCTGATTTTTTTATATACAGCATATTATCACCAAACTTTTCCTGTGAAACTACTGTTTTTTCTTTTCCATCTATAATAAAATAACCACCGTGGTCGTTACGACATTCACCCATAGTGTGACGTACATCCGCTGGTAACCCGGATAATACACAATAATCGGATTGAACCATAATAGGAAATCTTCCTAATAATACCTTTTCAATTGTGGTTGTTCTCACTTGTTTATTTGAACTAACCAATGATTTCTCTGTTAATTCACGAATTAATGCTGTCTCTTCAGTTGATATTTCTTGTGTAGTGCGCTTAGTTCGTCGTTTTGGTGCCCCACCGACAATTTCATCCCCCTCCGTTTCTGTATTCATTTCAGAGTTTTCTTTAAAGTTTTTAAATGTAGTTTCGTCTTCATATTGTCCTCCTTTGAATAATTCATCGGGACCTACTAATGTTGGTTCAGCACCATCGTCTAAAATATCAATATATTCCACATCAATATCATAATGAATTGTCATACCATATGTCATATTTCTTAGTCTGGCCTCATTTGGGAACATGTAATGTGAATTATTATCATCATATATTACTGGTTTTCCAAAATATATTTTACTACCGTCCTTCCCGCCAAAATACATTATGCATTGTGAACGATATTCATTTGTTTTCTCGTCAAACTTGGTTCTTATACGCAATGGATTTTTTTCTTTGAAAATCTGAAAAATACCATTTTTGAAAAAATCGTTATACGATTCGGTATGGTGTCTTACTAAACTTTGAGGATTGTCTTGAAAATACTTATCCATCAATTTCCATACTGTAGAATTATCCATAACAAGGTTATATAAAATGGGCGTATATATTTATACAGTTTTTCTTATAATATTTTTAGTAACTTCTGAAATTATTTTCTTTGTATAGTGTATAATTATGGATACCTTTCTTCAATCTATTTTCGGCCCTCTTGGTAAAGACTATTGTCTTTACTTCTACTTTCTTTCTATGTTAGGATTCTTCCTTCTTGCCCTTTTAGTATTAACTTCTCTTATGGTTGGTATCTCCCAGCGTAAAGGACTTGATTTCTACTTCCAAATGGTAACTGTCGCTATTGGTTACGCCATTTTCTACTTCCAAAATCGCCTTTTACACTCAATGTGCGTAGGAAACGCATAAACAATATTTAGTATAAAATATATAGACCATGGATATTTTATACTACAGTAATTATTGCACTCATTCTCAAAAAGTGTTACAAACACTTGTTAAAGGGAATTTAAGTGATAAAGTCAGTTTTATATGTATTGACAAACGTCAAATCGACAAACAAACAAATCAAACATATATTATTCTTGAAAATGGCGGAAAGGTAGTTCTACCTCCCAATATACACAGTGTTCCTGCATTATTATTAATTAAAGACAATTATCGTATTATACACGGAGATGAGATTATTAAACTTTTTCATAATGATATTAAACAACAGGCCAACATCGCCACCAATTATAATGGAGAACCTGTATCATTTCAGTTAGGAAGCTCATCCGGTGGGACAAATATTACATCGGAACAGTACACAATGTATGATATGTCTCCTGATGAATTAAGCGCAAAAGGCAGTGGGGGAAATAGACAAATGTATAATTATGTTTCAGTAAGTGATAGTATGAATTTAATAAAAACCCCTGATGACACATATAAACCAGATAAAGTATCTAATGGTGTTACGATTGATTCATTACAACAAAAACGTATGGACGATATTAATCAAATTATGCCAAACAAGCAACCATTCGGACAACAAGTTAGTAACTAAAACAATATAAATACTACTCTATTTTGTTTAATATAATACTATGGCTGATAAATCCACTCTTAGTCGCGCTTTTAACACACACCTCATTGAGTTTTTTGATGATATTATTCGGATATACCCTGCGAACCAAGATATTTCAAAGGCGAAAACGTCATTTGAAACAATCAAAAAGGCAAATCCTTCTTTAATTGTAAAGGCGTGGTATCAGAAGGTTTATATGCCTTATCAACAGATTATTGACGCGGGCGACATCGCATTCTTTTTTGATAAAGATTACTCACAAGATCTTCAGTCTGTATCTAACGCAGGTGAAATCATGAGAATGATTGACAAGATCCGCGAACCCGTTCGTACTATGAATGATGAGAATAGAGACCATTGTATGAAGTATATTCAAAATCTTAGCAAAATCTCTGGTGTATATTCCAGCATGTAAACGGATTATTGATATAATAAACTTAATAATTCGGATGGATTTAATAAATGTAAATATTCCTTTACGCGAGTTCGTGTAATCTTTTCTTTATTTTTCTTCTTCAAAGAAGGAATGTAAAAATTAGTATGTAGAAAATTAACGTGCATGATATACTTATCTGGTAATATTGATTTCGTTTTGAAAATGAATTTATTCATATAATGCTGATGTAAAATAGTTATTAATTTTTCATACTCACTATGAATTGTATGACGAATGTCTCTGGTTTTCCGATATATTCTATTATATTCATATAATTTACCAATACGACGAACGCAGAAATATTCATACGCATAATATGGATTAATTGTATTTATTGTTTCTCGGATTATTGTATCTGGATTCATTATTTTTGTGCTATGACCTGTATTCAAATCTGTTATTAAATAACCATCAATATCTTCTGGTATATCGTGTATATCGTTATAACTATCTAAATTATACTTACGTGGGAAATAAATTATACCTTCTATATCTCGTAGAAAACTATTGTTCTCATATTCGGTATTTGGTATGTATTTTATAGTGTTATTTTGTATTTCATATACCGATATCAGATAAAATTTATCTATGTCCTGGGTAACCTTGTTATAATTTTTCTTTAAAATAAATGTGTATGTTAGGGTTTTTGATAGATATTCCAATATAGGTGTTCTATTTTGTTCGTCTATATGAAGTGCGGATTTAAATTTACTTATTATATTTGTCTTTTTTTCATCTGACGGTGATACTACCCTCCAATTATTACATCTATCATCATACATTAAATTTATCATAGTCCCCTTTATGTATTCACTTATTTGAATGTTGGGTGTTATGGTTGGATAAAGGCGATAGAACATATTATATCCCATTGACTTTGGTGGCGAGTAACTTAGCAATTGGTTTTCAGGATACGAAATAATTACCATTCGGTATAGTCGGGTTTCATTATCATTATAGCATAATACATCTTTATCATAGCAGAATGTATAATAATGCAAATTATCATACTTTACCAATCGTTTTATTATATTCTTATTTGACAACAATTCTATATCCAGACGAACACCCGATAGTGAGGGTGTTAGTTCCATATCTGATTAAATTAGATATGGAATCGTTTTTATCTATTTTGTTTACGAAATAACTTTTGTAAGTAATATAATTTAGATACATATTATATATTTTAGTATTATATTATAATGGAAACAACAAACGACACTGATACTATAATAGAAGAAACATCACTTAACCGGAATACAACCAACAATGGTCGTTCTATTCAGTTAGAATTAGGAGATATTATAGAAATAATGGCTCCGACAAATAATGACATTCACGAAATGACTGGTTTAATAACCTATATTGATGATAGTAAGGTTTCTGTTATAAGTACGTCTACGGGTCAAACACATATTTTGAATATTACTGAAGATGGTTCATTAAGCGACGAATCTATCACTGAACTTCATTTACTCAACAGAAGTGATGAAAAAGGTTATTCTAGACAAAATAATTTATTACCAAAGACTTGGGTTGATATTCATTTTGGGGGTGAAATTCCGGCTATCATTACTGGTGAAATTACAAATTTAGAAGAGGATATGATTGAAATTACTACATTTCCCGAGATTAAAACCATATATTTAAATTTTGGATATAAGGGACTTCCTCAAAATATTCCCATTGAGCGAATTGTGATACGCACAAAACCTGACTCTTTAAAGAATGTTCCTTCTCTCGCTATTGTCAGACAAGAGTTAGAAGAAGGTGAAATATTTGAGCCAGAGAATTTTCAACAAGAAGATACTGCTACTATGGAATTTACTGATACAGGAGATTCAGTTATTCAAGTTCCAGAAGACGGAAAATTTGATGAAAACGTTCGCGAAACACTTCATAATCTATATATTGATGCAAATTCTATCATATTTGGTGAAAGTTTAGAAGCATTAGAACAAGTTGTAGAAATACCAGAGTCAGAGCGACGGTATAGTGTAGAGGAGCAGGTTAATGATATGGTAGATGAACTATTGTCTACTATTCCTAACAGCCAACGTTCATTGCGGGTTATGAATAATATTCATTTACTCATTGAACGCTTCAAAGAACTAAGACATACATTTTCTAAGTTTGACAGTAATCAAAATGTATATGACGTCAATACGAAAGGAACTTACTATAAGCCGATTGTTGATAAAATTGTAAACATTGACGCACAACTTAAATGGCTTGTACCCGTGGTTGCGAATAAGAAATTTATTTGTTCTCCTGAAGATATGGTTGAACCGGATGATGTTATTATGAATAATGACAATAAAGATTTAATACAATTACAGCAACTCCAGGACAATTACTTTCACCGAAAAAACACAGACCAATCATTAACATATACGGAATTGAATCTTCGCACGTCATCATTATTGACGCCATTTACTAAACCAAATAATTCTAGTGAATATCTTCACAATAAAGAAGTGCTTGGAAATATTGATGCTATTGTTGATAACTTTGGGGAGTTTAATTCTACTGTATTTGGTGACACTAAACAACCTTTTGCCACTAAACAGTTTGTTATTCAACGTTACAATCTTGGACTTTCTAATGTTGAGAAGATTGATCTAAAAGCCGGTAAATCTGTTTATCTAAGAAAACCTATGACACAAAGCGATAATATGACAATTAAATCGGTTATTATGATGCCAGAACCTGTTATTCGTTTTTCTACTATGGATTTACCTAATACAAATATCTTACAACAATCTACATTACACGAGAAATATACTTCTATTTTTAAATTGTTAAGAAAAAACCGCGAGATAATACCCCACGTTATCAATGATCTATCTAAGGAGCTTGATTATGAGAAGATGGAAGCCGAAACAAAAATGGAATTCTTATCAGGAATACAAGAATTCATACTTGGGAATGATGTGTCACGAGATTCTTATGATGATAATAAATTTAAACAATTCTTAGAGGTAATTATACCTAAGACACACTTCTTTATTAAAACCGTAAGAAAATATGTGAAAAATAAGATTTCATTCCTAGGATTTGTAGAGCAATTAGAACCTTTCGCAGTGTATTCAGATGACATTAATTTTAAACAGTATAGTCAAATTAAATTCCTTGTTAGAGAACGAATTAAAGAAATTAAGGAAAGCATAATCCAGAAAACTAAGAAATTTAATTATATTCGTAATGCTAAATACGATAGCACACCATTTAGTAACGATACTATTTTAAATCTTATTTCGTCTAACAGCGATATGGTTGAACCATTTTATCAAAATTATCACTTACTTTCCAAAGATAAGGCTAATAACAAGCTTACACCTCAAGAAGTCTTACTTCACCTTAATGAGAGTGACAACAGTAAGTTATACACAAATTTAATGGTTTCTATTCTAATATCGCTTATTACACCGGAAAATCTTAGTGATGTTATCAATAAACCAAATATAGATGAAATGACAGATAATGAAAGGATTAAAGCGGCAGATTGTACCAAACGGTTCTTAACCAAAAAATACACATCAATGAAAGACTTACAAAAAGATAATAACAATGATGAAGTATATTATGATACCGAACTAGATGATACGCCTTATCACATTTTAAAAAAATACCAAGATGAGGAGAAAAAAATGGTTCCCGAATTATTTCATGAATTTTTTGTTGAGAACCTTATACATAAACACGACGCACCAGAAGACATCGCAAAAGACCTTGCTACTACCATTATTACCGGTAAGAAACTAGTATCAGATGGAGAATACGCTATGCTAGAAATTAAACCTACATTAGACGATGGGAGGAATATTGAATCATTATCTGATAAAGAAAGGGAATCTGTAGAAATAGAACAAGATATACGTAAAAAGACTACGTATTATAGACGCGTTAAGGATAATTGGGTTAGTGATAATTCAATCGAAAATGAAGCGTTTCTCGACACAAATACATTGTTCTGTAATATTAGTCGTGATTGTTATAAAAATCAGAAGAATAGTGTATGTGAGACCACCGACCACGCCAAGAACAGATTCCAACAAAACACACGTGAAAGATTACTTAATGAATTTGATAAGAGATATGAAATATCGGTTGATGAACTAGAAAAAAAATTAGAAGATAACATCGCATATCATTTGAAAATGCTTAATAAATCACGTGTATTAAAAGATATTCAACTTTATAAAGCGAATAATCTGGCTTATATGATTGGCACTTTAGCCAGCGATAATGAAGTTATTATGTCACCCCATTTACAATTACGTGATCTCATATTAGGACAAGACAATTTCACCAAGAAACAACAGGATATCATTATCTTTGTGAGAAAATACTGTCGTTCGCCACTAGTAACTGAATTGAGCGAAAATCACGCATGGTTATACTGTAAAGACACCAATACAAAACTACTTCCTATGGCTTTATCTGAGTTGGCGGATGAATTCATTAATGGAGGAGATTATAATAAAAAATTAGAGGAATTATGTCACTCTAATGGTATGTTAAGTGATGACGGAGATTCAATTGTTGATAAATACAGTGGGTATGTTCTCCGTAAAATAGATTTCAGTAGTGAAGAAGGCTTTGATGAGAGTGGTTTCAGAATTACATCCAATGATATTATGGAAAAAGATTTGGGAAATGTTGTATTAGAATCGATCGGTAAAAAGAAACAGCGTGTATTTGAAAACCAACTTTCGGAGACGATATATAACGTTTTTTCTGCGATTGCGTCTAATATTGATATTAATGTTGATTCTATTGAAGAGTTTGTTATGAGAACATCTAACGAAATAATTGAGAAAAGTATTATGAAAGAAGAAACCTATAATAGAAAATCTAAAAAATTAGAAAAAGAAAAGGGTAAATCATTAGGACCTTATCAGAAATACTACAATGAAACTATTATTGTTATTATTTCTTCTGTCTTACTTGTTGCTATACAAACAGCGGTTCCTTCATTTAAACCAAAGAAAACCTTCCCTGGATGTATTCGTTCGTTTGGTGGTTTTCCAATGAGTGGAATTGAGGATACAACCGGTATCAAGTATATTGCGTGTGTTTTATACAAAATCAAAAGCCAGATTTCACCTTGGACCGCGATTAAACAATACAAACAAGACGCATTAGCTAAACGTATTCAAAGTATGATTGAATTACACGTGTTAAAACGCAATGATATTTCTGATATGTATGTTAAAAAACGCGAATACACTCTATTGAATCCGGACGTCGTGATCCCAGAAGAACACAATATTGAGAAATGGAAGCATTTTATGCCACCTGTCGTTAAATTCTCTATTGTTAACTCTCTCAGAAATGTTAGCACTGAATTTAAAAAAGATTTTATTGAATTATTGAGATATGGTAAATCCGACCAATATAAATCTATTTCTGTTTTAAAAAGTAGGATCGCACAATTCGGATATGGAATTATTGAATACATCAATCATATTGTGCGAAATAAAGACCAACTACTTAAGACATCTTCTCAATTACCTTTCTTAGAAAATGCGTGTTGTAATGAAACCAATTTAACTAATCCTATCGCATATTTTAATAATGAAGATGAGAACATTAACGTTGGTATTAAAACCGTCAAACAATTATCCGCAATTATTAATGACTTAAATACCTTAACCAAAGCACCTTCATTATATCATTCTCCATTTACGGGGATTAAGTATCCGGTTGTTTCCAGTGGAGATATGGAGGAGTTAATTTATTCTACAGTCATTCATTATTGTAATTTTGACAGGAATTTACCTGTTCCAGATGTATATAAATCAGTGTGTTCTGAACGCCCAGCAGAATATAATTCTTCTTGGAGAATCGCAGATAAAATAGAGTTTCTCAAACGAAACGGAAAGAAATATACTGAATCTGATTTACATAAGTTGATGAAATTAGTATATCAGAACAACCTTATTCATATTGATAACCAAACAGAACATAATCAAGTAAATATACTGAAAGACATCATCGCACACCTTGAATTAACCAATTCTACTGTTATTGAAGCTCCTTTACGAAAACACTTATTAAATGTTCTCAATAAATATAATCCTAAGGTGATGACAAGTGAGAAATGTGATGAATTAAAAACATTAAATAAATACTTAACCACTACAAACACTCGATTATACAAAGAAATTGTTACATTTATTGATAAACACGGCAATCTTGGCGCATCAGAGATGAACAAATTTGAGGCATTTTTATTAAACATTACCAAATGGTCTATTGATGATGATATGGCAGATATAAATAATTCTTCAAGTCAAGGACTATACTCTATCGTTCAATTCATACAAAACGCATCATTTTCTATTGGACGAACTTATCCATCAGCACTATTACACCAAAACCCTTTTTATTATAAGGTACCGGCTCATTGGGGGGTTAGTGAGAGTCATCAGAATGATATTTCTAATTTTATAGAAAAGTATTACGCAAAACTTCATAAATTCAAATCCGATAAAATTATTACCAGATTACTATTGGAAGTGGGAAGACGATTATCTACAATCACTATGTTTATGGAAAATATACCATTACAGACCGAATTGGTGAAAGACATTGATGAGATTTCCCAATCATTCCATTGTATGTTTGATAAACAAACCGTTTACCGTCTATATACGTATTGTTTCTATTCTATCATTTACGAATATATTGTTCTTTCCAATGATTCTGACCTGCTAATCGCAGACATTCAAACTAACAAACTAGAACGCCGTCTAGATATTATGAACGATGCAAATGTATCAGACCAATTACAAACAGAAGTGAGTGATCTCGATGAAACCATGACAGATGCGCAAAACAATTTAGAAGAGATACAGATTGTTACTGGCAATTTATTGGAACTTAAAGAAAAGGTTGCTTCCCTATTAGTCACTTTTATTGAAGTAGAACAGGAGAATAAATTGTCACTTGACATCACCTACGATAATATTATGAATAAGGTGAATCGTTCAAAGGATAAAGAAAAACAAGGGATTATTTCTTATTTAGGTAATATGAGTATTGAAGAACGTAAAATAGAAGATATGTTTAAAAAACACAAATTAGAAAGGTGGAACATAGGACAACAGAAAGGTATCTTTCAATACGATAAAGATACTTATGACCGCGAAAGAAGTGAATTAGTAGGACAAATATTTACAGAACAGACTGAAATGACCGGAGAATCTAATAATGAATCGCTTGATATATATGATATTGAAAAGAGAGATGAATATGAACCCGGGGACGATTATAATCGTGACACATATGACTTCCAAGATCTAGGGGAAGAATATATGGACGGAGATTTTTATCCAGAAGACAGGGATGAAGATGAATTCCCAGAAGATTAGCTATTTTTATTCGTAAATTTTTTATATTGATATTGTAAATCACAAATATCAATATAATGAAAGGGTTTGTACGTTATCATAAACTTAGCATCTCTATTATCATTTTTCTTATTTTGTTCTCTATTATTCATATGACTAAGCCTACTATGTTATACAATAACGATGGGTCATTTAGACAATTCGGAGTCGGGTATAGACATAAAACCGTCATCCCCATTTGGAGTGTTTCTATGGTTATCGCTATTTTTTCTTACTTGTTTGTAATGTATTATTTAGCGTATATGTAATGACATTTTCATCCACTTTTATTGTATATTCAAATAATAATGGACGAAGCTACGTTGATTGAACCTTCCGTCAAAAACTATCTATTTAACACTCTTCAAAAATGCCATTCCAAACGGGTAGATGTGTATTTTTATGTGCTTAATATCGGGGTTCTCCTTATATTCGGTGCGATTGTGGTTGCTACTCTGTATTATTGTTATACACAAAAACCGAATGAATATGATAGACAACAAAAACTTATAAAAGACCAAGAATACGTGATGTCTAAGATACGATTTTACCAAGACCAAAGGAAAAATGATGAAGAAACCAAATTTTCCAGTATTTCTAATTTACCTTTCATATCCGGATAATATACAATTTTATTATATGCATATTCTATAAATTAGTATGAGTATTACAAATCAACAGCGCGAAAATATTATTGTTGAACATAATACCGCTCAATCAAGATTATTAGATATATTAGAGAACTATTCCAGACAATCTACCAATTTAACGATACAAGAACAACTTCACGGTGATATTGACCTTTCTCCACTCAGAGATTTAGGTTTTGGATTGATTGACACTATCATTTTGGGTAAAGGTGAGATTACCAACCTTATAAATATACCCAAAGGAATTACTTCATTCACTTGCACTGATAACCTCCTAAAAATGGTTGAGAATTTACCTAGTTCTCTATCTTCTATTAATCTTTCAGGAAATATGATAGAAGATATCGATGTTTCTAATTTAAAAAACCTTCAATCTCTTAATCTTTCACACAATAAACTTACACAATTAGAGAACCTTCCACCCAATTTAGAAGAATTATTATGTGATTTTAATCAACTACAACAATTAAACCTAGAAGGTCTTACTAAACTGAAAACACTTAATATTTCTAACAACAAAATAACTCTAATTGAGAACATTGACACAATCACTAACTTAATATATGATAATAACCCCAGTATTAACTTCCGTAATTCGGATGTAGGACATATTGTCGGGGACGATAATAATGAGAACGAAGACAATACTAATTATAAAGACGCTCTGAATCAATACTTTCGTATGAAAAATGAATATGAAACTAAGATTCACGAGAAAAGGAAAAAGATATACGACAAAGAACCAAATAAAAAGATCGCAAAACGTCTAATTCAACAATATACACCTGAATGTATTAAATGCAAACGCAAAGTTGGGACCATATTCACCAGAGATGAGAACATATACAAGGCTATTTGCGGTGATACACAAAATCCTTGTAATCTTAATGTTGAACTATTTGCCGGTTTTTTATTACACTTTAAAGAGATGTTTGATATAACAAAGGAAGATTTTGAGAAAACGCGCGAAATTATAGATATGGAAAAGCTTAACGACTTGTTTGATTATGTTTCTAGTGAAGATAATGTTAATTTATACAAAAAAACTCTTGAATTATACACCGAGAACGAGAACTCATATAAATCTTACCTTGAAACACATAATAATTTATATAATAATGCGGATACTATTAATAGCTTACATAAAGCACAAGATAACTTATTTTCTTATATCGAAAAGAGCAAACAACTTATTGATGAATACAAAAAAACTAATAATAGAGAGTTCCTAAAGACCGCTATGGATTTAAGAGTGAATGAAATTAAACGAGAACTATCCACCATACGTCGTTTAAAATACGGAATTATGGAAGTGGTAACTCACCCAACAAAAAAAACATTCCCAGTTAATACTTTATATCAAAACGCAGTTTCTTTAGATAAATTAGATTATTCTTCATTGGAACAACAGCGTGTTATCAGCTTTACTATATAATTTATTCCATAATATAACTTTATGAAATAAATCACCACATTTAACAATCATTATAATTTGATACGCCGTCCCATACTACACCGTGAGCGTTAGCCCAAGTTTGTTTAGCGCAGATTTCCTGACCGGATGCTTTCCAATCAACATGGGAAAAATCAATTACATCCTGACCTTCATCTAATCCAGGAGTCTCTTTTACACTGTCAACTAGAAGACCACTCTCATACATAGAACCAATGTTTTTCCCTTCATCATTGGGAATCTTGCATTTTTTATCTTCATTCACTTCCCAATAATCAGGGCACGTTGTGCTTTGAGGGGGGTATGTAGTAGTTCCTTCTCCATACGCCATTATCATACCAACATATGTAAGCACTAATATTAACGCAATTATCGCCACAGTTATAACTATCATGTAAAAATTATCCATTGTATATACTATTTCTATACATTTTGTTGCCGACATACTAAATATATTTAGTGAGTTGGTTCTCAATGCCGTTTATTTTGTCAATGAAAATATATACCAATTATATAAAACTATGAATTACAATTTGGCATTTGATAACATCAATAAAATTATTAATACCGACAGATATAACGGGCGGGTAAATATTGCTGAACCCCCTTCACCTGACGCCGTATTTAAAATGCAAGAGAAAATCGCACTTAAGAATAAATCCACTGAATATCGCGAGGCACTTGGTGGAGACCTCGAATCTAATGTTCTCGCACAAGTATATTTTTCTGAAGGTAATATTCAAATTATACAAAACGCACTTAGAGCAGGTGTATATAAAGCATCTTCAAACAAATTTGTTATTGCTCCTCAAAATATAGATACACTCAAAATCATTATGCGTAGTATTTACTTACAGAACGCAGAACATCGTGAAGATGATATTACAGGTCAAGTTGAACGACTAAATCAACTTGTATTAGATTATGCTATTCCTTCAGTATACAGTTCTACAATTAGTTATATGAAATACTGCCAGGACCAGAGCACACTTGTTGTTCCACTTGAATTACCTCGCAATCACGACCGTGATTTCAAGCAACTAGAACAAAAGAACTTTATGTAAATTTACAAAATATAATTTGATTTTGATTCAGATTATATTTTACGAGTTTGATATTTGATTTTTATCTATCATTGTTTCCTTTAGTATGTTGTTTAT
>Ga0209632_10002196_pt1 | contig 18896 bp, 17 predicted proteins | sample COG_10_FD_184754 | JGI IMG/M metagenome (GOLD analysis project Ga0209632, IMG submission 184754) | Pelagic Microbial community sample from North Sea - COGITO 998_met_10 (SPAdes) (version 2) | ecosystem: Environmental > Aquatic > Marine > Neritic zone/Coastal water | place: Helgoland, sampling... | reverse complement strand
TATCGGTGGCTTCAACAAGGTAGGTGGCTGGGGAGGTGCATTTACGGATTATAGGTTTACACCGCGCTCTGCACTCCAATTCGAGATTTCGTTCATCCAAAAAGGCAGCCGACAAACACCAACCGTGAAGAACAACGGTATGCTTTACGTAAACAATCAGAATATTCTTGAGATTCCTGTTCTGTACAGATGGTATGGAATTAAGAATATGAGTATTGAAGTTGGGACTCAGGTTGGATATCTGATAAGTACTATTGAACGAAACAACAATGGTGAAATTCTCGGACAAATCCCGCACAGAAAATTTGAATGGAGTGGAGCAGCTGGCCTTAGTTATTACTTCTGGAAAAATAGAATTGAAGTAAACATGCGTTACTCTAATTCTATTATGCCTGTAAAAACTGAACAGTGGTGGATGAACCATGTCTTCGCTTTCTCTGTTAGATATTGGTTTAAGACCACGTTAGATAAAGACAAAATCGAGGCTACAAAGAAGAAAAACCGGATAGAGGTTAAGATAGAATGAGCAAGAAGAAAGTTGTAGTTGGGGTGACAGGCGCAAGCGGTTCTGTTTATGCTAAGGTGCTTTTCGATAGACTTATTGAACTCCACGAACAAGTTGCGGAGGTTGGTGTGGCTTTTAGTACCAATGCGCGCGAAGTTTGGAAACTAGAGCTTGGCAATTCTGATTTCGAAAAACTGCCTTTCACCATCTACAATTCACACGATTTTATGGCTCCATTTGCATCGGGTTCTGCCAAGTACGAAACCATGATTGTCTGTCCATGCAGCATGGGAACAATGGCCCGAATCGCTTCCGGTGTTTCTAATGATTTGATGACGCGTGCCGCTGATGTAGTCCTGAAAGAAAGACGAAAACTTATTCTTGTTCCGAGAGACACCCCGCTTAGTCTTATCCATCTTAATAATATGAAGACGGTAACAGAGGCTGGAGGGATTATCGCACCAGCAAGCCCATCGTTTTACAGTAATCCGAAAGACTTTGAGGATTTGGCGAAAACCGTGGTTGATCGTGTTTTAGACTTGGCCGGTTTCGACCTGAATTCGTATCGCTGGAGCGAGAATTAATTCTTGATTATTTTCTGAAAAGTCACTTTTGGTTTTATCGGTAGAAGTAATCCTACCGATTATCTTCGGCACTCTAATTCCAGCTCATCACAATCAAGAAAAATCATGTCTCAATCCTATCTCATTCAAAACATTCAAATTGTTAACGAGGGCCAAATACAAATTGCTGATGTACTAGTTGAGAATGGTTTAATTGCGAAAATCGGTGAAAACTTGAATGCTACTGACCGAACGATTATAGACGGAAGTGGCAAATTTCTTCTTCCAGGAGTTATTGACGGACAAGTTCATTTCCGCGATCCTGGATTGACCCACAAAGCCGATGTTTCTTCAGAAAGTAAAGCGGCCATTGCTGGTGGTATTACATCATATATTGATATGCCAAACACGCGGCCAAATGTGCTTAGTCAAGAAGTTTTGGATGCTAAATATGAAAACGCAAAAGGTCGTTCTTGGGCCAATTACTGTTTCCTGCTTGGCGTAAATGGGTCAAACATTGATGATGTAATTGCAATGGACACTTCCAGACATCTAGCAGTTACCGATGATGGTCTTTACTTCTCTGACAAGGGAAATATTTTGGCCGATCAGCCAGAAATGCTTGAGAAATTGTTTGCCAATTGCAAAAGTATTGTAGCCATTCATTCAGAATTAGAATCTGTTGTTGATGCCAACGAAGAAAAGTTCAGAGAAAAGTACGGTGAAGATGTTCCCGTTAAATTCCACCCTGTAATTCGAAGTGAAGATGCTTGTTACGATGCTACCAAAAGAGCCATCGAATTAGCGAAAAAGCACAACGCTAGGTTGCATATTCTTCACTTAACCACGGCTAAGGAAACGGCTCTTTTTCGAAACGATATTCCATTGGAAGAAAAGCGCATTACCACAGAGGTGTGTGTGCAGCATATGTGGTTTAACGATACGGATTACGAACGACTCGGAACGCGCATAAAGTGGAATCCAGCTATTAAATCTAAAAAGGATAACGATGGTTTATTGACTGCACTTTTAGATGACAGAATCGATTTTATCACCACAGACCACGCACCACACGCTTGGGAAGAAAAGAATCAAACCTACTTTAAAGCAATGTCAGGCGCACCAATGGTGCAACACGCTTTACCTGCAATGCTAGAGTTTCACCTCAACGGTAAAATTCCATTAGAAAAACTGGTGGAAAAAATGTGTCACAATCCAGCGCGATTCTACCAAATTGAAAAACGCGGTTATATACGGGAAGGCTATTTTGCTGACCTCACCATTGTTGATACCAACAAACCCTGGACGGTTACAAAGGATAATGTTCTCTACAAATGCGGATGGTCTCCAATGGAAGGCACAAGCTTCCGTTCGCAGATTACCCAGACGTTTGTAAATGGCGAATTAGCATACGATAACGGCAAATTTTCAGATAACGCGGCTGGAGTTCCGTTAGAAAAAGCGCACTAAAAGCAGCTCAAGTCGGCTTTGGGTTGTTTCAATTTCTTGTAAATAAGTCTCAGCCCAAAATTTAGGGAGGCGTGGTTCCGTTATAGACTCGAATGTCTAAAACCACGCACTATGAAAACCTTTCTCACCTGCCTTTTGAGCATTGCGCTCATCTCCAATTCTTTCGGTCAAACCATCCCGAGACACAACGTCTTTTTTCCGGCCAATAGCTCGGAATTAAAGAATAGCCCAGCACGAGTTGTAGAATCTGTTTACGCCAAACTTCCCGCAGGAACACAAATACGATTCGGGATTACGGGGCCGATTTCTAGCCATCATAACACGATGGATAGAAATCGAATTACAGCAGCCAGAGCTCACGGTATTATCAAATTGCTCAAGCAAATTACTTCCGAGGGAGATGAGTTTGTCGTGTCGGATATGAACAATCCGAACCTTTATCTAAAAGCTGAAACCGCCTTTTCAAGACCATTCGAGTTGGAAGTTCTTCTTACCAAAGCTCCCGCTTGGATGGAACCTGCTTTCGTCAGTATCGATGAGTTTCTGCCCTTGCCTATCCAAGAATTCAAAATCAATCCAAGAGAGGATAATCGTCTAGTGGGCGAGCAAGGAACGGTTATTAATATTCCAGCCTTCACGTTGCAGATGAAAAATGGCTCAACTCCAGCCGAAATGACGGTTGAATTGAAAGAGGTTTATGGTAGCGGCCAGCTCGTTCAAGCTAATCTACACACGGCTTCTGGCGGTAAAATGCTTCGTTCTGGCGGAACTATTCATATTGATGCATCTACCAATGGAAATCCAGCTCAGGTTGCTAATGGAAAACACCTCGATTTAGAGTTTCCGCACGGAGATGAAGTGGCCGAGAGTATGGAGGTATTTAACGGACGTGTCGACCGCAGTGGTAACTTCGATTGGGTTCCAAAAGCAGGAATTGTACAATTGGAATCACGCGTTAGAGAAGAATTCTACATCAATGATGTGAAAGTCAGCAAAGAAGAATATCTGGCTAGAATGCAAGCATGGGAAGACCGAAAAGCGGAGCGCGAACGCCAAGAAGCAGAATGGGCCAAAGAGGAAGAAATCAACAATGAAATTGCCGCCAACGGAGAAGCAATGGATGCTTATTTACTGCAGTCGGACCAACTTGGCTGGATAAACTGTGATGAATTTTATGACGTAGAGAATAAAACGGATGTCATCGTTTATGTGGACACCACTTATCGTCCATCTGTACGGATGGTTTTCGACAATATCAGTTCTGTAATGGGTGGCGATTACAACCATCGATTGGGAACCGTAACGTTCCGAGATGTTCCGGTGGGAGAGCCTGTTCGTTTAGTTGGTTATTCCATTATGGATGGAACTGCATATATGGATAACCGCAAGGTGGTGGTTTCTGATAAGCTACAACACGACTTAAAGCTTGCTGCTACCACCAAACAGCAAATGGAAACAGAATTGGCTTCGTTGAACTGAGAATGCCTGTTCAGAGCGCCACTAATTTTACTTCTTGATAGGCTTATTTTGTGAATCCCGACCGGATTGTATCACACAAGTGATTTTATTAGCTTCGCAGCCCGATTGAAACGCAGCAATATTGCTGACATTCAGCAGCGCTTATGTGGCAAACTATTGCTCGTATTATTTTAAGAAATCGTGTTGCCATTTTAGTGGCAATAGGGCTCATTACTGTGTTCATGGGTTTCATGACCACATCGGTAAAAATTCGTTATGATTTTGCCGCACTACTTCCCGCCACGGATAGTACACTCATCAATTACAAAGATTTTAAACAACGCTTTGGCGAGGACGGAGATGTGCTTGTAATTGGTATAGAGAACGAAAACCTTTTTCGAAAAGATGTCTACGATGCCTGGCACGATATGGGCGAGGAAATGCTCTTGTTGGAAGGCGTTGACCAAGTTGTATCTGCCGCCCGATGTTATCATTTGGTAAGGAATGATAGTCTCAAACAGTTTGACTTCAAACTACTAAGTGAAGAAAAACCGGCAACACAAGCTGAACTGGATTCCATCAAGGCTCAAATTGTCAAGCTGAAGTTTTATGACAAGTTGATGTGGGATGAGGAATCGCACGTTTCGGTGATGGCAATTACCATGAGCGCCAAAGTGCTAGATAGTAAAAAACGCGTTGCACTAACAGACAAGATTGTAAAAACAGGAGAGCGCTACGAAGAAAAACTAGGTTCCAAACTGCGTTTTTCAGGAATGCCCTACATCCGAAGTATTCTGGCAAAGGTGGTGGCAGATGAGATGGTGCTTTTCATCCTATATGCTATTTTGGTTACTGGACTTATTATGTACGTCTTTTTCCGCTCTTTCAAAGTGGTGATGGTGGCCATGCTGGTAGTGGGAATTGGGGCAATATGGTCTATTGGATTGGTATCGCTGTTTGGGTTTCAACTTTCAATCCTAACTGGGTTGGTGCCACCTCTAATTATTGTAATTGGCGTTGCGAACTGCATTTTTCTTCTTAACAAATACCACACGGAATACCGACTTCATGGGAATAAGATTAAAGGGTTGCAACGTGTGGTTCGTAAAGTCGGTAGAGCTACCCTTCTAACAAATGCAACAACCGCAGCCGGATTTGCCACTTTTACCGTAGTAGAAAGTTCTGTGATGCGCGAATTTGGTGTAGTTGCAGCCACTTCCATCATGTTCATTTTTGTGCTTTCGTTGTTGTTAGTGCCTATTGTTTTCAGTTTTCTGAAAGCGCCTAAGGCACGCCACGTAAAGCACCTCGACCGCACCTATTCCAAAACATTCGTTTCTAAAATTGTAGAGATCGTCCTCTCTTACCGAACACGAGTTTATTGGTTCTTCGGTATAGTGGTTGTTGTTGGGGTTTATGGTATTACACTTATTACCTCCAACGGCAAGATTGTGGACGATTTTCCGGAAGACAGCCCCGTCTTGGAGGATTTGGCCTTTTTTGAAAAGAACTTTAATGGTGTAATGCCTTTTGAGGTTCAGATTGATGCCCTAAAACCAGACAAGGCACTATCTCCAGCCACTCTCAAACGTATAGATAAGCTGCAAGATGTGATTTCAGCATATCCACAATTTTCGCGCGCTGTTAGCATGACCGAAGTTGTGAAATCGCTTAAACAAGCTTACTATGGAGGAATGCCATCCAAGTACAGTTTGCCAAACGGAAGTGAACGGGGTTTTATCTTGTCCTACGCTAACAACGGTGGTACAGGAAATGGCAACGAGCTACTCAATAGTTTTATTGATAGCGCAAAGCAGGTGACGCGGGTTAGTTTTCAGATGAAGGATGTAGGAACGGATGAAATGAATCGTCTGTTGGCCGAAATTCGACCTAGGGTTGATAGCATTTTTAGCCCGAAGAAGTACAAAACGTTGATGACTGGAACATCTGTGGTTTATCTCCGTGGAACTGACTATTTGGTCAAAAACCTGTTTGTGAGTTTAAGCATTGCGGTTGTACTAATTGCTATGTTGATGGCATTCATGTTTCGCTCTTGGCGTATGGTGGCTGTATCGCTTATTCCGAACATAATACCGCTGATAATTACAGGTGCGCTGATGGGGTTTTTAGGTATTACCATCAAGCCATCTACCATACTTGTTTTTAGCATAGCGTTCGGAATTTCTGTAGATGACACTATTCATTTCCTCGCCAAATACCGACAAGAATTAGAAGCTAATAACTGGAAGATAAAGCGCAGTGTAATCTTAGCCTTGCACGAGGTTGGATTGAGTATGGCCTACACGTCAATTGTATTGTTTTTCGGATTCTCTATTTTCAATATGAGCACCTTCGGTGGAACAAAGGCATTGGGAATGCTCGTCTCAATTACTTTGTTAGTCGCAATGTTTTCCAATTTGATTCTGCTACCGTCTCTATTACTTACATTAGAGCGTTCGATGACTGTGAAATACGAAAAAAACACGAGTGCAGATTTACCTACCTCTGGAGAGAAGAAAACCGACTTAAGCGTTAAAAACCGACCTGTATGAAAGGAATTATTCTAGCTGGTGGATCAGGCACCAGATTGCACCCATTAACTCTTGCTGTTAGCAAACAGCTGATGCCTGTTTATAACAAGCCGATGGTGTATTACCCGTTAAGCGTTTTGATGCTTGCCGGAATTCGCGAAATACTCATCATAAGCACGCCACATGATTTGCCGCATTTTGAACGGTTGTTCGGGACAGGTGAGCAGATTGGTTGCAAATTCACATACAAAGTTCAAGAGATTCCGAACGGACTTGCCCAAGCGTTTGTGCTTGCCGAGGAGTTTATAGGAGATGATAAGGTTGCACTTGTTTTGGGCGATAATATATTCTACGGACACGGTTTGGAAGATGTTTTGAAATCAAACAATGACCCAGAAGGTGGCGTTGTTTACGCCTATCATGTGAGTGACCCCGAACGTTACGGAGTTGTTGAATTTGATTCTGAATTCAACGCATTAACCATTGAGGAGAAGCCAGCACAGCCTAAATCGAATTACGCAGTTCCAGGGTTATATTTTTACGATAACTCTGTTGTGGAAGTGGCTAGAAATCTTAAGCCAAGCGCTAGAGGAGAGTACGAAATCACAGACATCAATAAGCATTATCTGAAAGAAGGAAAGCTGAAAGTTGGTCTTTTGGGACGTGGAACGGCATGGCTAGATACCGGTACGTTTGCTTCTCTAATGCAAGCTGGACAATACGTTCAAACAATTGAAGAGCGACAAGGGCTTGCCATCGGATGTATCGAAGAAATTGCATATCGGCAGAAATTTATCAATGCCGATCAGTTGAGGAAAATTGCCGAGCCACTGGTAAAAAGCGGTTATGGGGAATATCTTATGAAATTGTTGAAATAGAATGAAGTTTCCAGAACGAATTAAGAATAAAATCCTCGTTACAGGAGGTGCCGGTTTTGTAGGGAGTGGCATGACTGAGAAGTTGATTTCCGACCCCGAAAATTATGTGGTTGTGGTGGATAGCCTACTTACGGGTTCGCGAAAAAAAATACCAGAAACGGAACACGATAATCTCCGTTTCATTAAGTGCGATGTAAACGATTACAAAGACATTTCAAGTGTTTTCTACGCATACTCTTTCGATTACGTTTTTCACTACGCAGCAGTTGTTGGTGTAAAAAGAACATTGCAAAACCCGGTAATGGTTTTGAACGATATTGCTGGCTTCAACAACCTTTTGCAGCTCAGCAAGAACACAGGGGTTAAACGTGTCTTCTTTTCAAGTTCTTCAGAAGTTTATGGAGAGCCGGTAGAGTTTCCGCAGAATGAAGAAACCACTCCCCTCAACTCTCGATTACCGTATGCAATTGTAAAGAATGTAGGTGAGGCTTACCTGAAATCATTCCATCGAGAATTCGGACTTGAGTACACCATTTTCCGTTTCTTCAATACGTACGGGCCAAAACAAAGTCGGGAGTTTGTAATCTCCCGATTCCTGTCAATGGCACTGCAAAACCAAGACATTACTATTTATGGTGATGGTTCGCAAACACGAACTTTCTGCTACATAAAAGACAACGTTGATGCCTGCTATGCGGCCTTCAAAAATGACCTTTACGTTAACGATGTGGTGAACATTGGTGGAGGAAACGAACTTTCGGTTTTAGAGTTGGCTAAGATTGTAATTAAGGTAACCGGTTCTAGTTCAAATATCATTCATCTTCCAGCTTTGGAAGAAGGCGATATGACCAGAAGATTGCCAGACACGAGTAAGATGAAAACCTTACTAAAGCGAGAGGTTACGCCTCTTGAAGAAGGGTTGGAAAAAGTCATTCAGCAAGGACAATTTATTTCTCTAATAAAGTAGATGACTCAACTTCGGAGCCTTCAAGACCAATTTAATTTGGCTTTGGAAACGCTGGAATTACCCAGCGAACCTAAACTACTTTACGAGCCCGTTTCTTACACACTTTCCAACGGAGGAAAGCGCATGCGTCCGTTGTTGGTTTTAATGGGATGTAAGGTTTTTAGTGACGATGTTTCTCAGGCCGTTCATCCTGCAATTGGTATTGAAATCTTCCACAATTTCACTCTTCTTCATGATGATATCATGGACAATGCACCAATCCGTAGAGGAAAGCCATCGGTTCATAATAAGTGGAACAATAACATTGCAATTCTGTCTGGCGATGCCATGATGATATTGGCATACCAAGAACTTTGTAAAACTGATTCTTCGGTACTTTCTCAAGTATTGGAGATTTTCAATAAAACGGCCTTGGAGGTTTGTGAAGGCCAGCAGTTAGACATGGATTTTGAAACATCTGATAACGTTTCAATTTCAGATTATGTGAATATGATTCGATTGAAAACAGCAGTTGTTCTTGCTGGTGGACTGAAGGTTGGAGCCATCATTGGAAAGGCAGATGCGGAGCAGGCTAACTTGCTTTATCAATTCGGATTGAACACAGGAATTGCCTTCCAATTACAGGATGATATTCTCGATGTATATGGAGAAGTCCAGAAAGTGGGCAAGCAAAAAGGGGGCGATATCATTTCAAGTAAAAAGACTTTTCTTCTCCTAAAAGCGCTGGAATTGGCAGATGGCGAGCAAGCGAAAGACCTACTAAAATGGTTGAATAGCGATGCAGAAACCGAAAAAGTGAATGCGGTAACGGAGATTTATAATCAACTCGGCATCCGAAAGCTTGCCGAAGAGCGCATGTGGCACTATTACAATGAGGGGATTTCCAATTTGAATCAAGTAAAAGGTGATGATGATTGGATTGAGATGCTTCGCTCTTTTTCACATAATTTAATGCACCGCGAATCTTAGCATGACCTTGAAGAGTCAATGGATAACCTTCCTCTTTCCTCCCAAGACTTTAGCCGCTACGAACGAAGTGTAGCGTTACTAAGGGATGTGGTAGCTCAAATCAACAAGGATTTTCGTTTAAATGGGTTTGATGTGGAGTTTTCTGGCGAAGGTGAAACAGCCTACCAAGAGCTTTCTGAACAGCTCATCCCGGTAATCGAATACATGCTGGAACATCAAACAGAAACGTTCTGGAATCTTGTTTACAGCATTGACCTAAACGAAGCCAAGGTGAAACAAATTCTTTTCGGTCAAGAGGAGGTTGAAAATGCCATCGGTCAACTCACAGATTTAATTCTGAAGAGAGAACTCCAGAAAGTGGTCATTCGGCATTTTTATTCTGGCAGACAGTTACCCTAATTACCGGTTTTGCCAACCTTAAACATCAGCACGGAGTCTTTTTTAAGAACATACAGGCGGTCTTTTTCAATGCTTAGTGCTAAGAAATTTTTTCTTGGAAGTTCAATTTCCATTTGCTCAAAGTTGACAGGGTTGTACTTAACAAGTCGATTCTCGAATTCGAGAAAAATACCGTTCCCTCTAACCTGAATTCGGTCTGCTCCAGGTATTGGTATCAGTTTAGAGTATGTGCCGAAAGAATCGAACACAAATACACCTTCATTTGGACTGTTCAGATATAACCAGTTTTCGAATTCTACCATCTGATTAGGATTAATTTCTGCCCCAACCAGCTGGTTTACATTCGAGACTTCGTTGGTGATATTCAGTCCTTGGTCAAACCGAATAAGCCCAAAACTTATGGGGTCATATACCCAAAAACCGTTGTCAAAAGAAGCACACGTTAGTTGTGCCAACGAGAGCCCCAAGGTGTTTAAGTCAATATTGTCTCGCGTTCTGCTCAGTGTGTTATCTAGCAGTATTATTTGTCCATAATCTGGATAAAAAAGTTGCAGTTTTAGTGGGTTTCGTGTGTCCACATTTGTGATGGTGCCAAGGCTTAAATCACTATACTGGTACATCAAGTTGCCTTCTTCAGAATATAGGAAAAGCTCATCTCTTTTCGCTAAATACAACCTTCCAATATGGTCGGTAGTCATGTAATCAAATTTGCCGACTACAGTTTTTGCAAGTTTGAGTTCTTGCGCATTTGCCGAGAAAGACACCAGTAAAAAGGTTCCGAAAATGAGACGGCTAAGCATAGGAACGAATCTACGCAAAGCGATGTTTTCTTTTACAATTTGGCAGTTCGATAGGTTGGCGAGTTGTGTTTTCATTTGTAAAATAAATTACTCTATTTGAACTGAAAAACGTGCCAGTATTACGAAAAACAATCATCTTTAGTTTATGCTTCGCCCTAAGGAAGAACTTTTACATCACATTTGGCAACATCGTTTGTTCAGTTCACAAGAGTTGAAAACGGGTGATGGTCAGTCGTTGGTAATTCTTAAACCAGGAGAATTGAATGCCGATTCAGGCCCTGATTTTCGCAATTCGCGCATAAAAGTTGATGGAACCGAGTGGGCTGGGAATGTTGAAATTCATGTTCGTAGTTCTGATTGGTTGAGGCACAATCATCAAACCGATTCCGCATATGTAAACATCATTTTGCATGTGGTTTTTGAAGATGATTTGAAGGAGTCGCTTGGTTCATTTCCAACCGTAGTATTGAGGGATTTAGTTTCTGACCAAGTATTGGGGCGTTATGAGAACCTCAATAATTCATCTGATACAATTCCCTGCGGAACGCAGTTCCTTGAAGTGCCTGAATTGATTAGAAACGCGTGGTTCGATTCCTTATTAGTAGGTCGTTTACAGCGAAAATCTGAATGGATGAATTCGTTGCTTGATGAATGCAACGGAGACTTGGAGCAGGCTTTTATGATTGTGCTTTTTCGCGCCTTTGGGATGAAAGTGAATGCCGAGCCATTTGAACAGCTTGCTAGACAAACTCCTTGGAAAGTGCTATCCAAACATCAAGATAACCTGTTTCAGTTGGAAGCTATTCTGTTCGGAAATGCTGGGTTGTTAGAAAACCCGAAAGACGAATATTCCGAGCAACTAAAAAAGGAATACGGTTTTCTCCAGCATAAATATGACTTGAAGCCATTAGACGAAAAGCTTTGGAAATTCCTTCGATTGCGGCCTGCTAACTTTGCAACTGTTCGAATTGCTCAGTTGGCTGCACTGTTCCAGAAAACAGGAGCGTTCTACCGCTGGTTTTCTAATCAAACGAATGATGTTCAAATCAAATCATTAGGGATTTCCTCTTCTGAGTATTGGAAAACGCACTATAGTTTCGGGGCGGAATCCAATTCAAAACCAAAGCGTATTGGAACAACCATGGCGCGGAACATCCTTATCAACGCAGTTGCACCTTTTCTTTTTGTTTCTGCGCATCGCGAAGCAAAACCTGAGTTGCAAGACCGTGCTTTAACGCTTTTGGAACAACTAGAAGCAGAGAAGAACGTCAAGGTAAATGCGTTTGCAAATAAGGGGTTGAAAGTTAGGAATGCGGCCGAATCTCAAGCGCTGATTGAACTTAAAACTAACTTCTGCGACCACAAAAAATGCTTAATTTGCAGCATTGGTGCCAATATTTTGAAGCGCGAATCGTGAGTTCTGAAGAAAAAAACAAAGTAGTTTCATTGGTCGAATTCCAATTGTTTGGGGTCTGCTCTTGGCTTGGCGAAAAACTCGGAATCAAGGCCACAAGTATTCGCATGTATTTCATTTACCTTTCGTTCTTTACCTTCGGTTCACCCATCATTGTTTACCTCATCAGCTCGTTTATTCTTGAGCACAAACACTATTTTAAACCTTCTATTCAGTCAAAGCGCAAAAGTGTTTGGGACTTATAGTGTTTCTTTGAGGCCGTGAGGAAACGCATTCGGACCATTTATTTTCCCTTTTTCATCATCAGCTTGCTGCTGCTGATTGGCGTTGTAGGTTACATGTTTTTCGAAGGTTTCGATTTTTGGGAAGCCGTTTACATGACGGTGATTACCGTAACCACAGTTGGTTTTAACGAAGTAAAGCCACTTTCTTTCGAGGGAAGAATTTTCACAATTTTCCTCATACTAGGCAGTTTTGGTACATTCGCCTACACCATCACCGAGGTCACAAAATATGTGGTCGATGGCGATTTCAGAAGATTACTCTTACACATCCGCGTGGACAGAACAATTGATAAATTAAAGAATCACACCATCCTTTGTGGGTATGGTCGCAACGGTCGTCAAGCATATCAAACGCTTATTGAAAATGGCGTTACGTGCGTTATAGTTGAAAAAGACAAGGAGATTATTTCTGAATTGATGGAGACTGACCAAGTTCTTTTCATTGAAGGAGATGCTACTCACGATGATGTGTTAATTCGGGCAGGAATTAAGGATGCAAGAGCGCTCATTTCAGCACTACCTAATGATGCCGACAACCTCTTTGTGGTTCTAACTGCACGTGTGAATAATTCAAAAATTAAAATTATTAGCCGAGCTTCTGAGGATAATTCAGATACAAAATTGCGTCATGCCGGAGTGGATAATGTAATTATGCCTGATAAGGTGGGTGGCGCGCATATGGCGCAATTGGTAGTAAAGCCAGATGTAGTTGAGTTTATTGATATGCTCACAGGACAATCAAGCGTAGAAGCTCACATTGAGGAGATTCAATGTAGCGCGCTTCCAAAATCTTACATAGGGCAAACCATCAAGCAGTTAAATGTTCGCAAGAATTGGGGAGCTAATATTGTGGGTTTCAAAACATCACTTGGCGAATATGTATTCAACCCATCACCTGATACTCAGATACAATTGGAATCAAAGCTATTTGTGTTAGGCACATCTAAGCAGGTTACCAATATGAAAAACGATATAACAGGATAGTTTGAAAAAGATTCTAGTAACAGGTTCTAATGGTTTGTTAGGCCAAAAAGTCGTTTATAAACTCAAGGACAGAACCGATGTTGAGTTGGTTGCTACAGCAAGAGGCGAAAACCGGTTGCTCGAGCAAAATGGTTACACCTTCCACTCGTTAGACATTGAAAGTCGAGAAAATGTTGACGCGGTTATTGATCAAGTAAAACCTGATGCCATCATCCATACCGCAGCTATGACACAGGTTGATGATTGTGAGCTAGATCATGCTGCTTGCGACCGCGCCAATGTAGACGCGGTACATTATATCGTTGATGCAGCGGAGCGGAACAATTGCCATTTGGTGCACATTTCAACCGACTTTATTTTTAATGGAGAAGAAGGGCCGTATGATGAAGAAGGTGTTGCCGATCCGTTGAGTTATTACGGAAATGCCAAGTGGAAAGGCGAGCTCATTGTTCAAAATAGCAAACTCAAATGGGCGATTCTGAGAACTGTTTTGGTTTACGGGATTGTAGATAATATGAGCCGTTCCAATATTGTGCTTTGGGCAAAAGGCGCGTTAGAAAAAGGAAATCCTATTAATGTGGTAGATGACCAATTTCGTTCGCCAACACTAGCCGAAGACCTTGCTGATGGCTGCATTCTAGCCGTTGATAAAAGTGCAACCGGTATTTATAACATTTCAGGGAAAGATCAATTCAGCATTATTGATTTGGTTAGAGAAGTGGCCGATTATTATGGGCTTGATAAAAATCTCATCAAGCCAGTTTCTTCCAAAACGCTTAACCAAGCTGCGAAACGCCCACCTAAAACTGGGTTTGTTTTGGACAAAGCGAGAAGGGACTTGGGGTACAACCCGCACAGTTTCAAGGAGGGAATTGCTCTTATGGAAAAGCAATTGGAGACCAAGAACTTCTAATTTCAGACATGCCACGGCAAAGTTTTACATTTGCCTCTAACCATCTATCAGACTAAATTTAATACAACACCATTTATGAAGCAGCTTGTAGCCCTTTTTGTAGCAACCCTTATGCCCATTTTCACCTTTGCACAGGAGACAATGGGGTTGGATCAAAAAATCGATCACTACTTCGGTCAAGCCACGGGTTGGTTCGTAAGTCTGATTTTTTACCAGATTCCATTTACGGATGATATCAAGGTGTTTTGGGTGTTATTTCCTTTGATTCTTGGAGCGTTGTATTTCACAATCATCTTCAAGTTTCCAGGACTCAGATTGTTCCACATTGCCGTAAACACGGTTAGAGGAAAGTATGAAGATGTAGAAGAGTTGCCTTCTGATTTGAATGTTGTGGACGGTGACGAGCCGGATACAATCCGTATTGAAGGTGCGCATGGCGAAGTGAATCATTTTCAAGCCTTAACTGCAGCACTTTCCGCTACGGTTGGCCTTGGGAATATTGCTGGAGTTGCTGTAGCTATTGCTATTGGTGGCCCTGGAGCAACCTTCTGGATGATTTTAGCTGGATTACTCGGTATGTCATCCAAGTTTGTAGAATGTACACTTGGTGTTCGCTTCCGAGAGGTTGATGAAAACGGACGTGTTTACGGTGGTCCCATGTACTACCTATCCAAAGGACTTTCTGCCAAGAACATGGCTGGGTTGGGTAGAGTTTTGGCCATTCTTTTTGCCATCATGTGTGTGGGTGGTTCGTTTGGTGGAGGTAACATGTTTCAATCAAACCAAGCCGCAGAAATTTTCCTTTCATCCGCAGGAATTGAATCTGCTTATGGAGGAACCGTATTCGGAATCATTTTGGCCATTTTGGTTGGGATTGTAATTCTTGGAGGAATTCAGCGAATTGCTTCAGTAACCGAGAAAATTGTACCGTTTATGGCGGTTATTTATGTTGGAGCTGCACTTATTATCATCTTTATGAACGCTCAACATGTGCCAGCAGCATTTGCAGCCATTTTCAACGGGGCTTTTACTGGAGCAGGAATTGCCGGTGGTGCCCTCGGAGTTTTGATTCAGGGTTTTCGTAGAGCTGCATTCTCCAACGAGGCCGGGATTGGTTCTGCTGCAATCGCTCACTCAGCGGTAAAAACCAAACATGCTGCTTCTGAAGGAATTGTTGCGTTGCTAGAGCCGTTTATTGACACTGTTGTAATCTGTACGATGACAGCACTTGTAATCGTCATATACAATATAGAAGGGGCTTTCGCCTATGGTGATGCTGGTGGTAATGCAGTTTTTGCCGATGGGGTAAGCTTGTCAGGCGTTGGTCTTACCAATCATATTTTCGAAAGTTCAATTCCACACTTCTCAATCGTACTTACTATAGCCGTGGTGTTGTTTGCTTTTTCAACCATGATTTCTTGGTCTTATTACGGCATGCAATCATGGACATTCCTTTTCGGCAAATCAGACCGAAACGAGAAAATATACAAGGTTCTTTTCTGTCTTTTTGTGGTCATCGGTGCTGCATCCAAAATGGGGAGCGTACTGGATTTCTCCGATGCCATGATTTTTGCCATGATGGTACCGAATATGATTGGACTATTTATTCTTGCGCCATACGTAAAAGAAGAACTCGCCAAGTATTTGGCCGCAATTAAGAACAAGTAGTTTTTTAAGCACTCCTTGTTGAGTTTACTCAACAATTTGTAATTTTCTTCTGAATTGGAAACTCAGAAGATATGTTACCGCAGTGGTTCAAGGATTATTTGTCCTTTCATCGGTCCGAAAGGCGTGCAATAATTGCACTAGTATTATTTCTAATTGGGCTGATAGCATTCAATATGTATCAGCGTTTTTTCTGGGAAGGAGATTGGGAAGAAATGCAGTTGAAGTACGGCCCAATAATAGTCCAGTTTCAAGAAGAAACAGATTCCATTGTGCAAGCTGAAGAAGCTCCACAGCCTTGGATTCCGAAAACAAGAGAACTCTTCAAATTCGACCCAAACACTTTAGATAGTTCGGGTTGGGTTGCGCTTGGGTTTAGCCCAAAACAAGCAGCCGCAATTATCAAATACAGAAACGCTGGAGCGGAATTTAGAAAGCCCGAAGATGTTAAAAAGCTATTTGTGGTTGATGACGAACGATACGAAGAGTTGAAGCCATTCATCAGTATCGCAGAACTTCCCAAAACAGAATTCAATCAAGCGTTTGAGGACAAGCCAAAATGGGAAAAGCCGAAATACGAACCGATTATTGTCGAATTGAACACAGTTGATTCAGCAACACTCGTTAAGGTAAAAGGCATTGGGCCATTTTTTGCAAGAGTCATAATTGAACATCGAGAAAAATTGGGCGGTTACCGAACCAAGGAGCAAGTGCTAGAAGTTTACGGAATGGATTCTGCCAAGTATGCTGCAATCCAGAGTCAACTTACTATTGACACATCACTTTGCACACAAATCAACGTCAATACCGCTACGCTCAAACAATTGGTTCGGCATCCTTACATTAACTTTAATCAAGCAAAAGCTATTGTTAATTACCGTGAACAACATGGCGAGTATAAACAGCTTGATGACTTGAAGAAAATTCATCTTATAAATGAAGAATCGTATGCTAAAATGTCTTCATATTTAAAAGTACGATAGCCATGTACAACGTCATAACTGCATAACGGTCTGTGTCATTTGCTAACCGACCAATCTTATCGTAAAATTGCATCCCTAATCATCCAGCCATTTTAATGCTGCAAGAGCGCGTAAAACAAGCAATTCGAGACGTTCCTGATTTTCCGAAGCCGGGAATTCTATTCAAGGACATTACGCCTATTTTAATGGACCACCAGCTTAGTGTTGATATTGCCGAAGAAATGGCGAAACAAGCATCAAAATGGAGCATTGATGCCATTGTTGGTGTAGAGAGCCGTGGCTTCTTCTTCGGAATGATGGCCGCACAAGTACTCAAAGTTCCTTTTATTCCAGTTCGCAAAGCAGGTAAACTGCCTTATGATACCGTATCGCATAAATATGATTTGGAGTACGGGAGTGCTGAGGTAGAAATGCATATAGATACCATTCAACCGGGTTGGAATGTGCTAATTCATGATGATTTGCTGGCAACAGGAGGAACCGCTTCTGCAGCTGCAGAGCTCATTCAAAAACAAAAGGGAAACGTTGCTGGTTTCTCCTTTTTGGTAACGCTAGACTTTTTAAACGGTAAAGAGAAACTGAAATCGTATTCCGAGAATTTCTCAAGCCTTGTAAACTATTAATAAATGGATTTTTCACAAAACGAGAACCAAAAGATGATTGCGGACATGTGCCGCGATTTTGCCGAAAAGAACATTCGTCCGAAAATGATGGAATGGGATGAAAGCCAAGAATTTCCAGTTCCACTTTTCAAGCAAATGGGCGAACTAGGCTTGATGGGAATGTTAGTTCCGCAGGAGTACGGTGGCGCAGGTTTCTCTTACTTGGAGTACGTTACAGCCCTTACCGAAGTAGGTGCCGTTTGCGGAAGTATCGCACTTTCGATGGCCGCACATAACTCGCTTTGTACTGGTCACATTCTTGCACACGCTAATGATGAGCAGAAAAAGCGTTGGTTACCAAAACTGGCTACAGCAGAATGGATTGGTGCGTGGGGATTAACCGAACACAACACAGGTTCAGATTCTGGCGGTATGAATACCACAGCTGTTAAGGATGGAGAATATTGGGTGATTAATGGAGCTAAGAACTTTATTACACATGCTATTTCAGGTGATATTGCTGTTGTGATGACAAGGACTGGCGAGAAAGGAGATTCTCATGGAATGACAGCTTTTGCAGTTGAAAAAGGAACACCTGGTTTCACTTCTGGTAAAAAGGAGAACAAATTGGGAATGCGTGCTTCAGAAACCGCAGAGCTCATTTTCCAAGATTGCAGAGTGCATGAAAGCAACATGATTGGAAAAGAAGGCGATGGATTCATTCAAGCCATGAAGGTGCTTGATGGTGGAAGAATTTCAATCGCTGCACTTTCTTTGGGAATAGCAAAAGGAGCAACAAAGGCGGCTACAAAGTATGCTAAAGAACGCGAGCAATTTGGTAAGCCAATTGCACAATTTCAAGGCATTGGATTCAAATTAGCTGATATGCATACGGAGTACGAAGCAGCAGAATTGCTAACGCTTCAAGCCGCTGACATGAAAAACCGTGGATTGAACGTAACCGTGAAATCAGCTATGGCGAAGTATTATGCGTCTGAAGTGTGTGTACGGTCAAGCACAGAAGCGGTACAGATTTTTGGTGGATATGGATTTACCAAGGACTTTCCGGCTGAGAAGTTCTTTAGAGACAGCAAGCTTTGCACGATTGGTGAAGGCACATCTGAGATTCAGAAAGTGGTGATTGCAAAGAATTTAATTAAAGGGTAGTTGCGTTTCAATAAAAAATTATCTTTGCAGCCCGATTTGAATAAAAGGAAGTAAAAGATATGTTGGTTATTCCAGTTAAAGAAGGCGAAAGCATTGAGAGAAGTCTTAAAAAATTCAAGCGAAAGTTTGAGAAGACGGGTGCAATGCGTCAGCTAAGAGCTCGCAAGCAGTATGTAAAACCATCTGTTGGGCGAAGAAAAGAAATGAAGAAAGCACGTTACGTGCAGGGGCTTAGACAAGAGGAAGAAGGGTAGATTTCTGCACTTTTGAAACATTATAACGAAATTCCAGTTAGTGAAATACTAGCTGGAATTTTTTATGCGCGAGATTGTAGAGGGGTTCTT
>Ga0209632_10002194_pt1 | contig 18912 bp, 18 predicted proteins | sample COG_10_FD_184754 | JGI IMG/M metagenome (GOLD analysis project Ga0209632, IMG submission 184754) | Pelagic Microbial community sample from North Sea - COGITO 998_met_10 (SPAdes) (version 2) | ecosystem: Environmental > Aquatic > Marine > Neritic zone/Coastal water | place: Helgoland, sampling... | reverse complement strand
CTCCTTGACCAAATTTTTGGTAATCTCCTTGACCAAATTTTTGGTAATCTCCTTGACCAAATTTTTGGTAATCTCCTTGACCAAATTTTTGGTAATCTCCTTGACCAAATTCTGAAGAAATTCTGAAGAAATTTCCCGGACCAAATTTTTGGTAATTTCCCGGACCAAATTTTTGGTAATTTCCCGGACCAATTTTTTGGTAATTTCCCGGACCAAATTTTTGGTAATTTCCCGGACCAATTTTTTGGTAATCTCTGACCAATTTTTTGGTAATCTCTGACCAATTTTTTGGCAAATCATCCGGATCGACACCAATTTTTTGGTCATCTCTGACCAATTTTTTGGCAAATCATCCGGACCAATTTTTTGGTAATCTCTCTGACCAATCTCCTTGTTCAGGTCTCTGAAGATCAACGACCAAAATTTTGGTCATTAAATCGGTAAACATTGTTTTGCTACAGTCCGTGCATATGGAATATAACTGAGACAATACCAACATAATGCAATAAACTGCAAAAAAATTAAAAAAATACAAACCCCAACCTTTGCGGTCTTTGTTGGTGCCAAATCAGTCGTAGCAAAAATAAGAGTGGCTACAATACATATTAAGTACATACTGGTTGCGATAGCGCGTACGTTGTGAAACATTTTTTTACATTGTCTTTTCGGCCCCCAAACGACTCCTGTGGAGCATATAGAAATAACATTTCCAAGAGTATACAAGAGGGCGAATGCAGGTATATCTCCTTTTGTCAGTGAAATGCTTGATAATAATGAGGTTAAATTACCAATGACAAAACATGCACAAAACCCATACCATCGCTGTGTCCATGTTAGTGATGGTATACATCCGTCGTCTTGGTCAAAAAGAGAGGACATTTTTAATTGGCCAAACCACTGTAAATATGATTTTTTGGAAAGGTCAAGATCTTTGACTAAAATTTTGGTCAAATCCAGGACTAAAATTTTAGTCACTATTTACAGGAAATATTTTTAGTCATACCATGCCTAATATTCGTGCACTCAGTTCCCTCTCGGTCCAAGGCCATCACCTGGAACCGGGCACCTCGGTCATGCTCGTGCCTGTTCCAAAGGCTAAATCGATCCGGAATGGCATTCTGCGTGTTCACAACGTGTCAAATGTGCGCCAAACTCTCTGTCCGGCGAAAGTCGCGCAAAAACAATGGCCGGAATTTGTGCCAGAAATTGTGGGTGATGATCAAATGGCTTCTTTGCCAATGGCTTGGAATAATGAAGCTCTTCGCTTCGAAATCATTGCACTTCCGGATTCTATCTTGCCCAATGGCGACCGCATGTTATTTGAGCCCGAAAAATACACTTCTCGCGGCTCTACATGGACGATGAAGGAGTTGGTGTCTGCTGTTGCAGCGCCTCCAGGATCACCACCGCCCGGTCCAAAGAATCCTGGAAATTATATGGGGTATGACCGCACAAATTGGCAGGTCTATCGGCAAGAGACACAGCAGGGTGTTATAACGGGCGTGGACACTATAATAGTGAACGGAGAGCTTGTTTCTGACTATGAAACGTCAGAGAATGAGATGGCTTATGTTTTTGAGACGCTTGGCCGCAAAATTGCTTTTGTGGTTTCTTTGACGGTTTCTGACGACTATCAAGCGCCGGACGATTCTCTTCGGTATTTTCTGGACAATATCGGCACCTCTGGTTGTATTTCATTGCTTCAGAAGGCTATTCGTCGGCGTCCGGTGAAGATGGTTCATCCTGAAACGGATGAGTCATGGCCGACAGGGGAAGTTGTTTCGCGGATTGTGGAGCGCCATTGTCGTGGTGTTCAGCAAGGATTCTTTTTGCCAACAATTGGAAAATTTGTCTCTGGGTTTCAACATTTTCTCAAGCGTTTGTTTGTGATAGCAGCGGAAGATTCGTTCTATGACGAGGATGACATGTTCTTCATCTCTTCTTTGGCTCTGTTGGCATCTCTTCAGCCTATTTGGATGCCATCGCCCGAGATCATTTCCAAGATATTGGATATATCGTTAAAGTTGTTGATGAGTTCCCAGACGTCAAACTACAATACGAGTAAAGATTGGCCCATGAACCTTCCATTCAAATGTGCGGCTCCTTCATTGATTCAGGCCGAGATGGGTGGTATGCAGGGCGACCAACGCATGCTAAGGTGGTTGGCCTTACATCCAGAGGAACGCAATAGCGTTGGAAATCCCGAAGAACCGTTGGTACCGCAGACAGATCCATTAGATATTTACTGTGATCAACATCAAGATGGACGCCTTGTATGTCTTCTGCAAGGTCCTGGTTCGTATAGTCAACTTCTTTCGCAGGCATTCGTGGCGGTTTCTGGCTTTAATACGCGCAGACATGACGTAGAAAGACATACAAGACATCGACAGATGGTGTTTGATGCTTTGCGTTATTCTAGCAAGCTTTTGCGCGGTCTTGCGGCCGGCATGCCTGCCAAAAGTGGTCCTGAGATGGAGTATGAACTTCCTTTGGGGGCTATTGCTGGTATGGTTGGTACTCTGGAGATTACGCACGCTCGTTCGAAATACTTTGTGACAGTCAGCGCGCGTGACATTCGCAAGTTTATCGTGATTCCCAAGCCTACGCGTGATAACCGCCGCGGTCTGCAAGATATTACGCCCGAGTGCAGGGATGCAATTCTGGAAAAGGCAAAATCAAAACTATCCGCCGGCAAACGTGTCTCCAATCCAATCGAAGAAGATTTCAAAGGCAAGATGATTCATTATCAAGATTCTGGTTGGTGGCTGGACGGTCGGCCGTGGGTTGACCAGCGAAAGCGCGTGTATCGTCTTACAAAGGCACCCGACTGGTCTAAATTGACGGAGACGACGACGAGTACAGTTTCGTGGTCTGTCACTTTTGGTAGCGGACACACTTTCTCGGATAGCACGCGTCAATTTGCTTTGGGAAGAATGGCCGGATATGACCCCTTGATTACGATCCCAAAGATCAATCGTGAAGGAAAAGGTACGGATGAGGCATTGACCGGTGCTGAAGCGGAAGCCTACCAGTACTTTTCCTATCTTTCCGAACACTTTCCTGACGCTATTTGGCCTAGTCGTACGAAGCCATTCGCCTTTGAAAGTTCTTCAGTGGCATTTCGCCGAGTTCTTTGTGACAAAATGCGGCTCCAGGTTGCATCAGGATCTTCTTTGCCGGTTTGGAGCTCTCAATTGGTTCCAAAGCCCGAGCAAGTATTGGCTGTCCGTCAAATGAAAGCATCCGAAAACGCTAACCTGTCCTCTTTTCTATGGATGCTTGTGGGCCAAGGAAAAACTCTCACAGTTCTAAGATTTCTCGAAGAAACGCGCAAAACGCGCTTTATTCTATGGTCATTGCCTAAAACAGCCGTTGCATCGGTTGCGAAACAAATTAGAGAGGTTGGATGGCCAGTTCAACAGTTGTATCCATCGAAAGGTCTTCAGAAAAAACATAAAGACAGTCAGTTGCCAGCGACGACCGAGACAGCATTAAAGGCAGGCATTGTTTATCTGATTGAACACGACCATCTTCGTAAAGTGGTAGACATTTTAGCCCATCTGATGGGGGAAACGGCGTTTATTTTCGACGAAGTGCACAAAGCTATGCAATCGGGCACTAAAAGAACGGCTTCCGCCCTTCGTTTGGCCAGAATCGCCAAACAATTGGTGGCATTGACCGGGACCCCTATTGTGGATAAATCTGGGTACGGTCTTATGCAATGGTTGCGTTTGTGTGTCCCTTTTCCAGTGTCCGCCTCTAATTTCTGGGTAGCTGCAAACTCTATGATCTCGCCTCTGAATACGGGAGACGTTATTGTGGAAGAACAAGTCGTACAAGCGCATGAAACTGCAGAAGAAAAGGCACTATTCAAGCATAATTTTCCGTCAAGAGCACCATGGCATGGTCAAACGGATGTCCCGACAGTGCAACAGTGGTCAGATATGAAAACAAAGACCAATGAAATTGTCACGAAAGAGATCGTCCTCAGAGCCTCGGAATTGGTTCGTAGACATGTCTCTGACGGACTTGCGCGTCATCCGGGCGAATGTACACGCGAAAAAAGCCCAGGGGACCATTGGAACCAGAATAACCAGCGTCCTTTAGTGGTAGCGTCTTCTCAAGCACATGCCGTTCAAATTGTGATCAAACTATTGCAAGCAAATGTTCCGTCAAAAGATATACTCTGTGTAGGCGGCGCACGCCCTGGACCACTACCCGCGGCCGTTGATCATCAAAAAACAATTCATTTGACAGAAACGGCTGTCCTCACTGGCCAGGAGAAACCATACAAGGTAGTAGTGGCTGCCCTCCGATATTGTGAGGGTTATTCGCTGACATGGATGACTTGCATGATTACTGGCAGTTATCCATCGAATCAGGCCAGTCGTACACAGATGCGCGGACGTATTAACCGGTTAGACGCTCAAAGGCTTTACAAGAGATATGTGACGGTCCTCGCAGGGACAACTACGATAACATTTCGCCATCAATTGGCGGCCAAGATGATGGAAGATGCACTTCGTAAAACTTCAACGGGTCATCGCCACAAGAAGCAGAAGAATTCGACTAAAAAATAATATAAAAAAAATTAATTCTTAAATTTACCGTTATCTATATCTTTCCCTAATTGAGAAATATTTACTTGAAAGGTAAGCGGATCTCGCGGCAAAATTTTGACGGGTCGGCGCCAAAGAGAATTTGTAAAAAAATGTGTAAAATGAGTCCAACGTCTCATTATGATATCCTATTTTTGCCTTTTATACTATAAAAAAATATATTCATAAATTATGTTTATTTCCGCATACGCCGACGGATACGCTCCTCAGCACCCTCCTTTACAAAACGCGGGTTATTATCACGATAGACGCCTTTGCGATATGCGCTCTTGCTTTTGCGAACCTCCTTTTTAGATCCAGCCGGACGACAGACATAAAACAAATATGCTAGAATAAAGACGAACAAAATTCCAATGATAATCAATTGCATTGTATCTGACATGGAACAAACATAAATAGTCGCCTCCATAAAAAAATAAAATATGATTAAATTAAGTGAAATCGATTTTTTGGAGGTATTTATTCTATTTCATTCTGAATTATGACCATTGATGTCTACCGATTTAACCATGTCCATGCGCGTGGATCGTCATCAACAAAACAAGTTTACCGTACGCCCTCGGATGCCTGTCACTTGGATTCCAGACTGTAGGGTTAAGCGCTGTTTCGGGTGCTCGGTTGATTTTTCATTGATGCGGCGCAAACACCATTGCAGATCATGCGGAAGGATTTTTTGCCATTCTTGCTCCAGTTACAGAGTAGAACCCCCAACCTATGGCGAAACTCAAATACAAAAACAAAGAATGTGTGCTCCATGTGCGGAAAATGCGCGCCTCTCTAAAGAAACAGAATGGCTAGTCATGACTCTATCGGTAATGCCCGTCACAATGACAGAACTATTTCTTTTGCGTGTTCTAGACAAGACCTGGAATTTTGCAGCGAATTGTTTGATTTCTTTTTATCGTGGCCTTCAATATAAACTATCTACACATCACTACTCACGTCTTGAGAAAAACTTTCTATGGACACACTTTAAAGAATTTCAGGGACATGTACCATGGCAAATACATGCGATCATTAGTTGTCGTAATGAGCCCGATTGGCGACCCAAAATGAAGAGTCCGGGATTTCTCCCCAAACGCACCTGCAGATCTATGTTATGTTCAAGGACGTGTCAACCCGTACTGTCTATTTCAGATATCATTCGTCTCGGAATCACGGGGACACTCAAAGCAGAACCACTACAAGATTGGGTCGTTATCTCATGGAAACACATACAAGAAAATGTACATAAAAAAATGATGTTTTGGTGGGTTTTTTTGGCATGCAAATACAATAAACTATTCAAATATGGCCTATTACCAATGGCCAAAAGAAACCCGGAACTAGCTTATGCACTATGGTTTGAATGTGAACTGCAAAAAAACCCACAAACATTTAAATTGTTACAACAAGTTCAAAAATCAATGTATAACTCAAGTGCCGTGAGAACAGATATTTTTAAATCAAAAAGATTCTGCGAATTGCTCATCAAAATCGCGCGTTCTCCCAGCCGGCATACAGTCACCATGCATTTTACGACGTATGGCGCCACAAGATTGCCATGGAATCCCAAATACATCGTTACGGACATTTTAGACTTTAAAAGGTTGAAATCGGCGTCATCGCCATTGTTATGCACACTCCTTATTTTAGGTGGCCATAAAATACAAATATTAATCAAAAATGAAGACGTACGCACAGACAGACTTGCCATGAATGTATCCTATTGGATAGCCACTCTCACAGATGGCATTATAATGCCAATTTACAACGTATTTCCACTATCTTTGGGTATTGGAGTCGTGGAAATGATCCCAAATGCGACCACGATTTACGAAATAAGGAAGAAATCGACACTATTAAATTTTATAATGACCAATTGCCCAGAATTAAAAACAAAAACACTTCGAGAAAGAATGGTATCGTCATCGGCCGGCGCATGTCTACTCGCATTTACCATGGGACTCGGCGATCGACACCTTGAAAATATTTTAGTCACTCAAAGCGGATATCTAGTACATGTAGACTTTGGATATGTACTCGGAGATGACCCCAAACATGCGGCCACGCCCATGAGGATCACAGAGGATATGGTAGACGCCATGGGAGGGAAAAACTCTTCCACGTTTCATTCATTCATACAAAGAACACAGAAAGGATATGCCATCATGAGGATGCATGCGGATTTCTGGTATCATTTGTTGGCCGCAGAATACTACATCTTTCAAGACCATTCTAGACCACCCAAAAGAATACATGAACATATATTAAACAGATTTGTGCCCGGTGAATGGCACTCGGAAGCATCCTTGCAAATACAAACGGTGGTACAACAGGCGGCGGAGACCAGTTGGATACAAAAACTATCCGATTTCACTCACTCAGCGTCCATAAGTTTGGACGACCTTTTAAATACCCCAAGAAATTATTAAATCCGATTCACTTTATGTTTATACAATATATTAAGACAACCCCCCATAAATGAACCGTTTAATGTCCGTTTTACAACAAACTCCAAAAAAAGCACTCCAATGTATAGAACACATTCTATATGACATATCCGAGAAAACACTACATAATATTGCCGCAATACTGGCACAGAAAAACCAACAACCCGTAGAAACATACGGAAATGCTGCGGGAAATTGGACATGGCCCGTTGTAGAATATTTCCTACATGAAAGAGGCATGCGCGCCACACAAGCCGCCTCCGGAAGGATATGGAACATAGACAGTCCCTCTTATCTCAAACAAGCGCCAGGATTTGTAGGATTTATAGATAAAGACACGTTAGACGCTTGGGCCTATAAACAAGGCGCATGGGTCGCCCTAGACGGGCCTAAAAATCAAAAAGATGTATACAATCGCTTTCAAAGTGGGAATACTGTCGCAATACATAAAATGTGGGCGCCACTACTACAATTTTATGAGAAAGAACAAGCTTTTCACATTACGACAGATGATTCGAATTGGACCAGATACGAATGCCAACCAAGCTCTTTATGGAGGCCCGAACAAGTTTCATACGAAAAAAGAGACGCAGCTGTCAAATCTTTCATGAGAGCACACAAAAAAAGCCCAATACTCATGTCCAACAGTCAGGAAATGGTCATAGCAAGGCCTGGCAGCACGGGCTGGAAAACAGAACCCATTTTATCTTACGAATGTCTGACGATCGAAGATGCTTCACAACAAGTCGCCGAAACCATTGCCGAAAAACTAGTCAGACATATCAGCACAAGAACCGGCTGGTCCGCCATGGCACATGCTTTATTTAGCGCATATCACTTCCTAGGAGGCACCCTAAAACAGGACGAATGCTCATTACTAACCGATGAAGAAAGAGACATCCTCAAAAAATATGAAAATGGTATGTATAAAAAGACCACACAAACAACAAATGGAAAATGATATACTATTTTTTAAAGATTTGACTAGGAAACAGATAAAAAGAAATTATAACCTTGTTCCAGCAGACGTATACAAAAACAAAGACACGATCGTCATTGCTCCATCCGGAACAAAATACAGACTAAAACTATTCAGATCAAACAGTAATACCATCAAACCAGAATATCAACTCATACAAAAAGCAGCCGCATTGGGAGTCGCACCCAATCCCATTTTCATACACGATACACGAAATTTCTTTGTCACACAATTCATAGAAAAACAACTGGTAAAATATCTAGAAGGACACAGGAAAGTGCCATTCGAACTACAAGCACAAATATATTGTCTATGTGCTAGATTGGACGCCGCGAAAGTCTTTCACTACTTTGCAGACCCAACAGCCATACGAATATCCGACAAAAATCGTCTCTATATTACACAATACGAATTGTGCAAACCATTTGACGCCGTTTCCCCTAATATGACCCAAACACTGTGGGGGTTTACTCGCCAGTTCAGGAAATATAAACTAAAGTGCGAAGGTCTGTATATCATGTACAATGAATTTATATCGGACGGCTATAATCGTGAAGTGATTGAGCTGGGTGACAACGTTATACCCACAAGACCACCATTTAATATCGCAAAACCTCCTCCTAGAGCCATCGCAGCCATCGCAAGACCTCCGCCTAGAGCCATCGCAAGACCCCCGCCTAGAGCCATCGCAAGACCCCCGCCAAGAGGACCCAGACCCCCGCCTAGAGCCATCGCAAGACCCCCGCCTAGAGGACCCAGAGGTGGACCCAGAGGTGGACCAAGAGGACCCAGAGGCGGGCCAAGAGGACCCAGAGGACCCAGAGGCGGGCCAAGAGGCTCTAGACGCGCCAAACAACCTCCAAGAACATTCCGCGTGAGTAATATAGCGGATGTCGCCGAAACTGTATATGAAAAATCAGAGGAAGAACCAGAATGTTGCAATTTCAACGATCTTAGTGTGCGATTAGCTCCTAAAAAAAAGTCCAAGACGAACGCATTTGTGCCAACAGTAAAGAAGAAAAAATACTTTCAGCTAAATACTGGAGAACTGGCCGTTCTCAAAAAATTTGTTAAATCAAGACGAGCAAATTCATTAGATCTATTGCGCGAACTCAGTTTCAAAGGATTGGCTTTGAATAGGACGACTATTTTGGCAGTATTTAGAAAATTATATGCGCAATTGACCACCATGCCCCCGGAAAAACGCAAACAAATGAAAGAACAACAACAAAAATCAGAATCTGCCGTTTTGGCACTGCGATTGTCCAAATTCCCTCTTCTCAATAAAAGAATCGATGTTTTGGCGTTTAAAACGATGTTTAGTTCGGAATATGATGACCTATTGGAAGCTGCGGACATTATCACTGGGGTGGCTTCGTCTATAGCAAATTCAAGATCTTTAAAACAATTGCTTCAGATCATTGTTCAGGCGATAAACCAGCGATTAAAAGACTTTGCATTGGACGAGAAAGTTGATTTCGACAAATATGAGCGCAAAGGTGTTCCAATGCATGATATATTAATGTTTATGGGTCAAAATAAATTGACTATGGAGATCATTGCTGAAAAGATATTAGAAAGTGCCATCGCTTCTTCTCAATTGGTTATAGACGGTATGGAAGAGGCCGGCCATATTTCTATTCCGGAGCGCATTATACAACCTTTAAAGCGTTTAAAAACTCATTTTAAAAAGATCATAAGCTTTCGAGAAGAACTTGAGCTCGGTGTTTTCATTGACGAAACGAGCTCTAAAATGTCTACACTCGAAGAAAATGTGGATAGAATGGAATTGCAGTTGCGGTCAGCTTCTCAATATTTATGCGAATCGGGTGAATGGGCCAATATAAAGTCTGGTTCAGAATCATTTACAATTATAACAATGGTTGAAGCATTTACTAAACGGTGGCATATTATTGTCAACAAGGTGCATAAAAATCTTAAAAAGAAACCTACGAGACCGGAGAAGACTATGAAAAGTTTGATTGAGAAAACTACATTGAAACGTCGAAAGTCATTGGCTTCGATGTCTTCGGCGGATGAATGGGATTCGGAATAAGTATAAAAGATACATACCGAAAAAAATAAATGCATGATTTTTTAGTGGGAGGTGTGATTGGCCTCGTTCAAGCGGGCATCGGACATCCGTTCGACACGGCCAAAACACTGCTCCAAAACGGCCAATCCTTCCGAAAATTAAGACCAATAGAATACTATAGAGGCGTGGCGTATCCTACAGCGGCCTCTCTTGCGTTTAACGTCGTTACATTCCCGATGTTTGATTATTTGCAGGCCAAAACAAATAATAATGCATATATTTCAGGGGCAATCGCCGGAATCGCCATTGCTCCGATCGATTACGCCTTTGATATAGGTAAAATACGCAGACAAACACTTACAAGGGTTCCACTGCATCTAAATGGAGCGACGCTACGATGCTTGAGGACTATCATAGCACAGAGTGTTTATTTCGGCGTATATTTTGATTTAACACAAACATTAGGGCCATTGGTGGCGGGAGCTGCGGCGGGATTGGCCAATTGGACGATTACGTATCCATTAGATATTGTTTCAACTCGTCAGATTGCCGGCAATCTTTTAATTAGAGAAGCGATGGGCGGTGGGCTTTGGAAAGGTTATTTACCATGTGCTATACGAGCAATACTAGTAAATTCTGCTACATTTTATGTCTATGAAAAATTAAAAAAAGATATTTAATTTGCTAATCATATACTGGGCTATATGCCCTGCGTGTTAGATCTGTAGCGTAAATGTGATCGACATTGATTGTGGTTTGTTTGACCCTTTTGGGTATAGACTGCGTTAATAATCTGTTGTTATGATCCTCGTTCTGTTTTTGAATTCTGTACCATTCTTGATTTTCCCTTTTCCTTTTTTTGGCATCGTTCTTTTCTTTTACCTTTTTTCTTTTTACCAAACATATTTCGCATAATATTTTGAATTCTGGCCCAAATGAACAAGGATCACCTGGAGAGCAGCATTTTGTACAGATGTAGACACATTTTGTACGCATCTCAGTGTTCGTAATTTCGCCCAAATATAAAGGTTTTAAGCTGTCACAATTTTGACAAAACGCATGGCCAGGAGAACCTTCTTCGGGCAAATCGTGTCTATTGGGGTTTAATGGAGAGTCTAGTGAAAATCCACGCTTGTGAATGTGTTTACAACATGGGTATTTGTCTACTTTTTCTAGTATCGCTTTGTTTTCTTTTCGCAATAATCTATTTTTTTTGCGTTCTTCTTTTAATTTTTGTTTTAGAGATTCTATTTCTTTTTTTGGATCATGTTGTTCCTCCATGACGAGTTGGTCACCTTTACTTAAATACTAAATCACATTTAAAAGTTTGAAAATAAATAAAGTATGTGAGATGGAACCGTAAAAGGCGAAAAACACATCAGTAAAGAATTTTTTGTATTATATTCGCAATTATCATCTTGGGACAAAACAATGAAAAGAAAATACGATGCATTTAATGAGCGCGTAACGAAGAGGAGACTGGCCAGGAAATTCCGCGTGTTTGTCTATTTTTTTGTACGAAAAACGAATATAGACACCCTTAAAACTATGAAATGTATAAAAAGGGAGGTATTAACAAGAAGAGCCGCCGCAAATAAAGAGAAAACCAGAAAGGAACGAGAAACGAAGAGTATTATCAAACGACTTTTAAATGATATATGTAAAACGGTTGAAAAAAAATGTAAACCAAAACCAAAATCTAGAATTATGTCTCGTAAGTATGACACCGCAAAACATGTTGAAATGCATATATTACATAAAACCGTTGAAAAACAAAATATCCCGTTCGATAAAGAAGCCGAAAAGAAAAAGAAAGAAATATGGGGATACGATTGGGAACAAACGTGTGTATGGACCGGTCAAACATCAAATTTATCCGTGGACCACTTGTACCCTATCCGTGGAGCATATGGCAACAAATCAAGTCTTAAAACCGGATGGATAAACAAAGGTCTTAGGGGAAGCGATTCACAGTGGAACACTATCATGGTTTATAAAACAAAAAATGCGGGCTTTAAGATCTTTAATCACCAAAAAACACACGGGTGGAAAAAAGACGTTTCTTGGCAGAAATTAACTACACAAGAACTCGAACAATGCACAGAGCAGGAGAAAGACTTTTACATCAAGTTGCAGGCATGGAGAGCTTATACAATGCGGAGAGGAGCTAGTTTCTGTTGGCAATTTGAGAAAAATACAAACGAACAAATAGAAAAACTTTACTGTGATATTTACAAACAGTTGGAAAAGTGCGCGAGTGAATTAGTTGTATCAATAGTCGCACCTGAACGTGTACATAGTCGATTAATGACAGAGATATAAATTCGTTATTGTATTTTATAGACCGTCCATCCTTGACTTATGAAATATTTCATACCTTGTTTTACGCGCTGATAATCATTTTCGCGGTTTTCTGACTCAGCAAGTGGGAAATGATATCCAAGAACTTGTTTAACCCTAACATATAAAAATTAAAAATGTAATTTTGATTTCATTTCATGATCTAAAAACGAACCAATATGTTTCAAGACATCTGACGGAGCTTTTCTCTCGTGCCCCTTGCCTTCTTCGATTTGTTTCCGATGCATGACTCTGGCAAGCTCAAGCTGTTGCTTTTTCTTTTTTTCTCTTGTTTTTTTTCTTATTCGAGCACCTAGCCCAGCTCTAAAAAAAGAACCTAACTGCTGCGCTGTCACAGTGATTGTTTTATGATACTCAACACGTTTATCAGCCATCAACATATCAATGAGTTCAAAGGGATGTTGAAGTTGAAGGTACGATAGGTCTCCCAGAACAGGTTTGTTCAAAGAAGCCATGAGCGGCGTCCAACCATTTTTGCCGGGTTTATTAGGATCAACCCTGGGATCGTCGAGCAGTATACGCACAACATCCACGTGGAAATTGCGACAGGCAGAATATAGAGGCGGGCCCATATGATTCCCGACACGATTCGGATCAACTCTGGGATCATCGAGCAGTATACGCACAATATCCGCGTGGCCTTGACTGCAAGCCACCTGTAAGGGCCCTTCGCGATTCGGATCAACCAGGGGATCTTGAAGCAGTAGCCTGGTAATATTCACGTTCCCCGCAACAGCAGCCCCATATAAAGGTTCTCCTTTCGTACGATCAACACTGGGGTCGTCAAGAAGTATACGCACAATTTCAATGGAACCGTCTTGACATGCTCTAGATAGTAAAGTTTCTCCGGTGTCAGGATTGGCATGATTCAGATTAACCATTCCATCGGCTATTAGTAGTCTCACAATATCCCAATGGTCATTTAAAAAAGCTAGCTCGATCGGGGTGTGTCTTGGCGTGGTCGGGTGGTACTCTAACATGCCACCTTGATTCAAATCGTTGAGAGGCGGCAATTGATTCAAATCGGTGCCAGCCGCTAAATGTTTTCTAACGGTTTCCACGTCTCCTTCGCGACATGCGGTGAAAATGTCTTTGGCAGGCGGCGAAGGCCTAGGCTTCTTGGACTCTCCTTGGTCCGACAATCCGCCCCGTGGGCGTTTGGGTTCGGCGGCCGCAAAGTGTCGAAAACTCATTGACAAATAAAGCACCAGTTATATACCATCAAATAACTAATTCAAATAACTAATATAGACCAGATGGATATTTTTATTGAATTTTATATGCGGTCCACCCCTGAGTAATAAAATATTTCATACCTTGTTTTACGCGCTGATAATCATTTTCGCGGTTCTCTGACTCAGCAAGTGGGAAATGATATCCTTCCCCGCTTTCTGACATGCATGTGAACCATGTATTGAGATCTACTGTATGCCAAACAAATGTGTCTGGTTCAACCATAGGTTTGCGTTTAATCTTTTGTACAGTATCGCTTTTAAATTTGACAGTATTCCCGATCATCTCTTGAACATCAAAAGGCAAATCAGAGTGAATAGCGAACATCTCTTGGAATTCTGTTGATTCTTTTGTTGGTAGGAATTGGATTATGTGTTACGGATTCAAAAAACCATGTAAATTTTATATATAAGCCCTATAACTCGCAAAACAATGTCTCTACATACTTTTTTGTGTCGTTCTGTTCCGATACTATTGCATAGGCGATCTTCAGAGTTTCTACACCGCGGATTTATTTCTCCAAAAAATTTCGAAGGTTCATTAGCTTGTGGGGCTTCATGCTACATGTTACATTACTATTTACGCGCGGAGTTCGGAATAGAGACCAAAATGATGCTCAAACGGATTGCTTCGGAAGATCACTGTTATTTGCAGAATGATATGGTCATATTTGATCCAACTTATCGTCAATTTTTACAACAGTCAAAATGGCTACCTTCATTCATATACACGGGAAATTTAAAGGGACTGGAGACGCACGTTGGCAGCCAATGGTGGTCAGGAGCTACAGAAAGTGACGAGAAGATGGATGCGGAACGTGTTTTAAACGATATAGACTATGCCGCAAATAAAGGAGAATGTTTTTTAAGATTGAATAAAGAATTTTCTATTTGATTTTATTTATGTTTTATAAAGTCCCAGTTTTTGAAGTTAAAGTTGAGTTTTAAGTTGAAGTTATTTTTTTGAAATAATTGCCCGAGGACTTGTGCCACTGCCAGTTAATTGACACGGACACGTTTGGCCGAACCAGAGCTGTTGGAACGCTTGCGTTTCTTTATCTTGGGCCCTGGAAGCTTATCACGGGGCGTGCAATACTCCTCATCCTCCGCGACATCGGTAATAGCCGCTGGAATGATAGAGCAGCCATACTGGGCACAACCAGCGGCGAACTTGTGTTGATTACCGTTCTCAGTAATGACTTTACCGCCGGCAGGAGTTGCCGGCGCGCGATTGAGAATGTCAGCGGCTGCCAAACGACTCAGAAGACGATTGCAATGGCGGCGGAATGGACGCCAGCCTCCCGGAACGCCAATGACGGCCGAATGCTTGCTGGTAATCAACGCGCCAGGCATTTCACCACCCGTTGCAGCGATCATGAACAGCAAAAGAGCGGCCTTGATATCTTTGACGTGTTCGTCGGGAATAGGCTCGTCGTATGCGTTGAAAACGAGCTCCATATGAGCTTTGAGCTCGCTAGAAGTCACTATAGCATGTCCAGAGATGATTGTAGTGCCAACAGCGTCCTCAAACTCGTCCATCTCGGCCGGAGTCATCTTTTGAATGGCTTCCTGAACATCGTCCGAAAGCGCGACCAACAGAGCGTGCTGCGTGCCATTGCGAGTCACTGAGGAGCGGGAACCCTTCGAAATACGCGTGAGAGTACGCACAGTGCTGATGACAGCCCTAGTGTCGGCTCCATGGGCAATGTGACCACAGTAGACGTTTTTACGCCCGAGCATCTCATCGACCATGGGTTTGGCCGCACCTCCAATGCCAAGAATGCAGACTTTGACGCCAGACGCCTGCAAAAAATCAGCGAGAATGGCCGGCGTGCCAGGCGTGCACGGCTCACGGTAGCCGCCGTCATCAGGGGTCCACTGTCCATCGAATGTGACGTCTACCATGATTTTAGAGCCATCATCTTCGTTTTTAATTGTCAAAGGACCACGCCAACAATTCTCTTCACCATCTGTGAACAAGTAGATGGTCCCGCAGTCTGGCACTCTCAGACAATGTTTGACCGCGGAAATGATGCCCGTGGCCCCGTCCGGTCTGGGAATGACGAATTTACCGTGCGATTTGGTTCCTTTCGTCATTGCGGCCACTGCGGTGCGCAAAAGGATGGCGTTAGGCCCACAGATACTTCCGGAAATGTCCACCAAAATGATGTCGCCTCCCACAGCGGCATCATCCACATAGATTTCAGTATGGTTGTGGTTGAAGGCGACCACCATGTAGATCTCGCGCGCGTCATCATCGGCCTTGCTGTCGCCGACGTCGGGGGTCACATTCGATGCAGAATTGCATTGCGGTTCGTTTGGTGGGGTTGTCATGGCCTGAATCGCGCCGGATGATGATGAACTGGTGGGGGTGGACATGTTTTTTGGTGAGTGGTGGTCTTTGTTGAAGAATGTTTTCCTGTAGAATATTCTTTGATGGTCTAGAGTATGACTAAATTTTTCTCGAAGAAATTTCCTGGCCAAATATTTTTCCGGCCAGGAAATTTGGTCATGGCCAAAAATTTAGCCATGACCAAAAATTTAGCCAGGATCGACATAGACACAGACACCAAAATTTTAGTCAATATTACAGGGAATATTTAGTCACTCATTTCACCATTACCTCTCCGTGTTTCCAGTATCAACCACTATACCACCCGTTCGCCTATTACGAAGACCCCTACGGACAATCAACCCTCAAAAACATGTTCGCGAATCAATTTGAGGCGTTTTGCGAGCCCATGGCCGTCATGACGACCCCCGTTCACGCGGGAACCGGTCTTACCACGATCACCCTCGACAGTTTTGAGGGAGTGACTGGACACATTGTTGGGCCAAATTGGACACGCATCAAACAACTCCAAAAAAACTTCCAAAAAACATTTCCCGGGTTTGATTTCGCAGCGGAATACGAAGACGGTGCGTTTTCGTTCACTTTGGCATCCATTCCAGCCGCCGTGGCCTACCTCAACGCGACCATCGGCCTCGAGATTGCCATGGCCAACGAGGCCATTCGCACCAACCCTGACTTTGCTGGAGCAGTCATTGGCAAAGGGGGAAAAGGTCTCAGGAACATTGAAGCAAGTCTCGGCAACAACTGCACCATCTACCACGACTATGGCGCGTTCTACGTCAAGTTTAAGTGGGACACGCCTACTACAGAGCGCGCCAAGACCCTTCAGAGCGTTAAAGAAGCGATCTTTGGACGCACAGACTGGCTCGAAGAACGTCTTTCGGACGCAAGTTCTTCTGACGCTGGTTCAGTCGAATCCGCAGAAACCGTTGCCGATTCCGAGGCCTCGGATGTCAGCCAGCTTTCCGAACTGTTCTCTGAAATGTCGCCCACGCCTTCAGAGGCTCATTACGAGTGATTTTGTCACATGTCAGTGTCGGGAAGTGTACATAGTTTTTACAAACAAAAACAAAACTTTTATATACTATTTAGGTCTATTTGTATAACGCATCATGTCAGAAAAGCTAAAAGAAGCCGCTTCGAATTCTCCACCAATTTCAGCAAATATTATAGAACCAACACTCATATTTCTAGAAAATAACGTTCGAAAACCTCTGGAAAATACATGGTTTGACGTATGGGTCGCGTCACCTCTTAAAGAGTATTACATTGCCGCCAAACGAAGAGATTAGTTCAAATACATCTTTAGTTGGCCGTGAAATATCATAGAATGGCATCCCGGACACGGGAAACTCATTGTATCGCACGTACGACAATCCATAATGTCCTGGATAATATTTACACCCGATTGAGAACAAAGATTTGAACATCTGCCTGCTTGATCCAATATGCCATCACATCCCTTCAAGATACATCGGGTACCCGGCGCCACCTTTTGCTGTAATATTGCATGCATAGTGCTTTGAATCGGCTCGCGGAGGATCGGAAGCACTGCCAATCGCTCGTAGCCAACCAAATATTCATAACTGACCGGAAAATTCTCTGTTACATCTCTAGCTTTTAAAAATATAGTTTCCGTCTGTTTATTCGTCAACATAACATTCAATACATATTTCGACAAATAAAAAAAAATTAATCTTTACTTAGTTTATATTTTTTAAAGGCGTTCTTTCTTGCCCGAATTCTTTCCTCTAATGTAGTATCCTTTTGCACGTGTTGGCGATAGTGTGCCCGTTGTCCTTTTTTCTTGCTTGGAGCAGTTTTTCTACTAGCGGAAGTGTCCCGATCTTCATCTGAATCGGAATCATCTGAATCGGAATCATCATATTCTGGAACCCAGTCAGAATCGTCCGAATCGTCCGTATCGGATTCGAGTATAACTCTATTCGTCTTCTTTTTTCGGGCGACCGGTGTCTCCGTCACGACTGGCTTCTTTTTTCGGGCGGTCGGCGGCTTCTTTTTTCTAAGGGCCGGTGGCTTCTTTTTTCTTCCCATGGGTGGTGGCGTCACAGCCGGTGGTGGTGACTTCTTTTTTATGGCGGCCGGCGGCTTCTTTTTTCTGGAGGCCGGTGCTTTTACTACAGCCGCTGGCGCTGCCCCAATAGGTCCCAAAAGTCTTTCGCCTTTATCCAATAACTCTTGATCCACAAATGAGTTGTCTTTCATGTATTTATTCACGATCCTTTCTGTAAGGTTATTCTCAAATCTATAATGACGCATTTGTCTCGAAAAATGCCAAAGGGTCAGATTTACATTCGGTTGTGAACCACGTTTCTTTTTGACAGCAGCCGTTATCTTCTTCGCAAACCCATAGTCAATAATGTACATGCGTCCATTCCCGTCTAACATCAGGTTCAGCGGATTCCCATCGTTTTGAACCACGCCGGCGGCATCTAGCCGCTTACATAGGGCATACAATTGAGCGGCGTATGCTTCTGGCAATTTGGTCCATTTTTCCCGCTTTCCCTTGTCAACGATCGTTTGTGACAAGGCGTCCATAACAATGAATTTTTGTGTTGTGGAGACATAGTGAACCACTGGTGCAACGCCCTTCGCCGCCGCCATTGATTGCAGATCCGCTTCTGTTTTTACTTTAGAACTTGCTTTGGTAGATTTGAACAGTTTCACGGCATATTGACCGGCTCTGAAAGTCGTACCTTCTTTGCCTTTTTTGCCTGATATATCGAAGGAATCTTCGATCTCCCCGCGTGTCATACTTTTGAGACGTTGCAACATTATTTCAATTATAAAAAAATAAATGATTTAAATAGAGTAAAAAACTATTCTACATTCTTTTAACTGTGGCATCTACTTTATCTTTTAAACGATGGAAAACGGTCA
>Ga0209632_10002193_pt1 | contig 18912 bp, 8 predicted proteins | sample COG_10_FD_184754 | JGI IMG/M metagenome (GOLD analysis project Ga0209632, IMG submission 184754) | Pelagic Microbial community sample from North Sea - COGITO 998_met_10 (SPAdes) (version 2) | ecosystem: Environmental > Aquatic > Marine > Neritic zone/Coastal water | place: Helgoland, sampling... | reverse complement strand
GCGGAAGTTATCTTCGGCAACCATATCAAGAGTCATTATGTCTATATTTCCATCATTATCTATATCGGCTGAGTCAACTCCCATACTATAAAAAGATGTATGTTTCATAGATTGCTCTGTCTGGTACCTAAAAGTACCATCACCATTATTCATATATAAAAAATCTGGTGCATCAAAGTCATTTGAAACATAAAGATCTAACCAACCGTCTTTATTGAAATCTGCTACACTGGCGCTACTGGGAAAACCTGTTTTGACTAATCCAGCTTCTTTAGTAATAAGTTCAAAGTATTTATTGTTGATGTTTTTGTAGAGTTGCGAAGTATATTCTGGTTTCATAATGTCCTGACCTACAAAAGGAGAATAACTTCCTCTATTAGGAGGATGATTTAAAACAAATAAATCTAAAAATCCATCTCTGTTATAATCAAAAAAAACAGCCTGTCTTGAGCGTTGTTTATCATCAACACCCCATTTTTCAGCTTCTTCTTCAAAAGTAAAATTTCCTTTGTTTATATAGAGTTTATTAGCCCTTCGCTCTGGTTCAAAATCGTATAGTTCTTTACTAACATAAATATCTAAAAGTCCATCTCCATTGACATCTGCAATGGAAACTCCTGAAGACCAATTCCCGTCATTTGTAATTCCAGCAGAAATTGTTTTTTTTTCAAATTTTAAATCTCCTTTATTCTTGTATATTTCATCCCCAACAAGATTGCCTGTAAAATAAATATCTGTTAGACCGTCGTTATCAAAATCAGCCAAACCTACTCCACCACCACCATAAAAATTAGCGTATAACAAAATATTTTGTGACTTACTATCCTGGACAGTATTGACAAAATCTATTCCAGTCAGACTTGAAGGTAAAGATTCAAACTTTTTGTTTTGAGCTTTTAAAATGGATATTACAAAAAAGAAATAGATAAATAACTTTTTATGCATATGTATAAATTTAATAGTTTTTTAATGGAATCCTATCCTATTGTAAATATAGGATATGTTTATCTTATCTAAAATATCAATTCATTCAATTTTACACACAAAATCTGTATCTGAATTTATTATATAAAAAAGGGAGAATTAATCCCCCTTTTTTCAAATCTTGGTTATAACTATTTTAAACAAACACTAGTTAACATCCCACCAAACTCTTGTTGTTCGATTATTTGGACCCTGAGATGTGATCATTGCATCGAAGTTCTCAGGATTAATATTAGCTTCATTTGGATTATAAATCATCCTTCTAGGGATAGTCCCGTTAGTTAAATTTTCTGGATGAGCTGGGTTACCTCCAAAAGGCTGAAGAGCAGGGAAGCCTGTTCTTCTAAAGTTAGCGAAAGCCTCAAACCAGTCAAAAAAAGATGCTACCCAAAATTGATCACCAATAAGCTCGTCATAATTTGCTGAATCATACGGATTCGCTGTTAGATATTCACTGATATCAGCAGCGCTTAAAGCAAAGCTTGGATCCCATAAAGCCCATTGATTCATTGCGGATGTAACACCCTCATTATAATTAGTTTCTGCTGAAGCATGGTCACCATTTGCTCCATAGTGCTCTGCTAATACAAATGCAGTTTGAGCATACGTTAGAAGCATTCTAGGCTGATCAACTCTTGAAATCGCAGGATTTACCCTAGCATATGGAAGAGTTCCAACATCAATACCTTGTGCACTCAAATCTTCATCATTTAAACCATATGGGTTTCCTCCAGCAGAGAACATTGGTTCCTCGGGATTAGCAATAATTGTTAATCGTGGGTCACTTCTAACAGCAAGCCAGTCGTAAATAGTTTTTCCTAATCTAGCCCTAACATAACGTGGATAATAAACTCCCCAAGCATTTTTATTGAGGTCAGTTGGACCATCGGTATGAACCATTAAAGCAGTATCAGCACTTGAACTCATAACTCCACCTGCGATAGCTTTTGCTACCCATGTGCTTGAATTTTCGGAATCAACATTTTTTATTCGCATAGCAAGTCTTAACATCAGTGAATTACCAAACTTTTTCCATTTGGTAGTATCTCCTCCAAATATGAGATCTGAGTTTCCAAGAGTAGTACTTCCACCAATTTGTGCAACCCCTTCCTCAAGTTCTTTGAGCATATCCATATAAATCAATTGAGCATCGTCATAAACAGGTCTAAAGTTTGAATCTAGATAACCTTTTCCCGCATTGAAGTATGGTGTGTCACCGTAAGCATCAACAATTTTATGGAAAACATAAGCTTTCATAATTCTTGCTATACCCATCTCAGTCCCTGTATTACCCTCTTTTTCTAATTGATCAATAATATCAACTACAGTCTTAATTGTTGTTACGTATGCTACATCCCATGAAGCGGTCAGCAAATCTTCACGCAGGGAAAATATACTTGATTGAGGGAATGTTTGATGCATTACATGCTGAACTAGCTGCCCTGCACAAAGGATTTCAGTATATGAGTATTCATATTCATCGTTAGCAGACTTTAGAAATAAATATGCGAATTTTTGATTTACATCTAGAGATGTACTCGCTGTTGGATCAACATTCATTTCTTCGAAACCTTCATCATATTCACACGACAAAAGTGCAAATGATATAGTTAATAATAAAATATTTAATTTTTTCATCTTAGATTATAGTTTTAAATTAATTGAAAGACCAAGAGATTGACCTATTGGCATACCAATACCCTCTATTCCTTGAGCATTCGTGCTCGCTCTGTTGAATGATTCGGGATCAATATTAGGAACATCTTTGAAAATAAACCCTAAATTATTTCCAACAAGAGCTACGTTTGCACTTTTTATAAAAGTTTTTTGCAAGAATTCTTTAGGAAGTCTGTAATTAAGTGAAAGTTGGCTAATTCTTATGAAATCATTTGTGTATACATTTTCTTCCCCAATATCGAATCTAGCTGCAGTATTCCAATATTTTTGAATATCACCACTTCCCACAACTTTTGGCACAGCACTTCCATCATCCATTACTCCATCTGGAGTAAACCCAGCTTCTCTACCTCCAGCAGGAACTGTGATTTGATGTCTTCCCAATTGTTTCATACGTGAATTTGTATCTGATATAATACTACCCCCAAATTTACCCTCAAAAAACACGTACAGAGAGAAGTTCTTATATCTTAAATCACCTCCAAAACCTATTTGAGTTGGAGCAACTCCTAATCCAAGAACTTTACTCGCATTTTCTTGTTGAGCGATTGGAACTCCGTCAACTAATTTATGAATAACTCTTCCCTGATTATCTCTTAAAAAAGATGTTCCATAAATAACTCCAAAAGGTTCACCTTCCTTAGCTCCAATAAATGAATTAAATAATGAACCAACTGCTAATTGTAATAAACTTCCATTTTCATCGGTTTTAACTACATTGCTTTGATTATTGGCATAATTTAGAGATAAATCTAAAGATAAATCTTCTTTATCAATTACAGTTCCTCTTAACAAAATCTCAACACCCTTATTGGTCATCTCTCCAAGATTGATAGTAGTTGCAGTATATCCAGATGCTCGAGAAGTTGCAGCGTTTACAATGTCTCCCATAGTTTTGTTTTCATAATAAGCAAAATCAAGTGATACTTTATTATCAAACATTCTCAAATCAAAACCAATTTCTGTTTCGTCTTTCTGAAAAGGAGTTATACTTAAATTAGGAATATTATCTCCTTTTATAGCTCCTAATGGAGATCCTAAATGGCCTTGACCTATTAAACCGTATGTAAGCGAAAGTGAATAAGGGTTTCCAGCTCCACCTGCTACTTGTGAATATCCACCTCTTAACTTAGCAAAGTTTATGAAGCTTGGAAGCTCCACCAGGTCTGAAAGGATTACAGATAAACTTGCTGATCCATATAAATCATTATTTGGAGCTTCTTTTCCAGCTGCTGATAGAGTAGAAAACCAGTCATTACGAGCTGTAAATGTTAAGAAAATTTTATCTTGATAATCAAACTCTGTATTAGCATAAACAGAATTTATCTGCTTCTGCCCATAATTATATAACGCTTGTTGATTTGCTGTGTTTTGTATTGTGAGCAAACCTGGAATTACAGTATTTCTTCCTAATACTCCAATTGATTCAGATTCAAATGCAAACGTTCCTGTTCCAATAAATCCGTTAAATGAGAAGTCATCAGTAATATTAATTCCATTAGTACCAATAAAAAAATCAGCGTCATGTTGTTTAATCGTCTGAGTTTGTTCATAAAGATCACCTTTAGGGAAAAATGATATTCCGGGAAAGTTCAAGTTACCCCCAAAATTTGTGGTGTTATTGAAGTGATTTGTACTTCTATCAAATCCAGCTTGAAGTTTTAAATATAGATAGTCCTTTATGTCATACTGAATACTAGTAGATGCTAATAAACGATCTTTAAAAACAGAATTAGGATTATTGTATTTTGCAAACCATGGATTTGTTGAATAAATACTAGTTGAAGGTAAAAGTTCATTTATTCCGTCAGTAGTTCCATTACCAAATGTTCCTAAGTAATCGTTAACATCAATTTCTGGGGTAAAATTTCTTATGGTTTCATTTGGACTAGCTGGAGATGTACCCATTACAATATTACCTTTTTCTCTTGTTTCACTATATTTAACACTCGCATTAACAGTTAGTTTGTCTGAAAGATTCTGAACTGTAGTTAGGTTTAATGAATTTCTTTTTAGTTGTGAGGTGTCAATTACATCTGATGCTTCTAAATTAGTAAAAGCAACTCGTGTACTTCCCATATCTGTATTGGATGTAAAAGCAACAGAGTTTGACATATTAAAACCTGTATCATACAACGTATCCATGTTGTCATATAATTTTGTGCCTGAGCTTAGTTTAGGTCCCCATGAATTAAAAGGATCTTTAACATTGGTGGACGCAACACCCAACAGACCGTTTCCGTAAGACAATTGTGGATTAAAAAAATCATTAATTCTAGTGTAAGTCGTTTGGTTAGAAATTTCAACTCCTAAACCTTTTTCAGCATTACTTCCATTTTTAGTGGTAATTAATATAACACCATTAGAAGCTCTTGATCCGTAAAGTGCAGCTGCTGCTCCACCTTTTAGCACACTAACTGACTTAATGTCATCCGGGTTGATTGTAGATAAACCATCTCCACCATCAATTCCACCCCATTCACCTGCAGTTCCTAGCTGTTCGTTTTGAATAGAGATACCATCGATTATATAGAGCGGTTGATTAGAGCCATTGAAAGAACTACTTCCTCGAATTACTACTCTTGTAGAGCCTTTTACTCCAGAAGCATTGTTACTGATATTTACACCTGCAATTTTTCCCCTTAGAGCTTGTAAAGGATTTGAAGATTTCACTCTACTCATCTCATCTCCATCTACTTGGCTAACTGAATATCCTAGTGATTTAGTTTTCTTTTCAAATCCAAAAGAAGAAACAACAACTTCTTCTAGTTCATTTCCTGGTTCAAGCTGGATATTTATAATATCAGAAAGACCTGAAACTTGGAATTCATAAGTTTGAAAACCAATAAAGGAAATCTGTAGAATATCATCTAATGACGATTTGATACTGAAATTACCATCAAAATCAGTTGTAGTTCCTTCTGAGGTGTTCAAGTTGACGACTGTAGCGCCTGGCAAAGGCATGCCTTCATTATCATTAATTATTCCCGAAACTGATTGAGCATAAATCAAAGTCGAAAAAACAAAAAATAATAATGTGAATAATTTTTTTAGTTTCATCATATTATTGGTTTAGTTATTAATTAAAGTAAACCTAAAAATAGTTTTCACTGAAAAGCGATAAAATAGACGAGATAATAGTTTTCGTATACTAAACCTTAGTTATATTCAATCGAGATTTGAGTCCTTCGATATATTTACCACCAATTTTGTAATATCTCTTATCTAAATACACAAGATCAACATCAATTGAAGTGATTTTATTGATATTAACAATAAAAGACCTGTGAACACGAACAAAAAGTTCAGCCGGAAGACTTGCTTCGAACTTAGATAAATTACTATGAACGATGTGTGTCTTATCAGCACAAACAATTTTGATGTAATCTTTTAGAGCTTCAACAGCTAGGATATCCAAAAACGATATTTTTATATTTTGACGATTTGATCTAACAAATAAATAGTCAGGATAGATTTTTTTTATTTTAGAGATACTGTACTTTCTTATTAAATAAATAAAGATGATCAATAAAAAAATTAAAAAAAAGACTACAAATAATTTGTATTTAAGAAATGAGTCAATAACTACTTGACCTTGTTTGAATCCATCGAAAGTTACAGGTTCAAATTCGATTGTGTAAAAAGATATTTGATTGTTTTGAATCTGATTATCTAAATATTCTTTTTTATATAGAACTAAGCGATTATTCTTCTCGAGCTGAAATAGGTTTATTTTATTTGGAAATTTATTTGTTTTGAATGGGATTTCATCTCCTAATAAAACTGTTCGGCCATCCTTGATTTGAACTTTTTTTAATTGAATATTTGCGCTTGAAGTATTTTCTGCAAAAGATAAATTATAAAAAGATAGTCCATCTGGATTTAAAATTAAGTTTTCTGACGATGCACTCTGAAAAAGCTCGTTCTCACCAGACCATTTTCTTAAAATAGATTTTTTTGTGAAATCGATTTCATATAAATCATCAAAATATTTTCTGCCAATATGTTCTTCTCCAGACATATTTCCAACTCCACCATAAATAAAAAGTTTTTTGTTATCTGTATATGAGTGGCTTGCAAAAAATCTGGGTGGAATAACATCTCCAGTAAAAATAACTTTTGATTTTTCTTTAGTGCTCAAATCATATTGAGTGAAATCATTGAAGTATTGGAAATTGGAATACCCTCCAAACATGATCATTTTACCAGATGTATTATCCAAAAAAGTGTTATTGTGAAACCGAATTTCTTCAAATAAATTCTCTTCATCGATTGATTCCCATTTAAATGTATCTAAACTTAAAGAAGCAACCGTGTATAAATCTTTATACTTTTTTTCAATCTCTTCTTTTTTCTCACTCTCGATAGTTAAACCAAGCTTTTGAACCAATAAGTCGTTTTTAACCATTCGATTCATACTTGTTTTATAAACAATAATTGAATTGTTTTTATAATCAATGATACCTTTTCCTGAAAGAGATGGTACAAAACTTTTTTTATTATTGTAGGGAATACTATCAACTGTATTTAATAAAAAATTGTATCTCAATAAATGTGTATTCGCTAATAAATAAAAGGAAGAATTTACTTTATCAAATACAACTTCAGTTGAATTTGATTGTAGAAAGGTTCTAGTTTTTTTCCAATGATAAAAATCTCCAATCAACCAATAAGGATTGTCGACATAGCCTTTGTGCCTTTTATTTTTGCTGTAAACTTCTTCCCCCTCCATTTGATTAAGAGGAAAGTTTAATTCAAAATTATCACTACTTATGTCTAGATTTATAATTTTAAATGACGGAACATCAAAATAAATATCATGTTTACCAAATACTATGTCATACTTGTCTTCATTTCGTTCGAAATTTTGGGGGATTTCAACCGTATTTCCGTCAAAAGAAAATACAATTTTATCATTAATAAAGTCTAATGTAAATTGAACATCAATCCAAGCTCCATTAATGATTATGTCATCGGGTATTTTACTTTGATAAATTTTCTGCTCACCTACCTTATTAATTTGGATGAAAGATTCATTTTTTTCATTGTAGGTATATTTATAGTACAAAGAAATTTCTTTTTGGTTTCTTGTGTTTTTAATAGACAATATTTCACCTATAAAAAGGGGACTATAGAAAGTCATTTCAAAAGAAACCTTCAGATTATCCTTGAAATTAATCTCTTCTTCAAAAACATGATAGCTAGTTCTTTCATCTTTTGGTTTGTCATTGGATATAAATGTAAGACCACCTTGAGCAACTAAAACATAATTAGCCAATAAGAAAAAAACTAATACAGAATTGCGAAACAAATTTTTATAAATCAAAATTAAGTATATATTGTAAATCCTAAGTTAGGTAAATTATTTGATAAGTGACTGAAATAATAATGTACTGAATTCTATGTTTGTTTTTTCTTCCTCTATTTCTCGAGTTTGTTTGTAAAGAATACCAATTATATTTTCAACTGGATCTGCAAAATAAAATGTATTGAAATAACCACCCCAAGTAATTGTTCCCATACTCCCTTTTCCTCCAAGAGCCTGATCTTTTTCCGATACTAAACCAAAGGCTAGACCAATAGATGAGTCAGGAATATGATTATTCTGATTTACATAAACTAGTTCAACTGTTTTCTTACCCAATATCTGTTTGTCCTTAAACGATCCCTTGTTAAGAAACATTTGAAGGAAATTGGAATAATCTGCAGTTGTACTTGATAAACCTGCACCTCCTGATAAAAAAGTTTTTGCTCCTTTTACAGGATAATTTGTGTCATAAAAATCTCCTTGGTATTTAGTCCAAAAACCATCTTTATTTGTCTGAACAGGAACTAATCTGTCCTGATGTGTTGTTGGTAAATAGAAATAGGTGTCATTCATTTCTAAAGGGTCAAAGATTCGTTCTTTAAAAAAAACATCTAAAGATTTTTGTGAAATAACTTCAATAAAATAGCCCAACACATCTAAGCTCTCCCCATAAGTAAACGCCTCTCCAGGTTCATGGTGTAAAGGCAGTTGCGCTAATTTCTTAACATTTGATCCTATATTTATGGAGTCTGTTGTAAATAAATCTACAATACCTTGCTTTTTATAAATAGCCTTAAAACGAGCATCCTTATCAATAACTCCGTAGCCAATTCCTGAGGTATGAGTTAACAAATGTCTAATCGAAATTTTATTTTCAGCAGGTTTTGACAAATAAGTACTATCCGTTTCATTAAAGTCTGTTAAAACTTTAAGGTCTTTAAATTCTGGAATATACTTTTCAATGGGATCGTCCAAATTAAATTCCCCTTCTTCCCAAAGCATCAAAACAGCTAATGATGTTACAGCCTTGGTCATAGAAGCAATTCTAAAAATATCATCTGTCGAATACATTATTTTATTCTCTACATCAGAATATCCAAAAGCTTTATTATAAATGATTTTATTGTTTCTTCGGATTAAAGCTACTGCTCCTGGGATCTGATTCTTCTCTATAGCTTTATTGAGGTAGGAATCAATTCTATCTAGACGCTCCGAAGACACGCCTTGATTTTCAGGAAGATCAAATGTTGAAGAGGTTTGACTACAGCCTGAAACTAAAAAAATTATTATTAAGACAAAAAAGAGTCTTTTCATAATAAGGAGATGAATTATTAAATCTAAAGTACATAATTAATAAATGAGTCTAATATGAAGCTTATTATATTTTTATGCCCATGACTATTGGAGCTTGTATGAACAGTTGACTAATCGTTTTATTCTAAAAAAAAATACATTAGTTGTATCAGGCAGATCCTTGGATTGAGCTTTAATAAATCATATATCCTTGGTATACAGGTGTTCTTAAACACTAGTAACCTAATTAGGGATTGATGCAATTGAAATATTATCTAATAATTGGAATTGATTAAATACAGAATTACAACTTAAGATTTTTATGAAAAATGTAACCGTGTATTTATGTTAGAAGATTCCCTTGGTCATCCCATTCTGCCTGTTCATTTCTTTTGTCCTGATCAATACACCTATCAATCCAATCTTGATCATATGCAACGCCTACACTTTTCAATACATCTTCGGGTACTCCATCCCAAACATTAGGCATATTTCCCTGATAATCTATTTCTGAAACTCCAACTTCAGAGGTGAAATACCCAGTCATTACAAGGTTTCTTAGTAAAGAGAAAAATTGAACTTCATGCGATTGAATCTCTAAATCAGGGTTAGGAAAGGCAATTTTATCGAGGATATCTTTTTGTTCGTTCTCTGAAATATTTACGAAACGTTTTTTAAAATTTTGGTTGCTATAACTATTCAACCACATTAAACCTCCACGTATTTTGGTTTGAAATTCAGGAACATCTTTCATCATAAACTCTATGAATTCAGGAACACCAGCTTGCTCAATGGTTCCTTCTTTTGTAGGAGGTAAAATCAAATTAGCCAAGACAACGATCAAATTCAATTCGGAATCATCAAAGAATTTTTCTTGAAGTAATTTTTCATCAAAAGCTGCTTCTTTTGGAGTCCTTCCGTATTTATAATCCCAAATATTTTTTTTAATTATAGCCTCTGAATTTGGCGCACAGCCTTCAAGCAGCAAACCACCTCCGGCTATAGATCCTACTAATAAAGACTTGATACTTTCTCTTCTATCCATTTCTTAAAAATTTTGTTTTTTGAATTGATCTATTATATGATCTGCCGTTCTCCAAGATAGTGCTAGTATGGTCCAGGTTGGATTTTTATCAGCCTGTGAAACAAAAGGACCAGCATCAACGATAAAAACATTCTCTACGTCATGTAGTCGTTCAAATTCATTTACTACTGACGTTTTTGGATCACTTCCCATGCGTGTAGTACCAACTTCATGTATAATTCTACCCGGAGCGTGAAGTCCAAAATTTTTGTCTTTTCCTGGCTTATCCCCCAAAACAATCCCACCCATATTATGAGCAATTTCTTCAAAGGTATCGTGCATATGATTGGCTTGTTTCTTCTCAAAATCGGACCAATGGTAATTAAACCTTAAAACAGGAATACCATACTGATCTACCTGAGTTGGATCAATTTCACAATAGTTTTCTTTTTGAGCAATCGACTCTCCTCTTCCTGACATACCCATAACTGATCCATAAAACTTTTTAACATCTTGTCTTAGAGAATTTCCATATCCTCCAACGGGTAATCCGAGGTGTTCATTTAAAAGATTTGGGTCAAAACCAGTACCATAAGAAGGCATACCCAAACCTCCCCAAACTTCGATATGGTATCCTCTAGGAAAATCTAAATTTTTGTTATCTAACCACCAAGGAGAATAAACATGCATCCCTCCTACACCATCTTCGTTGTAGGTTTTTCTATCCATAAGTTTTGGAACAAAAACTACCCTGTCAGTACCCGTAGAATCATGAAGATACTTTCCTATCAAATCACTACTGTTACCCAATCCATTGGGGTGTTGAGTTGATTTAGAATTTAATAAAATTCGTGCACTGCTGCAGGCAGAAGCTGCTAAAACGACCACCTTAGATTTGAGTCTATACTCCAACCGATCTTTCTTGCTTATGTAAGAAACGCCCGTAGCTTTTCCATTTTCATCAACATCTACTCGATGCACCATGCTATCTACATACAAATCTATCTGTCCACCACTTTTTTGAGCTGGGAAAATTAAACAGGATCCAGAAGAAAAATCAGCATAAACAGAGCAGCTTCTATTGCATTGACCACAGTAGAAACAAACACCTCGTTCTGGATTAATTCTTTTGGTTAAGACCGAGAGTCTAGAAGGGATTACCTTTACATTAGATTTTCTTGCACCCTTTATATAAAATAATTCGTGCAGCCTTGGCTTCGGTGGAGGAAGAAAAAATCCATCTGGATCGTTATACATGTTTTCTTTGGTACCAAAAACACCAATTAACTTATCTACTTTATCGTAATAAGGCTTTATATCTTCATAACCAATTGGCCAGTTCTCTCCTAAACCATCTTTATCTTTGCTTTTAAAGTCGTTGGGGCCAAAGCGAAGAGAAATTCGGCCCCAATGATTCGTTCTACCTCCTAACATCCTTGATCGGTACCAGTCAAACTGAGTATCTCCAATTCTATTGTAAGGTTCTCCTTCGATATCCCATCCTCCATAAGCCATATCATATTCCCCAAAATCTCTTTGAGTACCTGCTCCTCTTCTAGGCGATTCATGAGCCCACTTAAATTGAGTTTGCTGATCTGGGTTTGCTGGATCAAAATGAGGGCCAGCTTCAATGACAGCAACCTTTAATCCTGAGTCGGCTAAAACTTTTGTAGCCATACCTCCACCTGCACCAGAACCGACAATTATGACATCATAATATTTAGTGTTTTCAATTATTTCCATATTCAATTAATAGTTTTTTAAAAAAATGATATCGCTTAAAAGTTCAATTGTCTTATAATAATAAACCCCAAAAACAATAAATTCCTTTGCGTTTGAGTGATCTTTGTCTGCGACTCTAAATCAGAACACTTTTCTAATATGTCCATGTACCACAAACACTGGGTGCAATTTTATTTTGTTAATAGCGATTATATAAAACAAAATTAACTGAAATAAATTTTCACACAAATCAAATTAGACGAATCCAATTATTTTATGTACTAAAAAAAAAAAAGATGATGAGAAATGTGCTTTTTATAGACTTTTAACAAAAAAAATATAGCAGTGGAATAAAATAAAAGCTTAAAGGTCAATTATTTTTTATAAAAAAATTATTCTTGTAAATCGAATCTTCCACTTTGGCATCTAATAAAGAAAATAATTCGTCGATACTTTGAACCGGAATTTTACAGAAATTATTTTCACATACATAGTAATAGGTCTCAACAGGATCATGCCGGTCTTTTAATAAATATAAATCTGATTTAGATGCAGAAGTTGAAATAACCGAATTGGGGATATAAAAGGGAAGTAATAGATTCATTTTATCAATTGCTAACGGTCCTGTAATAGCTATTTCATAAAAAGGAAGCGTAAAGTTATATATGGATTGTAACCAATTAGCATGTTTTAATGGTTTCTCGAACGACATCGGCTGAATTAAAGAAGTCATTTTTTCAGCCCGTAATTTAAATTCTGGAATGCCAAAAAAGTGATTTAACTTGAATAGAATTTCAGCCATTTTACTGTTAGCTGATGGAAATAAATTATCTTCAAGCTGAACCATTGAGCTGGTAATTAATTGAGCATTATCTTTTGAAAATTTAAAATAAACTCCATCTTCAGAAGAAAATGTATCGAGCGTAAAATCAGTTAATTCTTTAGCTAGAAAAAGTTTACTTTCGTCTGCTGTTAATTCATAATAAGCAATTAAAACATCAATTAAAAAAACATAGTCTTCTAAGAGTAAAAGCGACTCTGAAGTATTTACAGTGTGCTTAATTATTTTGTTATTGTATAAATTTTCTGAAATTAAAACATGTAACATTTGACTAGCCTGTTCTAAAAAAACCGAATCTTCAAAGGATTTGTAAGAATCTAACAAGCCCATTACAGCAATAGCATTCCATGAAAATATGATCTTTTTATCTACAACAGGAGCAGGTCTATTTTGTCTTAAACGATATAATTCATCATTTACAATTCTCTTCTTTTCTTTAAAATAATCCGCAGACCAATCATATTTTTCAGCAAAAATAGAATCGTTAGTTTGTTTGAAGGGTATAAACCTATTACTGTCCAAAATTTCATCATTAGATATATTGTAATAATCTGAAAACCAACTGAAATTGTTGCCTAAAGCCTTGTTCAACTCCTGTAAGGACCAAGTGTAAAAATCTCCCTCATTTATAATACCATTTATATCTTGACTATCTGCTGCAATCGAAGAGTAAAACAAAAGTGAGGGATCTTTCATTTCTCGATTAAGAAAGCTCAATATCCTATAGGCTTCTTCTTTATAGAATTCATCCTTGAAAACCTGATAAAAATTTGCATACAAACTCAACATTTGAACATTATCGTAAAGCATTTTCTCGTAGTGTGGAATTTTCCATTTTCTGTCCGTTGAATAACGATGAAATCCTCCTCCTATTTGATCATTAACCCCACCGTAAGAAATATTTTGTAAAGATTTTTTCAGGAATTCTTTAATCTCTTTTATGTCAAATTCAACAGCGTATCTCAGCAAAGACTGCAAGACAATAGGTGACATAAATTTCTCACCAACTCCAAAACCCCCATGTTTCATATCCATTTTCTGACTAATTTCAGATACTATATTAGCTATACTCTCATTTGAAAAAGAACTTTCCTTAACAAAATCAGGAATTATAAGTGTTTTAGATATTCCTTGTTCAATTTTTTTTGCGTGATCTTTTAAATCTGAAGGGCGTGTTTTGTAAAAAGATTGAAGTTGCTTTAGGATTGATATCCATTGAGTTTTATCAACATAAGTTCCAGCCCATATGGGACTTCCATCTGGCAGCGTTATTATATTCATAGGCCATCCTACATTTCCTGAAATAGTTTTAAGTGCTTTCATGAAATGTGCATCTATATCAGGGCGCTCTTCACGGTCTACTTTTATACTTATGAAATTTGAATTCATCTGAATTGCAACATCATTATCTTGGAAAGTCTCTTCCTCCATAACATGACACCAATGACAAGAAGAATAGCCTACACTAACTATAATCAATTTCTGTTCAATTTTAGCGCGTTCTAGAGCTTCTTCACCCCATGGATTCCAATGAATAGGATTGTTTGCGTGTTGTTGAAGGTATAGACTGCCTTGATCAGCTAGTTTGTTTTGAGCAAATAATAAGATTGATGAAAAAAAGAAAAAAAATGAAAAATTACATCTAAGATTAGCCATTTTTTCTATTTAGATTTTATAAAACTCTGTAAGACATCGTTATTATTGGCAACTAAAATAATTGTTCCATCATTAGTTTGTACTTCAATCATTTTTTTTGCATCTCCAGGAGTAAAAAACCCACTTTGATTAACCGGAGAAAAAGTGTATTCTCCTGATTCTGAACCTAAAAATAGGGCTCCTATTCCAGCATCGTTTCGAGGGGTTTCAATTTCAGAATGATGCATATTTCCTATCAATAAAATGTCATTAATATCATCTCTATTATAATCACCAACCAAAAAGTCATTGACTGATGAAAATTGTGCTCTTACAGGGAGTTTATTTATCATAAAGTCCCCAGAACCAAGATTGGTAAGTATGGTACTCGAAAAATAAGTAGCTTGATAGTGTAATGAATTATTCAAAAGGTCTCCGTAAACGTTATTTACATCCAGACTTGCAAAAACATCATATTTCATGAATTTCTCTTTAATTTCAGGCACCTGTTGAGCAGAGCAAGAAAAACCCCTCAATGGATATTGAATACCGTAGTTGTAATAAGTAAGAACGATGTCATTTTTTCCGTTTTGATCAAAATCATTGTAATAAACTTCAAAAGGACTTTCGGGCTTTGCTTTGTACTTATAGTTATCACCTAAATTACCAACTAATAGATCCATATCTCCATCATTATCAATATCTGCCTCTTTAATTGTAAACCACCATCCTTTCAATTGATCAAGATTAGGGCTAGGTTTTGGGTAAAGAATTCCAGCCACATTTTCATAAACACGAATTGAAGACCATTCACCCACAACAACTAGGTCTTTATCGTTATCGCTGTCAATATCTGTCCAAACGGCGTCACTTACCATTCCCCAATCTTTGAAGTTTTTACTGTTAACAATATCTATTTCAAAAACACCTTTATTGTTTTTTAAAATATAACTTGATGTTGGTTCAGGATAATTCCAAGGTTTTAATTTAGATCCAATAAAAAGATCTAAATCACCATCTTTGTCGTAATCTGTAGCTGTTACAACTGATCCACTTAGAAACAAATCAGGTAAGCTTTTTTTAGAAAAAACAAAATTACCTCTACCATCATTTAGATACAAACGGTCTAAATATGCAGGATTATTGGGTTCAAATTCATTCCCCCCACTTACCACATATAAATCCATATCATTATCATTGTCTACATCTAAAAAAAGAGCATCAATGTCTTCAGTAAACTTATGTCTTTCCCAGGGTGCATTTTTAGTTTTGACAAATCCTCCTAAAATACTTTGTAGATAAAGATTTCCAGCTTTACCAAGAGCACCGCCAACAAAAAAATCTTCAAGTCCATCGCCATTGACATCAGCTTTTGCTAAAGCAGGTCCTTGTTGAGAAAATTTATGAGGTAGCAGGATTTGCTGCTTATAGTCGTCAAAAAATTGTTCTTCGTGAATGTGTTTAGGAGCAAGTTTAGACAGAGTTATATCTGTGAAAATTGTTTTTGGTTTTGGTTTTTTAACAGAAGTCTTATTAGGTTGATAATAAACCTGATGAAGTTTGTTAGCCTTTGGTTTATAAAGCATTTGTCTTTTTTCATTTGGCCAAATTATTTCAATGCTATCAACTATTTTATTAGCTCCAAGTCCAAAATGAAGTTGATTTTCGCTTACTGAATACATACCTCTGATACTTGTAACCTCTGCATGTTGAGTATTTTTAGGTGTATATATTATACATTTTGTGCCTATTTCACTTTTAAAGTTTTCATAAGTAACTTTCAATCTAATATAATTTGCATCTCCAAGTTCAACAGTATTGTTTTTGTATAGAAAAGGAAAATCATTAACATTATTTACAACTATTTCCAAATCACCATCATTATCCAGATCAGCATATGCAGAGCCATTGGAAAATGAAGGTTGATTTAATCCCCAATTAGCTGTTGTGTTTTTAAAAGAAAAATTTCCTGAATTTTGGTACATATAATTTGAAAGCTTTATGCTTGGTAAAAAATCAAGCACTTCTTGAAGAGGAAGAATATCCCAAATATTGATTTCTCCTAAATTAGGGTTATCATTAATATAATTCGTAATAAAGTTTTTTGTGAATTTATCTACAGATTTATCCCCATCTGTATTTCTTATGTCTCTTAAAAGACCATTGGTAATGTGAATGTCACGAAAACCATCGTTATCAAAATCAGCAATCAAATTAGACCAACTCCAGTCTGTTGCAGCTAAATTAGCGAAGTTAGAAATCTCGCTAAAGCTTTCATTGCCATTATTCAAATGAAGGGCATTAAACATATATTGGTAGTGCCCACCATCATTTACAACATTCCAAAACTCTTGAATGTCCATACCACTCATGTTTGATTTTAAGCGGAAGTTATCTTCGGCAACCATATCAAGAGTCATTATGTCTATATTTCCATCATTATCTATATCGGCTGAGTCAACTCCCATACTATAAAAAGATGTATGTTTCATAGATTGCTCTGTCTGGTACCTAAAAGTACCATCACCATTATTCATATATAAAAAATCTGGTGCATCAAAGTCATTTGAAACATAAAGATCTAACCAACCGTCTTTATTGAAATCTGCTACACTGGCGCTACTGGGAAAACCTGTTTTGACTAATCCAGCTTCTTTAGTAATAAGTTCAAAGTATTTATTGTTGATGTTTTTGTAGAGTTGCGAAGTATATTCTGGTTTCATAATGTCCTGACCTACAAAAGGAGAATAACTTCCTCTATTAGGAGGATGATTTAAAACAAATAAATCTAAAAATCCATCTCTGTTATAATCAAAAAAAACAGCCTGTCTTGAGCGTTGTTTATCATCAACACCCCATTTTTCAGCTTCTTCTTCAAAAGTAAAATTTCCTTTGTTTATATAGAGTTTATTAGCCCTTCGCTCTGGTTCAAAATCGTATAGTTCTTTACTAACATAAATATCTAAAAGTCCATCTCCATTGACATCTGCAATGGAAACTCCTGAAGACCAATTCCCGTCATTTGTAATTCCAGCAGAAATTGTTTTTTTTTCAAATTTTAAATCTCCTTTATTCTTGTATATTTCATCCCCAACAAGATTGCCTGTAAAATAAATATCTGTTAGACCGTCGTTATCAAAATCAGCCAAACCTACTCCACCACCACCATAAAAATTAGCGTATAACAAAATATTTTGTGACTTACTATCCTGGACAGTATTGACAAAATCTATTCCAGTCAGACTTGAAGGTAAAGATTCAAACTTTTTGTTTTGAGCTTTTAAAATGGATATTACAAAAAAGAAATAGATAAATAACTTTTTATGCATATGTATAAATTTAATAGTTTTTTAATGGAATCCTATCCTATTGTAAATATAGGATATGTTTATCTTATCTAAAATATCAATTCATTCAATTTTACACACAAAATCTGTATCTGAATTTATTATATAAAAAAGGGAGAATTAATCCCCCTTTTTTCAAATCTTGGTTATAACTATTTTAAACAAACACTAGTTAACATCCCACCAAACTCTTGTTGTTCGATTATTTGGACCCTGAGATGTGATCATTGCATCGAAGTTCTCAGGATTAATATTAGCTTCATTTGGATTATAAATCATCCTTCTAGGGATAGTCCCGTTAGTTAAATTTTCTGGATGAGCTGGATTACCACCAAAAGGCTGAAGAGCGGGAAAGCCTGTTCTTCTGTAGTTAGCGAAAGCCTCAAAAAAGTCAAGGAAAGATGCTACCCAAAATTGATCACCAATAAGCTCGTTATAATTTGCTGAATCATATGAATTGACTGCTAGATACGCATTAATATCAGCACTGGGTAAAGCAAAGCTTGGATCCCATAAAACCCATTGATTCATTGCGGATGTAACAGCACTATTATAATGAGTTTCCGCAGTTACATGGTCTCCACTTGCTGCATAATGTTCTGCTAATACAAAAGCAGTTTGAGCATACGTCAGAAGCATTCTAGGTTGATCAGGCCTTGAAATTGCAGGGTTTACGTTAGTGTATGGAAGATCTCCAACATCAATACCTTGACCAGATAAGTCATTATCATTAAAACCATAAGGATTTCCTCCATATGTATTACTTGGATCAGCAATGATATTTAATCGTGGATCATTTCTATTATCAAGCCAGTCGTAAATAGTTTTTCCTAATCTAGTCCTAGGATAACGTACATAATGAATTCCCCAAGCATTTTTATTGAGTTCTGTTGGACCATTGGTATGAACCATCATAGCAGTATCAGCATTTGAATCCATAACTCCACCTGCAATAGCTTTTGTTATCCATGCACTTGAACTTGCGGCATCAACATTTTTTATTCGCATAGCAAGTCTTAACATAAGTGAATTACCAAACTTTTTCCATTTAGTAGTATCTCCTCCAAATATGATATCTGCA
>Ga0209632_10002189_pt1 | contig 18933 bp, 19 predicted proteins | sample COG_10_FD_184754 | JGI IMG/M metagenome (GOLD analysis project Ga0209632, IMG submission 184754) | Pelagic Microbial community sample from North Sea - COGITO 998_met_10 (SPAdes) (version 2) | ecosystem: Environmental > Aquatic > Marine > Neritic zone/Coastal water | place: Helgoland, sampling... | reverse complement strand
TACTTTAGAGTATACAGACCCAACAACAGGAAACCCAGAAATGCTTAGAGCACATTTTTCATTAAAACGTTAGATAATAAAGTCTATTACATAAAAAAGCCCATAACACAGGTATGGGCTTTTTTATGTAATATTAGAGCCGCTATAAATCCATGCTTAATGTAAGTGATACATTTGAATTAGAAGTGTTTACCCTTGTGCTGCCTAAATTACCTGCATTAAACAGACGGTGGTCCATGTCGCGTTTAGAATTCTCATAAGCTAAATCTAGCCTTGAGTCACCAAAATTAAAGCCTAACCCAAAAGAATAACCTGTAAGATCTCCATAAGTTGCGGTGTTTATGTAAGGGCTCTGTTCTAATTTATACCCGCCACGATAGCTCATGTTTTTATGTCTTATTTCGCCACCAATGCGTAGGGTACTGGCCGCTTTTAAGGAATTACTTATATTGGAGTTTTGTTGTGCAAAATCACCCCCTGAATTGGATCTAAATTTAGTAGCGCTGTAGTCTTTTCTAGAATAATCAATACTAATCAGTCCAGTAGCACCAATGATAAAGGCGGCACTTCCTGTGATTTTTGCTGGAGTTCGTAAGTTATATTCGGGGAAGATATTAATAACATTAGGGTTAACAACTGTTTGAGTGTTTTCTGCATCATTCATTGTAGAAATATATTGAGTGGTTTCTTCTCTTAGAGACAGCCACGTTGGACTGTCATAAGCCAGTCCTATTCGTATAAAATCATTTAGTTTTACAATACTACCGAGCTGTAATGAAAACCCTTCCCCTATGGTTCGCAGGCTGTTTCCAAAATCTACCTGATTGACCGTAGAGCCTTCGTTTGTATTTTCTTCAAATAGGTAAGTACTTCTCTCGTAATTAATAAAATGAGAATTTAAGTTGATCCCGAAATAGAAGTTTTTGTCATATTGAAACCCAAGGTTGAAAGAGAGTTTCCCATTGTATCCTGTAGAGTCATAGCTGTATTGCTGATTAAAATCTCCTGGAGCAATGTTGGAGTTGTAAGCGGTGTTTTCAGATAAATTTTCTTCAGGCTCTGTTATGAAACTTTCATACCCTAAAAAGGCTTGTTGGTGGGCGTATCCATACTCGTTCCCAATTATATCATAAGCTTGAGAGATACTTTCGTTCCCAAGCGCGGATATGTTATCTAGTCTTAGGCCGTCGGCATAGTCAGTAAAATAACTACTAATGGAATTAGAAGTCACCCCAGCAGCAAAAAGCTGATTGTCATAGTTTTGTAGCTGTTCGTAAAAAACACTAACAACAAACTTATTCCAATTTGAGTCGATGACATTATTTTTAAAAACAAAGGCAGCCCCAAGTTGGTTCATGTCAAAAGAGTTGTTTTTTGTTTTTTGTGTAGTTGAGCCGTAAAGGTTGTTATTTGAAGTGCTTGTGCTAGAAACCGACAACGAGCCGTGACTTGTATTAAAGATAGCTGCTCCAGCAGGGTTAATACTGATAGCAGACATGTCGCCTCCCAATGCGCCAAAAGCTCCGCTCATTGATTTAAACCTTGCAGTTCCTTGTGTATTTTCTGTTGAGTATCTTAAAGCATCTGTTAAGTCTTGTCCATAAGAATTTAGTATCGAGGCAAGCCCGAACATTGTAAAAATTATCTTTTTCATGTTGTGAATGGTGTTTCTATTTTCGTCTTCTTGTTGTACTACTTCCTCCGCTACTTCTTGAGCTACTACTTCCAGATGATCTTGTAGTGGTTGTTGGGCGTGAGCTACTACTTCTAGAAGATCTTGTGGTTGAGCGTCTTGTAGTGGTTGTTGGGCGCGAGTTGTTATTAGAAGATCTTGTGGTTGAGCGTCTTGTAGTGGTTGTTGGGCGCGAACTGTTATTAGAAGATCTTGTGGTTGAGCGTCTTGTAGTGGTTGTTGGGCGCGTTGTGCCTCGTGTGGTAGTCCTCGATCTTGTATTTGTGCGTGTCGTAGACCTGCTCTGGTTATATGAGTTCAATAGGTTTCTGCTACTATATGCAGAGCTTCTACTTCTTAAATTTCTATTTCCGTTAATATAAGATAGAGACCGTCCTCTGCTGTAACCATAATTCCAGTTAGAGTACCCAAAGTTCCCGTAAGGATTGTATCCGTATCCATAAGGATTGTATCCATATCCATAAGGATTGTATCCATACCCCCAGTTATTCCAACCCATGTTCCAACCCATGTTCCAACCCATGTTCCAACCCATGTTCCAGCCTATATTTCTGTTCCATGAATTTGGATAAGGTGCGCCCCATGCATAACCATAATAAGGGGTGTTGTTATTAAGGTTTATTATGACGTCACCGGAGTCGTTTTGACCCCATCCAGCATAATTGTCCACATCTGTGTCTTGAGATTGATAGCTCCCTTGGTATGACTCTGAGTCCATAATTACGGCATTTTGATCATCGGGGTTAATAGCCTTTCCTTCAAAATAGTTTTTGTAATAACTAGAAGCCGTGGAAGAATTATTGATGTTATTATAGTTTTGTTCTACAGGGGCAGAATCGGAATAAATCCCGTCTTCATAAGTTCCTGCGTATTGGAAAGAACCACATGAAGTAAAGGATAAAAGAATTCCTGCTACAAAAAAAAGTCTTGAATATTTTTTTAATAAGGTTATAAAATTCATAAGTCTTGAAATTAAATTGTTGAACGTCACAAAAATACTTAGTTTTGTCGAAACTAACATATATAGCACTTAGTCCAATAGTCGTGCCAAATTACAAAATTATGAGTAAAAACCTTACATCAAGATCTGAAGATTATTCAAAATGGTACAATGAGCTTGTGGTAAAAGCGGATTTGGCCGAAAACTCAGCGGTTAGAGGTTGCATGGTTATCAAGCCTTATGGCTATGCTATATGGGAGAAAATGCAAGCAGAGTTAGACCGCATGTTTAAGGAGACAGGTCATCAAAATGCTTATTTCCCTTTGTTTGTTCCTAAAAGTTTATTTGAGGCAGAAGAAAAAAATGCTGAAGGTTTTGCTAAGGAATGTGCTGTAGTAACGCATTACCGTTTACAAAATGACCCGGATAACCCAGGAAAGCTTCGAGTAGATCCCAATGCCAAGCTAGAAGAAGAGTTGGTTGTAAGGCCTACAAGTGAGGCTATTATTTGGAATACATTTAAAGGGTGGGTTCAGTCTTATAGAGACTTACCTCTTTTAATTAATCAATGGGCTAATGTTGTTCGTTGGGAAATGCGAACGCGTTTGTTTTTAAGAACAGCCGAGTTTTTATGGCAAGAAGGGCACACAGCACATGCGACCAAAAGTGAAGCGGTAGCTGAAGCCAAACAAATGAATGAAATCTATGCAAATTTTGCAGAAAACTTTATGGCAATACCTGTTATACAGGGGGTGAAAACTGAAAGTGAACGTTTTGCTGGTGCGGAAGACACGTATTGTATAGAAGCTTTAATGCAAGATGGAAAAGCGTTACAGGCAGGAACGTCACACTTTTTAGGGCAGAACTTTGCAAAAGCTTTTGACGTTAAGTTTGCCAATAATGAAGGTAAGCAAGACTATGTTTGGGCTACTTCTTGGGGAGTTTCTACACGACTTATGGGGGCTTTAATCATGACACATAGTGATGATAAAGGTCTAGTATTACCACCTAATTTAGCGCCGTATCAGGTTGTGATTGTGCCGATATACAAAAACGACGAGCAGTTTGCTGAAGTTTCTGAGCAAGCCGAGATTATTATGAAGTCGTTAAGAGCTCAAAATATTACAGTTAAGTTTGATAACAGAACCACCCAGCGTCCAGGGCATAAGTTTGCTCAGCACGAATTACAAGGGGTTCCGTTGCGTGTAGCTATTGGGCCAAAAGACTTGGAAAGTGGAACTGTAGAGCTGGCGCGTAGAGATACTTTAACAAAAGAAGTTGTAACTCTCGACAGTCTGTCGGCTACAATAAAGGGGCTTCTTGAAGAAATTCAAACTAGCTTATTTCAAAATGCATTCGATTTTAGGGCAGACCATATCACAAAAGTGGAGACGTTTGAGGAATTTAAGGCTGTTTTGGAAGAAAAAGCAGGGTTTATTTCAGCCCATTGGGATGGGAGTGCTGAAACAGAAGATAAAATAAAAGAAATTACAAAAGCGACAATCCGTTGTATTCCAATTGATTCTGAGTTGGAAAACGGGCTATGTGTGTTTTCAGGAAAGCCTTCCAAACAGCGGGTTCTATTTGCAAAAGCATATTAAACTTAACTTTTTTTAAAAAAAGTTAGTAAGAAGTTGTAACATTTAAAAATAGTTGTATTTTTGCAACCGCATTAGAAATAATGTACGCTATTTGAAATAAAATCAGATTCATTACTATTGTGTTTTTGATTAAAAAAAATGGCCCGTTCGTCTATCGGCTAGGACGCATGGTTTTCATCCATGTAAGAGGGGTTCGATTCCCCTACGGGCTACAATTATTTAATAATAATAAAATTAAGAATTATGGCAAATCATAAGTCAGCTTTAAAAAGAATTAGAAGTAACGAATCTAAGCGAGTGCTTAATAAGTACCAGCACAAAACAACACGTAATGCTATCAAAAAGTTACGTGAGACTACTGACAAGAAAGAAGCTCAGAAACTTTTCTCCACAGTGTCTTCTATGATTGACAAGTTAGCTAAGAACAATATCATTCACGATAACAAAGCTGGTAACCTTAAATCTGGTTTATCAAAATTTGTTGCAGCACTATAACTGATATATTTTAGCAACCTATATAGGTTGAATTAATTGTTAGTACTAAAATATAAACCCCTGTAAGGCTTGCTTTACAGGGTTTTTTGTGCTTAATAACAGCTTGAAAATTGAGCTGATATCACATCTCTATTATTAAGATTTTAAACCATATTTATACAAAAAAAAGCCTTTCATCAATGAAAGGCTTTTTTTGTATAATCAAATGAAATGGTTAGCCATTCATAGAGATTAAAAATTCTTCATTGTTGCGTGTTTGCTTAAAGCGGTCATTAATAAACTCCATAGCTTCTACGGGGTTCATATCTGCAAGGTACTTACGCATCACCCACATACGTTGAATTGTATTCGCATCTAATAGTATGTCATCACGACGTGTACTTGAAGAGGTAAGGTCGATCGCTGGGAATATTCTACGATTAGATATTTTTCTATCTAATTGAAGTTCCATATTTCCTGTTCCTTTAAATTCTTCAAAAATGACTTCATCCATCTTGGATCCTGTCTCAGTCAGTGCCGTTGCAATGATTGTTAGCGATCCGCCATTTTCAATATTACGTGCGGCTCCGAAAAAACGTTTTGGTTTGTGGAGTGCGTTAGCATCTACACCACCACTTAAAATCTTTCCTGAAGCAGGTTGAACAGTGTTGTAAGCTCGAGCAAGTCGAGTAATAGAATCTAATAAAATAACAACATCATAGCCACATTCAACCAGTCGCTTCGCTTTTTCAAGAACTATGTTAGCGATTTTAACGTGCTCATGAGCTTCTTTGTCAAAAGTAGAGGCAATCACTTCGCCTCGAACATTTCGCTGCATATCAGTTACTTCTTCAGGACGTTCATCAATTAGTAATACCATTTGATAGACCTCAGGATGGTTTGCTGCAATAGCATTTGCAACGTCTTTAAGAAGCATTGTTTTACCCGTTTTGGGTTGAGATACAATCATTCCACGTTGTCCTTTTCCAATGGGTGAAAATAAGTCCATTATTCGTGTAGAAATTGTACTCTGTTTTTCAGCTAAATTGAATTTTTCTTGAGGAAAAAGAGGGGTTAAGTGTTCAAAAGCAACACGATCTCTTACGGCTTGTGGATCCAGACCGTTAATTTTACTCACTTTAATAAGTGGGAAATATTTTTCTCCTTCTTTTGGTGGACGTACATGTCCTAATACGGTGTCTCCATTTTTCAGTCCAAATAAACGAATTTGTGATTGAGATACATAAATATCATCAGGAGAGGATAAATAGTTGTAATCAGAAGATCTTAAAAATCCATAGCCATCTTGCATGACGTCTAAAACGCCTTCACTTTCAATGATGGCATCAAATTCAAAATCAGGTTCTTTATAGCGGTTTCGGGTGTCTTTGTTGCCACTATCACCCCGTTTTTGATTGTGTTGATTGGGGTTTTTATTGGCGTTAGGGTTCTGGTTCTTATGTTTTGGTGGCCTTGGCTTGTTGGGAGCATCTGTTTTGGCTTCAGCTGGCTTATTTGGCGTGTTTTTATGGGGAGTGTTATGGTTAGAATCAGGCTTGGAAACTTCTTTTTTGTCAGCTTCAGGCTTGGTATGACTCTTTTTTACTGGTTCCTCCTTTTTTTGTTCTTGCTTAGTCACTTCAGCTTTAACTGGAGTTTCGTTTGCTGCCTCAGGTTTTGATTCGTTTTGATTGGCAACCGCTGGTGTTTTTGAAGGGCTGTCTTTCGGCTTTGAAATACGTTCTCTTCTAGGTCTTGGCGGCTTTTTTTCTATTACTGCAGCTACGTTTGGAGCAACGATTGTTGGGTTTGCAGCTTGCAAATCTAGTATTTGATATACCAGATCAATTTTTTTTAGACTACTGAATTTTGGAACTTTTAATTCTTTTGCAATTTCTTGTAATTCAGGTAGTTTTTTTTCTTTTAATTGTGAAATTTCAAACATTATGTATGAGAGTTGATTGTCAATTATTAAAGTCCTTAGTTAAACTAAAGATATAAATTTCGAATAATTTTTTGAAGAAGTAATTTATGGTAAATTTAAAAAAGCGATTTAAGTCTAAAATCACTGTTACTTATGCAATTATACAACTTTATTTTTAAATCTTTTATACATGTAATAAAAAAGAAACTATTATTTTTGTCTTAATTAATATTAGAAATGCTCCAAAGAATTCAATCTTTATACTTATTAGTTGCTGCTGTGTGTTCAGGGGTTTTATCTTTCACGACTTATTTGTTAGTGTTAGAGGGTACCGTTGTTTATGCGATTGATTCTATTTCTTATGTGGCCTTATTTCAAGGATCTGCGTTGCTTTCTCTTATTTCTATTTTCCTTTTTAAATCAAGACAGACTCAGTTTGTACTGGGTCGTTTGAATATCATATTAAACTTTATTTTACTAGGATTATTTGTGTTTCGATTACTAAACTTACCTGGAGGGCCTGCGAACCCTGAGAAAGGTATTGGGCTGCTGCTTCCTATTTTTTCTATCGTATTATTGGCCTTAGCCAATAAGGCCATAAAAAAGGATGAGACGCTCGTAAAATCAGTGGATCGATTGAGGTAAACCTATTATTATTATTAGTGCGTAAAAAACCTCAGGATTTCCTGGGGTTTTTTTTATGGATTTCTTTTAAATTCGATGACCTCTAGGTTTTGAATTTTTTCTCCTGTAATCTCAAATCTCAGCATGGTTCTTACTTTATGAAATCCGTGGGTACCAGCTGCTCCTGGATTCATGTGGAGTAAATTCAGCCTTTTATCATTGATGACTTTTAGTATATGCGAGTGTCCACAAATAAATAGGTCAGGAGTGTGTATTTTAATTTGATCTCTAACTGCTGGTGCATAGCGCCCCGGATAGCCGCCTATGTGAGTGATCCATACTTTAACGCCTTCACATCTAAATTTTAAATGCTCAGGAAATTCTAAGCGTGCTTCCGCATTATCAATATTTCCATAAACAGCTCTCAGGGGCTTCAATTTTTTAATGGCATCTGTAACCTTAAGGTCTCCAATGTCTCCTGCATGCCAAACTTCATCCGCCTGCTTTACATATTTAAGGATGTCGTTCCCAATGAAACTGTGCGTGTCTGAGAGTAATAATATTTTTGTCATTAGAAAATGTTAAAGTGAAAGCGTTTAATGATAAAGTCTATTTATCTTTGTCAAACTAACACAAAAGTATCAAAATAGCTTGAGATATTTTATTGATTTATCTTATAATGGTCGTGCCTATCATGGCTGGCAAATACAACCTGATGTCGTCACTGTACAATCGGAGCTTAATCATGCGCTAAGTACTGTGCTGAGAGCGCCTTTGGAATGTATGGGCGCAGGTCGTACAGATACAGGAGTCCATGCCAAACGTATGCTTGCTCATTTTGATTTTGATAAGCAGATAGATCCTATAGATCTCGTGTATAAGCTTAATGTGTATCTTCCTAAAGATATTCATGTCAATACCATTAAAAAAGTGCATGCAGATATACACGCACGGTTTGATGCCTTGAGTAGAACGTATATTTATGAAATTTCAAGAACAAAGGATGCTTTTAGTTATCTAAATGCCCATACTTATACGCTTCCGTTGGACATTGATCTTATGAATCAAGCAGCTAAAATTTTATTTGAGTATACAGATTTTCAGAGTTTTTCTAAAGTTAAAACGGATGTAAAAACCTATGATTGTCACATAATGGTAGCTGAGTGGATAGAGAGTAATAATAAGCTTGTTTTTAAAATTAAAGCCGACCGCTTTCTTAGAAACATGGTGCGTGCTATTGTAGGCACAATGATTGAGGTTGGCGCTAAAAAAAGAACATTGGAACAGTTTAGAACTATTATTTCATCCAAAAACAGATCAAATGCGGGAACTTCTGCACCAGCACAAGGCCTTTATTTAACAAATATAGAGTATCCTAAATCAATATATCTGGATGAAAAACTCTAAAAACACGGCTTTTGACGCACACCTGTTTAAAAGGCTGCTGTATTATATAGGACCCTACAGAGGCATTTTTATACTTTCTTTAGTCACTGTATTTGGCCTTGTTGTGTTTGGAGCACTGCGCCCCAAAGTTTTGCAGCTAGCCATAGATACTAATATTGAGCAAAGGTTTGAGCCTGGATTTTTAAAATATATCCTACTCATGCTTGGATTGTTGATTTTAGAAGTTACGTGTAATCTTCTTTTTATTTACTATGCAAGCTGGTTAGGCCAATCGGTAGTTAGGGATATTCGAACCAAGTTATTTAAACATATTCTGGGTTTTAAAATGAAATATTTCGACAAATCATCTGTCGGAGTTTTGATAACGCGAACAGTGACTGATATGGAGCGAATTGCTGATATTTTTGGAGAAGGGTTATTTATGATTTTTAGTGATGTCCTAAAGATGGTAGTCGTTGGAGCTGTGATGTTTTATATGAATTGGCGCTTAAGTTTAATTGTTTTTTGTACGCTTCCAATAGTATTGATTGCGACTAAAATATTCCAGAAATACATGAAAAAAGCTTTTGAGGATGTACGAACAGAAGTTTCAAATTTAAATTCATTTGTGCAAGAGCGCCTCACAGGAATGAAAATAGTTCAAATATTTGCTAGAGAGGAAATTGAGTACCAAAATTTTAAGGCTATTAATGCACGTCACAGAAAGGGGTGGATTAAAACCGTTTGGTATAACTCTGTTTTTTTTCCAATTGCAGAATTATTGTCGTCCATTACTTTAGGAACCGTCATATGGGTGGGTGGTCTAAATACGGTTCTTGAGCAAACAGCTTCAGTAGGAGATCTAACCGCTTTTATCATGATGGTTCCTATGATATTTAGGCCCCTTAACCAGATTGCCAATAAATTTAATACCCTACAAATGGGAATGGTAGCTGCTGACAGGGTTTTTAAGGTAATTGATACAACATCGAATATCCAAGACCATGGAGAAGATACGATTGAAACTATAAAAGGCGACTTAGAGTTTGTGGATGTTAAGTTTTCATATGTAGAAAATGAAGCAGTTTTAAAAGGGGTATCCTTTAAAGTAACGGCTGGCGATACGATTGCTATCGTTGGATCTACAGGAGCTGGCAAGTCTACTATTGTGAATTTATTAAACCGTTTGTATGATATTGATTCAGGAAAAATCACAATCGATTCTAAAGATATAAAAACGGTATCGCTAAAGAGTTTAAGAGAAAACATTGCCGTGGTGCTCCAAGATGTGTTCTTGTTTGCTGACACGATTTTAAACAATATAACGCTGAACAATCCTGCAATTAGTGAGTTGGAAGTGCAGTCTGCTGCTAAAGAGATTGGAGTGCACGACTTTATAATGAGTTTGCCAAATGGGTATCATTATAACGTAAAAGAACGCGGCGTGATGCTGTCTTCAGGGCAAAGACAATTGATTTCATTTTTAAGAGCGTATGTCACCAACCCCAAAATTTTAATACTTGACGAGGCAACGGCCTCTATAGACTCTTATTCGGAACAACTCATCCAAAAAGCCACTCAGAAAATCACTCATGGACGAACGTCCATAGTAATTGCACACCGATTGGCAACGATACAAAAATCAGATTTGATTATAGTACTAGACGCCGGTGAAATTGTAGAGAAAGGCACTCATAAGGAGCTACTTGCTCTGAAAAATGGGTTCTACAGAAATTTGTATGACGCTCAGTTTTTGACCAAAAATAGTACGCTTTAAGATAAGTCAGTCTTCATTCTTTTAATTAAATCTAGCGTGTCTTTAAAGATAACGAACTCCCCATTGTTTACGTAAGAGATAAGGCCAGTTTCTTCACTAACCACGATTGCCAATGCATCGGTTTTTTCAGAAATACCTATCGCTGCTCGGTGCCTTAACCCAAAATGAGAAGGTATATTTTTTTCATTATTCACTGGCAGTATAACTCGTGTGGCTTTAATGATGTTATTAGAAATGATAATGGCGCCATCATGAAGTGGACTGTTTTTAAAAAAGATGCTTTCTAAAATTGGTTGTGTTACAGTAATATTCATTTCATCTCCAGTTTCCACCAAAAAATCTAAATTATTGTTACGTTCAATCACTATAAGAGCGCCTGTTTTGGTAGCCCCCATTTTAGTACAGGCTTTTACAATGACGTCCGCATCCAAGGCACTTCTTCCTTGTGTCTTTAAAAAACTGAATCGCTTCATAAATGAACCGCTTTTACTTAAGTTTGTTGAACCAATCATTAATAAAAATTTACGAATCTCTGGCTGAAAAACAACAATTAATGCAATAATTCCAACACTCATAAACCCCCCTAGTATATTACTAAGCATTCGCATTTGCAAAACATCTACCAATAAGTAAAAAAGGTAAAAAATAACAATCCCAAAAAAGATATTAATGGCAACGGTTCCTTTTATTAGTTTGTAGACATAGTAAAGCAGAAAAGCGACTAAGATGATGTCGATGATGTCTAATATGTTAAAATTTAATAAGTCTTTAAAGATGTCCAATAGGTCCGAAAATTTTAATAAATATAATAAATATAAACTGAATGTTAGTTTTTAAGCGCTCTATGAAGTTTAACACACTCTATCGCTTCTTTAACATCGTGAACTCTGAGTAGTTTTGCTCCTTTTTCGAGTGCGATCATATGTAGAGCAGTTGTTCCATTAAGAGCGTGCTCTGCGCTAGTGTCTAAGGGTTTATAAATCATAGATTTCCTAGAGATCCCAGCCAGAATCGGGAGGTCTAAGTTTTTAAAAAAATCTAAGGATTCGAGGAGCTTAAAGTTTTGTTCTAAAGTTTTTGAAAATCCAAAGCCTAAATCGATGATGATGTCTTTTATATGATGCTTCTTTGCCAACTCAATACGCTCTGTAAAGTAGGTGTAAACCTCTTTGGTTACATTTGAATAGCTTGTCATTTGCTGCATTGTTTGAGGTGTGCCTCGCATGTGCATCAAAATGTATGGGACCCTAAGTTTTCCTACAGTTTCAAACATCAAAGGATCTAACTGTCCGCCCGAAATATCATTAACCATGGCTGCTCCAGCCTGTATTGACTCGTTAATTACATTGCTTCTAAAGCTGTCTATTGAAATAGGTGTTTCAGGAAACGCATCAAGAACTAAGCGAACAACCGGAATCAGACGATTTAATTCTTCTGTTTCTGAAACAAAATCAGCGCCAGGTTTTGAGCTGTAAGCTCCAATATCTACAAAAGTGGCCCCTTCATTTAGTAGTCTTTCAGCATGAGATAAAAAACAGGTGTCATTTTTAAATTTGCCACCATCATAAAATGAATCTGGAGTCACATTTAAAATTCCCATCACTTTGGGAGTGCTGATGTCAATAAGTTTGCCATTACAATTTAGGGTCATAAATAGGGGTCGTTGTTTGTTTTTATCAAGATTTAAACTATAAATCTTGATGTTTTAAATATTTTAAGCGAAATTTACGCAAAATTCGATTTATTTCATGCAAAATACTTCAAAAGAATACGATGCGGTTGTTCAGGTCTGTCTAGAGCTGTTTAGTAAAAAAATGAAAGACTATGGATGTGCATGGCGTATTCTTAGATTGCCATCGCTCACCGACCAAATTTTTATAAAAGCACAACGCATTAGAGGATTGCAGCAAAACACAGTTCAAAAAGTAGATGAAGGTGCTGCAAGTGAGTTTGTTGGAATTATAAATTACTGTATAATGGCCTTAATTCAGATAGAAAAAGGGGTTGTAGAACAGCCAGATTTATCATTTGAAGAAGCAGTTTCTCAGTACGAAGAAAAAATTGTAGTCACCAAACAACTCATGATGGATAAAAATCATGACTATGGTGAGGCTTGGCGTGACATGCGTGTAAGTTCATTAACAGATTTAATTTTACAAAAACTACTGCGTGTCAAACAAATTGAAGACAATGCAGGTCATACGCTTGTGAGCGAAGGAATTGATGCAAATTATCAAGACATGATCAATTATGCAGTATTTGCTCTTATACATTTAAACGAATCATAAAATGAAAATACTAGTCCCAATCTCAAGAATTTTTGTTGGAATTTTATTTATAATTTCAGGCTTCATTAAGCTCAATGACCCTCTAGGGTTTTCTTATAAGTTGCAAGAGTATTTTAGTGCAGAGGTTTTAAACCTTCCTTTTTTAGAGCCTTACGCTTTGGCTATCTCTGTTTTGGTAGTGGTTTTTGAAGTAGTTCTTGGGGTGTTTTTATTGATTGGATATAAAGCTAAGTTTACGGTTTGGAGTCTATTAATGATGATTGTATTTTTTACATTTCTAACATTTTATTCAGCCTACTTTGACAAAGTAAAAGACTGTGGTTGTTTTGGAGACGCTTTAAAGTTAACTCCATGGGAGAGCTTTACAAAAGATATTGTGTTGTTGGTGTTTGTTCTCATTTTATTTTTCGGAAAATCATATATAACGCCAGTGTTTAAGTCGTTGCCAACGACAGTGCTTGCTCTTTTGAGTTTTATAGCTAGTTTGGCCTTTGGATCCCATGTGTTGATGCATTTGCCTAGTATCGACTTTAGAGCTTATAAAATAGGGGACAACCTGTTGACAAACATGAGCACACCAGAAAATGCTCCAAAAGCAGTACAAGAATTTACATGGGTTTTTGATGTTAATGGCGAACAACAAACCGTTGTCACCAATGGCTCTTATCCCGACGTTAATGGCAATTATGTTAGTGTAGAAACTAAAGTGGTTAAGGAAGGCTACCAGCCATCTATATTAGATTTCTCTATAGAATCTGAGACAGAAGACTTAACTAGTAACTTTTTAGCCAAAGAAAAGCTTGTTATGGTCGTGTCTTACAGCTTAGAAACTGCAGAAACAAAAGGATTAGAAGCCTTGAAATTATTTTCTAAAGAAGCTAAATCTAAAGGCTATACCGTCATAGGATTAAGTGCTTCAGGTGGAGATGCCAAAGATGCAGTCAAATCGTCTTATGGGCTTGATTTTGAGTTTTATCTATGCGACGAAAAAGCACTTAAAACTGTGGTGCGCTCTAATCCAGGGGTTTTAATTTTAAGCCGTGGAACTGTGGAGCAAAAAGCACACTGGAATGACATTGATAACTTAGATCTTTAACTGCTTTTGGGGCGCTACTTACTAAAAAAAATACAGCACGCTTTTTGGACACTCCTCGGAGTGGTTACTGCTATCTTTTTTCTTTTTAACGTATTGCCAGGAGACCCCGCTCAAATGATGTTGGGCCAAAATGAAGACCAAGCTCAGTTAGCTGTTGTAAAACAAAAATACGGATTTGACCAGCCCGTGCTAACTCAGTACTTATATTATTTAAATGATGTTTCGCCACTGTCTTTTCATTCTAAAGATCCAACAAACTACACATTTTTAAAATCTCATGATTACAGTTATCAGTCACTTTTTGACACCTCCAATACAACCGTTGTTTTAAAATATCCCTACTTAAGAACGTCTTTCACTAAACAGGGAAAAAAAGTAAGTCAAATACTAAGCGAAACCCTTCCAAACACCATTATACTAGCGGTTGCTTCCATTTGTATTGCGTTAATTATCGGTTTGTTTTTTGGGGTAATCTCAGCACTTTACAAGGACCACTGGCTCGATAAATCTGTTTTAGTAGTGAGTACGTTAGGAATGAGTTTACCTTCTTTTTTTAGTGCGATACTCGCAGCTTGGATATTTGGTTTTTTATGGCATGAATATACGGGCTTAGAAATGACGGGGAGCCTTTATGAACTGGATGATTTTGGAGAGTCCAATGTTTTGACCCTGAAAAATTTAATATTACCGGCTATGGTTCTTGGAATTCGTCCTTTGGCAGTGGTTACTCAATTGATGCGCAACTCCTTGCTAGAGGTTTTTAACCAAGACTACATTCGAACGGCAAGAGCCAAAGGGCTGACTGCGTTTCAGGTGATTACAAGACATGCCATGAAAAACGCCTTAAATCCAGTAGTTACAGCTATTTCAGGTTGGTTTGCGTCTTTACTTGCAGGGGCTGTTTTTGTAGAATATATATTTGCATGGAATGGGTTGGGTAAGGAAATTGTAAATGCATTAAATACCCTAGATTTGCCAGTAATTATGGGGGCTGTTTTAATAATTGCCCTTACTTTTGTAATTATAAATATTTTAGTTGATATTATTTACACGTATTTAGATCCAAAAATCAAAATGAACACTTAATAAAAATTAAGACATGAAATATATTTTAATATTCACTCTTTTAATCACTACAGTTTTGAGTTGTCAAAACAGAGAGGAAACTCAGTTTTCAGTAGAAGCGTTATCTGATGATCTAATTAACTTACAAGGTGATTCAGTACCATTTAAATCCATATTAGAAAAACACAATGGACGTACCGTGTTTATTGATGTATGGGCTTCTTGGTGTAAAGATTGTCTAAAAGGCTTACCAGAAGTAAAAAAACTTCAAGAAACACACCCAGAAATAGACTTTGTTTACTTATCATTAGATAAATCTCAAGCTGCTTGGAAAAAGGGAATTAATCGATTAAAGATCTCAGGCGATCATTATTTCATGCAATCTGGCTGGAAAGGAGCTTTGGGCACGTTTTTAGGATTAGATTGGATACCTCGCTACTTGATTATAGATAAAGAAGGAGGGATTAAGGTATTTAACGCAATTGAAACAACCAATAAAAAACTTTTAAATAATTTAAAATGAGAAAACAAATTGTAGCAGGAAATTGGAAAATGAATAACGACTATGTCGATTCAGAACTTTTAGTTTCTAAACTTCTAGATCTGCACACCCATTCACAAACAGAGGTCATCATAGCACCTCCATTTACAAGTTTGTTGTGCTCTTCAAACTCACTAAAAGGAAGCCAGATTACTGTAGCGGCTCAAAACATGCACTATGCTGAAAATGGTGCCTTTACAGGCGAGGTGAGCGCAGGGATGCTTAAAAGTGTTGGGGTGCAAACGGTTATCTTAGGACACAGTGAACGTCGTGCTTATTTTAATGAAACAGATGCACTTCTAGCAAAAAAAGTAGATACTGCTTTACAGCACAATATGCGCATTATTTTTTGCTTTGGAGAGGAATTAGCAGATCGTAAATCTGGAAATGAGGAAGCAATCGTAGAAGGTCAAATTAAGAATGCATTATTTCATTTACCAGTTTCAGCTTGGGAGCAAATTGTCTTGGCCTATGAGCCCGTATGGGCCATTGGAACAGGAGAGACCGCTTCGCCAGAACAAGCACAAGACATGCATGCCTTTATACGTCAAACGATTGCAAACAAATATTCTTCAGATTTAGCAGCTGAGGTCTCTATACTTTATGGAGGAAGTGTAAAGCCTGCAAATGCAAAAGAGATTTTCTCAAAAGCAGATGTTGACGGCGGATTAATTGGAGGAGCTGCATTGGATGTGACTCAATTCACGGCTATTATAAACGCATTTTAAATTTGGCAGACTCAATATATATCGGCTATACTTTTAAAGTTGAACCCGTTCAGCCAGGCACCGAAATTTTAATTGCGGAGTTGGGCTATGCGGGTTTTGAAAGTTTCGTAGAAACGCCTGATGGAGTTATTGCTTATATTCAAGAGGGGGATCATTCGGAATCTATTTTAGAGTCAATTTATATTTTAAGTTCTGAAGAATTTGAAATTACTTATAAATTTAAGACTATTCCACAGACCAACTGGAATGCAGAGTGGGAAAAGAACTTTAACCCTATAGTGGTCGGAGATCAATGCGCTATAAGGGCTCCATTTCACGATTCTTTTGAGCTTAAATATGATATTATAATTGAACCCAAAATGAGTTTTGGAACCGGTCATCATGAAACAACACATATGATGATTGAGCATATTCTAGCATCTGATTTTACTAACAAGTCTGTTTTAGATATGGGCTGTGGTACCGGAGTTCTCGCTATTTTGGCTATGAAAAAAGGCGCTCTAAAAGTGGAAGCGATAGATATTGACAACTGGTGCTATTTAAATAGTTTAGAAAACATCTCAAGAAATGAGTGCGATCAGATCATCGTTTTAGAAGGGGATGCCTCTTTACTTGAAGGCAAACAATTTGATGTAATTATAGCAAATATCAACCGGAATATATTATTAAATGATTTAAGTACTTACGTGACTTGTTTAAATGAAAATGCTTCCCTATTTTTAAGTGGGTTTTATGACTCTGACTGCGCGCTTATTGAAGCGAGTTGTCAAAAATTAGGTCTTAAGCTCGAAACAAAACGTACTCGAAATAATTGGGTAGCTTTAAAATTCGTGAATTAACTATGAGTACAAAAGAAAAAATTAGCGAACAGTCTGATACATTAACGGAGGAAGGACATTTAAATGAAATCGTTCTATTCAATGATGATGTGAATACTTTTGACCATGTAATTGAGTCACTAGTTGCTATTTGTAGTCATTCTCATGAGCAGGCCGAACAGTGTGCACTACTTGTTCATTACAAGGGTAAGTGTACAGTAAAAACGGGTGTATACGATGATTTAGAACCCCTTTGTAGTAAGCTATTGCAAGCGGGATTGAGCGCCGAAATAGTATAGAGGTTCACCATTTATTTTCACTATTTCATCTTATAAAGATTTATAACAGTTGCTTTTAAGTGCTATTTGTTTGTTGCATTCCTGAATACTACAGAGTTGACGGGCATATAGATTTAGACAAGCTTAAGTCGGTTTTTTTGATAGCTGCAAATCCTCCGGCAATATCAATCACATTATGAAATCCATTTGCTTTTAGGATCGAGGCCGCAATCACAGAACGATAGCCTCCCGCGCAATGAATATAATACGTTTTTTTTGTGTCTATCTGATCTAATCTATGATTAATTTGATCTAAAGACAGGTGTTGCAGGCCGTCTAACTTTAAATGCATGGCATCATATTCCCCTTCTTTTCGAACATCCAAAACAGAAAGCACTTCTTTTTTAGTACGTTGCTCAAATTCTGATGAAGAGATAGAGGTTAGTTGGTCACTTGTTTTTCCAGCGGCGATCCAAGCTTCCATACCGCCTTTTAAATATCCAATCGCAGAGTCGTAGCCAACACGAGCTAAGCGTGTAATAGCCTCCTCAGATTTGCCTTCAGGGACTATTAGTGCCATAGGGTGTTTGATGTTACTTATTAGCGCGCCTACCCAAGGGGCAAACCCACCATTAAGCCCAATAAAAAAAGAACCTGGAATATGACTTTCTATAAACTCCTTTTGAGTTCGAACATCCAATACAAGAGTATTGGTGTCTGCTGCAAGAGATTCAAACTCAGACACTGAAAGGGGGGTGTTGCTTTTTTCTAGGACTTCATCTAATTCGGAATATCCCGATTGATTTAATTTTGCATTTTTGGAAAAATACTGAGGCGCTTTGCCAATGCCATCTAGGACTTCTTTTACAAATTCGTCCTTAGTCATGTTTGCGCGTAAGGCATAGTTGGTATTTTTTTGATCTCCTATTGTTCCAACGGTTTCTTTACTCAAATTTTTACCACAAGCAGATCCCGCTCCGTGAGCAGGGTATACAATTACAGCATCGTCTAAGGTCATAATTTTGCTGCGCAAAGATTTGAATAGCATACCTGCCAAATCTTTTTCTGTCAGGCCAGACTTAATAGCCAAATCGGGTCTTCCAACATCGCCAAGAAACAGTGTGTCGCCAGTAAATATAGCATGATTTTTGCCGTTTTCGTCAATGAGTAAATAGGTTACAGATTCTAACGTATGCCCAGGGGTGTGTAAGGCTTTTAAAGTGATGTTTCCAATTTTAAATTCTTCATTGTCGGTGGCGTTATAGCAATCAAAAACGGTGTTTGCATTAGGGCCATACACAATGGTCGCGCCTGTTTTTTTTGCTAAATCTAAATGTCCAGACACAAAATCGGCATGAATATGTGTTTCAAAAACAAACTTAATTACAGCATTGTTAGCCCTCGCTTTATCTACGTACTGTTGCGTTTCTCTCAAGGGGTCTATAATGGCGACCTCTCCATTAGATTCGATATAGTAGGCGCCTTGAGCCAAACAGCTCGTGTAGATTTGTTCGATTTTCATGACAGTGTATTATTATTGTATATACACAAAAGTAAGTTTTTTGAAATTGATGCTATATTCTTTTGATAAAAAGATTATTACCTTATATTTGCACCCTCAAAATGGCCTTGTAGCATAACTGAATAGTGCACTTGATTACGGCTCAAGAGGTTGCAGGTTTGAATCCTGCCAAGGTCAC
>Ga0209632_10002184_pt1 | contig 18961 bp, 12 predicted proteins | sample COG_10_FD_184754 | JGI IMG/M metagenome (GOLD analysis project Ga0209632, IMG submission 184754) | Pelagic Microbial community sample from North Sea - COGITO 998_met_10 (SPAdes) (version 2) | ecosystem: Environmental > Aquatic > Marine > Neritic zone/Coastal water | place: Helgoland, sampling... | reverse complement strand
AAATTATTAATCAAAGAAAAGATTTGTTGATTTACATTCAAAATACTATTAGCGCTTTGGAATCTCAAATTAACGTTGAAATAGGAGAAATAGCTTACTATGAATCATTAGTGAAAAAAATACCAATATCAGAGCGTGATATGGCTTCTATAGAAAGAAAACTTAAAATTAATGAAAAGTTATATGATTTCTTATTAGAGAAAAGAGCTACAACTTCAATTGCAAAGTCTGGGATTGTTCCTCAAACAAAAATAATTGAAAAAGCTAGAACAGTCGGAAAAGTAGGTGGAAAAAGTAATCAGAATGTAATTATTTTTATCATAGTTGGGTTTGTAATTTCGTTGACGATTTCTATTATCAAAAGGTTGTTTTTTGAAAAGATTCAGCAAGTGAATGAGTTAGCTGACTCTACAAATGTCCCAGTTTTAGGTGGAATTCCTTTTTTGAAAAATTTTAGTTCAATAATGGATATTAAAATTAGATCAAAAGATAACTTTGTAGAATCTTTAAGAGCCATACGTACATCTATGAATTTTTTATTAACTGCAAGTAGTAAGTCTAAAAACTTTAAATCATTTTTGATTACTTCAATTCATCCTGGGGAGGGAAAAACATTTTCATCTATTAATATGGCAAGAATTTTTGCAACTTCTGGAAAGAAAGTTTTAGTTGTTGATTTTGATATGCACAAACCCAAGGTGCACAAAGAATTTAATATTTCTAATGAGATTGGTAATTCAACCAATCTTTCTAAAAAATCTACGTTTAAAGACTCTTTAAATGAAATTGAAAAAGATTTATTTGTTATATCCAGCGGACCTGTTCCTCCAAATCCATCCGAACTAGCTCTTTCAGAAAATGTAAAGGAACTTTTCAATTTTGCGGAGATTAATTTTGATTATTTATTTATTGACACCCCACCAGTTGGATTAATTACCGATGCTTTAGTCTTGTCATCTCAAGTAGATCATTCTATTTTTGTAATGAATGTTAAATTTGCAAATAAAAAAGGTCTTAACTTTATAGAAGAAATAGAAATAATTCAAAAATCAAATATCAAGAGCAATGCAATTATTTTAAACGGAATTAGAAAAAATAGACTTAAATATTACTATGGAAAGTACGGATACGGATACGGATACGGATACGGATATGGATACGGTTACGGATACGGTTACGGATCGAATGAAAAATAATTTTCATGTTGAAATTTAAAATTTATCTTTCAGACGAAGGATATGGCCATATTGTAAGACAAAGAGCTATTCTAGAAAAGTTAAATGACTATTCAAATAATCCAATTGATTTCACTCTACAAACCCATAATCATCTAAAGGCTGCCAAAGATATTTTTGGAAAAGGAAATTTTATAGATAAGTACAACAATATTTCGTGGCAAAAGTTAGAAAATGGATCACCAGACTTGGTTAAAATAAAAAAACATTATAAGGACTATGATTCAAAATCTATCGACTTTATTAATAATGAGAAAGATTTATCAGAGTTTGATTTTTTAATTTCAGATTTTGTTTATGAAGCGTTTCAGTTAGGACAAACAAATAATATCCCGTCTTTTGGTGTAGCACATTTTACTTGGGATTGGTTCTTTAATAAGTTATATCCTCCCACAATTAATTCAAAGGTCATGAATTTATTTTTTAAACTTGCTAGCAAAGCTGACAGAATCTACTTTCCATTATTTACCCCAATCGAGATTATTAAACATTACAAAAACTCAGTACAAGTTCCCTTAATAGTAAGAAAAAAAAATCATCCAATAAAAATAAATACAAATAATTCTAATTTTAAAATTTTAATTATAGATAGTGGGTCTAATTTACTTAAACTTCATATTGAAAAGTCTATTGAAAATCTTGGAAATTTAAAAGACATGCAATTTTTTTTAGCAAATGAATATAGATCAGACTTTGAAAATATTAGAAATATCCCTAAAACTCATTTAATGATGGACTATATAGAATCTATGGACTTGGTTATAGCAAGAGCTGGATTTAATACAATTTCTGAGTGTATAGCTTGTAGAACTCCAATGCTATTAATTGGGGAAGCGATGAACCCTGAAATAAATGAAAACATAATAAATTTAAAAAAACAAGGGCTTGCATCTTTTATTTCTCTAGATGAATTTCGTTTTGGGTTACATATTTTTCTTCCAAGATTTTTAAAAAATGAGTTCAATTCATTAAAAACAAATATGCAAAACCACGAGCTACCAATTAACGGTGCAGAAGTAATAGCTAAAGACATTTTAAATTATACTAATTGAGGATAATTGCAATAATCCCTGCTAGGGGAGGATCTAAACGATTAAAGAAGAAAAACATTATTCTTCTTAAAGGTAAACCTTTAATCTCTTACACTATTAAAGCATGTAAGCAGTCAAAAAAAATTGATGACATATATGTTAGCTCAGATGATGATGAGATTTTAACAGTTTCAGAAAAATATGGTGCCAAACCACTGAAAAGAGAATCGAATACATCAGATGATGAAACTCCTAAGATAGTGGCAATAAGATCAGTCCTTAAACAAGAAAAATTACAATCAGATGGCAAACCAGATATCATAATAATTCCTCAAGCTAATTCGCCAGAAATCAATTCTAAAGAAATTGATAAAGGAATAGATTTTATGATAAAACACAATTTATGGGAAGTTATGTCTGCCAATAGTAATGGTGTTCAGAATGCAGCATTTAGAATAATAAGAGCTGATAAAATTGAGAATAATTTTTTGAGTGCTCATTGTGGATTTGTTATTTTTGATTGTGCAGATATTCATACAATTGAAGATTTAAATAAATTAGAAAATTCTGATAAGTCATTTTAAAATCAGTATTTATTGATCATAAATATTTAAGTCTTCTTTTATTTTTTTACATTCAATTTTCAAAATGATAAAATAATTTATTTTAATGTGTGGTATCGCAGGTTTTATTGGGGGAAAAGAAATTTCAAAAATCAATATTGTTGAAACTCTAAATTTAATGAAAAAAAGAGGACCTGATTTTCAGAGTTACTTTAATTTTTCTCACAATAATTCTAATATTTCATTATTACATTCTAGGCTTTCAATTATAGATATTGATTCTAGGTCTAATCAACCCTATTTAGACAACAATTGTATACTTGTTTTTAACGGGGAAATTTATAATTATTTAGAAATAAAAGAGGAGTTAACAGAACTTGGTGTTTCTTTTAAAACAGAATCTGACACTGAAGTTCTTATTAAATCCTACCAAATATTTGGTGAGAAATGTGTGGATAAGTTTGAAGGAATGTGGAGTTTTGCAATTTACGATAAAGTTAAAAACAAACTTTTTTTATCCAGAGATCGTTTTGCAGAAAAACCCTTGTTTTATTATGAGTCTTCCGAAGGTTTTTATTTTGCTTCAGAAATTAAGTTCATAAAGGAATTATTAGGAAATAATTTAACAATTAACAATAACCATTTAATGAGGTATTTGGTAAATGGACATAAATCTCTTTACAAAACCTCGGATACTTTTTACAACGGAGTTAAAGAGGTTGAATTTGCAACAAATTTGTCCATTTCCAATAATAAGATTAATAAATATAAATATTGGATACCATCCTACTCACCTGTAAATATTACAGAAAATGATGCAGTTGAGGGTGTAAATCACTTTTTGAAAAAAAGTTTGAAACTAAGGCTAAGGTCTGATGTTCCTCTTGCATTTTGCTTAAGTGGTGGAGTTGATTCAGCTAGCTTGGTCTCTTTAGCAGCAAAAGAGTTTAATTATGACGTATCTACATTTTCAATCATAGATAGTGACAAAAGATACAATGAGTTGGAGAATATTCAAGCAACTGTTAATGATATTGGCTGTAAAAGTTTCAAAGTTAAGTTGGATTCAAATAACGATAATATAACAAGACTCGAAAACCTTGTGAAATACCATGATGCACCAGTTGCTACAATAAGTTATTTTGTTCATTCAATACTTTCTGAAGCCATAGCTTCCAAAGGTTTTAAAATTTCTGTTTCTGGAACTGGTGCTGATGAAATATTTTCTGGGTACTACGATCATTTCAATTTACATCTTAACGAAATTAAAGAGGATAAAGATTTCAATAAATACTTACTAGATTGGAAAACCTTTACTCATAAATATGTTCGTCATCCTGACCTCAAAAAGTATGATTTGTATTTTAAAAACCCAAAATTAAGAAGTCATATTTATTTGAATAATAATTATTTTTCTGATTTTCTAAAAACACCTTTTAAAGAAGAATTTACAGAGAAAAAATATACCTCATCCTTACTTCGAAATAGAATGATGAATGAGATGTTTCATGAAGTAGTAAGAGTTATTTTACATGAAGATGATTTAAACTCCATGTTTTATTCATTAGAAAATAGAAGTCCTTTTTTAGACAAAGATTTATTTGAATTCGTAAATACTATACCTTCTAAATACTTAATTAAAAATGGATATGCTAAAAATTTACTTAGAAGTTCTATGAAGGGTATTTTAAATAATAAGGTTAGACTTGATAGAGAAAAAAAAGGCTTCAATGCATCAATTAATTCAATAATTGATTTTAATAATAAGGAGCATATAGATTATATACTAGATGATTCAAAAATTTTTGAACTTGTTAAAAAGGATAAAATAGAGAAATTATTAAAGGCTAAAGAATATTCTAATAGTTTTAAAAAGTTTCTTTTTAATTTTATTAATTCTAAAATCTTCATCTCTTGAAATTATGAAAATAGTAATTAAAATTCTTGTGCTGTTATTGTGTTTTTCGAGATTTCTTTATCTAGATCAAGATGTTCCATCCTACATGATTTCTGGAATTTCTCAAGAAGATGAATCTTATTACTCCATAGGTGCTCTTCTAAGATATTACAACGACGTTGATAGAACAGAAACAAATTATAGTTCATATTCTGGAGATCCAGTTTGTATGTATAGTACTCCTTTAACTTATCTTTCATTTCATGCTCTTGGTAATAATTATTGGGGACTTAGGTTTGTGATTCCGCTTTTGTCACTTATGATTATATTATTTTTATTTAGAATTTCTTACAAAGAGATTGACTCGAACACACAAAAATATTTTCTTTTACTTCTTCTATTAACAGATTTTTATTTTTTCAATTTTAGCAGATTTCAAACTCCTCAGATTTATTCAATCCTTGCTATAAGTTCTGCTTTATTTTGCTATTATTCTATTAAGGATGATTCCAAGAAAATATTTATAGTTTCTTTCCTAGCAATTTCTTCTGTTTTATTTGTTTATGTCTACAATATATTTTTTGTTTTTGGTGTAATATTATATTTTTTGATTTATATCATTCAAAATAAAAGTATAAAACTATTTTATATTATGATTTTAGGAGTTATTTCATCTTTTGTTCTATTTTTAATTACTCTTTATTTTATGGGCTTTAGCTTAATAGATTATTTGGAATTTTTTATAAATTTCAATGATAAAAGAAGTGCAGTTTCTGTTGATATCCATAATGGATTTTTATTTTTTATAACATCTGCAATAAAAAATTCTTTTTCAATTTTTTATACAAATCTTTTTAGATTTAATTCTATCTGGTTATTCTTTTTGGTCTGTGGATGTTTATTTAAAATTAAAGTTTTATACCAAAAAGGATTCAAATCTACAAGATCTGATTTATTATATTTTGTAATGATATTTGCTTTTTCTCAAGCTGTGTTTTTAAATAGTTATCCATTTAAAAAATGGGTAGTATTACTTCCAATTGTTTATTGTCTTGGAATAGAATTTTTTAAATCTATGTCTCAGATGAGCTCGAGGAATTTAATGATTTCTTCCCTTTTGACTTTTCCTATAATTATTAATTCTTATCGAATAAATAATTCATCTGAATATTGGGAAGGTTTTAATTATGGCTATTATGAAAATCTTTCTTTTACTATTTCATTAATTCCAATTATTGTTACTACTTTATTTATTATTTCAAATTTTATGATAATAAAACCATCTTACAAAAAATTATTATACTCTTTTTGTATTGTATTGAACTCAATAATTTTACTTAATGTTTTTTACATAAATAGAAAATTTGAATTAAGAGATTATCTTTCGGAACTAAGGCCATTGCTTGAAAATCAATATTTAATTGATGGTTTTCCACATTCTTATAGTTTATACACTAACGCTATTCCAATTTTAAATCCCTATTCAAATAATTATGAGCCGAGTTCTTTTCTAACCTTGGATTTTGACAAAACCGATAAAAAAAAGTATATTTTAAGAAAAGAAATGAGAGTTGAGAGTGAAAAAAACATATATAGTAGTAAATTTATATCCTTAGAAACAAAGTCTCTTAAATTTTACAATTTAAAATTATATGAATTAAAATAATATGTTTATAATTTCAGAAATATCCCCACAGTTTAGTGGTAAAGTAGAAATAGCAGAACAAATGATTTTACAGTCCAAGTTAGCTGGTGCTGATGCAATTAAAGTTCAATTATATACTGAAACTCAGTTTGGTGCAGAAAGAGCTTATCTATCTATGAGTTATCCTGAGTTGGAAAGACTTAAAAAATTCGCTGATAATTTAAATATTCCTCTCTTTGCAACTCCTTTTACTTTTGAAAGATTAGATTGGTGTATGAAATTAAATCTACCTTATTTAAAGATTGCTGCCAGAATGCACTTAGAAAGCCCAGATTTAGTTAAAGAAATTATGAAGCAAAACGTTCCAACATTTGTTTCAATCCCCTCTGATCTTAATCCTGACCGCATTGAAAAACACAACAATGCAACTTATCTTTACTGTGTAGTTAAATATCCAACTAGAGTTGATGAATTTTCAATGCCCGATTTTAACAAATCATGCTTTGAAGGAATATCAGACCATACCCTAGGTAATTCCGGTGCATTATATGCATCTGCTCACGGAGCAACTTTTTTAGAGAAGCATTTTACTTTACAGAATTCACATCAATTTAAAACAGAACAAGCTCACCTTGGTGCTATGACAATGAATGATCTTTCTTTAATAAAAAATATTTCTAAGGAATTTGAATTAATAAGGAATGAAAAATAACATTTATTTTAAAACCTTATATAAAATTTTTTTTCTATTTGATAAAGATCTAAAAGTTAAATCTATTTTAGTTACTATTTTAGTTTTAATTAATGTGTTGATAGAACTTATTGGTCTTACTTTAATTTTTCCAGTAATATTAATTGCATTAGACTTTAAAGTTCTTTTGTCTAATTATTATATATCTCAAATTACTAATTACATAGGAATTTCATCTACAAAAAATATTCTATTATTTTTTCTTAGTTCTATTCTATTCATTTTTTTACTTAAAAATCTATTATCGATTTTTATACAAAAAAAACAAATAAATTTTGGTCTACATGTTGGTGAAAAGTTCACATATAATGAGTTTAGACTATTTACAAGATTAGATTTATTGAATATCAAAAAATTAAAATCTACAATAGCTGAAAGAAATATTGTGACCATTCCATATTTTTTAGTAAATTTTATTATTCAACCAACCATTTTAATTACTACAGAAATTCTAGTTTTACTGGTAATTCTTTTTTCATTATTAATTTATGATTGGGAAATAGTAACTCTTATCTTTTTGACAGTTTTTCCTCCTTTTTTCATAGCATATTTTTTTTCAAGAAATAAAATAGAATATTATTCTAGAAAAATTATTGATTTAACTCCAAAAGTTAATCAATGGGTATATCAATCTTTTTTTGGGTTTGTAGATATGAAAATTCTTGCCAAAGAGAATTATTTTATCAATAACTTCAAATCTAACTTTTCAAAAAAAAACTATTATTTCGGTTGGCAATCACTATTTAAAACTATCCCTGTTAAAATAGTAGAGATTTCAATTGTTTTTATGTTAATAATAGTAATAGTTTACGGTTTTTTTTTCGTGAATGATAAAAATAGTTTTTCAATTTTTTTAACTGTATTTTCAGTGTCTTTGTTTAGAATTATTCCATTAACAAATAGGTTAATTCAGTCAATGTTGTTACTAAAGGGTTATCAATATATTTTTGAAATTATGAATCCATTAAAAACAAAAATTCAAGACCAATCTTCTTTTGAACTCCAATCTGAGTTCACTTCTCTCTCGCTTAATTCGATATCCTTTAATTATGAAAAAGAAAACATCATAAATAATTTATCAATTGAAATTAATTGTGGTGATTTTGTTGGAATTATAGGTGAATCAGGTTCAGGTAAAACTACTCTTATTAACATTATTTTAGGTTTTTTTAAACCAAAAAGTGGTGACATTTTATTTAATGGAAGAAAGATGAATAATATTAAATCATTACAAAATATAATTGGTTACGTTCAACAAGATGTTTATATAATGGATGGCACAATTAAAGAAAATATTTTATTTGGTTCTGAAAACCAAGATGAGGAAAAATTACATTCTATTTGTTTAAAAGTAAATTTATTAGATTTTGTAAACTCTCTTGAAAATAAGTTTGACACAAAAATTGGTGAACTTGGTTCGCTAATTTCTGGAGGACAAAAACAAAGAATAGGTATAGCAAGGGCATTATACAATAACAGAAAAATTTTAATTTTAGATGAATCTACTAATTCATTAGACCATAAAACAGAAAAAGAAATTTTTAAATTATTAAATGAACTTAATAATAATGGTTTAACTTTGATAATGATTGCTCACAATCTTAAATTGTTTAAAAATTGCAATAAAATAGTTGAGTTGAAAAATAAAAACAATAGAATAATATCTCAACATGATCTTTTAAATCTATAAGTTGAAATAATGATCATATACTCTAAATACTGCTTTTTTCTATTTAATCTATTATTTTTCATAAATATTGGACATTCTCAAAATGCTACTTTTACTTCTACCGCAAGCGGTGATTTCGATAATCCAGTTGGTAATCCAGGTTCACCTTGGATTATTACAAGTGGCACCGATCCGGATGGAATACCAGATAGAGCTGATGAGATTATAATTAATTTTGGACATACTATCACAGCTTCTTCCTCAGCAATTTCTGAAGTATCTTCTTTTACTAATGATGGAACTATAATATTGAGTTCAACTTATGAATTTTTAGTATGGGGTTCTAATAGTGCTTTTTTAAATGCAATTACATCTACAAATAATGGAACTATTTCAGGAGCGGGTATATTATATTTCGTTACTAATAATGATTTTTCTAATACAGGTACAATTCCATCTGCAGAAATTAAGGTTGGATATGGAACAACAGAACTTTCTAGTGATTTAACGTTGAATGGAAAGCTATATTTATCTTCATCAGGAACTTTTAAAGTGAAAAATGGTAATATTTTAACTTTAAATAATCAAGTTGTTGCACTTTCGGGGACATATTTAATTAATGAAGGAACAGTAATTGTTAACGATTCTAGATTTTTCACCTCTGGAATTTCTTCAAATTTAGCTTTCAATAATACAAGTGGTCACTTAATCTGGAATAACTCTGGAAATTTAACTGAACCGATAGGTTCTACATTTAAAGATTTAACTATTTCTAGTTCATGTTCTTACGGTTCTGACTTTAATATAACTGGAGACCTTATTGTCAACGCTACCTTGACTCCTTCATCAGCAGGTATAAATATTACTTTTAATGGAACATCTGCACAATCAATTTCTGGAACGGGTATTCTAAACTTAAAGAAATTAACTTTAAACAATACAAATGGTCTTCAATTATCTTCTGGCACAATAAATATTGAAGAAGTGATGGAATCTACATCGGGAACTTTTACTCAAAATGGCGCAAATGTAGTTCTACGGAGTACTATTGCAGACAATGCTGGTATAATAAAAGTTAATAATGCTTCAGATTATTCATATTCCTCTGGCTCGTTTAACGTAGAAAGATTTTACAATGCTAGTTCTAATGGTTGGCGAATGATATCTTCACCAGTAAAAAATTCAACTTTAGCTGATGTTGACGATGAGTTTATTTTTTGTGGCGTTACTGGAACTTCTGCTGGAAATAATTTCTCTTATGCTGGCTGTGGAAGTTTTTACAATGTATTAACTTACAATGAAGCAACGGATGATTATTCTGAAGTGACTAATGTGAGTCAATCAATTTCAGATGCAAATGGAACTCTTATATATACTAGTTCTGGTGCTAAAACTCTAAATATGGGAGGAGCTAGATCACCAAATTTTAATGCTATTTCTTACCCAGTTACAAGAAATGGTCCGGGTTATAATTTAATCTCTAACCCCTATCCAGCTACACTTGACTGGAGTGTATTTCAAGGTGCCAACTCAATTCAGAATGCCCATTGGATATTTAGTGGAGATGCTGGTAATTTTTTGTCGAGTACAAATAATATTCCTCACAGCCAAGGTTTTTTTGTAAATGCGAATACAAGTGGAAATATTAGTTTTAATGTAAACCAAACTATTAATTCCCAAGCAAGTTTTGTGAAATCTGTAAATGGAATTAATTTACCTCTGAGTTTAAAAATTACATCTGATCAAAATTCCTATTTTGATTATGCTCATATTGAAGCGAATGCCAATTTTTCATCTGCTTACGATTCGTCATATGAAATTTCTAAATTATATTCTCCATACCCAGATTATGCTCCAAATATCTTTTTTTTAGATTCTGACAGCAATGATTTAGATAGAATTTGTATCAACAATAACCAAGATATAGACTTGTTTTTTGATGTGAAAGTTGGTGCTTTGGCACATGGTAATTACACATTGAATTTTGAAAACATTTCTAACTTTATGATTGGCTCTTGCATTTCAATTGAAGATTTACATACTGGGATTTCTACAGACTTAAGATTAGATTCAAATTTTACATTTATGTCTGATTCAACATCTATATCACCAAGATTTAAAATGACAGTTGAAGTAGATTATGATATTCATGTTACCAATTCAACTTGTTTTCAAGACAGTTCCGCATTTGTAAAATTATTTGGTACTGGTATTCATGGAAGTTATTTTAATTTACTAGATTCTACAGGGATAGTAGTTGATTCGGTTATAGCAAATGGTGATTCATTATTATTTGATAATTTAAACTCAGGAGTCTTTAACTTTTCTACCAATCATTCTGGAAGGTGTTCTGTTGATAATCAAGAAATTGTTATTCTCGAGCCAGAAAATGTAATATCTAATTTCACCACAGTTTCTGATACTTTTTTTATAGATTCCGTTAATACCAGTATATATTTCAATAATAATTCATCAGGATCTTCTGTTTATTTTTGGGATTTTGGAGATGGAACTTTTTCTAATGAAAGATCTCCTTTACATGAATACAATTTTCCAGGCACTTATAATGTTACCTTGACATCATCCATAGATAGTTCACTATCATGTCAAGATAGTTTTTCTAAATCAATTTTTATTGGAGACCAAATATTTTTAAATACGGCAGAAGATAATTTCAATAATGCTAACGTTTTATACTTTGATAATTCTATTCATTTTAAAAACTTTGACAATTTTAAAAATGTTTCAATATATAACTTAGAAGGTAAGTTGTTGTTGAAAACACATTTTTCAAAAATCATAAACGTTGATTTGCTTTCAAAAGGTTTATATATTGTTTCATTAGAAAATGATAATAATATTATAAATCAAAAACTATTAGTCCATTAAAAGTGTTTTTAAATTTCTTTTTTAGTTTAATACTTTTTATTATTATAAAGCCATGTAAACTTTACCCATCAAAATCCTACAGGATAGTAATAGAGCACTTATTTGGAAAGTCATTTAAGTTTACAGAAAAATCGACTTATGATAGACTAATTGTTATTAAATACTATTTCAAAGTATTAGCTTATAAAATTCGTCCTCTAAATAAATTAAATGATAATGAAATTCTAATTTTCGATAATTCCTCAAAATCTAAAGAAATAAGAATAGAATTCTTGTCCTATTACCTTAAAAATAAAAATTTTAATTTTATTAGCTACTGCGATTTATGTTGTTTTGAATCTAGATTAGAGAAAGTTATTTTTATAGCTATTTCCTTACCATTCGTTTTAATTTTTTTTGTGTTAAGTCAGTTTTTTAAATACAAATCATCTTTGGCATTATTTGTAGAATATTCATTAGTAATTTCAAAGCTTCTTAAGACTTTAAATGAAAATTATCAACTTAAGAAAATATATTATTTTTCTATATATGAAAGAGAGTCAAATTTCTTTTCCAAAGAAATAATTAATCGCACTGGTATTGAAGTTGTCAAAATTGCTTCAGATACACCACTAGTTTTTTGGAATAAATTTATTCTGTGTGACAAATTATTATTATGTAATTCTTATCAATATGATGAGTTAAAATCTAATCAAATTTGCGCTCAAATTTCTGATATTGAAATTTTTGGACCAGAAAGGTCTTTTTCTTACCGGAATTTATATGATCAAGATTCTTCTACTCCTTCTAATACAATTGGGTTTTATTCAACAGCTTCATGGGTAAGAGATGCAAATGACGCAATTTTCCAAGATGTTGATTTTACTAAATTAGAATTAAATGTGTTAAAAGTTTTAAAACAAGTTGTTCTGGAAAATAAAGAAAATCAATTATTTATATTACTTCACCCAAAAGAAAAAAAATATAGTATTGAAGATTTAAGAACTCATTATTCTAATATACTGGGAAGTGACATTGTTTTTGAATTTCTGAATTATAACAAACCAACTGCTCAATTATTTGATAAAATTGATTTAGGAATTTCTTTTAATTCCTCTGTAATTCATGAGAGACTTTATTGCGGTTTTAAATCTTTATTATTTCCAAATAATCCTAATTTTCCTTTAATAAACTCTCCGTTATCAAATATTTGTGCAAGTTCAACTTTAGAACTAAAGAAGTTAATTGATGAAAGTTTGAAAATAACTACCTTTGATTTCTTTAAAAAATTCGGCTTACAAATTTATTCATTCAGAAAAATAAATTTATAATTTGTGCGGAATTCTTTCATATTATTCTAAATGTAAAATTACCGCTTACGATCTTCAAAATTTTAAACTTTCATTAAAAAGTATTAAGCATAGAGGACCAGACGGTGAAGGTGTCGTGTTAATTAATACCAAAACTGGTAATTCTAAGGTTATTGACACTGTTGATACTCCAATTGAATGTTTTTCCAAAACTAAGTTTAATGAAAATGATGATTTTAACCTCATTTTAGGTCATAGGAGATTGAAAATTCTTGACTTATCATTTAAGGGTCATCAACCAATGAATTTTAATAAAAGTTGGTTGACTTATAATGGTGAAATCTATAATTATATTGAGATTAGAAACGAACTTAAATCATTTGGATATAATTTTATTACGGACTCAGATACTGAAGTACTTTTAAAAGCATATGATCATTGGGGAGTTAATTCTTTTAATAAATTTAATGGAATGTGGTCGTTTGTTTTATGGGACGGAAACAAAAAAAATATTGTTATATCAAATGACAGATATGGAATAAAACCACTATATAAATTTTATACTAAAAAGGTTAAGATATATTTCTCGGAGATTAAACAGTTGAAATCCTTTAAAGAAAAAATTACATTCAATGAAAAAAATTGTAAATTATTTATTGATACTGGTTATCATCCATTAGAAACAGAAACATATTTTAACGAGATTAAAAGATTTAAAAAAGGAGCTTATGAAATAGTAAATCCTAAAAAAGATTTATCAATTACTAAAAAATATTATTACTTATATAATCAAACAAATAATAATTTTAGTTTTAATAAAACATTACAAGAATTTAATAATTTATTTCAAGATGCAGTTTCTTTAAGAACGAGATCTGATGTAGAAATAGGCATTGCCATATCTGGAGGTGTTGACTCATCTTTAGTTTTAGAGAGATTTACAAATTTAAATTTATTTAAGGATTCTAATTTACAATCATTTTCAGCAATTTTTCCAAATACTGACGCGGATGAATCATTCTTTATCAACAAATTATTAGAACAATTTCAACTAAAATCAAATTTTATTAATCCTCTTGAATTTTTAGATTTTGATTCTTTTAAGGATCATATTTATGCTATCGAATTCCCTCCTACATCAATGTCTTATTATTCTCAGTATATTTTAAATAAATTAATTAATCAATGCAATGTAAAAGTAAATCTTGGAGGTCAAGGTGCTGATGAAATTTTTGGTGGTTACCATAAACATGTATATGTTTACTTACGTTCATTGATTATTAGAGGTAAAATAATTAAATATCTTTCAGAAGCCAGATCATTTTCTAAATTAAAAAGAATTAGTTTAATAATATTACATAAAATTATATTAGACGATATTGTTACTTTATACTCCTTTAAATTAGGACTAAAGGAAATAGACAATCGCCTTTTAAAATATACTTTTAAGATAGATAAACTTTCAGAGTATTTACTTTCAGATTTTGATGCATTAACACTTCCAGTGTTTTTAAAAGCTGATGATGGAAACTCGATGGCTTTTGGTGTGGAAACAAGATTACCTTTTATGGACTATAGAATTGTAAAGTTAGGTTTTAGCATGCCAGAAAATTTTAAAATATTTAATGGTTGGAATAAATATATACTTCGAAAATCATTTAAAAAAATTAACAACGAAATTAAATGGAGAAAAGATAAAAAGGGATTTACATCACCATTTGATGAAATGGCATATAAAGTTTTTAATAAATTGGAAACAGAAAAGGATTTCAGGAAAAAATCCTTAAATATTTTTAAAGATATTTTTAGTTATTAAATAAACTTTCTAAATCATAATAATAAAAATTGAAAAAAAATTTAATGATAGTCTCATATACCTTTCCGCCATCAACTGATGTTGGTGGAAGAAGGTGGAGTAAATTCATTCATTATCTCAAAGATTTAGATTATAATATTACTTTACTAACAAAAAAGCCTGAAGAAGAAATAAATTTTTTTGAATCTCATAAGTACTTAAATAGGGTTGAGTTTTTTAAAGATAACTATCCAAAAGTTTTACAAAGAGTACCAAAAAACATTTGGGAGCATCTTTTATATAAAGCTTCTATATTATACTTAATGTTAATAACCAAAAACAACTATTATGATAAAGGAATTTTAATTAAAAGACATTTTATTAAAAAAGCATCAATTTTAATTTTAGAAGAAAAGATTAATATAATTATTGTATCAGGTGCTCCATTCACCTTACTTTACTATAGTACGTTACTCAAAAAAAAATTTTCAATCAAGTTAATAAGTGACATTAGAGATCCATGGACTTGGGGAAGTGGATATGGGATGACTTTACTTACTAAGCCAAGAAAAAAAAAGGAAGAATTCTTTCAAAACAAAGTTATTGAGGTTTCTGACCTTATAACAGTTCCAGTAAAACCAATGCATGATTTTCTTGTTTCAAATTATGTTGATCATAAATTTAAAATTAAAATTCTCCCTCATGCTTATGATAAAAATGATTTTGAGAAAATAAATTTTAAAAAGCGTAAAAGAAATGAGATATTTAAAATAGTTTACGGAGGAACAATTTATTCCAATTTGGATAAGCCTTTTACAATGTTATTTCAAACTATAAAAGATAATCTAGACAATTCTTTTAAAATTGAATTTTTCACAAATGAAATTAAATATTTAAAGAAGTTTGAAATAGAACAAGTTAAAAGTAAATTGAAGATTAGAAAAAAATTACCAATTAAGGATTTTATGTTAAGACTATATTCTGCTGATGCATTTTTATTGTTATTTCCTGACGATGTGAAAGATTTTATTTCTACTAAATTTTATGAAATAATATATTTAAGAAAACCTATAATTTATGTAGGAAATATAGGTTTAGTAAGTGAATTCATTGTTAGTAATAAGCTGGGAATCCACATATTACCAGAAGAATTGAATGTATTATTCGGGGAAATCTTACAAAGAGGAGCAATAGAAAATTTTAATTATAATCATGAATTTGATGTTAGCGAATTTTCTTGCAGTTTTATTACAGATAAATTGAATAAATGGATAATAGATTTATAAAAAAATAAAAAAACTTGAGATTTTTTTTAACATATAATGAACCCTTTAGCGGAATTTTTAAATCTCAGGTTATAGAAGTTTTAAAAAACTATAATGATCTAGGTTTTAAAATTAAATTAATTTCCATTATTTCTTTAAGAAATTTTTTTTCTGAAAGAAAAAAAATTAAAAAGGAATATCATTTTAGTTTGGTTCTTCCAATGTTCCCTTTTTTAAGGTATTGGACTATTAATAGGTACTTCTTACGTTTTTTCTTTAAAAAATCAGAGCTTATTATCTCAAGAGGAATCTTTGCAACTAATCTTGTTTTTTTAACTAAGCTGAAAAATTGTAAAGTTATTTATGATGGACGTGGAGCTATAACATCAGAACAAGATGAATTTGGTGTTTATAATGGTTCAGGTTTAGAAAATAAAATATTTAAAATTGAACAAAAGGCAATTTTAAATTCTAATTATAGGATTTCTGTTTCGGGAAAATTATTGGAATATTGGAAAAAAGAATTTTTATATAACAGCAAAAATCATGTAATTATTCCTTCTTGTGCTAATTATGTAGTTGAAACTAAGGATTTCCAAGAAAAAAAAATTAATAAAGAAGAAATTATTATTGTGTTTTGTGGTTCTTCATCAAAATGGCATTCTTTTGAAATTATGGTAAATCATTTTGAAAAATTTCTAAAATATTCTCCTAAAATCAAAATCGTTTTACTTTCTAAAATCAATAATCACATTATTGATTTAATTAATAAGTTTCCCCAAAGAGTTACACAAGATTGGGTTGAACCCTCAAAAATTTCTAATATTTTGATGAAAGCTGATTATGGATATGTTTACAGAAACCAAACTAAAACAAATTATGTAGCTTCACCAGTTAAAATAGCTGAGTATCTTAGCTGCGGATTAAAACTTTTGATTTCTGATAATTTGGGAGATTATACTGGATTAGTTCATGAAAATAGTTTAGGATTCAATCTTGATCATCCATTTTTTAATTATTCATCACTAAATAAAGTTAGTTTGTCAGAAAAAAAAAGAATTTCTTCTTTTGCTAAAAGCAATTTATCCTACAGCTCAGAAAAAATTAGAAACAAATATTTAAATTTAATTAATGAAAATTGCTTTAATAAGTGATGGTATATATCCTTATGTTATAGGAGGAATGCAGAAGCATTCTGCATCTATAGGTGTTGAATTAGTTTCGCAAGGCTATACTGTAGATTTATATCATTTTGTTATTAAAGGCAACTCTATTCCAACTTCAGAAGAAGTGAATAAGTTTCATTTTAATTCAAAAAAGGGCTTTAATAAAATATACTGTTTATATTTTCCAACTTCTATAAGTTTCCCGGGTCATTATCTATTGAATTCATATAGATATTCTAAATCAGTATTTGAAATCATTAAAAAAAATAATGCTTCTTATGATTTTATTTATACTAAAGGTTTCTCAGGATGGAAATTATTAAATGAAAAAGTTAAAGGAAATTTTATAACTAAAGTTGGTGTGAAATTTCACGGTTATGAAATGTATCAATATGCTCCAAATTTTAAAATTAAAGTTCAGCATTTAATGCTACGTCCTTTTGTTAAAATGATAAACAGAAAAGCTGATTTAATTTTTTCCTATGGATCTAAAATTACCAAAATAATAGCTGATTTAGGGGTTAACAAAAGTAAAATATTAGAAATTCCATCTGCTATTAGTTCAAATTGGGTAAATAAAAATAGATTAAGTATTTCCAACAATATTAAATTTTTATTTGTTGGAAGATTTGAAAGAAGAAAAGGTATTGAAGAAATTAATAAGGCAATACTAAATTTATCAAATTTTAATATTAATTCTGAATTTCACTTTGTCGGTTCAATTCCAATTAAAAACCGTATTAAAAGCAATAAAATCAGAGTTGTTTATCATGGGGAAATAATAGATGAACAATCTAAGATTAGTATATATGATAATTGTGATGTGTTATTATGTCCAAGTTATTCTGAAGGTATGCCTAATGTGATTTTAGAAGCTATGTCAAGAGGGCTAATAATTATAGCAACTGACGTTGGAGCTGTAAATGTCCTTGTTTCCTCAAAAAATGGTATTTTAATTAAAAATCCTAAACACGAGAATATTTTAGATGCAATGAAAATCTTACTTAAAACAGAAAATGAAATATTATTGAAAATGAAAAAGTTTTCTGTTAATATGGTAAAGAGTTCATTTATATGGGAAAAAGTTATTAATCATACTACCAAAATAATTTCATCATCCTTTAAAAAATAGTACGCCATGCTAGAGTTGAAAAAAGATTATTTTTTCTGGATATTATTTTTTATTCTTTTTGGAAGTGGATATGTTTTTTTTAAGAATCCTTTTGAGTTTTATTTTCATTATATCTTTCTATTCCCTCTAACAGCTATTTTTCTTGTAAAATTTGGAATTCCAAAGTTTTACATAAAAATCTTTTCTACACTTCTATTAATTGGGTTAATCCATGTAGTTCTTGGAAACAATATTTCATTTACTTTTTATAAAATCTTTACTGGTCTTTCAATTTCAATACTTTTCTTTTATTATGTTTTAGAGAAATTCAACTTTGATTTTACTAAAGTTTTTGAACTTTATTGTTATGCCTGTTGGGTTTTATGCGTAATTGCCATTTTTCAAATAGTATCTTTTTTATTTGGCTTTGAACAGGGTTATAATTTTTCTTGGTTTTTAAATAAATGGGCAGTGGTTCGAGGTGGTATAATAGGATTTAGAGTAAATTCAATTTTGCCTGAACCTACTTATTTAGCAACTTCTTTATCTCCTGCTGTATATGTTTCTATTAGAAATTTAATTAAGAAAAAAACTTTTATTTTTTCAAAATTCCAATCTATTATTATTATAATAATTTCAATTTTAACGACTTCTA
>Ga0209632_10002179_pt1 | contig 18992 bp, 20 predicted proteins | sample COG_10_FD_184754 | JGI IMG/M metagenome (GOLD analysis project Ga0209632, IMG submission 184754) | Pelagic Microbial community sample from North Sea - COGITO 998_met_10 (SPAdes) (version 2) | ecosystem: Environmental > Aquatic > Marine > Neritic zone/Coastal water | place: Helgoland, sampling... | reverse complement strand
AACTCAAGGAAGTCTAGTATTTATTTCTAGTCTTGCAGGGATTAGAGGATTGCCCTATTTATCTGCTTACAGTTCTTCAAAAATGGCATTAAGAGCTATTGCCGAATCTATCAGAATTGAAGAAAAGAAGAATAATATTCATGTTGGCTTAATTCTAGTTGGTATTACTCAAATTGAACACAATAAGGAAACTATTTCATCAGATGGAACTAAAATAGTTCTAAAAAATAGAGATTCTTCCAAAGTTGATTCCACTCAGAAAGTAGCTCAAAAAGTAATTAACAATATTCAAAAAAGAAAATTTATTTCTACTCTTACAACTATTGGAAAATTAAATAAGTTTCTTCAAGCAAGATTTCCCATGTTGGTAGAAAAAATAATTTTGAGCAACTTGGATAAATTCAAAGATAAAAGTGAGTAATTAAATGCTAACGCTCTTTTAGAATAAACACCATTAATTTCAATTAACAGCTGAAAATATAAAGTTATTTACTTGTGTATGTGAGTTGACAATAATAATTTTGTTTTTTTGCAATAATTAATCAAATGATTAATTTCTCAAGATACCCTATCTTCTTAATTCTAAACATTAAAGAGATTAAATCAATACTAATTTGTGAAGAGGAATAATATAATAGAAATTATTTCAAGTTTAAATATTTAAATATTGATGAGAAATATTATTAGCGTTTAATTTTAAAGTCAGTTCTGACTTTAAATTTTGTGTTATTTTTTTATACTTTTCTTCATGTTCAATTACTAGCTTCATTTTAGCATAAATATCTTCTATTGATTCTGGGTCTACATATAATATTTTATTTTGCTTAAAAAAAGTTTTATTACCTGATGTTTCTGAAATTATAATTGGTAATTCATAATTAATCTTTTCCAATAATGCTATAGGTAATCCTTCCCGAATAGAAGGCAATACACCAAAATTAGCATTAGACAAATAACTGTCAATATCTTTTACTCTTCCAGTAAAAACAATCTTTTCATTAACATCTAATTTATCTGTCAATGTTTTTAGTTCTTCTAACAAGATACCATCACCCAATATAAAAAGCTGAATATTTTCATACTGCTTAATTAGTTTAGAAAATGCATATATTAATCTTTTTTGATTCTTCAGAGGAATAAGATTAGCTATATTAATAAAATTCAATTTATTTGATGATTCTTCTCGGTTAACTACATCAAACTCAAATGGATTTGGTATATAAAAAGAATTTATAGATTTGACAATTTTCCTTTTCACAAACTTGTTTTTTAAGTCTTCAGACACAAAAGATATTTTGTGTTTTTTCAACAAAATTTTAATAACATACTCATAGATGTTTTTTTTTAATATTGGTAATTCTACAGTTTCCAAAATGTCTCCATGTATAACAACTATTTTATTTGTAGCGTTTAACCTATTTAAAAGTTGCCACCCTTTAAATGAAAAGTGACAGTAAACGCTGTCGTAAGTTGATAGTTTATATTTTTTTGGAAATGGAAAAAAAAGAGATAATAATTTCGGAAAGCTTAGACTATAATCAAGTTTTATGTTTAAATAAACTACATTAATTCTTTTATCTAAATTATCTTCTAAGGAATTGTCAGAACCTAGTAAAATAATGCTGACATCATGATTCTTAACAAATTCATTTGCTTTGGTAATAATTACCTTTTCCTTACCTCCAATTTTCAAATCATCATTTATGATACATATCTTCATGATTTTCTTGATATTTTTATGTAATAGTAAATAAAAAAAGGGAAATACCTAACCAACAACTTTTGAGTTTTAGTTAAAATTGATTCATTATTTATCAGTTCAGCTAGAAACTTTTTTTTATACAATTTATTATTGTATTCAACTGCCAAATAATACTTACTAAATAAATAATTGATTTTAATCTTAGGAGTGATACTTTGTTTAAATTTTTCATAAAAAAGAAAAACAGAATAAAAATCAATATTTCTTTTTTCATTTTTGATCCAATTCACTTTTACCGTTGGAAGAATATCTGATTTAAATTTATATTTAGCTGAAAACCGTATTGATAAATCATAATCTTGATGTCTTTTCAGTTCTTCGTCCCATAAAATACTATCAATTGAACTTTTTGTGTAAAAATAAGATGAAGTTTGACAAATACCACCAGTAAGTAAATAATCAATCATACTTTCATTTTTTTTAATATCTCTTGAAAATCTTTCAAGTATTACATCTCCATCATTAAATAAAAAACTACCATAAATTCCATCACAACCCCATTCCTTTATTTTTGAAAGTCTGCGGGATAGATGATTAGGCATAAATTCATCATCGGAATCTAACATTGCAATATATTCTCCTTTTGCCTTACTGATGCCTATATTTCTTAAAATATTGGCATTACCAACATGACGATGAGAAATTATCTGAAACCTCTTGTCTATATCAACGAAAGAAGCTATAACATTTAATGTATCATCGGAGGAGCCATCGTCAACAATAAGACACTCCCAATTAGTATAAGTTTGATTTTGTACTGATTCTAAAGTTCTTACAATCAGTTTTTCTCTGTTGAATACAGGTATAATAATTGAAATCAATGTCTTTTTGAGCATATTTGCTTTCTTGTTATTAATGAAAATAATATAATAAGACTTATGTAAATAAAAAAACCATTGTTGAAGCACTAATTACAGGGACCAATATTAAATTATAAGCACTATTATGGTATGCTGATGGTTGTAAGCCGGAGAATTTTACAATTAAAAGAGTATTAATATGATTATATATTAATAAGTTTTCTTATTCTAACCAATTAACAAATTCTCCCTTAGACAGTTCAAGACCATAGTTTCTATCTCCATTACTTATTGGTAGTCTATCTTTAGGTCTTTTATGGGATTGAAAACTCGCATCTTTTTTTGCAGATGACTCCAAAACTCTCCTGTGTGTCCTTTGCACTGCCATCAAGGACAAAACGCTGTTATTCGTTACTGGTTTGTGGTTTAATATAATGTAAAGTGTCTAGAATTAGATATGCTCTGTTGAGCTGGGGAATATTAATCTCAAACAGTTTTTTATTCAATTATATTGTACCTAGGAACGATTAAAGAGGTTAAAGAAGCCATGTTTTTAGTTTATTTGTTAGGTATAAAAAATTAGATCTTTTAGTGTTTTTGTTAATACTACTTAACACTTCTTTTTTAATATTCTTTAAAACTAAAATATTATTAAGGCCTTCTTTAGGGGGTTTGAATTTTAAAACAGAAAAAATTACTTTTTTAATACTTGATTTGAACAAATATTTATAAGTTTTAGAATAATTAGAATTCACATTAGCTAGTTGTACCTTAAAAAACCGTTCACATTTTTTTTGGGGTTCATTAGAATCTAAATCTTTTTTGCTTTCTCTAAATTCTCTATCGTGTATTACATAAGCATCAGAAACAACACCTATTTTTAGGTTATAATATGATACTCTTTGACAATAATTATCATCTTCTCCGTAATGAAAAAAAATTGGGTCAAAACCACCTACTTTTCGTAGAGTTTTTATTGGAAGCAACCAGGCTGCTGCATTTACAAACGCGACTGGGTAAACAGCTTTTTTTTCTAAATTTAAAATGTGATGATTTAAAAAATCATTATTCTTAGACACATAATTTTTAAAATTTAAATCTAACTTAGACTGATTACCATTTAAATGGATTGGGCTTAAAACTCCATAATTGGTATTAGATAAATGTACACTAATCAAACGCTCTATACAATCATCTTTTAAATAAGCATCTTGGTTTAATAAAAATACATAATCACAACTATTTTTTAATGCATAGGATATTCCTAAATTATTTGCTTGACCAAATCCCAAGTTTTTTTTTTGTTTTAGTAATACTACATTAGAGTATTCATTTTTTATAATAGCAATAGTGTTGTCTGATGAATTATTATCAACAACAATTACATTAAAGTTTGAACAACTATTCAAACATTCCCTTATCCACTGTTCACCATTATAAGTAACAATTATTATATAAGTAGAACACATTTTTTAAACTTCGCTCTTAAAATAAATAGTTCATAAAAGAAAAAACCCTTCTTAAATTTTGGACCTTATTATAAAACATTAACTTCCCATATTTAGAACCATTATCACCTATTATTAAATTTGTTTGCTTGGTACCACGATTTAATGAGTTTATAACTTTTTCTATCCACTTGATAGAGTTAAAAGTTACAATTACATTGTAAACAAACATTCTTTTAGTAAAATATTTTTTTATTTCTTTGAACAAACTAATAGATATTGAAATGTATAACTCTTTTTAAAAAGCCTCGTTAATATTGTCCTAGTAAAAATCGGAAAACTACTTCCAATTTTATCTCTATATCGAAATTTATTTTCAATTCTATCTATTTTAAGATTAGAATTATGAATTAATTCTTTAATGTTTTTCAATGTAAAAAAACGCAAATGTGTTTTATCAAAAAGACCTCTCTCATTTCTAGGGAAGTAACCTTTAAAAAAAATATGTATAAGTACATCTATATGTTGGAAGTTGGGTAGTGAAATTATTATTATACCATCCTCATGTAAGAATTCAAAGCTTAATTTTTTCAATATTTTTTCTGGATTTTTTGTGTGCTCTAAAATATCACCTAAAATGATCGTATCAAATTTTATTTTCGATATTTCATTTAAGGTATTTACATCATCTAGATCTCCAATAATAGTCTTGTCAATTTTCAATTTTGCTTCATCAGCCAAACCTTTATCAAATTCGACACCCTCAACATACTTCGCTAAGCCATTTTTTTTCAAATATTCACCATTCGCACCTGATGCACATCCTACATCTAATACATTTTGTGATTTTTTTTCTACATATTTGAGTATGTCAAGCCTCAGCCCCACATATGATGGATTTTGTTGCATATTTTCTTAATTAAATTTAAAATAGGTTTCATGAAATTAGATGGTTCTCGATGATCATGATGGTTTGATTTGACAACAATCCCATTTCCATTGAAGTATGATTTTTCGATAAAAACCATTTCTATGTTTGTACACCATCTTGCATAGTCAAAAGATAATTGATCTCTTTTGCTATTATTAATATACTCCTCCCACCATTTTTTATTGAATCTAGTCACTTCTGGCGTGTTTTTTCTTATTATGAATCCATTTGCTCCAAGGCCAAAATTTCTAGGAAATCCCTTAACTCTGTATCTATCTAATTGATTCTCTATTAAAACTTTATTGTCTAATCCCTTTTTCATACAGATCATTCCTTCCTCGTAAAGACAGTTTCTTTCTGGATGCCTAAATCTAACTATCTCACCCTTTGATGTGTGTTTTTTTATGAGGGAATTTAAGTCTTTACAAGTTAACTTGAAACTGCCATCGAGGTAAATCGAATATTCATAATTTTGAAAAAATTCGTGTGAATTAATTTTTGGATAGCGCGATACTTTTGTAGGTGAGTCAAATTCTTTATTAAATTTTAAAATTTTAAAATTTTTTGAGCTTATTTTCTGGTCTGTAAAGCAATAAAAATCTGCTTGTTTTTTTAAAAGATTAAAATATTTGGGAGTTTTTATTGTATCATATTTTCCAATAATCACTGTGTAAACGGCGATTTTTTTCATTTTATTTTTCTAATGTATTAGACAAGAAAAGGCTGAATTGATCTGAGCCATATGAACTCATATGTCCTAAATCTGCAAAATATTTATCTTGACTATAAAGATGTCCAAAGTCTAATACTCTACAGTTAGAATATTTTTCGAATACGTTGTATTTAGATTTAAGAAATTTTTCTTGATAATTTAATCCTTCTTGCTTATAATATTGAGGATGTTTAGGGACACGAATGATTATAAATTCAATATCGTTATTTTCTTTTATAAAAACATGAAGGGGAGTATCGTCATAATCTGGAAAATCATTTTTCAATTTATTACTTTTTCTATTTTCTCTTACAATTACAGATTTAAATTTCATTTTGTTCCTAAAAAACATACCCCTAACATTTGTTGAGGGTATGGATGGTTTTAAAAAATACTTTAAGCTGAATATAATATCGTCTTGAAATAAACTTTTCCAATCATTAAATGATAAAAAATATTTTTTATCTATTTCTCGCAAACCTCTATGTTTATCTGTTGTTTTCCAACCGGTTTTGAACGTTGAACTGGATATCTCAATAATAAAGTGTTTTATGCCTTGATGCTTCAGTTTTTTAGCTCCAACTAATGTCCAAAACATTGATTGACCACCATCACTGTAGTTTGTACATTTTCTATTCAATTTATCACTTAATATTTCATCGTTAATTGCACATTGTGGTTGTGAATTACCAATGATTGCAATTGAATTGCTTTCGGATATATTATAATTTATATTAGTTGAAATAATTCCGAAAATTACTTGTATGAGTATGTATGGAACTATTAAAATTGCAAAAAAGTTGAATAATTTGATTAAAAACTTTTTCACTATTTAAAATTGAAAGTAAATAAATGTTTCTTTTTCACCACCAAAAAAAAGAGTCAATGTTATTATGAAATAATAGAAAGTATATCTATATAATTTCGACCATTGCAATCGAATTTTTTTAATACCATATTCAGATTCTCGACCTATCCATTCAATTAATCGGTATTGGCTAAACTGCGTTTTAATGCAGTTTAGGTTTTGTTGTGAGTCGTGATTTCAAATCTTGAATTAGATATTGAGTACGTAACACTTGTCCATTATAATTTAAATGGTATCTAGTATCAAAAAACAGACTGTCGTTAAAGCAGTATCTGACGGTTGAACCAAGTATAGGTATTTTAGATTTTTCGAATACTTTACTTACTTTTTCAATTTGTTTTTCTGCCTTGAGATATGAGCTTTTTGAGAAAGAAGGGTATGATAAATAAAGTTCAACACCTTTTGGTAGGCTGTTCTTGAACTGTTCTATATATTCGATTGTAGTTTGATTATAAACATAATTAGAATCTATTTTGGTCAAAGCTAAGTTGGACTTGTTTTCTTTACCCCAATGAGCTACAAAATCACCATTTTCATTGAATGAGCTTCTTAAGTATATGTTTTTGTTTAACGTTCCGAACATAGATTTTTTACAAAAAAGCAGCTTGTCTGTGAAGGAGTTTGGGACATCATTTAATACTAGTCTTAACTGTTTGAGATTTAATTTCTTGATATTTTTAGGATATGTTTCTAAGCTTCTTAATAGACTCATGGAACCACGATAAAAGAAGTCATTATAAAAATTATCATATTCAGGAATTATTATAACCACATCGTCTTTTGTTAAATAAGGTAAGACATCATCAAGAATGTATTTTAATCCATACCCACCAGCAATAGCTGTATTGATGACTTTGAGGTTTAGTTCTTCCTCTATTTTTGGGCTAAAGGCGCCCATCATAACATTAGATCCGCCTACTAAAACAACCCTTTTTTCATACACTGTTTCTTTTAAGAGTTTGTGTTTATCATAGATGGAATGGTGAAATGTTTCTGGGCCAAGAGCAATGAGCATAAGGTATAATGCTACCGGTAAAGCAAAAAAAAATGATATCTTTGAAATAAATTTCTTCATCAGAACTGGAAATAAATAAAGGTTTGATCGTTTCCTTTTTCGAATATCAATAGGGTCAGTAACCCATAATAGAAAACCCATCTTAAAGGACGGTTTGCCACTTTGTTAATATTTTGGATTGCAAATCCCCCTTCTCTTCCTGTCCACTCAATTAATATAAAAAACAATAATAATAAGGGTAAAGTGAATCCAACATCCCCGTAGAAATAATTAAGGCAATCAATAAAATTTTGTTTATTGAATAGCCCAGTTGTTAAACTTTTGATATATCGAAACGCATCGTATATGCTATTTGACCTAAAAAATATCCAAGCAAAAACAACCAACCCAAAAGTTAGCAACATAGATAAAAGTTCTTTTATGCTTGGAAGTAATTTACCATTGGCGACTGTTTCTAAATTATTACGGTTTTTGTTGGTTAATAAAAGTGGTAAGAAGTAAATAGCATTCAGTGCACCCCAAATAATAAAAGTCCAATTCGCTCCGTGCCAAAAACCACTAACAATGAATATTATAAATGTATTGCGAACTTTCATTAAAGTTCCACCGCGACTGCCACCCAAAGGAATATAAAGATAATCTCTGAACCAAGTTGAAAGCGATATATGCCAACGTCTCCAAAATTCCGCTATGTCTCTTGAAAAGTATGGAAATGCAAAATTTCGCATTAAATTAAAACCAAAAAGTCGCGAAGTTCCAATTGCAATATCTGAATATCCAGAAAAATCACCATAAATCTGGAATGTAAAGAAAATTGCACCTAACACTAATGTGATTCCTGAATAATCTGCGAAATTGTTGAAAATCTGATTTGCATATTCAGCGCAATTATCTGCAATCACTATTTTCTTAAATATACCCCAAAGTATTTGACGCATTCCGTCAACAGCTTTTGAATAATCAAAAGTCCGTTTGTTGTAGAACTGTGGCAATAAATTGGTTGCTCTTTCAATTGGTCCTGCTACTAATTGAGGAAAGAAGCTTACAAAAGCCGAAAATGCGACAAAGTCTTTCGTTGGTTCAAGTTTTCGTTTATAAATATCAATCGTATAGCTCAAAGTTTGGAATGTGTAAAAACTAATCCCAACAGGCAGAATTATATTTAACGAATTGGCTTTTATCTCAGTTCCAAAGAATAAAAAAGCTGTTATAAAATTGTCTAAGAAAAAATTATAATATTTGAAGAAACCAAGAAAACCAAGATTAACTAAAATACTTGTCCAAAGTAAAATTTTCCTTTTTTCATGATTTTCTTCAATTTTGAGTTTTCTTCCTATCGTATAGTCAACAATGGTACTGAATAAAATCAGCGATAAAAATCTCCAATCCCACCAACCGTAAAATAAATAACTTGCTGCAACTATTAGAAAATTTTGCAGTTTCAAGCTTTTTTTTGTTACAAACCAATAAAGTATAAATACTATTGGAAGAAATAAAGCAAAATCAATAGAGTTGAATATCATTTAATTCTTCAAATTTTGATTGTCGAGCAACCAATTAGCCATTATTTTGAGCCCTTCATCTAAACTAGTATTTGGCGCATAACCCAGTTGTTTTTTTGACTTTGTAATATCAGCAAAAGTTATTGGGACGTCACCTTTTTGAATTGGTTCAAATTTTATGATGGCTTCTTTTCCAATTGCTTTTTCAATTTTTCTTACAAGATCTATGAGTTTAATAGGAGAGGAGTTTCCTAGGTTAAAAATGTCATAATCTTTATCTTTATATTCGACTGCTTTTAGAATACCTGAAACTACATCTTCCACATATGTATAGTCTCTTGAGGTTCCCCCATCTCCATAAATTGAAATTGATTCATTATTTAATATCCGAATCATGAATTTTCTAATCGCCAAATCAGGTCTTTGACGGGGGCCGTATACCGTGAAAAACCTAAGGTTTATTATTGGTAGTTTATAAATATTATTAAAAGCATGACAAAAAGCCTCAGCTGCCAATTTACTTGCCGCATATGGGCTGGCTATTTGATTTAAAGGATCTGACTCCCTGAATGGAATGGATCTATTTAAACCATATACTGAGCTCGAGGAACCATTTATGAATTTTTTCACTCCATGTTTTACTGCGGCTTCAAGAAGATTTATGGTTCCTTTAATATTGGTGTTTTCATAATTTATTGGGTTTTCAACAGAGGGCCTGACCCCTGCCCTTGCAGCTAAATGAATAACTATTTCCGGTTGGATTTCATGAAATGTTTTGATAATGAAGTTCTTATTTGATATATCGCCTTTAATCAATAAATAATTTTTTGATGTAAGGTGTTCTTTAATGTTCTCTTCTTTACAAAAAATAGGATAAAAATCATCAAATGAATCCAAACAGATAACATGATGACCATAGTCTAGAAGAGCATCAACCAAATGACTACCTATAAAACCAGCCCCGCCAGTTACAAGTATTTTTTGTTTGTTCATATATCATTGCTTTATTAGTACTGAAACTTTGCATCATAGTATTTATGTTACTACTTTTAATTTTTTTAAAAAAAGAAATGTCAATACTTTTTAAGTTGTTTTCCCCAATTTTCAAATTGTAGGCCTGTTTTATATTTCACCTTGTCAAAAAAAGTAATTTTTTTTTGTTTACTGGCTAATTTTGAATCAAAGAATTCAGATTTATCATGAATAAAAAAACATTTTTGATCCCATTTTGTATTTTGATTGATATACTTTGTTTTTTCAACAATTTCAAATTGATCTTTAGCATTTAAGTAATGATGACTAAAAAAATCCTTATTTACATAAACAGTTTTATTATACATTAAACCGTCAGATAATCCTTTTAATGCCATTTTAAAGTCTGAATTGTTTATCCAATTTTCATCCCAACTGCTTAAGATGTCGTTAATCTTGTGTTTATGTGCATGAAGAAAAAACTTTCTGTAAATATCCTCGTAATACTGTTCATCATCATGTATTCCCACAGCCCAAGTGCCTTGATAAGTATGAAACCCTAACTTACTCATCTTTTTATATGTGAGTGATTCGGGTCTATAGGAAGTGCCTTCCTTAGGAATGAAATCAATTGCCTTTTCCAATAGTGAAGTCCTGTAAAGGTGCATTCCAGCACTTCTGTAGGAATTAAAAAACTTATCGAAAACTAAACCTTTGTAAACAAAATAGTTTTCACTTAATTTTTTAAAGTTATTTAATTGCAATTGAACTGCATCTTTATAAATCAAAGTGTCAGCATCTATTGAAAGAGTAAATTTATGTCCATTCTGAATACCAATTTCAAAATTTTTTAAAACTGCTTTGCTAAATGGCTTTTCTTCAATTATAAAGATATTTTGTTCCTCAACTTGTTTACTAACTAAGAAATGGCACAAATCTAATGTCCTTTCTCCAGCGGCACGGATTACAACTGTAATATCTTTTATTTTCATTTAAATAGCTTTTCTAAAAATCTCGAATAAAATGTTTTATTTGAGTTTGATTTTAAGGCGTGACACCCAACCCAGTTTTGATGCTGTCCACCAGGAAACGGGTCAATATGGGATGTTTGAGATGGAATTTTTTTTACCCATTTACTTTCGTTTTTTGTTGCAATACAAAATAGATATACGGATGCATTCGGATGAGAATTGAATGTACAATATATCATTTTCATTTCATTTTCATTAAATAGATTTTTCATCGCGAGAGGCGTAAACCTCCAATAGTCACCATAATCGGCATGCATTTCTTGTAAAAAAGGAACCACCACAATGGCAATATCCTTGGTCATTGAACATAAATTTTTGACGGCTAGATTAACTTCATAAATATGTTCTAAAACAGTGTGATTAAATACTACATCAAATTTATTTATTAATTCGTTAGGTAACTCAGCTGTCAAATCTAAAAACACTTCGTTTTCTTTACCTTGAAAACCCCTAGCTTCTTCTTTATAATTCGTAATAGAATATGATGAAGCGTTCGAAAAATAATCTTTATAATACGCCCCCTCTTTATCTTCATCTGTCCAACCACTAATATTTGCTACGTCTCCCTTAAATAATTTTGCGAATTTCAATAATTCACGGTTACTCCAAACTCTGGGAAGCCGGAAGACACGGTCAATATCTTTGTAGTATTCATCTATTTCCATTTTACATATAATTTTTTTGAAACCATAATTCTAGTACTAAAACATGAAATTTCATTCGCGTTGAGGATTTTTTAATTAATGCGACATCAATAATGTCATTTTTAGCGAGAAATCCATACTTTATAAGTTGATAGAATTTATCATCGAATAACCTATATAGATGTTGAAAGCTAAAGCCTCTTTTGGGCATATCAATAATTTCCTTCCTTACCCTGTTTTTTAGATTTTGATGAATAAGGAATTTTTTAATACCGTTTTTTATGTACGTTTTTTCGTTTAATTGAAAAGTAAACTCAAAAATCTCATGATCAAGGAAAGGCACTCTGACTTCCAAAGAATGTGCCATACTTGTGCGATCTGCTCTTGTCAAACAGGGCTCAGGAATAAATGTATGAACATCCAATAGTTGCCAAGACTTTACAGGTGAAATAGTTTCATCATAGTATTTTTTGAATAAAAATAATCCCTGTTTTTTAGCCATGTCTGATATATCCTTGTTTACAAGGCTTGTATTTATCAATTCATCATATACACCAGTCATCCATTTATTATACATTTGAATATTAAGTTCACTCTTACTTAAAATAAACTCTTTAATCCTTTTCTTGAGTGTTAAATTCTTATAATAATTATTGATTTCGTAGTGCCATTTATAACCTGCAAATGCCTCATCTCCACCGTCTCCAACTATCACTACTTTTGAATGTTGTATTGCTAATTCAGATGCCAAATAGTATGGTATCATTGATGAGATTGCAAATGGCTCGTCAAAGTTAAACGCAAGTTTTTCTAAAAGACTAAAAGTATCTGCTTCTTCACTTAATATATTCTCATAATGATTAGAACCAAATGTAGATGAGATATCACGTGCTATGAGGTGCTCACTTCTATTGGAATTATCAAAACCAATGGAAAAACTATTAACATCATATTTTAGATCTTTCATATGCATAAGCAACGTGCTAGAGTCATAACCACCGCTTAAAAATAGACCAACAGGAACATCACTTGTTAAGTGCTCTTTTGTAGCTCTATGTATTAAAATATTAGCCTTTTCTATTGCATCTTTATCTGAAACAATATTATTTCCACTTTTTAATTTCCAATATTTCTCTTCATGAATGTCACATGTCTTATTTATGTCAATTTCAAAAAAACTGGCAGGAGATAATTTTTTAGTGTTTTTCCAAATGGTTTTTGGGTTAGGAACATAGGAATACGTGAAAAAATCGGCAATTGAAGAATTATCAATCTCTTTTTTGAATTTCGGGTTTTTTGTAATCGCTTTGAGTTCGGATGCAAAAATTAACTTTTCATTATCTTTAAAATAATAAAATGGTTTAATTCCAAAGCGATCTCTTGCAGCAATTAATTTATTATTGTTTTGATCATAAATAGCGAATGCGAACATTCCTTTTAACTTTTTCAGTAGGTTTTTAATTCCCCATTCTTCGTATCCATGAATCAATACCTCGGTATCACTTTTTGACTTAAAGACATGACCTTTCGAGACTAATTCTTTTTTTAGATTATTAAAATTATAAATCTCCCCATTAAAGGTGACCCATACAGAACCATCCTCATTGGACATTGGTTGTTTGCCATTATCACTTAAATCAATAATGGACAACCTTCTGTGACCAAAGGCTATTGATTCGTTGTGTAATAGTTCAGTGCCGTAACCATCAGGTCCTCTGTGAGTTAAGGCATCTCTCATAGAGTCAAATAATACTCTATCAATTTTGTCACCCGTATAATTTATTTGTCCAACAATACCACACATAATATTATAAATATCTTGATTGTATTTCTTCTGAAGGGATTTTGCAGTTTATTTTTTTTCCGAACAACTTATAGCGATTTTTAGCAAATAATCGGTAAAAGTAGTCTCTCAAAATTTTCGGAAAAATTTTAAAAATGAATAAGATTCGATATGGCGTCTTCAAATGTTTAATGATCTTGAAAATTGCATCACTTTCAAAGTAAAAGCTCCCAGTACTGTCAATATAGTAGATACTATCTTTTTCAGGCATAACTATTAGTTTTTTTTCTATAATTTCTTTACCTAACTCAGTGTTTAATGCACAGAAATATAAATTTCTAGAATGTATGCTTTCATTTTTTAAAATAAACGATATAAAACCATCACAAAAATTACAGTGACCATCAAAAAGGATTATGTTTTTGTTAGTGAACGCCATTTATTTCAAATCTATCGTTAGGGTATCCGAAGAGAAAACGGTGAAATGATTTTGATTTGTTGTTATGACTTCTTCGCTAGTAATAAGTATTTCTTTGGCATTGCTAATTGATAAGTTCTGCTGATTCACACCCTGCCAAATATGCATTGGTGGATCAATATAGTTTATCCATTTTACATCATTTTGTAATTTGTTAGGCACAAATTTTTTTAAAAACGACTCAAGCATAATTTTTTTATTTAAATCAAATTTATTAGTACCATTTTTATTTTTAAAATTGATGACTTTGTTTTTATCAAAATTGTTTTTTTTGAAGTCATTTATAAATCGTACAACATCTTTACTTTGTGTAGAACCAAAAGTGTAAGAAAGGACTTTATTATCAAATAAATAATGGAATCTATTTTGAGCAAAAATTAAATCATAAGGGCTAAAAAAAGATGCATCTAGAGGTAAAACTTCGTTTGAATCTGTTTGGATATGAAATTTATAATGATGGACATATCCTGAATCTAGCCATGAAAGACTAAATGATTTCAGGAATAATGAACTACAAAAAAGTAAAGGAAAGTACAATAATAAATACTTAGGTTTACTTAGATTTAGTTGAAAGTATTTTAAAATGAATATCAGTGAAATTTCAAGTAAAATCCATTTCCAAAAGAAAATCCCACTAAATAAAAAGATCATAACGTGAAAAACTATGAATAATGAAAGGGTGGGTAGGATAAGCCTACGATGCAACAATATAATTATTGGAAGTAAAAGCTCAATGATTGTAACGCTTATTTGAATAAAGTTGTTATTATTTTTAATAAATGAACCAAGACTAATAGTAATGTATTCAGGCAAAAACTGTAGCCACCCAAAAACTTGAACAGACGAATAAAGGTTAAATGTTTGATTTTCTTGAAGCCAATCTAATCTAAATTTACCATAGCCAGCCAGGAGGTACCAATTACCAATAGTTGCTAATAAAATTACTATAAAAAATTTCCAATTTATATTTTTAATAAAAAATTGAAAAACATAAAATAGCCAATAAAGTATTAGTATATCGAATATTATTTTTTTATCTGTAAGGGAATACACTAAGCCTTTAGGAAAAGTAAATTGTTTGGAAATGCAAATAGTTTGAATGACAAAGAAAATTGTAAAAAACGGGTGTCTAATGGAAAGTATACCAAGTACGATTAATAATACTCGATCAAAAAGGTGCCATTGATTAAAGTAGTAATTATACTCATACAGAGAATATGACCACGTCAATATTAAAATGCATAACCCAACAATTATTTTAATATAAACAGGAACTTCTACTTTTTTCTTATACAGCGCTAATAGTAAAAAGAAAATAACTAAAACGAAATAAACCAATATCAGTCTCTTGGACTGAAAGATGTAATTTAAACCGAGTATTTCATTACTAAAAAAAGTTTCATTCAAACTAACATGTAATATTTTTTGTAAGGGTATCTGAATTAAAAAAACAGACCCGATCATTAAAAAAACAGACCAATTATTTTTTAATTCGAATTGAATATTTTTAAATAATTTTATCATTAATTATTGAACCATTTTTATGAATTAATATTTTTCCATTATCTATTGGACTTTCCAAGCCGCCGGTTCAGTATAGAAATAACCATGTTTCTCTATTGTCAATAGATTTCCAGAGTTATAAAAATCATTGGCTTCAACTTTGAAATGTTTTGCGTTTTCAACCAAGTCTAAAGTGTGTGACTGCTCTCCCATCCATGCCATTATAGAATATTTTGAAGGCAACAATCTTATACCCGAACATGAGATATTAATTAAATTACTACCCTCTTTAAGATTTATATTGATCCCTTGAGATTTGGAATCAATACAACATATTCTATCTTCTGATAAGGAACATATAGTCAAGGCTATTTGTACGTTATTAATCTTTCTATTTGAGATGATCTCAATCCTAAAATTTAATTTTTTCGAAAAATTAGAGTAGGGTTCATTATTATTAATTAATAGATCTTTAAATTTTGCAAACCCCGAATAAGTTCGATCATTTCTCTTAAAAAGAGTTATCTCCTGTTTTCTGCTGTTGTCATTTATGTAATTATTTATAGCAAATTCAGTTGTTCCAATAAATTTAACCATGCCATTCTCAAGAACAATAGCGCTGCTACAAAGTTTCTTTATACTAATCATGTTATGACTAACAAATAAAACTGTCCTTCCTTCTCCTTTGGACACATCTTTCATTTTACCAATAGCCTTTTTCTGGAACTCCACATCACCCACTGCTAAAACCTCATCTACAATTAAAATTTCTGGCTCTAAGAATGCAGCTATCGCAAACCCCAAGCGAACGGTCATGCCAGATGAAAATCTTTTGGTTGGCGTATCCAAATATTTTTCAATTCCAGCAAAATCAATGATTTCATCTAGTCTTGAGGTTATCTCATGGCGACGCATGCCCATTAACGAACCATTCAAATAAATATTTTGTCTTGCAGTCATCTCTGGGTGCATTCCCGTGCCCACCTCTAGCAAGGAGGCCACACGACCTTTCATTTTAATTGAACCAATTGAAGGGCTCGTGATTTGGGATAAAATTTTTAAAAGCGTTGACTTACCAGCACCATTTTTTCCAATAATACCTAAAACTTCTCCTTGGTTAACTGAAAAATTGATGTCTTTTAGGGCGTAAACCATATTGGACGAACTTTTTTGAGTTCTATCGTTTAGCTCCACAAGCGTAGCGTATGGATCGGGTTTGCCTCTTAATTTAGCCCACGCTCGATTCAAGTCTTTGGACAAGGTGCCTGTACCAACAAGACCGAGATCGTATACTTTTGAGAGGTTTTCTATTTCAATTACTTTACTCATATTCTAAACGGTATCCATAAAGGTTTTTTCAACTTGATTAAATATTAAAATTCCAAAACATAATGTAACGATAGCAAAACCTCCCGAGTAAGCAATGTTGCTCCAATCAAAACTACCGGCACCCACGAACATATAATTAAAGGAATCGATTAAATATCCAATAGGGTTGTATTTGGCAAGAAAGACTAAATCTTTGGGTAAAGTTTGGACAAAAACAACATAAGAGGTGGCTATACCAGGGGTTACATACCTTAAAAGTGGAACTGCAAAATCAATAAGAAACTTCAAATCTCTATATTTTGTTGTAAGAGAAGAAACCAACAAACCAAAGCCCATAGCCATTATCATTATAATTAATAATAAAATTGGAAAATAAATGATTTCCCATTGCATACTAAATGTGTTGGTTTGAAAATAATAGTAAACTATGGCACAAAGTAGTAAACACAATTGAACTCCAAATTTTAATAATCCTGAAATCAGAACCGTTAACGGCATAATCAATCTCGGGAAGTAAACCTTTCCAAATACGGCTTGATTATCAATAAATGTGGATGCTGTCTTGGTAAAAGTATCCTGAAAATATTGCCACAATATAGGCCCAGACATATAAAATAAAAAACCAGGAACACCTTGGGGACCTAGTCCGGCTAAACTGCCAAACACAAAAAGGTTAATGGCTGCTGTAAAAAGAGGTTGAATAAAAAACCAAATTGGGCCTAAAATAGTTTGCTTGTAATAGGTGACAAAATCTCTATAAACCAACATTCTTAATAAGTCTCGGTAATACCACAGCCCTTTAAAGTCAACCTCTAATAGACTTCTTTTCGGTTTTATGATTTTATCCCAGGTTTTATCGCTCATACTAAATTATTAATTAACAAGGTCAGTTTTTTTTAATACTATTTTCATTCCCAATTCTTTAAGCTCGGCTGTTATATAATTGTTGGAAATAGTTTTAATAATGGCATTTTTACTTTTTATCTGCCCTTTATTAACAGCTATTTTATCTCCTATATTCAATTGTCTAATTTCAAATTCTTGTGCTTTGTCTTTGGTAATTATTCCTTTAAGAGTATCGATTTCAGACTCTCTAACAATTGCTGGTTTCCCAAGCCAAAAAATATAGTTTAACACCGAAGGATCTTTTAGAGGAATAGCACGATTTTTTTCTGTTGTTTTTATAAATAAATAAGAGGGCAATAACGGCGTTGATACTTTTTTTTTTCTATCGCTCCACTGCTTTAATGTTGTTTTCATGGGACAGTATACTTCAAAGCCATTTTGGGTTAACCTTTCTAGTGCTTTAATTTCGTGCCTTGGCTTTGTATAAAGAACATGCCATTTACTATTTTGATCGGTTTCTTTCATTTAATCTTTTTCCCAAATCAGTAGTTGGTTTTTATTTTGACTTCTATTAGAAAATTCCTCCTCTGTGTATGCTATATATCGTATTTTTCTTTCTATTATTTTTTCTGTTTTTTCTATAACGTCCGTTAAATAATTTTTATTGATTTTTCCTACTAGTATAATGTCTACTAAATCGCAATTTCTTCCTTCGGATAACTCTCCTGTTAAATATATTTTAATTGGTTCCCCAAGGCCTCTTAAAATATTATCTATAATTACATCTATCCCTAAGTATTTTCTTACAATCTGGTTAACGTCTTTAAATAAAGGATGTAATTTATTTACCGTAAACATTTTTTTATTTCCGACCTTACTTGAGTGTAACATATTTGCCGCCTCTAGCCTATTTAGCTCAAGTCTCACAGCATTCGTAGATTCTTCTAACTCCTCACTTAAGCCTCTTAAATAGGCAGAATTTATAGGGTTTAAAAAAAACTTAAGAAGAAGTTTAACTCTTGTCTTGGATGTAATTAAGGTTTTAATCAAAATTTGTTGTCTAAACACAGCTTCGCCACGTCAGCCACAAGTGTGAAACACCAATAGCGAGTAAAAAAACTACTCAAAGTTAAAAAAATTTATTTATTTCAAGTATTTAAGTCAAAATACTTGCAAGCTTTACTTTCATTGCTTTTACCATCTTCCGCACAATACTTTTATCTTCGTCTCCACTTAGGACTAATAATCTTGACTTTGATTTTTTTTTTTAATTTAAATATAATTGCATTAAATGCAACTTGATAAATTCGGCTGTAAATGAAAATTTCAAAATAATTGGTAATAATATTAATTTATTTAACAACTTAG
>Ga0209632_10002175_pt1 | contig 19023 bp, 18 predicted proteins | sample COG_10_FD_184754 | JGI IMG/M metagenome (GOLD analysis project Ga0209632, IMG submission 184754) | Pelagic Microbial community sample from North Sea - COGITO 998_met_10 (SPAdes) (version 2) | ecosystem: Environmental > Aquatic > Marine > Neritic zone/Coastal water | place: Helgoland, sampling... | reverse complement strand
TAATTTTATTTAATTTTTCTTTGAAAGAATATTCTTTCATAACTATTTTTAATAATTTATTAAAAGAATATTCTGTATTCTTTAAATAATGTTCATAGAAACTTTTAGTAATATTATCATATTTATCAATATTAAATGTCATATCTTCAATATCCATTTTTAAATTATAAAAAAAATCAATATATATTATCAAATTTATGTAAAGTATATCACTTTATATGTCCACAATTTTTACATACATACCATTTTTCACCATATTGACAATTTTCTCTTTCCATAATATAGTCATGTTTACATTCTTTTACGATTTTTTCATTTAATTTGGTTTCGTGTGATGTTAATATTTGTATTCTACTTAAATAATCATGTTTCATATCAGCCAATTTATGTTTTTTCATTTTATCGGAAAGATTTGTATCACTCAAGAAATCCAAATCCATTATTATAAATTATAATATAAATAAATATATTATCAAATTTTATATTAATATATTATATATATGGACGATTTATTATTATTTATAATAATATTATGTATATTTTTCTCAGTATTAATATTTTTTAATAAAAATTTATTCGATAAAGAAGTTATAAGAGTAAAAAGTAGTGCTGATGGACATACATATTTAGTTAGAAAGTTACCCAACCCAGAACAAGCGGCAAACTTATTAGCAGGATATAAAAAAGATATTATGAAAATATCTGAAAGACTTAAGGTAAAACATACTAAAGACAAATATACTGATGGTGTAAAAAGGTTATTTGATAATCTAAGATTACAAAATTTATCTGAGTGTGATCCATTTCATAAATATAAATCTTACTCTGTGAATAAAGGTGAAGAATTATTTATTTGTTTAAGAGAAACTGATGCTCATTTCTCATTCTCAGAAAACAATACTATTATATTTACAATATGTCACGAATTAGCACATGTATGTAATATTACTATAGGACACCCTACTGAATTCTGGGATTGGATGAAGGTTATATTAGAAGCAGCAGAAGATATAGGATTATATACACCAATCGATTATAGCCAATACCCTGTAAATTACTGCGGGATGCAAATTAATTCAACACCATACATTTTTAAGTAAATAAAAATAATATACATATTATATATGTTGTATAATTTACCTGAAGTAAATACTCAATATACTTTTATAAATATTATATCTGGTGATACTAAACCTATATCAGATATATATCCTGATGATACAAATCGTACCGTCCTAAATAAAATATGTTTAAACTTATGCAAGGATACTAAAATATTAACTGACGAAATATGTGCATTCACAAACGATTATAATATGATAGGGTTTGATTATGATAAAAATATTAAAATAAATCAAATATTTAATAAATATAAAATAAATAAATTACCATTAAAAGATTATATTGATTATAAATTCGTGGATGATATGGGTAACAAAAGAAGTATATTAAGAAATAATAAATTACATGAATTATTTGAAAATAATTTTCCTATTGATAAAAACACTATTTATTATTTTACTTATAAAGAATTAGAATCGTTACAAGAAGGTATTAATGATAAATTTATTTATTCAGTTGTATATAAATATTTCCCTAAAATTACTAAAAAGTATATTACTGAATATGATATTAAATTGAATTCTGATTTAAGAAAAGATAATTATACAAAAATTAATACATTAATAAGTAATACTAATCCATTAATAGATATATTATATGAAAATAAAGATAATCATTTACAAGAACAAATATTTATTAATAACTTATTGAAATTATCATTTGAGAAAGAAGATAATTATATAAATATTATTAAATTATTTTCAGATATTCCATTGGGTTCTAAATATGTTTTAACTAAATTAATATTAGATGAATATGAAAATACATTTGTGAAAATATATAAGCCAGAATTAAAATTAAAATTGTCGGAAGATGATAATATTTTAGATAAAACTTTATGTGATAAATTAATAAAAGATTACAAAGATAACATAAATATTCCGTTGGATTTTGGGTTCATGCCCTCATTTAAACAACCTAAAAATTGTTTCATTATTAAATCCTATTTAGAGGATATTAGATTATTCTATTCATTTATTTTATATATAGATGGAAACATTGATATAATTATTAATAATTATTATAATGTAAATATAGACAAAGAAGTAATTGATTTAGTAATAAAAGAAGCAAATATATTAATTAATTTAATTAATAAATTTAGAATTTATAGTGTAGATAGAATAGTTAATATAAAAACACACGATTCAAGTAATCTAGATTTTTTAAATTCTGAAATATTATTCTCAATGGATAATTTTGTAAATAATGAAGGACAAACATTATATTTAAGAGAAAATTTATTAACTTATCTTTCTAATTTTCATACACATGTACGAATTATGAAAGAGAAAATGGATTTCCATATGGATAAAGATGATATATTTTTACATTATAAAAGAATAAATAATTACGATAACTCTGGTACAATTCAAAGTATTATCTCTGTATTAAATAAACCAGATAGTGATTATACACCGGAAGAAATTATTGAATTAATTCATCAGAACGCTGGTATATCTATTGAAGAAGCAAAAAAAGAATATAGCAAATGGGTTGATAATAATTCTGTTGATGAATCTAATAAAAGATATTCATTACAAACTAAAGAACCAGGATCACAAATTATTATAAATAAATATTTAGATAAGTTTATTAAATTTAAAATATTTAATATTCAATCATATGAAGAATTAAATAGAATTATATCATTCATAAAAATATTTATGAAATTATATTCATTATTCATTTCAAAAGAATTACATAAACCTTTCAAAAAGTTATTTACACAAGTTTCTGAAGTGACAAAAATAGAACAATTACAAGATGAACAGGGTGAATTACAATTCGTTGAAGATGCTTCTGAAGTATCTAAAGTTGTAGTTCAAAAAGAAGATGATGAAGAAGATATGATAATCATGTCAGACTCTGACTCAGACTCTTCGCTTAAATCAGATAAAGCACCATCACCTGCACCTGCACCTGCACCATCACCTGCACCATCACCTGCACCTGCACCTGCACCTGCTCCTGCACCTGCACCATCACCTCAAAAACCAACTTCTTCATCTTCAGAGTCATCATTAAAATCCGATTCTGACACTAATGATGAATCTGACACTAATAATTCACCTGAAGGTCTGGTATATAATGATGGCGACGGTGATCCAGATGAAAATACTGGTGGGGGTAAATCAGATCAATCTACTAAACAAACCTATAAAATTAATCAAGGCAATGATTCATATAGCTTTGCAAAAAATATGGTACATTATGATGATAAACTATTCACATCTAAAATTAATTATCCTGCAGCATGTGCTAATAATAATGGTGTTCGCATGCCAATACCATTGTATGATATAGAACTAGAAAAAGTAGATAAAAATGATTTATTAAAAACTGTTTACAAATTAAAAGAAAAAAGAAAATTAAATCAAAAAGAATATAATAAATATATATTATTACCAAAAGGTGAATTAATTAAAGAATTAGATTCGTTGCGAGAATCTAAAAATATCACATATTCTGATAAGTTTCCATCATATTCAGCAAATGCTTCTCAAACAAAAATAGGTGATTCTGAAACAACTATAAATTATATATGTCCTAAATATTGGGATTTGTCTAAAAATGTTGGTATTCATCCAAAAGATATTTATGGTCATCTCGATAAAATTGTTCCACCGCAGCACAAAGGGGTCACTGAAAATTATATCATAGATAACAAGAGTAATGACATATATTTTAGACAAATTTCACAAGATAATGTTAAACAAATTATTACTACTTTTATTAAAAATTTAGAAATATATAATTTAGTTGAAAAAGAATTCTCAGATAAGACAAGACTACAACTAAAAAAGGCATTAGATGATTCAATCCGAATTATAAAATCTAACAAAATGTCATCATATACATTCAATGAAATGATTCGTGATCATAGAAAACAATTTAGTAAAACAATTAATGATAAAATCAACCAAATATATGATGAAGATCATACACAATTATTAGCTAAAAATTTCAAATTATTTAATGAATATATTATTGATAAAGTTCCTCAAGAATTATATGATTTAATCCATCAAGAAATTGTTCAATATATCCAACCAAGATTTATGGATAAACCTATTATAGATGGATATAGAGTACCGTGTTGTTTTACATATAAATCAGGATATATTGATCCTAAAAAAACCAAACAGATAGCAAAATTAAATAAAGATAGTATTAGATTAGCAGAATTAACACCTAGCAATATAAATAAATTCGCGCATGTTCATCCTAAATTACAAAAATTATTTGGGCATGATAATGATTTCCATGATAATGAAAGATATTATGGTGGTTTCATTAAATTCGGTGTTGAACAAGATAATAACTCACTAATTCATACATTATCTAATTTACATCATAAAAAAAATATATCAGAAGATTATATTAAACATCATATTAAAAATAAACTTTCAGACGAAAATTCATTATTTACATTTATGAAAATGGGTGAAGGAAATATTGTTCAATTATTTAAATCAGAACCATATGATATTAATGATATTCAATATTTTATAACATACATTTTTGATGGTAAACATATTTCTCATTTTAAAAAGATTTTTATTGAAAACCAAATTGTTCACATCAAAAAATATTTTAAAAAATTTAAAAACGATAAAAAAAAAAGGAAAAAGCATCATTATATAAAAATATTTAGTAATCTAATAAATCAATCAGATAAATCACTAAATATTAAATTTTTATATGATTTAATCATTTCTAAAAATAATTATATCAAGTATTTAGATAGTAATGAAATTAAAGATTATAAATATATTATCCCATTTGTATCCGAATTAAATCCCAACCATATATATATTATTTTTGAAAATATTGATGAAAATATTAATATAAAACTTCCATTGAATACATATAATATTACTAAAGACTCTGTATTTAATTTTATATATAAAATAGGAAATATTTATGAACCAATTTATTATTTTAATGAAGAACAATTAATAAATGATGATAAGATGGTTTGTGATATATCATTCAACTTACATTCGGATAAGGATATTAATACATATATTAATAGTATTTTAGAAGGTATCAAAAATAAAATTAAAGACATTTATAGAATTAAATATCTAGATATTAATTTATTTGAATTAAATGATTTACTTGGCTTCCTGAAAAAACCTATAAATGAAATTAAATTATTAGTGGATAATTATTTTAAAATATCACATGTAATTACTAAAGATAATAATATATATCCGGTTGTTCCATGTGGTGTAATAAATGACTTTAAATTAATATATGATTTTGAAAATTATATACCAGAATTCTCAAGTTTTTTAATTTATTCAAAAGAAAAAATTATTAGAAATAAATTTAGAATATCAGGATTTATTGTAAATGATAAAGATGAAATTATTAATATAGTTTTTGATAATAATTCATATATACCTATTAAACCAGTTAAATTCAATAAAAAAAATAAAGTTATGAAAAAATATCCTATCTTAGGAAATAAAGATTTATTTTTACTAGATAAAGACCTACAAAATTTTGCTAAAGAAAATGATAATAGAGTATCATATAATATCGATATTAATTATATTAAATATATTACCAATTTAACCATTCAAAATATTATATTTTATATTAAAAATACATCTACATCTAAAGATTATTTCACAGATAAACCATCCGACTATACTGAAAAAGAAGCAGGCACATTTAAAATTATTTCTAAATTAATTAACGATAAACCAATTGAATTCATAGAAAATAATAATGATTTAATAGATTATTTCTATGAACCTAATAAATTCAAAGGAGTAGTTGAAAATATATCTAATTCAAATATGAAAGATATATCTAAAATAAAAATAAAAATCAGTTTATTAAATGATATATATTTAATATTAAATAATGAAATACATATAAATTTTGATAAACAAAATAAATTATATGAATATATTAAATCATTTATTAATGATATTGTAATAGAATTATCTGATAAAGATTATGATAATCATAAATTAAATAATGATTTGGCAATATGTTTTGAAAATAATGATGATTGTCAATACCCATGTTTTAATGAAGCAGGTAAATGTAAATTATATGTTAAAAAATCATCTATATACGATGGTGAAAAATCATTAATAGAAAAAATTATATATAAATTTGTAGATTTATTATTAATTCATAAAGATATAAATAAAATTAATGAAATTTTACAAGATAATATTAATATTAATGATTTATATAAAACTATTAAATCAGATGAAATATTTTTAAATTGGTCTCAATATGTGAATAAATATTTAGATGAGCTATTTAAATCAGAATCATCTTTCATAAGAAATATTAATTTTTATGATCAATTTAATGAAACTTATAATAGTTCTACTGAACCTAAACCAATCACTTCAATACTAAAGGGTGTTCCTAATATTATTAAACAATTATTTAAATCAGAATGCAATATATTAACTTATATTGAAGAAAATAATTTAGATTTTATATCATTAGAAAAAGCATTCAAAGAAATATTCAATAAAGATATAGATTCAATCAAAATCAAAACTGATATATGTACAATTTTAGATGAATTTTATAAAAAATCGCCTAAAAATATGCGGTTTATTGTTAAATCATATGATTATTATGATAAAGGATTTGTAACTACCGATTTAAAACTAATCAAAGAAAATATATTAAAACCTTCCTATAAAATATCACCTTTCGATTTAGAAATATTATCACAAAAACATGATATAGGATTTTTATTAATTTCAAGTAAATATTCTAAACAAGATCCTACTAAACTAAAACACAATATTATTCTCAAATATAATAATGATACATTAAATAAAAATACAAATTTTGTATTATTATATCATTATTTAAATGAAAATGATGTATATGATTTATCTAATATTGTTATCAAAGTGGATGAATTAGATGAAGATACTTCATATAAAACATTTTTATCATTAGAAGATTTATATAAGGTTAATAAAATTAAAACTATCATTGATAACGATTATCCTGATATTAAATTATCATAATTTAAATATTGTCTTTTAATAATGGTTGAATATTTTTCTGATACATATGATTTTAAATTATTGAAAAATCATATCCACAATGATCCTATATGTGATTGGTTTGAAATTCAATCACACTTACATGCTAATTTCAATAAAGATAAAAATGATTATTTTAAAAAATATATTCAAAAAATATCTGCAGATTATATTAACAACTTTATTAAAAATATTATAAAAAATGCTAATATATTTTATCCAAATATCGTATTTAGTGAAATAAATAATATTAATAATTCAATCCAACAAATAAAAAACAATATCCCATTAATTATAAATCCAATTTTATTAAATAATAAATATAATTTAATTGTTCGTTGTCATATCATGATTAAAAAAAAATTATTCAAACAAATATTTAATAAAATTAATAATATCCAATTGGATATTATTCAAAATAATGACTATTTAATCATTAATATTATTCCTTCTACATTACAGTTTAAAGCAGATACTCGTGAAGTATGTAATAATAATAATATATTTTTTAATAAATGTCAATTATATATTTTTAATAGTGCTTTGAGACAATATATAAATAGAAATAACTATTATTTTCTATTAGGTAAAGAATATAAACATAATGATATTAAATTAAATAAACAAGAATACATCGGTTTAGTTATTTATAATGATATATTTAGAACTACTGTTATTCAAGCAATCAATTGGTTAAATCGACTAAAAACAAATAGTCATAAATTTAGAATTTCACCTGATCCGGAATGTTTCGAATTATATCCTAATATGAATAATAAACAAACATGCTGGGAAACTGAAAAGAAAATTATTGCTGAAAGAATTAAAGAAATCACTTTAATATGGAGAATATCATACAAAGATAGAAATAATCTTATAGTAAATAATATTAAGTCGTGGGATAATCCATATTTATTAAATAATTTATATGAATTGAAAGATTCCACTACTAAAGATATCCAAGAAAAAATTATTAATATGAATAAATATGATAATTTAATCGTGGAACCACGTAAAACTATATCACAGGAATTTAAAGATATATTACGCATCGATTATAATGAAATTGTATTAGATATTGAATCCATGCTACATTTAGAAGAAAATACTAATTATTTCGATGATGGTCTTGAATCAAATAAAGATTTACCAGATATTTGTATTATTGGAAATATATTATTAAAAAATAATAATTTTGTTTCATTTAAAGATTATACTATTGAAAATTTATCTATTCAATCTGAAAAAGATAATATTATTAATTGGATTAAATTTATTAGTAAATATGATAAAATCAAAATATATCATTGGGGACACGCCGAAAAAACATATATGAACAATATTAAGAAAAAATACCCTGATATTATATTCCCTGAAATTATATTAATAGATTTATTACATTATTTTCGTTCAGAACCAATCATTATAAAAGATTGTTTTAATTTTTCATTAAAAACAATTGGTAAAAATATGTATAAACATGGATTAATTAAAACTACATGGTCCGATACTGACAATGGTTTAGATGCTATGATTAAATTTAAGGAAATATGTTTGAATAATGATAAAAATATACCTATAAAAAGATATACAGAGGTGGCTGAAATTATTGAATATAATAAAATGGATTGTGTAATTCTTATGGAGATATTACAATATTTAAGAAAGAAATATTTATAAAGAATTATTTGTATAAAATACATTGGGGAGCGACTTTTACTAGGATCTATACCTATTATCTACCGCCGTCATACGCAGCAGGGCCCCCCGAACTCGTCCTTTTGACCGCCTGTACCCGTCAGGCAAGTTGAAACTGCGTCCCCGAATTCATCGAAGAACTGGAGGCAATCACAGTCCCACAAGGGGGCCGCTTGGGCCACCCCCTCGCAATACTTGAACACAGACACGCCGGCGTCGGCGGCCACGGAGGTCATCGATTCCAGGCAGCCCTGGCACTCCACGCCCCGGTGGCAGGACGGACAGGTCTCACAGTTGTCACCACTATACCCCGTCGTCGTACAGTCACATTTGCATTCGCCCTGATCCCCTTTCGCCGTGCCACCGTTCTGACATTCCTTACCATCACCACCAACCGTACAGGGCAATGATGTCGTGCAGTCTCCACCGTGGTAACCAATTTTACATGCTTTACACGGTTCCTTACTACCCCTTTCCTCACCTTCACCATTCCAATACCCATCTTTACAATAATACCTGGGTTGTAAATCTACTCCGATATCACACGATTTCACACCGTCCGTCTGGGTACATATACTTTCCCGCCCACCTTCATCTTTATAACTCTGTAATATATTTAAATAACTACCTGTCTCTAATCCAGTCGTATCTACATCTTGTACTACTTTTTCACAAATATTTTTATCTGTAATAAATTTATATTTATAAGATAAACCATTACATCCACCTTCATCACAAAGCTGATAGGTATTTTCATTACAAGGGTCTACCTTACATTCATTATCTTTATAATAATATATAGCTCTATCTAATTCATCATTTAATTCTAAACACATATCACGGTTACAACTGCTCAACATAGTTTCATTACATTCTAATTCATAAACACATAAATTTTCTTTACAAAGACCATCCCCACAATCTAAATCTGTATCACATTTCTCCTTATATTTACATAACCTTAATGGTACTTTTTCTTTATAATATTCCGTGTGTAAGCAATCTTTACCTGGTTTTGTTATATTATAAATTCTTTCATTAAATCCATCCCCACACGTTTTTTCAGTTAATTTATTTATAGCAAATTCTCCTTCGCATTTTAGACCAGTATCTTCTTCACCCGTTACCTTTTTTAACATTAATTCTAATATTTTACTTATTTTTCTTAATGGTAATTCAACTTCGGGTGTTTCAGATTCGAACTCTTTGAATGATTTATATATATCTTCTTGTATATTTCCCTCTATTAATTTACTTTTTAAATGTAAAATATAGAGTATAAATAACACAAAAATAAATCCATATAACATCATTAAATTTTTTTTAAATTTAAATGATATAAATAAAATAATAGTGTTGAATATTATAAAAAATAAATATTCATTCATATATTTATATTATATAAAAAATATTTTAGAAGAATATATTTTAAATTTGTAATTTATCTTCTGCATTAGAAGAACATTTCATCGCGTGGGGCACGCGTCGGCCCACGCTATTTTATCAGCCTGAGTACACTCTGAACATTCAGGATTGTTCTCCGCGAACCTCTCGATCACCTGGCGTCGTATCCCCGGGTACGACCTGACAGATAAGTCCAAACCGCACCAATCCAATCCAGCAGTTGTGGTGCCCGTACTAAATAATTTAGCACACGCCCCCTGAGGACTGCACGGTGACGTTCCCGTATCCGTTTCCGTATTACGTCCCTCCTCCATCGATTCCCCTTCCCCCAAATCACACTGAAAAAACACGTCCTTTGTTTTTTCCACATGTTTTTCCAGTGCTTCCCAAGTAAAACCACCATACGTTACGCCTTCAGCGGTAATACTCTTACATGACGACTCTTCAGCCGCGCTGACGCCGTCATTTTCCCCTCCCCCACTATCTGGATAATCCCAAATACAGGGTATACCAAGGTCTGGGTCAACATCAGTAATATAACTATGCTGACACTGTATTTCCGGGAGACCATTGCACGTTTCCGTCCTCTTATCCACACCGGTACACATGCTATCTTTTAAACTGTTTATAACTGCCTTTTTCTGATTTTTTGTTTCTAGGGCTTTCGCCCCGGGTATTGCATTAATTGTATCTTTATTTATTTCAAAATCTGTATATGTTGTCTCTATTGATTTATTTATACATCTTTGTTTCATACCATCATAAACATATTCTCTAAACCGCCTATTTAATTCTTGACATTGATCATTATTACAATTATATAATTGGTCTCTTGTACACATATGAGGATATGTACATATTTTATCTCTTTTACTACATAACCCGCTTATACAATCATTATTGTCTTCACATTCTTCTGAGAACTTACATAACCTCTCAAAACATTCAGAAGATTCCATTTGTCCATGTTCATATATACAAGGTATCCCAGTAGCACCGGCTTTCCGTCCAACATTAAATCGTCTGGTTTTCTTCCCGCGACCACATTCTTTCGTACAATCAGTCCAATCACCTAATTTACCTTGACACATTTGATTAGGAGGTATTTTACCTTCGGATCTATCCATTAAATGTATTAATTTAGTGAAATTATCCAATATTGAATCATATAATAAATCTTCCTTCAAACTTGTTTTAATATTTTTATTTAAAATACCAAGAAAGTTCATTTTATAATCATCCATATTAATATTCCCCTCTAATAGTTGACCTATCTTATTACATGTATAAAATATATATAAACTAAATAATACCAATAATACTATAAATAATATTAAACTATATTTTAATACTAATAATAGTATCATATTCAATAATATAATTTTAAAAATTATATTCATATCCATATATTTATAATATATAATAAAATAATATAGATATTTTGAATCATCTAGATTCCCAAACTCATCTTGATCTTAGATTTGATGATGTCTCCTAAAAAAGTATACAATAAAAACATAATTAATCCAGCGCCGACGAACCAACTCCCCGTACATTTATCCTTCAGGATACATATTAATACTAAAAGGCCGAAAAATACAACACCTAATCCCCCTACAGCCTTATTTGGTTCAAGATTTTTCATTATATATAATATATTATATTATTATTATATTATATAATGCCTAAAAAATATTCTCCAAAATTTAAAAAAAAATCTTTAAAATATAAATTATCTAAAAAGAAATATTTAGAATTAATTTCTAAAAAAAAATCAAAAAATATTTCTAAAAAAAATAATAATATTTTAGAAAAAGAATTAAATAAAAAATATTGTAAATGTGTAAAAACTTTTAAAAAGAAATATCCTAAAAAATCAAAAGTTTATAAAGGTAAGTTCGGTATATGCATGAATAGTATTTATAAAAATAGAGGATTTAATCCGCCATATAATGTTTCTAATAGTTGTAAACAATATTATAATTAGTTTAAATCTTTAGAAAATAAAATATATATATTTATAAAATGGAACTAATTCGAGTAACAAATGAAAATATTCACACTATTTTACCTAAATATATAGAAGATAATAAAATTACAATAAATGATATAGATGGCATGATTGATACATATATGGACATGGTGAAAGGTGGTCATCTATTCTTAATTGATAGAGATTTACTTAAAGACCTTCTTGTCGATATTACTTTCATGTATTCTCCGAATGATGATGCTAATAAAGACAGAGTTCTTTATCATTTAGTCGGTTCTGATGATGACGGTGACGATGATGATGATGATTGTGACAAAAGTTCGAAAGGTGTAATGAATATTTCATTGGTTAAAGAAGACTAAATTTTTACTCATTCGGTTAATAAATTTGAAATCAACATCTAAATTATTTTATACTCCAAACAATTTACGACTTGAATCAATTACCAACACTTCGTAAAACATATAGATTTCAATAATTCTATTACTAAAACTTCTTAAGTCAATCATGAATCCTTCCTACGCTGAACAGTCCACTCCTCTCGAAGTACACGTCGCGACCGACTCTTCAGAGGAAATTGATGATCAGCTGGCAATGCGTTACCTTCGTACGGTGGATGTTCCCATGAATCTTACATTTATCTTCACAGGCACCAGTAAGATTACAGCGGAACAATCTCTCAAGGAATTTACGGAAACCTTCGAAATGCATATCCCCATTTTGGAAAATTTCCGCAATGTTACCCTCACTACTCTGGGAACATACAAGCACGGCGGACAAAAGAACCCCGACTACTTCCTACAGATTGCCCCTATGAACTTCTACACTGGGGATAATCTGGAAGTTAAGCAAAAGTACATTCTTGCTGGTGATTTCAAATCAGATTCCCCTTCATTTAATATGAATGGTTCAGAAGCAATCACGATGAAATTCTCTGAACAGGGTAAGCTTGTAGATATCGCCTCATCTCACATGGCAACTATGAGATTCAATGAGGAACTTCTATCCAAGTTTACAGGACCATTCAATGAATATATTGTATTCACAGCATTCAAGCTTGCTTTCGGGCGTATGCATCCTAAATGTCCGGTAGCACAAGAGTTTGCAGAAGGTCTTGTTAATCCCGATGTTGGTCGCGGTGTTAACTACAAATCTGTTATGAGCATTGCTAAGAATCTAGATGTTCCCAGCATACCATCCTTCTATACACACACAGAACCCTACGACGCCCTTGAAGCCAAAAAGTATTTCAAGGACATATTCGGCGCTGATTGGAAAGATACTAATGGTTCCATTTGTAAACTTAACCATATCAACTATATCCTACATTATATCAATGTCTTCGCCACTGGTATACGTCCATCCGCCCTATTTCATGATAATGGTGGTGAAGTATTCTACTCAGATTTCACAGTAGACACCATCCCGGAACTACTCAAACCTTCCTGGGAATACTTCAAGGCAAATGCTAGCAAATTGATTGATTGCTATAACCCAGTATATGATCTATTCGCTGGATATGTCCTTGTCGGATTCCTCAAAGGTGAATCTAGAGTTTCCCATAATGTCACCGAATTTCACGAAAATATCGTCAAAGAATTTTAAAATATTAAAAAACAAAAAAAATAAATATTGAAAAACAAAAAAAATTAAAAATTAAAAAACAAAAAAAATGGATATAGCATAAAAATACTAAATTTGAATTTAACAAATTTTTTTTTAATATATTAATGGACGACTTGTCTAAATTTAAATATTTTGATATTAAAGATATCAAACTAGAAGACGAAATAGATCACTCTAATCTAATCGTATATAAAGGTGTGTTGAATGGTAAAGATATTGCAATAAAAGAATACAATACAGATAAAGAAGGATTAGATGATACTATTATAAATGAATTAAATATAGGTACTAAAGTATCTTCAGCAAGACTACTTGAAATATATGGTTATTCTCATAATATTGATAAAACTAAATATTATCTTTTAATGGAATATATCAATCAAGGTAGTGTTTATCAATACATAAACCAAGATAAATATTATAAATCAACTGATCATGACAAAACAATATCAGATTATACTTTAAAACAAGGGTGTTGTACATGGAACTATATCATGTCCGACAAACTTAAATTTAGCTTAATCATATCAATACTTAAAGCAATTAAATCTATGTATGATAATAATATTATTCATGGTGATATCAAACCATGTAATTTGGTGATCCATAAAAGTAATGATAATTTATTCATAAAAGTTATTGATTACGGATCATGTGTGATTTCTAGAGATAACATCGATATTGATTGTGTTGTAGGTACTGACGGATACTATGCTCCAGAACAAGAAGAAACTAGTATATTAGACCATAAATCCGACATATATTCTATAGGTGTATCCATAATTGAAATTTGGAATGGTTCTATATGGAAGAAAAATAAAGGCAAATTCAATGAAACGCGTAATGACGTTCTAAAAGGATTACGAAATATTAAAAAAAATAATATTGAATTAGAAAAATTATTAAAAAAATGTATAGATTTAAATTATAAAAAAAGACCAGATATTTATAAATTATATGATGAATTTATTAAATTACCTCAGTCTCAATACCAAATGTAAAGTAGATTCTTTCTGAATATTATAATCAGCAAGAGTTCTACCATCCTCTAATTGCTTACCAGCAAATATTAATCTTTGTTGATCAGGCGGAATACCCTCTTTATCTTGGATTTTAGCCTTTACATTATCAATAGTATCAGACGATTCTACATCTAAAGTAATTGTTTTTCCAGTCAATGTTTTGACAAAAATCTGCATACCCATATTATTATTATTAATATATATTTTTTTTTTTAAGTGATTTATTTTCTAACAATGATTGCAAATATAAATAGTATCTTCTTTACTTGATAAGAATATCTCTTCTATTGTAGCCATATGTATATGGAAATTTATATTATTTAATTTTTCTTTTAATAGTACTAAATTATTTAATTCTAATACATTTCCCAATTTCTTAGTGAATATTTTTATTATATCATCTATTGTATCTATTAGCGTAATATTTATATTAACTTGAAACCCACTGAAAGTTTCACACGATGCTTCGAATATTCTATAATGATTTTCATTAAAGGTCCTCGCCATGTATATTATTTAATAAAAATATATTTATTATATATATATTATGAACGAGTTATCTATGTATAATATTGATTGCGAGAATATTGAAACTATTATGAACAAGTTAAATAAATTAGAAGAAAAAGAAGATAAGAATAATAATGAAGTATCTGTTAATAATGATAAAAAATATAGAGATTTAAGAACCATTATTATGAAACAACGTAATGAAATAGATGATTTAAAATCACAAGTTAAAATCCTCGAAACATTAGTCAGTAAAAATTAAATATTATATATTATATATATGTCTGATTATGTTGTAGCAATACCTACTTTTAAAAGATATAACGAAATTATCAAAAAAACACTACCTACCTTACAAAGAGGACGTGTCCCTAAAGGAAAAATACATGTATTTGTTGCCAATAAAACAGAAGAGAAATTATATAGAGAAAAAATGGACCCAAATACTTACGGCAAAATAGTTGTAGGTAAGAAAGGGTTAGTAAATCAAAGAATATATATAAGTGAATATTTCCCTAAAGGAACCAATGTTGTTTCATTAGATGATGATGTTGAAAAAATGCAAAAATTAAAAGGATCCACTTTTAACATCCGTAAAAATAATATTAAATCTTTAAAAAACAAAAAAAATAAATCATTAAAAAGTAATACTAAATCGAATAAAAACAAAAAAACAATTAAAAGATCTATGGGAGGCAAAGCAGTTGATAAAAGTCTAAATCAAATAATTGAACTTAAAAATATAGATGATTTTTTTAAAAAATCATTTGCATTATTAAAACAAACAGGATTAAATTTATGGGGTGTATATCCCATAAATAATCCATTTTTTATGAGCAATAAAGTAACAACCGATTTAAGATTTGTTATTGGTGTAGTCCACGGATATATAGCATCACATGATCCAAAAGTCAAAATGAGTAAAAAATCATTAAGCAAAGAAGATATTCACCAATCTATATTATATTATTTAAGGGACGGTGGTGTATTAAGATTTAATAATGTATCATTTAAAACAGTATTTAACGCTCCTGGCGGATTAGGTACTAATAGATATGGTATGAATAAAACAGCACAAGAATATTTATGTAAAACATATCCTAATATGGCTAAAAAGAAATTTAGACCGGATGGCACACCTGAAGTTAGATTAATTGCTAATCCGGAATTATAAAAAAAAGTTGTTATTTTTTTTGTCTATTTATTTTATATTGTTTTTTGTTTTATTTTATATTGTTTTTTGTTTTATTTTGACTAGTATTTAATTATCCATGTTGTAACACCTGGAGAATGACATCCCTGCAGGTTCGAAACCTCCGCATATGTCCTTGCGGAAGGAGTGCCCACCTTGTCTCTGAAGTAGTAGGTATGAGCTCTGGCCGTCGCGCGCTTGGTAAATGTTTGATATTTATGCTTCTTAGCATATTCTATTGCTTCTTTTTCGGTGTATTGGTTACAGTCAAGACGGTCTTGAGCAGACAGGTTCTGCGTGGGGTGCCAACAAGTATCTTCGTGTATATGCGTCGTTCCGGGTGGAGCATTCTCAACCATTTCTTCAGTTGTTGGGGAGAACTTCTGATACTTTTTAGTATCATTCCAGAACTGATTCATACGTTCATTGCGGATATTGGAGATAAATTCCCCCATATTAGTTGTGACAACCATTGTTGATTGAAAGGTTTGTGAGGAGTTTGTAAGTATTTGTAAGTATTTGTAGTATTGTTTCTTGCTTTAATCAATTGATTATTTGCTTTGAATATGAATATTTATTAAATTAAAAAATCAAATTTATTCCCAGATTAATCATTTTTTTAATTTAAATTAAAAATTTGTATTTGTAAAAAAAGTTGTTATTTTTTGTCTATTTATTTTATATTGTTTTTTGGTTATTTATTTTTTCAATTTATATTGTTTTTTTTCAGTTTATTTATTTATCAGTAATGAATTGTTCTCCGACCATTCTCGGTAATATTGAACTGTCTCTATATTTATCAGGTATCCACGCCCATCCACACCTATCGACGCTTGGTCCACTCAGCATATTTGAATTCGGTACCATTTCCCCGGTCTCATTTTCAACCTCGTTTTTGTCGCATTCGGTTGATGGGCCGAAACCTAAGAAGTGGTTGATGTGGTCATTATTTATGTAATTTTTTGGTAAATCTCTAATATCACCATGTATTAATCTCTGACGGTGTTGTACACAGTAGTCACCGTCGTGTGACGATTTACTACACCGCATTTGCGGGAGTGACATATACACTACTTTTAATTGAAGACTTTGAGTGACGCCGGAGCAGTGGACGTTTCCTTGAATTGCTTCGGACTGATACTTTTTATCTCGGACTCCGCACCAGATGCGAGCATAGCATTTGCAATTATCTGGAGTTGTGGTTTTTAGCACAGATTTCTTTAACGCCTTTTTGACTGGATCTCCATTTATGAGTTCTTCAGCATCATCAAATGTCCCGGGTGGAACATTCTCAACCATTCCTTCAGTTGTTGGGGAGAACTTCTGATACTTTTTAGTATCATTCCAGAACTGATTCATGCGTTCATTGCGGATATTGGAGATAAATTCCCCCATATTGGTTGTGACAACCATTGTTGATTGAAAGGTTTTGAGAGTTGTTTGTAAGTGTTTGTAAGTATTGTTTCTTGCTTTAATCAATTGATTATTTGCTTTGAATATGAATATATCTGAAAAGAAAAAATCAAATTTATTTCAAGAATGAAAAAAAAGTTGTTATTTTTTTTGGTTATTTATTTTATTATTGTTTTTTTGTTTTATATTATTTTATTTTGTTTTTATGTTTTTATAATTTAGATTGAGGCAATTCGGGGTGTTGCTTTAGCACGTTTCGACTTACACATCATAACACTTTTCACAATATCCACAACGAGGAAATCCGTCGTGGGTCTTAGAATTGGGACAGCATAGAAAATCCTTAAATGAAGCACCGCAATCCATACACACTCCTTTCCGCCTGTCATGAAATGCTCGCCAATAACGTTGGATGCAGTAGACGCTCGAAAGGTGATTATTTGCGAGATCAACCATGAATATATCGTTCGGTCGTAAGAGGTGGGACAAGACTGGATTGGACGCCTCCAGTCTTAAGATGTCACACCAAGGAGCACCATTGGACAGCTTCTCAAGACGCTGATTCCTCATATAACACACAATACATGAGCACTCGTCGCAATGATGGGAAGGTGCTGCTGAAAGGGACATTTTAAAAACTTTTTCGATTATTTATCCAACAATTACTGCTGAACGTTTACGCATTCTTAAAAAACTAATATTTCAAATTTATTCTCAGAATATAAAAAAAGTTGTTATTTTTTTTTATTTTATTTTATATTGTTTTTTGTCTATTATTATTTTATGTTGTTTTTTTTTGTTTTATATTGTTTTTGTATTTACAGACTTAGGCGTTTGATTATCATATCAGTAATGTCCATTGCACTCGCATGGATAAAATTGTTTTGGTCAAGAGTTATAGAGATACGTGCTATATCGTCATCAATTGGTTCGATATTAATGCTGGGGTAATCATCTGGTGATGCGAATGGGAAGAATTCACGCAACATTGAAGTAAGG
>Ga0209632_10002165_pt1 | contig 19095 bp, 20 predicted proteins | sample COG_10_FD_184754 | JGI IMG/M metagenome (GOLD analysis project Ga0209632, IMG submission 184754) | Pelagic Microbial community sample from North Sea - COGITO 998_met_10 (SPAdes) (version 2) | ecosystem: Environmental > Aquatic > Marine > Neritic zone/Coastal water | place: Helgoland, sampling... | reverse complement strand
AACACTAAATAAGTATTTTTCGGATATATTCAATTATGAATATACCGAAGAAATGGAAAAGGTATTAGATGATATTTCACATGGCAATAAGGAATATAAAGGATCATGTAATGAATATAAGAAGTGCATAGAAGAATTACTAAAAGATTACAAAAAAAACAAACCCCAAAAAACGGCTTTTAGAATTGACGAAAATCACGAATATATATTTGCAAAAAACGGTCCCGTTATAAAATGTACAATAGGTGATTGTGTAACATTTAAATCATGTAAAAAGGATATTAATGTTGAAAAAATAGAAAATGATGAATATACACTTGAGGATTTATTAGAAGAAAAGACAGAACGTATACTTGGAAAATTGGACAGTAAAGATATAATATTAAAAGTAGGTAAATATGGAGCGTATATAAACTATAATGATCAAAATATATCTGTTAAACATATAGAGAAGAGTGTAAATAGAATAAATATATCAGATGTAATCGATCTTATCGGTACAGGGTCAAGAAGTAATTATATACGAAAAATTAATGATGATTATCAAATTAAAAAGGGAAAGGATAGTAAATCAGATTATATAATGTATAAAACGCCCCAGATGAAAAAGCCTCAATTTATTAGCCTTAAGAAATTTGAAGGGGATTATATAAAATGTGACATAGATGTTATACTTGAATATATTAATACAAATACTAAATAATTAAAATGTAAATAGAATATATGTCTAGCACAACAAATACAAATGGATTTTTTACTGTCTTTATTTCAGTACTTATATTTTCTGCACTCATACTTAATTTTGTCTCATATAGTAAAATTGGTGTAAAGGGGTATATAAATGAATATTTACATATGGGTATATTTGTGATGTATCTATTCTTATTAGTAACACAATGGTTAACTCCGGTAAATAATTATATGAAAGGAGCATTTGATCCAAGCTTTCATAGTAGTATACTTATTGATAGCATTCCACGACTTATATTTTTAGGAGCTATTTTTTATACAGGAATAATAGAAACGACCACAGGACCATCTTTAGCAAAAATGGTAAAGGACGAAATGGGACAAGAAGTTACACAAGAAAAGGTTTTGTATGAATCCTATGATGACTATTTTACTTTCAAACTTCTTGCTGATATATTTTTATTTGTGATGTTTATATTTATAGTTACATTTGCATTTGCAAATGAAAATATTATTTCATCTGTGTATGAAAATCGTGAAAGTATTAAACACTGGGGAGTTTATGTTGGTTTTGGTGCATTTACTGTATTACATTTTGTTTTCCAAGGACTAAGACACGATATTCTAAAGAATTTCTTAACAGATGGTTTTCAAATAATACCAAAGAAATTTCTTAAGGGTTTTAATAAGTAACTCTTCTGCAGTATAATAAAATAAATAATTTATAAAATAATGATTTATAAATTATTAAAATGCTATAAAGAAGTATTAGTGTCAATAAATTTAAACGTCAAACCATAGGTGTCTTCCGTTTCCCATATACCAGATATTTTTAGAACGACCCTAAAATTTTCATAATTATCTTTCAGAGTATTATTAGAAAATAACTTTATGTGTTTTTGATTGAGAAGATCTCTTATTTGTAGTATAGGTCTTTTATCTTTTACGTCTAGTCTACTTAATATTGTGTTTTCAATAGCGACCATCTTTGATATTTCATTTTGATTTAATATGGTATGATTAATATAACATTTATATTTATTGTAATATTTTTTAATAACGGCATTTTGGATATTTATCATAAAGTGAAGACTGTTTAATGAATAATTATTTGGATTGTATACTAATCTTCTAAAAATGCTATTTTCTATGATAGTATTTTTTATTGCCTCACTAAAAAATACATTATTAGCGTCATATGTATTATAATTTATAAGTATATTCATGTAGTACTATATTATGATAATATATTAATTATTTTTATGTATTTATAATACAATTTATTTATATGTAGTTATTAATGAAAATATTAATAACTGGAGGAAATGGTTTAGTTGGAAGCGCAATAAAAGAAGCTGTTTTATTGGGAGAAAAGAGAAAGGATAACAAAATATGTAAAAATGAATATCTATTTATATCTAGCAAAGAATGTGATCTAACCGATATAAAAAATACATATGACTATTTTTCTAAATGTAACCCAGATGCGGTTATTCATTTAGCTGCGTATGTTGGTGGTTTATTTAGAAATATGACAGAAAAAATAAACATGTATGAAATTAATACACAAATAAATTACAACGTATTAAAAGTATGTGATAAATTAAATATTAATAGAGTTCTATCATGTTTATCAACATGTATTTTTCCTGATAAAACATCGTATCCCATTAATGAAGAAATGTTACACGATGGGCCACCACATAATTCAAATGATGGATATGCATATTCAAAACGAATGTTAGAAGTTCATTCAAGAATGTATTATGAAAACAAAAATAGATTATATAATTGTATCATTCCAACAAATATATATGGTAAATATGATAATTTTTCTTTAGAAGACGCCCATGTTATACCTGCCTTGATACATAAATGTTTTATAGCCAAAAACGAAAAGAAAGAATTTATTGTAAAAGGTTCAGGTAAACCTCTAAGACAGTTTATATATAGTGTTGATCTAGCCAATTTAATATTAAAAGTGCTATTTAATTATGAAGACAAAGAACCCATTATATTATCCGTTTCTGAGAAAGAAGAAGTAAGTATCGAAAAAGTTGCGAGAATTATTGCAAAATGTTTTGATTATGACCATATGATTAAATTTGATGCTAACTATGCAGACGGTCAATTTAAAAAAACAGCCGATAATACAAAATTAATGAATTTATATCCAGATTTTAAATTTACCGATATTTCCGAAGGAATTAAAACATCAGTTAACTGGTTTAATGATACACCTAGTTGTTTAATTAGAAAATAAATATAAAGTTTTCTCTCTATACTACTTATATGTCGTCAAATAAAAAGGATGGTATTTTTAAATTATATTTCGATTTAACTGATAAATATATAAAAGAATATGGGAAAAATACAATTGTTTTATTACAAGTAGGAAGCTTTTATGAAATGTATGGTATGAAAGACAAGCATGGAGCAATAAATGGAAGCAATATACAAGAAGTTTCTTCAATTTGCATACTTAATGTAAGACCAAAGCAAATTAAATATAATGAAACTGAGATTGTTATGGCAGGTTTCCCTGATAAAATTACGACATTAGAGAAATATGTATCTTATATTAATGAAGCCGGATTTACATCTATAATCTGGTCTCAAGATAATGATGATCCAACAGTTAGGCAATTGGAAAAAGTGATTAGTCCCGGAACGTTCTTTTCAAATAATGATGTTAAAATTTCTAATAATATAACGTGCGTATGGTTTGAAGTTACTAAGCCAACACAAAAAAGAAATCAGATCATGTACTGTGGAGTAGCGAATGTAAATAATATTACAGGAGATACCTGTTTATTTGAATATAACACAATTTATGATAATTCACATACTATATTTGATGAATTACAAAAGTTCATTTCTATTAAAAATCCAAGTGAGGTAATAATTGTTTCTACTTTCACAGAGTCTGAAATTAACAAGGTTATCCAATATTCAGGTATAAATACTAATACAATACACATATTTAATGAAAATGATGAAAATATTAAAAAATCAACCGAACAAGTATATCAATATGAAACTTTTAATAGATATTTCAAATCTAAAATTTATAATACAGATAGTCTGATTATGGAAAAAACAACAGCCCTTCAATCTATTACATTTTTACTAGATTTTATATATAAACATAATCCATCATTAACACGTCACCTTAATTATCCTACATTTGATAATAATGATACAGATTTACTTTTGGCGAACCATACTTTAGAACAGTTGAATATAATTCCAGATAATAACTATAAAGGCCGCCTGTCTTCTCTCATGAATCTCTTAAACTATTGTAAAACATCTATTGGAAAGAGGAAGTACGAATACGATCTTACTCATCCTACAGTAAAATCTTCAGAGTTAATGAGAGAATACAATATGACAGAATATCTATTAAATAATTACAGTATTATTGAATATATAAGAATTAATTTTAATGTTCATGACTTAGCATATTTGTTGAGAAAAGCAATAATGAAGAAGATAACACCGATAGAAATATCATACATATTAAAAAGCATACGAACTATCCAAAATGTTTACAATCATACATTACAATATGACATATTAATTGAGTATATTTGTATAATAATGGATATGGATATAGTCTCTGGATGCTCAGATATTATTAATACAATTGAGTTCGCCTATAATATTGATATTTGCGAAACAAATGAAACATATGATATTGATATTGATATTTTCAATAAGGGATATGATACAGAACTAGACAATTATACATACGAATTAAGTGATTATATGAAGGAAATTGAAAAAATAAGAAAGGAGTTTGATAATTTTATTAAAAAGAAGGAAAAGAAGCCAAATACAACTGATTATGTTAAAATTGACACTACCGATAAAAAAGGGCTTTGTTTAATAACTACAAAAACAAGATCAGGAAAACTGTGTACATATATCGACTCCCTCCCGTCTGAACTAAAAAAAGATATATATTGGTTAGACAAATTAACCTGTATTGGATCTACTCAAAATAACGTAACTATTGAAAATAAAGGGATTAATGAACTTTTCTCAAAAATAAATGCTTTGCGTAAGAAAGTGAAGATAAGAGTGAATGAATTACATTTAAATTTTTTGGATTTCTTTGTAGAAAAACATGAATCTTTTAATAATATTATAAAATACGTAGAAATCATCGATAATATTCAGAATAAAGCGTTTGTTGCACGCAAATATAATTATTGTAAACCAGAAGTTCTCTCTCTTCTCTCTTCATCGTCGTTTGTAAGTGTAAAGGATCTTCGTCATCCGTTGATTGAGAACTTGTACACAGAGGAGTATATATCCAACGATTTAGAATTAGGAAGAGAGAACAGTGGGTTATTACTTTACGGTACAAATGCAGTTGGAAAAACAAGTTTAATAAAAGCCTTAGGTATGAGTATCATTATGGCTCAATGTGGATATTATGTACCTGCAAGTCATTTTCAATTTGTACCATACACTAAAATCTTCTCTCGAATTCTTAATAATGATAATTTATTTAAAGGATTATCTACGTTTGCGGTAGAAATGACCGAATTAAATGTAATTTTAAATGAATGTGATGAAAACAGTTTGATATTAGGGGATGAATTATGTTCCGGTACAGAAATGGACTCGGCTAAAGCAATATTTGTTTCGGGTCTACATACTATACATGAATCTAAATCTTCTTTTATGTTTGCAACACATCTACATGAAATTGCTAGTTATTCAGAAATAGAAAACATGGAACGTCTCTCTATGAAACATATGACTGTTCACTATGATAGAGAGAAAGACCTTTTGATATATGATCGTACTCTAAAAGATGGCCCGGGAGAAAGTATGTATGGGTTAGAAGTTTGTAAATCTCTGAATATGCCCTTAAAATTTATAGAAAATGCATATACATTAAGAAATAAATATTTAGATACGGTGAGTGTATTGGATTCACATAAATCACGTTACAATTCCAAGAAATTACTTAATATGTGTGAAAAATGTCAAAAGAACCCCGCTATTGAAACTCATCATATACAACAACAAAAGGAATCAAACGATGCTGGATTTATTGGTGATTTACATAAGGACCATATTTCTAATTTAATTGGATTATGCGAAAAATGTCACCAAAAAGAACATCATAATTTAGCAAAATAATATGATGTTAATATATGAGCGACAAAGGATTAGATTTAGATTTATTAGATTGGGGTTTGTTTTTAAAATTGGAAAAGGAGAGGGAGGAGAGGGAGGAAAGGAAGATGAAGAGGAAGGAGAGAGGAAATAAGGTTCATTTCGCACCTACTCTGGCAAGAACACACACAGGGGACACAAAACTCGATGGAGCTAAATGGAAGAGTGATAATAAGTTTACTACAGATTGGGATGAAATGAGACGAGTTGACTTTAATCGCCGTGTAGCAGATCCAAATAGAGATATAGGTAAAGAAGGTCATTTGCCTTCAAATATTGGCGGAAAAAGAAAAACTATAAAATCCAAGAAAAAATCTAAAAAAAGATTTAGAAAAACTCGTTCAAAAGGAGGAAAAGCAACTCTCCCCACCAATAATAATAGGAGGAGGAGTGACCTTCATGATCCAGCACTAGAAGATGATGAAGAATTGGTTGGTTTTGATGAAAATTTTGATTTTGATGAAGATAATGGTGGTGTTGATGAAGATGATGATGGTGTTGTTGATATTGAACATGATATTACTGTATTCGAGGAGAGTTTGCATCAAACAATAGTTAACGTATGTTTAAGTTATGCAGAACAAATTGCAGACGAAAGTTCTGATTATAATAGTGATAGTGATTCTGATTCAGAGTCAGAAGCTACTATTCCAATAAGCCAAATGAATGATGAACAGTTAAAAAAGAGAGCTGTTTGTGAGGAATTAGTATATGGTGAATACAACATAGGTCATATAGGGTTACTCCAACAGTATAGAGATAGGGGGACAATAGGACGTTTAACCGACGCCGATAAAGAGAGAATATATAGGGATTCTCATCATACTATAAGCAACTGGTTTAGAGTACAACAAGAGACACATGGACGGGCTAATGGTAATATATTAGAATTTTATAGATATGTTTGTATTGATATATTAGACAAAATACGTATCGCATTCCTACCGCCACCGCCACCGCTAATACCACAAGATGTAGGTGGAAAAAGAATAAAAAAGCAAAGAAGGACTAGAAAGTCAGTAAAAAGAAAAATCAAGAAATCTAAAAGAAAAAAGTCGGTAAAAAGAAGAAAAAGAATTACCAAAAAGCATAAAAAAATAATATAAGTAATATATCAATATATGCTTAATTCGAGTAAGAATAAATACTACAAAATATGTGAGTTAGAACAAAAAATGTATAAACGATGCTTAGAAAATGAAGATCAATTAGAAAATTGCAAATTATTTAAAATAATACTGCAAGATTGTTTTAAGTTCAAAGCAAAGAAATTGAGGATTAATTAGAAAACAAATTATTATATAATAAGTAATTTATTATATAATAAGTATAATTTAAAAATTAAAAGTCATATATAATAATATGAAGTTTCTAGAAAGTGCATTTGAAGAATATGTTAATTCCAGTAAAAAAGAGAATTTACATCTAGACATAAAAAAATTATTTGATAAGTATCCCGATAATATTAATAATATTAATAATATGATTTTTTATGGCCCACCCGGTTCGGGTAAATACACTCAGGCATTATCATTTCTATCAAAATATAGCCCTAGTAATTTAAAATATGAAAAAAAACTATGTATTATGTTCAATAAACAAAACTATTATTATAAGATTAGTGATATTCATATTGAAGTTGATATGTCATTATTAGGGTGCAACGCAAAGTTATTATGGCATGAAGTATTCACAAATTTATTAGATATTATTAATGCTAGTACATCAAAAACAAAAATAATAGTTTGCAAAAATTTTCATGAAATTAATAATGAATTACTAGAAATTTTTTATAGTTACATGCAACAATCGATGAAGCGTACAATAAAATTTATTATCATAACCGAACATATAAGTTTTATTCCTGAAACGATTATTACTTGCAGCGAAATAATTAGCATATCAAAACCATCCAAAAGTAAATATATTAAGATTTCCAAAAACAAAAATATTGGTTCACTCGAAGAAATTGAAAATATAAAATCATTAATTAATAAGGATGATCAAATATCTAAACATAAACATATTTGTGATAGCATACTTGAAGATATATATAATATAGAAAATTTGAAATATACTACATTTAGAGATAAGATATATAACATTTTCATCTATGATATAAACATGAATCATGTAATTTGGTATATAATTAAAAACTTAATAGAAAATAACAAAATAGAAGAGAAAGATATATATGAAATCGTAAAAAAAACTCATACTTTTTTTAAATATTATAATAATAATTATAGACCTATTTATCATGTTGAAAATATTCTCTACAGCATTATTACAATAATATATAACTTAGAGATTAAATAGTATAATTAACATGGATATAAATAAAGCATTAAAAGTATTAGAAATAGATAACTTATCAGATTATGATCCAAAGAAATTAAAAAATCAATATCGGAAACTAGCATTAAAAAAACATCCTGATAAGGGTGGTGCACATGATGAATTTGTAGAATTATCACAAGCCTATTCCATATTAGAAAATAAAATAGAGTCCGAAAATAAAGATAATAACTTATTCAATTTATTTACGAAAATTATTTCACTCGGAAAAAATAGTTTAGAAAATAAGAAAATAAAGGATGAATTAATACATATTATAAATAATGTATCAATTAAACTGCTAGATAATATAGCTAGAGATAATTTAATATTTTTGATGCAAATGTTAGATATGTATAAAGATTATATTTTAGATATAGAAGTTTATAATGAAATTAAAAAATGTATAGACCAAAAACTAAAAAATGTTGATATACATGAAATAACCCCATCAATAAATGATTTATTTATTGATAATGTTTTTAGTTTAAAAATACATGATAATAGTAATTTATTAATACCTATGTGGCATAATGAATTAACATATGAATTAAATGGAAAAACAATTATTGTACAAATAAACCCAGATTTACCCGATAATTGTTTTATTGATAATAATAACAATATTTCTTTTTATTTTAACATAAAAGTATGTGACGATTTATTAAACAAGAAAGTATTAGACATATTGATTAATAATAAAACATATAAAATAAAAATAGAAGATTTAAAAATTATAAAGGAACAAACAATTCAATTCACAAATGAAGGAATTTCTAAGATAAATAACAAAGATATATTTGATAACAGCGATAAAGGAAATTTAAATATTATTATTTCATTAATATAAAAATATTTTAAATATATTAATATGGATTATTCATTAAATATACTTTCTTTTGATAAAAAATTAAGATTTTATTGTGGAGATAAAATTCACATTTATGATTCGATACCTAGTAATTTAAAAGATGAATTATGGTGGAGTGGCAAATCGTATCAAAGGGCTATACGTGAGATGAGATCTGAATTACATGTTATTTCTGATACGAAAGGTATAACTTTAACTGAAGCACGACGTTTTTTATATGGCGTTGGTTCTACTCAATCATAAATCTATTGAATTTGGGATCGGGACATCGGCTTCTTGAAACACTTGTTCTATAATGTTTACTCTCCATTTTAGATCGGCATCTAAAGGTTTTGCGTTATTAACTTTCCATCTACTAATTATAGGTATGATAATAACAGGAGATAATAAATTATAAAGAGCCAATTTGCCATTCCATTTCCCAAAAATAACCCATTTATTTTCATGGTTAATATATTCTGCGAACCCATCGTCAAAAGTATTTATCTCGTGATATTCTCCCTTGAATGGTGCATATATCCATTGATCTTTACTGAAAATAAATTTGCTACGTAAATATTCCTCGCTCGGCATGATTTAATAATATATATTATTAATTATTAAATCAATTTTATTCTATAAATCATATAAATAATATGTAAATACTATAATAATGGAATCGTATATCTCAGATCCTACAGTATTTGTAAAGCATAAGGTAACCCATAAAGAATATTTTATGCAAAAATATATATACCAATTAAATATTGTAAATGTACCAGAAATCATAGAATATGATGATAAAGCTATGATTATGGTTATGAAAAAAGTTGATAATAATAATTTATCAGATTTTTACGGAGATAAAGCGACCGATGTTCCAGACAAAGTATTTGACAAAGTAATTAAAATAGTACGTACTTTAGTGTTACACAATATAGAATATCCCGATTTAACTGGATATAATTTTATAGAAGATGGCGATGGAAAAGTATGGATAATTGATTTTGAACACTCTAGTATGATGACGTCACGAGAAGTTAATAATATTCATATACAAAATATATGTAATGGTTATAAAAAATGGAACCCAGAATTTGCATAAAAATGCATAATTTTTATTATATTATATAAAATATAATAAAAATATAAAAAGCAACAGGATTAACTGTTGTTACAACAAATCACAATTATTATCACAATTATTAATACTATAACTATTATTAATTCAATCATTATTATTTATTATTATTATTTATTTTTAAATTATTTACGCAGTTGCCTTCTTGCGAACAACCTTCTTCTTCTTAACCGGCTCTTCAACAACTGGTGCTTCAAATACAGTTTCCTGTTCCTCTTCCTCTTCCTCTTCTTCCTGTTCCTCTTCTTCCTCTTCGTCACTTTCGACTTGGGTAGAAACAATTTGACTATCTTCCTCCTCCTCCTCCTTGGGGGCTTCCTTTTCAAGAGTAGCAAGCTCGTCATCATCTAGAGTAATATGACACTTACCTGCCAACGTTTCCTGTGGCTTAACTGCTGCTTGAACAAGTCTCCAAGTTACACCACACTTACCTCCGGTGATCCAAAGGCCGCCACATTCGATTACACAAGCAACATTACACCCCTTGGTGATAAAATTGCGAGGATCCTTAGTGGTTTCGGTATCGTTTGGATCAAATATACATTCTCCTGATTGATTATAAATTTCTGAAGCCCACTTTCCATCATAACGGGGGGTCTTAATAGAAAGTGTGGGTGACTTAGTTGGGTCAGCTTCACCATCAGTCTTGGGGTACTTCAACATGGGTGTCCAAAGTGCGTCAAGAACCTCAGGTGTCATCTTTGCCTTTCCAAGCCATTCCTTGCAATTAATAATAACATCAGCCTTTAGCTTTGATTCAAATGCCCTCATCTGATCAAGAAGCTTCTTGGTCTTAGGCGTTAGGAAATCATTTCCTGGAAACTGAAGAGAAAACTGAAACTTTTCGTTGCCCTCATAATCACTTACTCCCCATGACAACATGAGAGGTGTGCGAATAACGACCTTCTTATTTAGACTCTTGTTTTGAATTCCAACTGACTTGCCTCCAGCACCATTCACCTTGACAGGCGAGTACTTAAAGGCAGTTTCAACGTTCACGGTATTAATATCGGTAATGCTTGACATCTTATATACTACTACATATATGTTATTCTTTAAATCAATTTTTTTTATAATTAGACTATAAATGAAGGTAATAATATTAATTAATTAATTTTAAATATAATATGTATTTAAAACTAAATATGTAGTTAATATATATATAATGTACCGAAAAAATTCAGCTGATTTAACAGAAGAATATGATTTTAATGAAAATATTATTGTAACTACCCCCTCACTTATGAAAAAAAAAGGACGAAAAAATATAAACAAGGTTGACGATAGTGATTTTTTCATACCAGAAATAAAACAATACGAAATAATTATGATCCTTAATTATAATGTTAAACAATTAAAGGATATATGCAAACATTACAACCAAAAATTAGGCGGAAATAAAGATGAACTAAAAAAGAGAGTTTATAATCATTTGAAACATAGTCATTACATAATAAAATTACAGCGTCTTTTTAAACGTAAGCTATACGATAAATATATATTACTAAGAGGTATTGCCCATCATAATACGAATTTATGTGTAAATGAAACTGATTTCGTATCTCTTATACCGTTAACCGATATACCATATTATTCATTTTACAGTTATACCAATGATGATATTACATATGGGTTCCAGGTTGGATCATTAAAAACATATATTGATACTAACATACAAAATGGTAAAGATCAACAAAATCCATACGATAGAAGTGTAATACCCAATGACAAAATAATGGAGTTTTATTCCTTTATTCACCTTAGTAAAATATTTAAATATCCGATTGATTTAGAGTTAGAACTAGATGATCATGTATTTAATGAGGAAGATATAATAAGAAATAAAACGTTAGATCTATTTCAACATATGGATAGTTTAGGTCATTATACAAATCCATCTTGGTTTTTAAATTTAGATGTAAGAAAATTACTACGATATATTAGAGAATTACATGACATATGGGATTATAGAGCACAATTAGATGAAGAAACTAAACAAAATATACATTATCCTAATGGAACACCATTTAATGGTATAATGAATAATCCGAGAGACATAAACCATTTAAGAAAGACAATATTACAAATAATAGAAAATTTTATAACAAAGGGGAGAACAACCGAATTTAAGTATTTAGGGTCTATGTATGTTTTAGGAGCTTTTACTTTAGTAAGTCAGGGGGCAGCCGATGCACTGCCATGGTTATTTGAGTCAGTTGTTCATATTTAAAATAATTCGTAAATATCTTAATATTATTTTTTTAATTAACGAATAATATTAATTATAACCATTATAGGTAATAAAAGTTTTATAAAATTGCATAAAATATATATTATGACTCAAAACAGCTTAAAGGTACCTACTATGTTATAGTATAATGGGAAAGAAATCCGATACCACAACTGCTACCACTACTGCACCTGCTACACCTTCTGTTAAGTCAGCGGCCAAGAAGACCGTGTCAACTAAGAAGAAGACAGCTACCGCTGTTACTGAGACCCCAGTCGAGGTCATCGAGGTTAAGGCAACCAACGCCGTTGTTGCCGACGCCCCCAAGGAGGAAATTGATATTGAGCAATCGATCGCTGATGATTTCGGTTCTTTTATGACTAAGATGCAGGGTATTTCCACCCAATTTTCTGCTCTTCGCAACGAGTTCCGTGCCCTTGAGAAGAAGGCCATGCGTGAGCTTAAGAATGCCCGCAAGAAGTCTGCTCAGCGTCAACGCAAGAGTGGCAACAGATCCCCTAGTGGATTTGTCAAGCCCACTCTTATCACCGATGAGCTTGCTACTTTTCTAGGAAAGGATCTCGGTTCTGAGATGGCTCGTACCGAGGTTACTCGTGAAATTAACAAGTACATTCGTGCACACAAGCTTCAGGATCCTGAGAATGGTCGCAAGATTAACCCTGACAACAAGCTCGAGAAGCTTCTTAAGATCCCCAAGGGAGAGGTACTCACTTACTTCAATCTTCAAAGATATATGTCTCCTCACTTCCCTAAGCCCCCTGCTGCCGTCGCTGCCGCTGCTGCACTCGCTGCCGCAGTCAAGAAGGCCACCGATGCCGCACTTGCCGGTGCTAGCGCATAATCAATCCCTTATTAATCCATTATTAATAAAAATATCTAATAAAAAATAATAATAAAAAATATCAAATATTTTTTATTATTTAATTTATAAATTCTATAATAATATGTATTGTATTAAAATACTTAAAACTTAACATGTACTATATAGTATAATGGAGCCTACTATTTCTGAATCCCCTTCTACTAACGAGGTTGTACCTCCTATCCCTTCTACTAACGAGGTTGTACCTCCTATCCCTTCTACAGAAGGTGAAACAAAGGAGGTTAAACTTGTCGATGTACCAGTTGATAGTCCCAATACCGCTTTAAACATTATTGTATCCTTTTTGAATTTAGCACAAAAGAGAGGAGTATTCGGTATCGATGAGTCGTCCAAAATTTGGGAATGTATTAAGATGTTTCAGCAACAGCAATAATAAATAATATATATATATAAATATAATCTATATATTTTTATATATGCAGATTTCTAATACAACAAAAACATTTATTGAAGAAATAAATAAATATAAGTTAGTAAAACAGACTGTAGATATAGACGAATTAATAAAATGTCTATATAACGAAATATTATTGGGGTTTAACTATTATAACGATATTAAAAGTACTATTCAAAGTGAAACAAAAAAGATTAATAATATAAATAAAATTCCGTTCCCATCTTCAATATCAGATAAATTCTTCCCCAAAGATATTGAAAATAATATTAAAAGCAAATCTAATTTTTACGCAACATATAATATTGAAATTTTAGGGTATAAATTTAAAATTGTTATTGTCTATGCCTTAAATACATTTAATATAGAATATTATGTATCAGTTATCATTACATGGTTGCATATTGTATTAAATTATGCTACTAGTAAATGTAGTAAAAATATTACAATATTTATTTACTTAACCGATAAGTCTAAAAAATTACCATCAAATGAGTTAGATATACTAGATGTTATTAATGTAAACTCGGCATATACATATTGCTGTAGAAATCCCAAAACAAAGAATGAAATTGTAATTTTTAGAAAAGAAGAATGGTTTAAAACATTAATACATGAAACTATGCATGCGTTCGGTCTAGATTTCTGTAAACTAGATAATGATTTTGTATCAAAAAAAATTAAAACCACATTTCCAATTAATTCCGATATAAATCTAAATGAATCTTATTGTGAATTCTGGGCAGAAACATTAAATATATTAATTATATCATTTTTTTCTTTAAAATCATCGGATAGTATCGATACGTATCTACAATCGGTTAAAAACTGGATTACATATGAAAAAACATTTTCTATTATACAGCTTATAAAAATATTAAAGTATATGAATTTAGAATACACAGACTTATATAAAAATAATAAAATGTGTGTTTTTAAAAGAAATTTTTTTTATCACGAAAATACTAATGTTTTCTCTTATTACATTATTAAGTGTATACTTATGTACAATTTGGAATATTTCATATTATGGTGTGTAGATAATAATATTAATGCACTTGATTTCTTTAAAACCACAACTAATATAGAAAATTTTATACAATTCATAGTTTCAAAATATAATAACAAACAATTCATAAAAATAATAAAGGCGAATGAAAAAATATTCAATAAATTTAGTAATACTAGCAAGTTTTATACTTCAACCAAAATGTCTCTTTTAGAAATAAAATAATTATATAGTATATAATGGCCGTTAAAACTCGCAGTCAAAAGAAAACCAGTCTTAGTAGACGTAAACTATATCGTTCTCGTGTAAAGAGATCACTTTGTCGCAAAAAGAGAACTGCTAATTGTCGTCGTATGAAAGGATGCAAGATGACAAAAAAAGGTAAGCTTTATTGTCGCAAATCAAAGAACACGCGTAAATCTACACGTTAAATCATGCGTTAATACATAAATATAAAATATTAATAATATCAATAATATTGATACTATTATTATAAAATATTCTTCTAACATCCCATATAACCCACCTACTAATATTACCAACATAAGATATGGTTTATCAAATAAATAGATATGATCACTTCTATCATACGTTTTTGTTATACTTAAATTTACACCATGTCCTTCTACTGCGTGCCACCACCAAGGTGGTATCATTAAACTATCGCCTTCTTCTAATACGGCTTTATATATCTTCATTTTGCTTTTATCCATAGTAAAAAAATTCTCTTTTGTAAAATTTGATCTATCTGAAAATAACCCATGAAATTGCATATTATTATCATAATAATCAAACATATATACTGTTTTTGTCCCGATTATTTGATTTAATATATAGTCATGTCCTGTATGTAGGTGACATCCTGATTTACCATTTTTACCCAAAAATATTAAAATTCCGTCATTTAATCGTGGTTCGTCCGCTTCTATTTCAATTTTTTTAAAAAAATCATGTGGTAACTCTGTTTCATAATCTAGTAAATCAACCTCTGCTAAATAATATTGTTTATCTATATTATTATTGTTTTGCATTTTTTCATATAATTTTTCAAATACTATATTTCTTCTCTTTTTTACATTCGTTTCCCCCATCGCATTATCGTTGTCATATATTTCAACTGGGAATAATATTTCTTTCATACTATCTTTAAAATAACTCATCTTATCTTTATCATCGAAAATTTTCATTTTTTTACACCCACCTCTTATTACGTATGGCTTTTTAAAATTCATATAATCTTTTGCATCTGTTATATTATATATTATATCAATATCATAATACATAATAATAATTTACTTATTTAATTTCTCTCTTACACGCATTAGTTCTGTTAAAACTATTGCATCACTACCACGTTTGTAATGTACTAGCTTTGCATCGTTTGTAGACTTTAATATTTCTTTAAGAGAGACATTCTGACTAAATTTAGCATATAATGCCTTTTCAAGAATATTTGATTTATTCATATCATATTCATCATCTATCTTTTGATCCTTGGGTCGTATTTTACTTTTCTTTTCATCACCAGCATCAATTGCTAATTCAACAATCTTTGAAATTTTATTTCCACTCTCAATCGTGAACATCGTATAAAACTCATTATTTGAAACAAATTTATTTGCATTTATATAATGTTCGATTGTTGTCCAATTAGCCCCATCTAATTCAAACGGTTCTTCCCAACTATTCGCCAATTTTTTCCTCCAACTCAATTTTTTATGTAACTCAGCAAATCGATTGTCATCTTTCGGGATTGTTTCACCAGATCCTTTTCCAGGTAACGGTTTATCATTTGATTTAGGATATATCTGTAAAATAACACTATCATTAAATAATTTTTCACTATCTTCTTCCATTACAAGAGATGCTTCACTATCATTTGCCGGTTTATATTGTTCTTTTAACTGTGCAAAATCTGGAATTAAATTATAATACCCGTCATTTCCTTCCATGCATTTTAACAATATTAATCGTTTTAAATCATATGGTATTTCTTGAAAATTTAGCATTCGTTTCCCTTTATATGTAATTAATTTATAATGATCACCCACAAAATCTACAATTACATAATAATCAGGATTAAAAACACCGATGCTTGATAATTTGACATCGTTCATTTGGCCACACACCAATACATTATCTTTATCATCTGCATCAAATGCGTCGCTTGATAGTAATATTAATTTTATATTCATTACTCTTTCCATAGTACTTAATGCCCATGTATCGGCCCAAAATTCACAACTTCGTATTTTTTTTCTAAACGCTTCTACATTTTTTACTCCTGACATTATTTTTACTTCTTTTAAATTTTCCTTTGTTAATTCTACTTCTGCCTTTATTCTACTAAAATCGTCTACTTTATGTTTCATCTGTTTCTGTAGCATTACTTGTGTATTACGATCTTTTGTTAATTGAAACTTGTCTTTTAATGTTTTTAATTCCCCCTTCACTTTTTCAGACTCATCTTTCGAAGATACTAATGCTGATTTATAATTATCAAATATTGTTTTATATTCTTGATACGTTTCATCGTCTGCTTCATAAGATAATATATTTCGTAGCTTTGTTATATTTGTTTCTTTCCCTATTCCTAAAAAGGCATCTCTTAATACATAAAAAAAACAATCTCCTTCCCCCTCATTATCCAATAAACTATAATTATTATTCTTCATAAATCTTTCTATCCATGTTGTATTTACTCTTTCTACATATTTCTCTCTCTCTACTTTTGCGCTCTCTTCAGTTTCAAAGTCAATTTCTTGTTTACCAATTGCTTTTACTGTTTCAAATACTTCACCACTTTCGTCGCTAGTGTTTTCATCGTTGGGTTGTAAATTGACCTTTGATTTATTACTACTATATTCACGAAGAGTTTTTTTATTTGCGTACGAAAAAAAGATTGGTTCTGTATTAGTTAATTTTGTCAAATCTATCTCATTTAACTCATTAAGTAATTCTTGTACTTTATTTGATAATACCTCAAATAAACCAATTCGCATTATTATATCGTTGCCATTCAATAAATATATTGGAAAAAAAACTACATTTTTCTCTACATATGTATATTTAACCTTGCCTATTGCTACATGGATTTTGTATTCTAATGAATCGGGTAATATCTCATATAAACTAGCATCCATTCCAATATCTTCATCATACACTAATCTACTTTCGTCATATTTTATTCGACTATCTAATGTTGATAATGCCATAATATATATTATAAATATTTTCTAATATATATTTTTAATATATTCATTTACTTGAAACAATCCAAAATATCCATTAATCTAAACTTTGTCTTATTGCTATAACTGGGCATATCTGATTTATCCAAACCTTTAATACTTTGTATATTACTGATTATAGTATCATACGATTTTCCATCTTTTAATTCAGGTACTATTCCACACATCAATACATGTAAATTATCTGTAATATCTTCACACGTTGCCTTATTATCTTCCGTTTTATATAATGTATATAACACTTCTATTAAATCTATAATTATTTTTTCAATATCCGTTATCATAAATAAATCTGCCTTGTATAAATTGACTAAGAACTGGCTTAATGTTTTTCTCTTCTCGCCTTGTGCCTTTGCCTTACAAAATTTATCATAATCTACATCTGGATTAAATGATTCTATTTCATTAAATGATTGTAAAAAGTCTGCAATCGTTTTTTGAAATACAACTTTTATTTCTGAATAATTCTCTTGTAATTTTATCAATATATTTACATACTCCTTTGAAGAAAATCGATTTTTTAATGCAATATCAAATATCCATAATGTGACATCATTCATAAAGGTTTCATCATCATTTAATTCTATTTTAAGGTCTCTTACCGCATCTAATATTTTGATTTCGAACGTATTATATGACTTTTCTGTCATTTTATTTAAAGCCTCTTGCATGTCGGCCTTTAATTCGGCTATCTTTGTTCGCTCCACTACTGGTCGGGGTACATGTGGTTCATCTGGAATATTTGACTTCTTATTCTTGGCCTTTTTATGGAAAACTGGTGTTTTTACATAATTTGTGGCTCCTACTATATCAGATATCTTATTTATCATATCAACAGCACTCTGTGGAAGCTCTAACGTAAAACCATTATTATCAACTTGTTCTATTGCTAGTAAATTATAACTTATTGTCATCGCCATCCTTGTTATCTATAGTGTCATTTGTTTAAATTTATTTCAATTTTATTAATTAATAATTAATTAATAGGTTTAAACATCTAATTAATTATTTAACTACATTTTATGGAAATTGCAAATTTTTTTGATATCCCAATATCTACTATTAAAGATAAAGTATGTGTTGACAACAATAT
>Ga0209632_10002164_pt1 | contig 19096 bp, 17 predicted proteins | sample COG_10_FD_184754 | JGI IMG/M metagenome (GOLD analysis project Ga0209632, IMG submission 184754) | Pelagic Microbial community sample from North Sea - COGITO 998_met_10 (SPAdes) (version 2) | ecosystem: Environmental > Aquatic > Marine > Neritic zone/Coastal water | place: Helgoland, sampling... | reverse complement strand
ATCAATTGGTTATGAAGATTATGACTTGGGGTCTTAATCTATTATAAAAGTATCAAAATAAAATGAGTTACTCAAAAAAAAACACCGAATTCAAAAATGAGTTCAGTGTTTGTTTTAGGGATTAGATCCACTAGATGGCGTTTTTAAGTCGTCAGTTTTATAAACTGTAAGACAATCCAATAATAAACTGGTTGGGTCTGGTGTCAAAACTTACTTCGGTAACCGTTGCTGCGGCGATGTATTTAGATTTTGAGTTTGAGATTCCTTTTTCCCAACGTGCATCCACACCAAATTTTCCAAATTTCACTCCAATTCCTAACTGGATGCCCACAGAGAGGTCGTCTTTATCAGTCTCACTAAACTCGTTAAGATTAAAGCTTGAATCTACAATGTACTGAAAAGAAGGTCCTGCAAACACACGTAACGTTCTTAGAAAACTTTTTCCAATCAAAATTGGAACATCTATTTTATTAATAGTCAGGGTTTGAGCACCTGTTTGCACTAAATCCGTATATTCCGATTTGATGCTGGTAAAAACAACTTCGGGACGAACAAATACGCCTAAGACCGGTACTTTTGCTTCTATAAAACCACCTAAGTGAAATCCTATACGGCTTTCGGCATTAATAGCCCCATCAGCACTTCCGATCATACTGGCTTGTTCTGCAGAATTAAAATTAAGACCTCCTTTAAGACCGTAATCTAATTGAGCTTGAGAGGTTAGAGTGATTAAAGCTAGGATAAGTGTGTAGTATATTTTTTTCATGATTGTTTGTCTTTGTTTTGAAGGCGCAATGTAATAAATTTTAATTTTTCTGAACCCATTTTTTATCTCAATTTTATATTTCTGAACGGTTTAGGATTTAATATAAAAAAAACATACGAGTGCTTAACGTTGGTTATTTTGAGAGCGAAATTTTTTCAAGGCGTTCGCCGTCTTAAGTCATTAATATTTAGACTTATAAGATTTTTAGTGCGTACTGAATCTAAATAAAAGCACCGTTTAGGTTACGATGAATGATCGCTTTTGTGTTTTTTCTCAACTATTTTCTGTGATAAAAATAATGTTTTGCCGTTACATTTTTTTTAACGTCCGAAGTCCTAATTGCTTCACTTAGGTTTGAAATGGCTTCATTTGGCCATTCAATACAGGTGATGTTGTATTTTTTTCTAAAAAAAACTGACTCAACGCAATTTCTCCTTTACAGATAATGTCGAATTTTGTAGTTTCCTTAGAACCAGGAAAATTATCATTCATGTATGTCATAAATATATTCACCAATAATATCCTTAAATATTTGAGCCACAAAATTAAATGATATTTGATCATTGATTCCGCATTTTTTTATGTGTTCATGCCATGTTTTCTGTATACGTATTGTGTCAGAATGATTCATATTATATAACAAATATCCGCATTGAAAATGATTATAATGTTCTGCAGAAAGATCCTTAGAAATATTTTTCTCGATGTAGTTGAGGTAATTTTCTTTATCAACTATGTATCTTTTTTGAAGCGTTGATTCTTTGAATTCTTCACTGATATTGTTCAGAAAAGGATGTCTATGAAGCATCATGGAAACATTAGGGTTCCAGTTTTTAATAGTTTGTATTGTTCCATTAACATTTACATCGAATTTATTGTCAAACCAGACTATATAATCATATGTTTTAGGAATAAATTTTTGGGGGTATAATTTTAAAGACTTACAGGCTTTTGTAAAAAAATAATTCTTAGCAATTTTATCGATCCTTTTAATATTTTTAAAAGTTTCTATTAATTCTTCTGATGGATTGTCAAATAACCTATTTAAAGTATTTTCTATAAATACAGGTTTCCATTTGGTTAGTTTTAGACGATAATAAACCCATCTATTATTTGTAATAAAATACCCATCATATTTAGAGGGTTTTCGAGGGATTGGAGCCATACGTTTCAACCCAACATAACCAGAAACAAATGCTACTTTTGGAGAACTATTAGGACTATTTATCTTATAGTTTTTTTTCATAATTACTTACAACGTGTTATATGGAGCTCACCCCTCCTTTTTTATAGGCCTCCATCTCTGAATAAAAGTACCTTTTGGATTTTTAGTATCCAAAAAATCTGTTAGCATATTCGTCGCTTTAAAGTGATTTTTTAAGGTCGAAACGTAAAATTTTGGACTTAAATCTGTCATAAATTTAATGAAATTAAATGGTTTTTTAGACAATGCCATGATTTTAACATGTTTGAATGACTCTACATTGGATTTGTAAGAAGTATCTTTGTCAGGATTTTATCCAATTAAAATGAACCATGATGACCGATATTGAAATACATAAACCAGAACCCATTATTTCGTCTGGAACCGAACTTGAATTATTTAGTCGTTCTTCAAACGTTAAGCAAACCATTAAAGCGCTCGAAGCTGGAACCCAAGTTTTAATAACTGCTTTTTACAGTAATGGTTTAGACCTTGTGAAGGAATTACAAAGTCATCTTAAACGGAAGTTGCCAAATAAATCGTTTCAAGAACAACGGGCCTATCGGGCAGCATTTCGCAAACTGTCTAATCTTATTTTAATTGAAATTGTAGATCATAAATTGATTGTGAAAAAGGCACCCTCTATTGGGTGGTTAAAAACACTTTACCCAAAATCAAGCGATTTCTTATTGACTTTTCCGCAGGTTCAAGGACTTAATAGTGCGTGGCAGTGGAACCAAAACGGAATTTCTACGCCTGTGTTGAGAAATAAAATACATCCGTTTTATGGCGTGTATTTTCCCACACGTTTCGATCATTTAATCCTATTTGATAATTGGTTAAAACGGTATCCAGGCCTTAAAAAATCGGCGATTGAAGTTGGAATTGGAAGCGGAGTATTGTCTTTTCAAATGGTTAAACATGGATTTCAAAAAGTTTTTGGGACCGATACCAATCCAAATGCAATTGTAGGACTCAAAGAATCTATGGGAGCGACCAAGCTTTCGAGAAAGATAGAATTAGATTTTGCATCTCTTTTTGGAAAATGGAGCAAACCCTCCGAATTGATTGTCTTTAATCCCCCTTGGTTACCAGCATCGCATACTCTAGATCGCAACGACGAAGCAATTTATTATAACCAAAATTTATTTCCTGACTTTTTTGAAGCGGCAAAAAATAGATTATTACCAGAAGGAAAGTTAGTGGTTTTATTTTCAAATTTAGCCCAAATATCCAATGCTACCAACGATCATCCCATTGAAAAGGAACTCGAAAAAGGGGGGCGGTTTCAATTAGAAAATTGTTTCAAAAAAACAGTTAAAAAAGCGTCTGAAAAAACAACACGTGACCAGCATTGGCGTGCTTCTGAAGAAGTAGAGCTGTGGGTGTTGACTCATAAATAAATCAGAAAATTAACCCTGTTGAATATGAATTAATTTATAATAATTGTCCATCGGTAAGAAAGTTGCTTTTTGGGGAGTTAAAGCCCTTCAGTATCACATAGTAAATTTGAGAAAGTAAAGATCCAGTATTAGAGCTTATAGATAATCAATAAAAATAGGTGTTTTAAAAGCTATCCTTACAGCTTCATCACAGATTCAAATCTTGAAAAAAGACGTTTTTATTAAAAGGGTTTAAAATTTCAATAATTCGTAATCGTAACTCCAAATCATTATTGATTTCACAACAACCCTGTCATTTATTTAAAAAAAGTAATGTATATTTGAGGATCACTGAATCGCTATTTCAGTGATAGTTTCTTTTTCATAGCATTTTTTTTCCCATCCTTGATTTATTGAGGGTGGGTTTTGTTTTTTTCGCTGTAACTTTCCTTATATTGTTACGTCTTATATATAAATTAACTTCATGAATAATCTTTTAGAAACTAAAGAAGTTTCAAAATACTTTGGCGATTTTCAAGCCTTAGATGCCGTTTCGATCCAGGTGCCAAAACATAGTATTTTTGGGCTTTTAGGGCCCAATGGCGCAGGTAAAACAACCCTGATCAGAATCATTAATCAAATTACCATGCCCGATACGGGTTTGGTTTTATTGGATGGTGAGCCTTTACAACCCAATGATGTCAAATATATTGGGTATTTACCGGAAGAACGAGGCTTGTATAAATCAATGAAAGTAGGGGAGCAAGCCCTATATCTGGCGCAACTCAAAGGGTTGTCGTATTCGGAAGCTAAAAAACGACTAAACTATTGGTTCGATAAATTAGAAATTGGTCATTGGTGGGATAAAAAAATTGAAGAACTGTCCAAAGGAATGGCTCAAAAAATTCAATTTGTTGTGACCGTCATGCACCAACCAAAATTGCTGATTTTTGATGAACCTTTTTCTGGATTTGATCCCATCAATGCGAATTTGATCAAAGACGAGATATTACAACTCAGAGATGAAGGGGCTACGGTCATATTTTCAACCCACCGCATGGAATCGGTCGAAGAACTCTGTGATCATATTGCGTTAATTCATGAGTCTAAAAAAATATTAGATGGGAAGTTAATAGATATCAAACGTACCTATAAAACAAACACTTTTGAAGTTGGATTGGTGTCCGATGATAACATGGCTTTAAAACAATCGATTGAAGCGAAGTTTAAAGTTACTCCGGCAGATTTTAAATCGATCCATGACGATTTAAAACTTAATATTGCATTAGATGCTAATGGAACCCCAAATGATTTATTGACATTTTTAACGGCCCAATCTCAAGTGCTACATTTTAAGGAATTAATTCCAAATGCAAGTGATATCTTTATTCAAACCATTCAAAATAATTAATCATGAATCACCTTCCATTAATTATAAAACGCGAGTATTTAACTAAAGTTAGAAACAAGTCGTTTATCATTATGACTTTTTTGAGTCCCATAATTATGATAGCCTTGTTTTCGCTGATCGGATATTTAACGAGTGTTAATAATGAGACCGTCCGTACTATTTATGTGTTGGACGAAACAGGTTTTCTTTCAGAATCCTTCAAATCTACGGAGCAAACAATTTACACGAAAGTGTCTGAAGTTGATTTAGAAACGGCCAAAACACTGGCCAATCAAGAAAACGCTTACGGATTACTTCACATTCCAAACCAACCCATTGAAACGGTTTCGAGCGTTGTTAAATTCTATTCAGAAGAATCGCCTTCACTTTCGATAATTTCCTCTTTAGAATCGACTCTAGAAAATAAACTATCCGAATTAAAATTACAAAATAATGGGGTCGACCTAGCGCTTATTGAAGCCTCAAAAACAACGATCGATATCAATCAAGAAAGTTTTGAAGGGGTGAAAACTTCCAAAGTGGGGAGTGTTATGAAATTAATTTTTGGCGGGGCTGCCGGCTATCTGTTATTCATGTTTATTATTATTTATGGAAATATGATTATGAGAAGCGTGATCGAAGAAAAAACCAGCCGAATTATTGAAGTAATTATTTCTTCTGTGAAACCAATTCAACTGATGTTGGGTAAAATCATCGGAACTTCCTTAGCAGGTATTACCCAATTTGCAATTTGGATTGTTTTAGGATTAGTCTTTTTCATTGCGTCGATGTCCATTTTTGGAGTCGAAATGTCTCAGACACAAACCCCGCAACAAGCCCTGGTGTCAGAAGCATTGTCAAACACCGATTCACCCGATAAAATTCAAATGATTTTCAATGAATTTAGTACACTTCCATTAGGTAATTTAGTAATCGCTTTTATTTTATTTTTCATTTGCGGCTACCTTTTATACAGTTCGTTGTATGCAGCGATTGGTGCTGCGGTCGATAATGAAACAGATACTCAGCAGTTTATGCTTCCAGTAATAATGCCTTTAATTTTAGCGGTTTATGTTGGGATGTTTACGGTGATTGAAGATCCACACGGGACCATATCTACCGTGTTTTCATTTATTCCATTTACATCGCCTGTAGTGATGCTCATGCGAATCCCTTTTGGAGTTCCCATATGGCAACAAATCATCTCCCTTTTAATTCTTATCGGAACGTTTATAGGCATCGTTTGGTTTGCAGCAAAAATATACCGAGTTGGTATTTTGATGTATGGCAAAAAACCAACTTATAAAGAACTTTTTAAATGGTTGAAATATTAATTTTTTATGAACGTTATTAACTCAAACTAAAACCACACCCCATGTCAAGAATATTAATCATTGAAGATGAAGCCTCCATTCGTCGTGTATTAGTCAAAATACTCACAGAAGAAAACGAACAGTACCAAGTATTTGAAGCTGAAGATGGTTTGATTGGAACTGAAATGATCAAAAATGAAGATTTTGATTTGGTATTGTGTGACATAAAAATGCCAAAAATGGACGGAGTTGAGGTTCTTGAAGCCGTTAAAAAAATTAAACCAGAAATTCCCATGGTTATGATTTCGGGACATGGCGATTTAGATACGGCCGTGAACACCATGCGTATGGGCGCTTTTGATTACATCTCAAAACCACCCGATTTAAACCGTTTGCTAAATACGATTAGAAACGCGCTAGACCGAAAACAGTTGGTCGTTGAAAATAAACGACTCAAAAGGAAAGTTAGTAAACAATATCAAATGGTTGGTAACAGCCCTGAAATTGAGACCATTAAATCCATTATTGACAAAGTAGCTCCGACCGAGGCAAGAGTCCTAATCACGGGGCCAAATGGCACTGGAAAAGAATTAGTGGCGCATTGGTTACATCAAAAAAGTGACCGTGCGAAAGGTCCTATGATCGAAGTGAATTGTGCCGCAATTCCAAGTGAGTTGATCGAAAGCGAATTGTTTGGGCACATAAAAGGGGCGTTTACAAGCGCCCATAAAGATCGTGCTGGTAAATTTGAAGCCGCCAATGGCGGCACTATTTTCTTAGATGAAATTGGCGATATGAGTCTGTCTGCTCAAGCCAAAGTTTTAAGAGCCTTGCAAGAAAGTCGCATTCAACGTGTTGGGACAGATAAAGATATTAAAGTGAATGTTCGTGTGGTTGCGGCCACCAATAAAAATCTAAAAAAAGAAATTTCTGAAGGTCGTTTTCGGGAAGATTTGTACCACCGTTTGGCAGTTATTTTAATCAAAGTACCGCCACTAAATGATCGCAGAGATGACATCCCTATTTTGGTCGATTATTTTGCTGATAAGATTGCTTCTGAACAAGGAAGTTCTAAAAAGAACTTTTCTACAGCGGCTCTTAAGCAGCTTCAAGCCTATGACTGGACAGGTAATATTAGAGAATTGAGAAATGTAGTTGAAAGACTTATTATCCTTGGAGAAGCTGAAGTCACCGAATCGGATGTCAAGGCGTTTGTGAGTAAATAATCAAGTTTTATAACAATCTTAACGCTCGTTTAATTTACTTCGTTTAGATTTACTAAGTAAAATTTATGCTATGAAAAATTTAGTTCTTATTATTTTTGGATTTTTGACGTTTGGGTTAAATGCACAATCGGATGCGGATTATCTAAAAATAATTTATAAAAACTCCTTAACGGATGGCCAAAGTTACCAATGGTTAGATTACTTATCCAATCAGATTGGTGGCCGCTTATCGGGATCCTTAAATGCCGAATTGGCCGTTGAATATACCAAATCAGAATTAGAAAATTTAGGTCTTGATCGCGTTTGGTTACAGCCAGTGATGGTCCCAAAATGGGTGCGCGGGAATCCCGAGTTTGCCTATATCGAAACGGCACCCGGAAAAACTATTGCGGTTAACATATGTGCTTTGGGAGGTTCGGTTTCGACTCCGATTCAAGGAGTTAAAGCTGAAGTTATTGAAGTTCAGGGGATCGATGAATTAAAGTTATTGGATCGAGATCAGGTAGAAGGCAAAATTGTGTTTTTTAACCGTCCCATGCAAGCCGACTTAATTCACACTTTTGAAGCTTATGGGGGCTGTGTTGATCAGCGGTATCAAGGGGCAGAAGAAGCTGGTAAACTCGGCGCAGTTGCCACGATTGTTCGTTCAATGAATTTAAGATTGGACGATTTGCCACACACGGGGTCCATGTCGTATGGAGAAACTCCCGTTTCAAATCGTATTCCATCTTCAGCAATAAGTACCAATGATGCAGAGATGCTAAGTGGGATGTTACAAATCGATTCGAGTCTCAAATTATATTTAAAACAAAATTGTCGTCAGTTAAAAGACGTGTTGTCTTATAATGTGATTGGAGAAATCACTGGTTCACAGTTTCCAAATGAAATTATTACAGTAGGTGGGCATTTAGATTCTTGGGATTTAGGCGATGGTTCCCATGATGATGGCGCTGGTTGTGTGCAATCGATGGATGTATTACGGTTGTTAAAAAAATCTGGAATTCAACCAAAGCGTACCATAAGAGTGGTATTGTTTATGAACGAAGAGAACGGATTAAGAGGTGGAAATGCCTATGCGAAAGAAGCGACTCAAAAAGGGGAGAACCACGTTTTTGCTTTAGAAAGTGATTCAGGAGGCTTTACGCCTCGTGGGTTTACCTTTGATGGCCCCGACTATAAAGTAGATCAAATCCTGCAATGGAAATCTTTATTTGAACCCTATCTAATTCATTATTTCAAAAAGGGGGGGAGTGGTGCTGACATCGGTCCATTAAAAAACAGTACCAATGTATTGGCTGGATTACGACCCGATTCGCAGCGGTATTTTGATCATCACCACGCTGCTAATGACACCTTTGATGCCGTCAATAAGCGCGAGTTAGAACTTGGCGCTGCCACCATGACTTCTTTGATCTATTTAGTTGATAAATATGGATTGAACTCCAGGGATTCAAAACTAAAGGACTAGCGTTTCTATTTTACCAATTGAAAGATGTACCCAAAAGAGATGTTTCTTTGAAAAAAGAAAAAATCTTGTGAAGCTGAATCTGCTGTAGAAGTTGTGGTTCGGATGTCGGACATATTTATGTAGCCTGTTTTGATTTCTCCCTGCACAAAAAAGTGATCAAAGAAGGTTAAATTGACTCCGCCTTTAAAAGAGACTCCAAATCCCGATACATGAAAATCATCATAGCGTTCTTTTGATAATAAGGTCGAATTGGTTTTTGGGTATAAGATGCCGGCACCAAAGGCCTCCAAAATATTCACTTGAATTTTTTTAGAATCCCATTTAAAATAGTCCCCTAAATTATCCACTCTTGAAATTTCAAAATTAACATAGTTAAGCCCATCTGTGTGTTCAAATTGTAAAAAATCTTCGTCAATATATATAGGCGCATTGTCATAGATCCCATTGAATTCCGAAAGTGGCTCATCGAGGTCAATATACCCATCAATGGTGGCTCGTTGTTGCGATACCATGACGTATTTCATGTGATCAACACCAACTGAAATATTCCAATGGTCATTAAAATAATAGCCAATTCTTGCGACTGTTTGAGGGATTGTAATACTTCCAGGATTTAGATATACGCCAGCATCCCACGGCGTTTGACGGTCTTCTGCGGCCACATCATAGAGTGTGAAATCATAATCATCTCCCTTAAAAGAGAGGTCTGAATAGGTGTATTGCGCTTTATTCCAGCCCCAATAAAAATAAAATTTACCTTTATTTTGGGTTTTAAAATTTGATTCAATTGTAGTGGTTTCAATCGTGGTTTCTTGTGAGAAACCTTCAATACTAAATCCAACTAATAAGCAAAACAGGAGTGCCTTGTTCATAGGTTCTAAAGGGAATTAATGGTGCGTCTTATGGCGCTTAAGTTGGTAAGTAATTTATCTAAATGGTCGATATGAAGCATATTAGCACCATCACTCTTAGCATTCGAAGGGTCAAAATGAGTTTCTATAAATAAGCCATCGACATTATTTACAATCCCTGCTCTAGCGATGGTTTCAATCATATCTGGACGGCCACCAGTAACTCCACTCGATTGATTGGGTTGTTGAAGTGAGTGCGTCACATCTAAAACGGTCGGCGCATACTGACGCATGGTTGGTATGCCTCGGAAATCGACAATCATATCTTGGTATCCAAACATGGTTCCACGATCTGTAATCCATGCCTTTTCGTTTCCTGCATCTTTCACTTTTTGAACGGCATGTTTCATGGCTTCTGGACTCATAAATTGTCCTTTTTTTAAATTTACTACTTTTCCTGTTTGAGCAGCCGCGACAACCAAGTCCGTTTGTCGTACCAAAAAAGCAGGGATTTGTAATACATCGACATATTGAGCTGCAAGTGCAGCATCCGAGACCTCGTGAATGTCTGTGACGGTTGGAATATCGAAGGTTTCAGAAACTTTTCTAAGAATTTTCAACGCTTTTTCATCGCCAATTCCTGTAAAACTATCAATTCTACTGCGGTTCGCTTTCTTAAAACTCCCCTTAAATATGTAGGGGATTTTTAAATCGTCCGTAAGTTTACATACTTTTTCTGCAATCTTGAGAGCCATCGTTTCACCTTCGATAGCGCAGGGTCCAGCCAATAAGAAAAAATTGTCTGAAGTGGTATGTTTTAGTTTTGGTATATCTTGAAGATTCATTGTTGTAAATTTATGATGCAAATATAATCAAAATTAAAAGGGATTATAAAATTAATAAGCAGTGCAAAAGTCAGAAAATTAAATGTAACTTTGCACGCTTAAAACAAGGCACTTATGGCTAATGTAAAAAACATCGCAATCATTGCACACGTCGATCACGGTAAAACTACTTTGGTGGACAAAATTATGTATCACTGTCAACTTTTTCGTGAAAACCAAAATACAGGTGATTTAATTTTAGATAATAACGATTTAGAACGTGAGAGAGGAATTACGATCACAGCTAAAAACGTTTCTGTTGTATATAAGGACACTAAGATCAATATTATTGATACGCCTGGTCACGCCGATTTTGGGGGTGAAGTAGAACGTGTTTTAAATATGGCAGATGGTGTGTTGTTGTTAGTAGATGCTTTTGAAGGGCCTATGCCTCAAACGCGTTTTGTACTCCAAAAAGCGATTGACTTAGGATTGAAGCCTTGTGTGGTTATTAATAAAGTAGATAAAGAAAATTGTACGCCAGACGAAGTACACGAAAAAGTGTTTGATTTGATGTTCGAATTAGGTGCTGAAGAGTGGCAACTCGATTTTCCAACCGTTTATGGATCGGCTAAAAATAACTGGATGAATCACGATTGGAAAGAAGAGATCGATAATATCGAGCCTCTATTAGATATGGTGATTGAGCATATTCCATCGCCTACAATCGAGGAAGGAAATACACAAATGTTAATTACATCTTTAGATTTCTCATCTTTTACAGGACGTATCGCCATCGGTCGATTGACACGTGGTGAATTAAAAACAGGTCAGCAAATTTCGTTGGTAAAACGCGATGGCAGCATTGTAAAGTCTAGAATAAAAGAACTACATATTTTTGAAGGTTTAGGAAGAAAAAAAATTGAAGAAGTTCAAACGGGTGATATTTGTGCTATTGTTGGATTGGAAGGATTTGAGATTGGCGATACTGTCGCTGACTTGGAAAACCCTGAAGGTCTTAAAACCATCGCAATAGACGAACCAACAATGAGCATGTTGTTTACAATTAACGATTCTCCATTTTTTGGAAAAGACGGAAAGTTTGTAACCTCAAGACATATCAAAGATCGTCTGAATAAAGAATTAGAAAAGAATTTAGCATTAAGAGTCAATGAGACGGATAGTGCCGATAAATTTATGGTATTTGGTAGAGGTGTATTACACTTATCTGTATTAATTGAAACGATGCGTCGGGAAGGGTATGAATTACAGATTGGCCAGCCACAAGTAATTATAAAAGTCATTGACGGTGTTAAATGTGAACCTGTCGAAGAAATGACCATTGATTTACCAGAATCTGTTTCAGGTAAAGCCATTGAAATGGTGACCATGCGTAAAGGAGAAATGCTGAGTATGGAAGCAAAAGGCGAGCGTATGGTCTGTGAGTTTTTAATTCCATCTAGAGGGATTATAGGCATGCGTAATCAACTTTTAACGGCTACGGCTGGTGAGGCGATTATGGCGCACAGATTTAAAGAGTATCAGCCACTTAAGGGCGGAATACCAGAACGTCAAAATGGATCGCTAGTTTCTATGGAACTAGGTCAAGCGATTCCTTACTCTATTGATAAGTTACAAGATAGAGGTAAGTTTTTTGTCGATCCAGGCGAAAGTATATATGAAGGTCAGGTGATTGGCGAAAATTCTCGTGGTGATGATATGGCGATTAATATTACAAAAACTAAAAAGTTAAGTAACGTTCGTAGTTCTGGTGCCGATGATAAAGCTAAAATTGTTCCGGCAATTAAGTTCTCTTTAGAAGAAGCTTTAGAATATATTCAAAAAGATGAGTATGTAGAAGTGACTCCAAAATCATTAAGGTTACGTAAAATATACTTGACTGAAACGGACCGTAAACGTAATAAAATTATATAATGGGTTTTTTAGAAACGCATGCAACTGAATTAGTAGGCTATTTAGCAATGCTGGTGTTATTGGTGTCTTTTTTGATGAAAGATATTCGACATTTAAGAATGCTCAACTCCGTTGCGTGTGCCTTTTTTGTAGCTTATGGTTTTATGTTAGCAACCTCCTGGCCAATTATAATTTCGAACGCTTCAATCATTGGAATCAATATTTATTACCTGTTTTTCAAGAAAAATTAGTATTTTCACAAGATTAACTGATTTAATGTTAAAGAATTTACTAGGCTTATTTATATAGCTAAGTGTGTATTCCTTAATAGTTAGTTTATCTAAGATATTAATTGTTCTAATTAGCCAACGTGAAGTTACCCAAATTTATAAGTAATAATTTAATTCTAAAGATTACCTCACTTAATTCTTTGGTTGTTGGTGGTAGACTTCTTATTTCATTAGTCGTACAAAATTTGTTAGCCCAGTACACAGGTCAAGCTGGGATTGCCAAAGTAGGCCAGCTACGAAACATCTCCACGATGCTTATGAGCCTCACCTCTCTTGGAACCTTCAACGGCGTTGTGAAGTATGTTTCAGAGTATAAGTCAGATCAAAAAAACTTATTAAAACTATTTTCTACTTTATACGTTTTTTCTTTTACAGCAAGTATCGTTTTATTCTTTACATTCTTTTTTGGTGCGTCTTATTTTTCTAATAAATTATTTTTCTCAGTAGAATATGCTATAGTTTTTAAAGTGATAGCCGTTGCAGTGCCTTTTATTTCTATGAATCGAATTTTTAGTGGTGTTGTAAATGGTCTTTCTGACTATAAAAAGCATACTAAAATTGAGTTTATTTCTCATTTAATTGGAGCTATTTTATTGCTGGTTAGTCTTTATTATTACTCCATAAAAGGTGTGTTAATAGCAATTGCTTTGACTCCAATTATCCAGTTTTCGGTACTCATTATCATCTTTGGTAAACTATTAAAAAATTATGTCGACTTCAAATCGATTTCCTTTAAAGTTCCTTTTCTAAAGCCGCTTTTAGGATTCACCCTAATGTCTTTTGTAGCAACCGTTCTAACAAATTATGTCGAAATTGATTTAAGAACGTTAATCGCTGACGCCATTAACGAAAACGAAGCTGGTATTTGGACTGCAATGACTTTAATTTCAAAAAATTATATGCAATTTTTAATTGCAATTTTTACGCTCTATATTTTACCTAAATATGTAGCTATAAAAACCTCATTTGAGTTTAGAGATGAAATATTGAACATATATAAATCACTTCTTCCCCTTGTTTTTACAGGGATGATTCTAGTATTTGTTTTTAGAGATATATTAATTCAAGTTATTTTTACCGAAGCTTTTTTAGGCATGTCCATTTTATTCAAATGGCAACTAGCAGGCGATTTTGTGCGGTTTATTGCGAATGTTTTGTCGTATCAATTTTTAGCTAAAAAAGAAATAAGCTCTTTTATCTCAACACAAATTATAGGATTAGTTATGTATTATTTTTTTGGGAGATATTTTCTCTCAATTTACGGTACAGAAGGGGTTGTAATTGCTTTGTTTGTAAGTAATTTGATATATTTAGGGGTCGTGCTCTTTGTTTTGCGAACTACTTTTTTTGGAGCAAACAAGGATATATAAAATAGCTATTGAATGTAAAGTAAAATATGAATGACTAATTTTAAAGTAACAAAAAGTATTTTTTATCAGTTTTTAATTCTCATGCTTGTCGCTGTAGTTTTTGAGCTCATCAACAAAGGGTTTGTATCCTCAACACTATATAATACCATTGAAAATACTTTATTTTCAATGGTATTAATAAGTCCTATTTATTTTATTTATAATCGTAAAATTCAGCTTTTATATAGTGTGTTGATCTATCTGTTATTTGCATTTTTTATTTATTTTGAAGCAGTTTATTTTTACTTATTCGAAACGTATTTAAGTGCCTCTTCAATTTTTGTTGCCCTAGATTCAAATAACACAGAAGCCCTTGAGTTTTTCAAGTTTTATGTAGATTACAAAGTCATCATTTTTTCTATTTTGATGCTCATTGTGTCCGTTGTGTCCGTTTTAAAATTTAAATCTATTTTAAGTCATTTTCAAAAAGTATCCAATGGTACGTTAGTTCAGATTTCTATTTATATTTTGACCGTATTAATGTTTCTTAAGTTTTCTACCTTGATCGTCTACAACTTTCCATACTTGATGCTTAAATCTACTTTAGAATACAGCATAGAATCGAGTAAATTAGGATCTTATCAAACAAACAAACTAGGCGATTTCACAAATGTTAGTCGTCCTATTCAGCAAGACGACGAAGTATATGTGTTGATTTTAGGTGAATCAACGACTCGTTCTCATTTTGGATTGTATGATTATTATCGCTCAACCACACCTTACTTAGAGCTACTTAAAGAAGATTTGGAAAGATACAACGATGTCATAAGTCCTCACGTATATTCGATTGCTTCACTTACTAAAATACTTACCCTTGGGAATTATGAAGATCCAAATCAAATTAGCAATGGATCAATCATTCAACTAGCCAATACGGCTAATTTTGAAACCTCTTGGCTTTCTAATCAGAGGCCAATTGGACCTTATGAAAGTTTAATTACTAAAATCAGTTTATCTTCTAATAAATTAAAATTTTTGGCCACTACGGTTGCTTATCATAATAATGTTTTAGATCAAGATTTATTACCGGAACTGGATAGTGTACTTTCTGATAATGAAAATTCCAAAAAATTTATAGTCATTCATTTAATGGGTACCCACTTAAACTATGTAAACAGGTTTACAGATTCTTTTAACCAATTTACAGACGAACCGCAAGCAAATTTTAAATCAGTAGAGAATTTCCAAAAAATCAATAATTACGACAATGCGGTCTTATATACAGATTATATAGTTTCAGAAATTATCAAAAGAATAAAATCACTAAATACTAAAAGTTTTGTAGTGTATTTGTCTGATCATGGGGAAGAGTTATTCAAAGATTATAACATGGCGGGTCATAATGAAGACATTGCAACCAAAGACATGTTTGATGTTCCTTTTTTGTTATGGCAATCCGATAAATACAAGGCTCAAAAAAAGCTAACTATCGATGTTGATAGACCTTATATGCTCGATGATTTATTTCACAGTTTAGCGGATCTATTGGCTATTTCGGCTCAAGAAGTTGATCTGAGTCGGAGTCTCTTTAATCAAAATTTTAAAAATCGAAAAAGAATCATATTAAAATCCTCAGATTATGATGTATATTTCAATTCAAATTAGATTTCATTAAACTATTATCTTGTGATTTACAGTATAATTTTATATAAATTTTAAGTATGCATAGTATTCCCAAAAAAAAGATATGTATTGTCACGTCCTCATTGGGGAAGGGAGGTGCCGAAAAATCATCGGCAGTTTTATCTATTCTATTAGACAACTTAGGATATGAGGTTCATATTATTAGCGTTCTTAATCTTATAGATTACGATTATAAAGGAACTTTATTAAATTTGGGAGCCTTAAAGAGTAAGGATGATTCTTTTTTTGGCAAACTAAATCGATTCTGGATTTTTTTCAATTATCTAAGAACTCAAAATTTTGATTTTATAATTGACAGTAGATCGAGACCAAATATAGTTAAGCAGCTTATAATCAATAAAATACTGTATGCTAATGAAAAAGTAATTTTCGTAATTCATAGTTTTTTTCTGGACACCTATATTCCTTCGAATAGGTTTGTCGCCAGGTATTTATATGCAAATGCTTTCAAATTTGTAACGGTATCGGAAGCTATAAAATCTAAATTAATCTATCGGTATAATTTTGAAAATGTAAATATTATCCACAACGCAGTCAACGAAGATTTTTCAATTCCTACCATAGATCATTCAATACCAGCAGATAAATTTATGTTATTTTTTGGGCGAATTGATGATGCAGTGAAAAATTTAACATTACTAATAGATAGTTATCAACTTTCTAATTTATCAAATAAAAAAGTAAAACTTGTGATTCTAGGCGATGGAAGAGATAAAATGAAATTAGAACAAAAAGTTCAAGAAATGAGTTTAGGGGAACATGTTTTATTTTTCGCATACACCAAAAACCCCTATCCATTGGTTCGTAAAGCGATGTGTACGGTACTTACGAGTAAATACGAAGGGTTTCCAACCATGCTTATCGAAAGCCTGTCTTTGGGGACACCAGTGATATCAGTCAACTGTGCCTCTGGTCCCTCCGAAATCATAATAGATAAACACAACGGTTTGTTGGTTGAAAATAACAATCCTGATGTATTCGCTGAGGCCATGAATCGTTTTGTTTATGATGAGGTACTCTATACGCACTGTAAAAACAATGCCAAAGAAAGTGTTCAAAAATTTTCAATGGAGAACATTTCTAAGGATTGGAAGCGAATCATAGAAAGTGTAATTGAGAACAATTAATTCTTAGGTATCAAACTTTTAAAGGGAGATAAGTAAATATCATAGCGCAACAATACGTTCTGAAGCAGCTTTAACAGTTTTATGATAACAGAAGGTGTCTTTAATAGTAGCCTTTGTTTAAGATTTAGATTTTCTGTCTCTATTTCTTTTATTAATTGGTTGTAGCTACTAAAATCGCCAGCGATTTTTCTTTCAATAGCGACAGAAAATCGATTCAAATTCATGTATTTTTTGAAGGAATTATTAGAAATTTCTTTATCTTTAAATTTCTCAAATAGTTTCAATCGATCAATGCGATTTGATGAATACGAAAGATGGTGTTGAGGCTCTAAAATTATTTTATTTGACGAGGCTACTGCTGAAAATGCAACCAATTTGTTGAGTGCAATACGGATCCATAAGTCGGTGTCCTGACCAGATCGCATTTCCTCATCAAAGCCGCCAAGTTCCTGAAATATTTTTTTGGGAATCATGACTGCCGAAGACCACGCAATACTATCAGAGGTTGAAGCTGAAAAATAATCCTCTATGATTCCAAAATGATGTTTTGAGACCCCATTGAAATGCGTTTTTATTTTTTTTCCATTAAAAAATTGTTTGTGATAGTTTGTAGCATACAATCCGCAATGAGGGAAGTTCGTGTATAAGGTGTGTAAGTTTTCGAGATGGTTCGGTTCCCATAAATCGTCGGCATCTAAAAGCGCGATTAAATCAGTATTTGCTTTAGAAATTCCATAGTTTCGCGCATGAGAAACCCCTTTGTTTTTGGTGGTGTAAAGTGTAATGCGTTCATCATCAATATCGTTTATGATAGTAACACTTTTATCTGTAGATCCATCATTAATAATGATTATTTCAAATTCAGAAAACGTCTGATTCAAAACACTTAAAAGTGTTTGTTTAATAAAGAGTTCTTTATTAAACAATGGTATGATGATGGAAATTATCGCCATTAGTCTTTTTTACTTTTGTAACAAAGATAGCTTAGTTTATATAAATCAAAAATGAATAACGAAGGGTTTTTTGATAAGAGATTTGCTCTAAAGTAATCTTTGAAAACAGTAAATAAATAAGCTAGTAAGTAATTAAGTTTGATTTTTTTAAATTTATAAAAAACTTTAATAATGCGTATGTATTCTAAATTTATAAGATTGTTCCTAACTAAATCATGAGATGCTAACAGAGCTTTCAATGATTTTTTTAGAAAAATAGAACTGTTTTCTAATCCAAAATGATACACCGGATTATCAATATGAGAAACAATTATGTTATTCTCTTTTAATGTATATGAGAATAAGATATCTTCAGGTGAGTCTAGAGAAATTTCTTCATTAAATTTTATTCTTTTGAAAACGTTTTTTTGGATTAGAAAATTACAAGAAAGAAGTCTTAAGTATATTGATTTATTTCTTTTTTCGGTTGACAAAGCTTCCCGTTTTTTGCCAAAAACCCATCGCAACATTTGATTTTCATCAGGTATTTTTTCTTGGTAATTCAGGCCTCCATAAACTAATTGTACAGATGAATTTAAAGCGCTTAAATACTTAGAAATGAAATCATTTTTAACAGGGATGACATCTGAATCTAAAAACAATAACAGATCGTAGTTAGCATCCTTAGCCAGGAGGTTTCTTATAGCACTTCTGCCAATATTAGAATTTAAAACTTTATAGCTTGTATTTTTTAATAAATTGATGGACTTATTAGAAGCGATTAGATCGAGATTTGTAGAGCCATCATCATAACAAAGTATCTCAAAATCGATATCACAAGCGGTCGCTTGCGCATGGAGTTCTGTTACCAGTGCTTCAATATTATAATTATAAGTTGGAATGAGTATAGAGAGCATGCTTAATTTTTACGTTGAACAACCTCAAAGACTTTCGTGTCCTCACATTTGAGTGTTTTGCTTGGATATTTTAAAATCAAAGCATAATCGTGGGTCGCCATAAAAATTGTGTGTCCTTTTTTATTCAGTTCTAAGAGGACTTCCATGACTTCCATACTCGTTTGAGGATCTAGATTTCCAGTAGGTTCGTCGGCCAAAATTAATTTAGGATCATTTAAGAGGGCTCTAGCAATGGCCACACGTTGTTGTTCGCCTCCCGAAAGCTCATATGGAAATTTATGCCCAGTAGTATGCATATTTACTTTGGTGAGAACGGCTTCAATTTTGGCGCTCATTAAGCCTTTTTCTTTCCATCCTGTTGCTCTTAAAACAAATTCGAGATTGCCATTGACAGTCAGTTCGTTTAGAAGTTTAAAATCCTGAAACACCACGCCTAATT
>Ga0209632_10002163_pt1 | contig 19098 bp, 21 predicted proteins | sample COG_10_FD_184754 | JGI IMG/M metagenome (GOLD analysis project Ga0209632, IMG submission 184754) | Pelagic Microbial community sample from North Sea - COGITO 998_met_10 (SPAdes) (version 2) | ecosystem: Environmental > Aquatic > Marine > Neritic zone/Coastal water | place: Helgoland, sampling... | reverse complement strand
CGTTTTAATTTATTAAGATAGACTTCAATTAGTTCAAATGCTTCAAGAGGAGTAATATCTACTAATGCATTGGCATTCAAGTTTAATTGTCCTTGAATATTTACAATAATATTTTGAAAGGCAACAGGCATACGAATAGTATTTTCATTAGTATGATTAAATACATTATTTACTATCTTGTTTCTTGCTTCAAACATTTTATTAATGTATTCTTGACATTTTTCTTTAAGACTTTTCTTTTGCTTTCGGTGTCTTGTTGCAGTCCCTTTTGTAAATAGATTTGTAATTTCAGTTGTGCCCAAAATATCATAATGTAAATAAATATCTTCAGGGCTCATTTCAACCAAGGGAAGTTTTTGGTTTTCTGTTTTAGTAGAATCGAAATTATCATCACCATAATCGAATTGAATGATTTTACCCTTATGATTACGAACAGTCATATCATATTCTACTTTAATATCTTCCAAACCTTTAATTAATCTTCTTTGGATATAACCAGTTTGAGAAGTTTTAACAGCAGTATCAATAAGACCAACACGACCACCCATTGCATGAAAGAACAATTCGGGAGCAGTTAATCCAGAAATATAAGAATTTTCAACAAATCCTCTTGCAGCTGGACTATCATCAAATTTATTGAAATGAGGAAGAGTTCTATTTTCGAAGCCATATGGAACACGTTTACCGTCTATATTAGTTTGACCTACACATGAAATCATTTGTGAAATATTAATTAAAGTGCCCTTTGACCCACAATTCACAATCATTAGAAATCGATTATTTTTATTCAAAGAATTACGTCCAATTTTACCAGCTTGTTCAGTAGCTTTATTTAATACATTATTAATACTGGTTTCAAATTCAGTATTATTACTGGCAGATGTATTATTTTCAAATGTTCCCAAATGAACTTTTTCAATAACACCTTGAACTTCTTCTTTTTGTTTTAGAATAGCAAGAATAATTTTATCTTGGGTTTCTTTATTTGCAATCAAATCGCTAATACCTACACTGAATGAACTGGATTTCATATATTCTGTAATAATGTTCTGTAGGTCATCCACAAATTCAGTTGCTTGCATATTTCCAAAATCATTACAAATTCTGTGCAAAATACCCTTTGTGGTTGAACCTAATACTGATTTCTCCAAATTGCCACGAATATATTTTCCATTTCTAATTTCAAGAACATTATTTGATGTTGCATAATCTTCTTCGTCTTCATTGTAATATTTATCTATTTTGTATTTCATTGTTAATGCTGGTAATATTTGGGATAAAATTTCAAAATTTGACACTTTTCCCTTTTTTTCTTGTAAAAATTTTGGGTCTACATTTTTAAACATCATCAATAAATTCATTGCATCACGGTGCGTGAAATTTAAATCTGAACGTGTAAACCTATATGAACCCAACATTGAATCTTGGTAAATACCGATGATTGGGGAATTCCCCGCTGGACTTATCATCTGGTATGGAATTGCTGCCAAATGTTTTAGTTCTGTTTCTGCCAATATGTTTTGTGGCATATGCATATTCATTTCCATTATTTTCTTCTATGTCTCCATAGAAGCCGGACTATACCTTGTGCCTTATCTGGTTGATTAAACCTTCATTTAAGACCCGTAACCGTCTAGTCTCTGAACCTTCTCCATATCCTACCATAACGGACTTAGGAGCTTGGCTGCGGATTGTCTAATCCCAAAACTTTTTTACCATTGGGTTCGGCAATTAACCGAGTTCCCCCATTATGTTTCCATTATGGGGTGGTAGTTTTGGGCTCTAAAGAGTTCCCCGTCAGTTTGATTACGTTGCCACTCTTTCAAGTCTAATATAAATTTTTTCGCTCTTGTTTTAATTTCATCTATAGTTTCATGTTTTCCTACAAAAGTTGTGATTCGTTTTTTATTTATAACAATGCGGACATATTCAGTATTATTTGTATTATTTTTAAGAACCCGAATATAATTGTCTACATCATCATCTACAATTACTATATCTTTAAATCGGTCATATTTATTAGTCAAATGTTGTTTTTGTGTTAATTTCATCATTTTCTCACGATGTTCTTTATTATCGAGAGAAGATTTCAATCTACTGGAAATTAGTTGTTTAGTATAATCAGTTTTAGGTTGAGGTTTTGTTATTCGGGGTTCTTGGACTTCTGTTCTCCAAACAAACTCTCCTTCTACATTTGTAAAACCTTTACCTCCATCTGTTAAATTATACCCATTTGGATATTTAGAATTATATTTTGTAATGTATAATTTTTCAATATCATCTAATTCATCTACTTCACAAGTATGAATTGTATGACAAGTAAAATTATCTTTTCCATATTTTTTTAAAGCATTATTCAAACATCTACATTGATTTTGTTTATTTGAATTCGCTTCATTAATATGGTCATTAAATCGTCCTAAACTCCCAAATATTCTATATTTTCCATGATTTAATCTATGACTACGTGTTTGACCTATATATACCTTTTCATTAATAGTATTTGTAATTTTATATATTTCACCAACAACTTTGTATTTTTCATCTATATTTAATATTGCATTGTTCATATTTATTTATATAGCGAAATTATTTTATATTATTTTGAAATAATGACTAGATGATTATATTAGTTGAATGCACCTATGCGAAATGCATCTACCAGTAGATTTTACACCGTTTTCCCCAATAAGTATAATCTACAACTTATTGGGCGGTCATCTGTTTGGGACAAAATCTATCCCCATCGAAGTCAGCATTGTAAGGTTTAGTATCTCCCACATTCATGCGAAAGGTATCACCTTTTTTCATAATTTTGACTATATGACACATCATACTCATTCTATGAAGACTGGGCTGTCTATTAAATAAAACAGCATCACCGTCCATCATATGCCTGTGTACAATATCACCATCATATAGACGTATGGAATCACGATCACGATATCGTAATGTAATATTTTCACCATTTTTTCTTTCTAAAATTTTTGCACCTGGATACTTATCTGGACCATTTTGAATTAACTTTATTAAGAAATCACGATTTCGGTCATTTACAGTAATAGGCTTTGTAATATTCATAGCAATTTTCATGGGAACACCTAACTGACGAATAGATAAATTCGGATCACCAGTAATTACAGAACGAGCACTAAAATCCACACGCTTACCCATTAAATTACCACGAATTCTACCATTCTTACTATTCAATCTACTCATAATACAATTCATTGTTCTACCAGAACGTTGTGCCATTGGTTCTGCACCCTTCACTTTATTATTTACAATCATCGCTACCAAATATTGCAAAGTATCAACCAACTGTTTTATTACATTTGGCGATGCATTATTTGCTATCTTATCCGCCAAATCACTGTTATTTTTAATAATACTACTATAAATATGCGTTAAGTCATCTTCACTTCTTTGTTGTGCATCATGCTTCACCGAAGGACGAACTGCTGGTGGTGGAACAGGCAATACTTGGCATATCATCCATTCTGGACGAGACCATACTGGACTAAATCCCATAAATGATACATCTTCGTCTGATATTCTTTTAAATTGTCTTAATAATATTTCTGGTGTCAATTCAATCTCGACTCTTTCATTTTGGTCTTCATTTTGATATTCAATTGTTGCCTTAATATTTGAAAAACCTTCTAAACGAATTTTGGATGGTTGAAGACAACCACAACCATCATCTGTGCATTCTCCACACCTATTTATATTAGAACGTAAATTTGTAATATAATGCCATCTTTTATCAGCCGAATAATCTAATATATGTTTATGTTGGTTTTTATTTATAAGAAGCTTACTGCACTTATAACAAATACATTTTGTAATTTTCATAATTTCTTTTATATGTTGTATCCAAAATACTGGACGTGCCATTTCTATATGACCAAAATAACCGGGGGTATCTATGTATGTATACCCATCAGTTGGACATATGATACCCGGTTCCAATACACCCATTCGTGGATCAAATAGCCCCCCTACTACTGGTTTATTATTTATATATGTATCCCGTGAAGAAATTTCAACCACTGAATTTTTTCTAATTTCTTCTGGTGATAACATACTAAATTGGACTCCAATAATACGGGATGCCGGCATTTTATTGTTCATACTCATTTGATGCGACATGAGTAAACTATATTATACTATATTATACTATTTAAATATTTTCATTTCTTAATCAATTTTATATTTACTATATTTTTTTCATCAAATTTGCATAAAATTGATGTAAGAATTATATGATTATTTCATTCATATTATTAAATTAATTACTATAATTAATCATGGCAGGAACTAAACAAAAGGAAATTAAGAAGCAGCTTCTTAATCAAAAACTTAAGAAAAAATCTGTAGATACAGATAGTGATGATTCGGATGAGTATGAAACATTGTCTTCTTCAAGCGAAGAAGAAGATGAAGATGAAGAAAGTGATAGCACTTATAAACCACCTAAATCTAAAAAAAATAAAAAGAACTCAAAGAATATGAAAAAGGGTAAGTATGCCGATTCATCCGACAGTGATGATGAATCCGAAGATGAAGAAGTCGACAGAGCTGAACTACAAAAAATCATTTCAAAAATATTTCCATCTAAATATACATCTAAACGTGCCAAGAATACAGAAAAATCTAAAAAACGTTTAAAAGACCTTGATAATAAGAAGAAATATAACACACGTAATCATAAAAAGAAAAGAAGGTATGAAGAATCTTCGGAAGAAGATGATGATGATTATTATGAAGAGGACGATGGAGAAGATGATAGCGATGATGAAGAATATGGAGAAGATGATAGCGATGATGAAGAAGATGATGAACAAGAACAAGGAGTTTATAATATAGTTATGTTGGGCGGTGGCGAAGAAGATGACGAAGAGTATATCGAAGATAATGCCGATTGCGATAGCGATGATGAAAAAATGTTTATGAAAGAAAACTTTGAAAAAGACAGTAGTACGATTGACGGAGACGACATAAATAAAAAGCACAAGAAGAAGAACAAGAAAAAGAGCGAAGAAGAACAAGAAGAAGCGGAAACTGAATTAAATGATGTAGAACAAGAGTATATTGATTTAGTTGAAACCAGGAAAACATTGACTGCTCAATTCAAGAAGAAACCTAAAAATAAGGTGCTTAAGAGGTCAATTGACGATTGTAATAAATCTATTTTGAAACTAATTAAGAAAGCAAGAAATAAGAATGCAAAGATTTATCATAAATTAATTCATAACGATAAAAAGAAGGCAAATGAAGTTGATTTCTTTAAAAAGAAATTATCTAATAAAGAACAACTTCGAGTTATGCAAGACCTAAAAGAAATTAATAAGCATATTAATATTCAAAAACCATATCGCCTCGCTCTTTTAGATACCAATATTCCTCCCAATTTTAAAGCTGCCGCAATGCAACGACTAAACGTTCTCCGCACAATGGAACCTGGCGACCCCGAATATTATAAAATTAAGAATTGGGTCGACACATTTATGAGAATTCCATTTGGAATTTATCGTAATTTATCTGTGCACATCGATGATGGTATTGACGTTTGTAATCAGTTTATGGAAAATGCAAAAACTTCATTAGATAATTGCGTATATGGTTTGAATGATGCAAAGATTCAAATTATGCAAATGATGGGACAATGGATTTCGAATCCAGGAGCATTAGGCACTGCTATCGCAATTAAAGGACCAATGGGCACTGGCAAAACTACATTAGTCAAAGAAGGCATTAGTAAAATTCTTGGACGTGAATTTGCGTTCATTGCACTTGGTGGTAATAGTGATAGTAGTTTTTTGGAAGGGCATTCGTATACATATGAAGGTAGTTCTTGGGGCAAAATTGTTCAAATTATTATTGACAGTAAGTGCATGAACCCAGTAATATATTTTGATGAATTAGATAAGGTTAGCGATACGCCACGAGGTGAAGAAATTATTGGGATTCTAACACATCTCACAGATACTACACAAAATAGCCAATTTCACGACAAATACTTTTCCGAAGTTGAATTCGATTTAAGTAAATGTTTGTTTATTTTCAGCTATAATGACGAATCTAAAATCAACCCCATTTTAAGAGACCGTATGTATCGAATTCAAACAAAGGGATATGATACTAAAGATAAGCTCATTATCGCAAGGGACCATTTACTACCAAAGATTCGCGAACAAGTTAATTTTAAAGAAGAAGACATTATTATTCCCGACGATACCATACGTTATATTGCTTCTACTGAACATATTACAAAAAAGGAAGATGGGGTCCGTAATCTAAAACGTTGTTTGGAAATTATATATACAAAACTTAACCTATTTAGACTGGTTAAAAGTGAATCCAAAATATTTGAAAAAGATATGGAAATTGAAGTTTCATTCCCTATTACTATTACACAAAAACATGTTGATATTTTCATTAAAAATGAAGATAAGGTAAATCAAAGCATGTTAGCTATGTATATTTAAAAATAAAAATAAAATAATTGTATATATTGTATTTTTTTTGTTCGTATGTTCTTAAATTTGGATATCACCAGTGCTGGCATTTCCTCCACGTGTAGTCAATAATTTGGCTTGATTTTCATTTAAACATAAACCACCCATTGAATCAGTTAATCCATAACTTTTACCTACACATTTAGCATTACCTTTAGCAGTACCAATTTTATCTACCATATGAGGATTTTCTTTTGGTTCACAGTATAAACCATCAAATCCAAATACTTGTTTACATGCATATTCGCCGCTGGATTCAATTACTTTTTCCTTATTTAAATCCATAGAGTCATTTTGTTTATCATTACTGGCATAATCTAATTTGTTATTATTATTTTGAAACCCCTCAAATTTGGAATGTTTTTCAAAAATGCTATCGGTAGAATGAGGAATAAAGGTAGAACAAGAAAACATAGTAGCACAAGAAAGAATCAATACAAAAAGTATGATTACTAAAATATTAAAAAGATCGAACTTCATATACATTTTATTAAGATAAAATTACTGTTTTTAATTGCTAAATTATTATACTAAATGAATTAGTTAAAAATAACATAAATAATATCATATATTTTATATATATAATGGCAAACTTAAGTGATAATGAACGTTTAAATTTACAAAAAATGATAAACGAATCCGAGTGTGAAGATAATACTGAAAATATCCAAAGAGTTAAACATAGTGTTCTTCTTCGCGATAATATACGTAAATTAGATACATTTAAAAAAACGAATCGTGCATTAGAAATAAAGAATTTAGACCAATATCAAGAGCAGGCTAAAGCTACATGCCCTTTTTTATATAATAATTATACTGATATATTCAATCGTATCATTAAAGATGAATTAGATTTGGACATTATGACACAACTGTTAATGGTTTTAAAAATGATTGAAGACGGTAAAGTTGACCAACACGCTGGTTCTGTTATGGTTGGTAAAGTATTAAAAGAGTTATATATAGATAGTGCTTTAAAACGTGGAGAAAATTTGGATAAAGAATACGGCACCACTGAAGCACAAAATACTATTAGCACCAATGATAATAATGAAAGAAATATATCCTGGAAAGAATATAAGAAACTGCATCAAAATTAATTTGCAAGTATATGTAAATGGGGTCTTCACAAAGTAATTTACATCCTATGGATAAATAGGATATAAATGTTATACAATTAGATTAAATATTATTTTGAAAGAATATTAAAGATTCTTTAACTTTATTCATTATAAATAGCTATGCAAAGTGATTATAGTATATATGATAGTTTACGATACACTTCTGAAAATTCATCTAATAATTATGCTATATTAAAACTTGCTATATTAGATGAAAGCCTAATTAAATTATATAATAGTAAAATAGAAACTCATAATGAATCATTTAAAAATAACAAATATCACGATTCTGGTTTTGATTTATTTGTTCCGGAAGATGTAATTTTTGATAATGCAATAGATTCCAAATTTATTGATATGAAAATTAAAGCTGAAATGGTTTATTGTAATATGGATTCTAATAAGTTAACACCTACTGCGTTTACATTGCACCCTCGTTCCAGTATTTCAAAAACTCCATTAATGTTAGCTAATAATACTGGTATTATTGATTCTGGCTATCGTGGTAATTTGATAGGTGCGTTTCGGGCATTAAAACTAAATGATGACTCTATATATACAGTTAATAAACATACAAGACTTATTCAAATTTGTCATTCTGCATTATGCCCTCTTTATGTAGTTATTGTTAATAAAAATGAATTGAGTGATACTGCAAGAGGTAGCGGTGGTTTTGGTTCTACTGGAAAATAATTTTATAATATAGTATTATATTATAAGGTCCCGTATAATGTTAAATGAATATGAATATATAAATAAAGATAATATTGATATTTATAAAGGAAACTTTTTTAATAGCAATAAATCTAAAAATGTTAAAAAAGTTATAGTTTTTGATTTAGATGAAACTTTAGGTTCATTTGCAGAGGTAGATATACTATGGAATACTATAAAAGATATTCTTCGGGATAATAATATTATATCATTTTATCATGTATTGGAATTATTTCCAGAATTCTTAAGAAAAGGTATAAGAAAAATTTTAAATTTTGTATATAAAAAGAAAAAATCTGGTGAATGTTATAAATTATATATTTATACAAATAATCAATCACAAACTTTATTTGTTAGTAATATTATTGATTATTTCACTAAAAAAATAACTACTAACAATGACATATTATTTGACCAAATTATATACGCATTTAAAATTAATAATCAAATTATTCAAATTGGAAGAACTACTCATAAAAAAACACATAATGATTTAATTAATTGCACACTTTTACCAAAAAAAACTGCGATTTGTTTTATTGATGATTATGAATTTGATGAAATGAAAAAGGAACGCATTTATTATATACAGCCTACTGCATATCAACATGGGCTTTCTACTTATGATATATTAACTATATTATTTAAGTCTACTCTTGGTATAATATTGAATGACTATAAATCTATTATTACTGACCAATTTATTACTCGTTGTATGAAACATAATATTTTTAGACCGAATAATGAACGCACTTTTGAACTAATTGAATACCACGAAAATATTTCTAGAAAAATAATGTATCACTTAAAAGATTTTTTTATATTAACTAAAAAGAAATGTAAAACTCATAAACTTAAAAAAACAGGTAATTCATTTACTCGTAAAAATAAAATCACTTAATTTAACTTGCATATTCATACGCCATTATTATTAATTGTTCAGTTTCTGTCAATTTTTGAAATGTAATACATTCATCAAATTTATATTGCACAAAACGATTACTCGGTGATTTACATAATATATTTATTCCTGTATCTAAAAATTTTATATTTACAACTATTCCACCCGATGAGAATTTATTATCCTTTATCCATCTTACATATTTTCCTTTATGTAATTCATTTATTTCTTCTACTAATCTAAATCCTATTAATTTATCACAAATATCTCTCTTTCTTTCGATTTCTGCATCTATTGATTGAATGGTTCCAAATATTTCTTGATTTATTATACTTATTGTTTTATTTTGCAAATAATCATTGCCTTCATCTTCTATTGATTCTAATAATTTATTTGTATCAATTGTTGATAATAATGATGGGTCTTGCATTGCTGCATCAAATAACTCATTTATATTAATGTTATTGTCTGTCATTACAATAACATTCATTTTATTTTCATATTATTTATTCATATTATTTTACTCGTCGATTTGTATCTTTTATATATAGAGGATTATTATGAAACCGAATATGCTCGGTTTCTTCATTTATATTATAAATTGGTCTTCCTGAACCGTAAAATATATCAAATTGTTTCCTTCTCCATACTTCTTGTTTTTTACTTATTTCACTATAATCTAATACTAATTTTAATGTATATTTATTCATTTACTATAACATTATACTATCTTTTTAATTCTTTGTTCTACTATGTTTACTGTATCATTCATATATTCCACTATTCCCAAATTTAATAATAAAAATAACGCACTACTAAATATTATCCTTGAATCTCCTTCTTTTAATACATGTTTTCTAAATGGATGAAACTTCACTAATAGAAATAAACATACAAAATATTGTATCATTCGATTTACATTGTATACGTAGTCATTTAATATATTTATTTTGAAATACGTAAATATTATAAATACTATGTTAAATAAATGAAATAATAATATTATATTGCCATAAAATGGCGAAAATATATCTAATATCTTTTCAAAATCATTTAAAAATTTTTGCATATTAATGTATAATGATAAATTAATAATATGAATAATAATAATAATTCCATTATTAATAACAAATACTTAATACAAAATAAAATTGGTAATGGCAACTTTGGCACTGTGTTTTCTGGAATTAATATTAACTCCAATAAACCAGTTGCTATTAAAGTTGAAAATAGTAATGGGTATACTACTATTAAAAATGAAGCCACTTTACTAAGATATTTACAAGAACATAAATGCTATTTTATTCCTTTATTATTTTGGTACGGTAAACTTAATGATAATTTAATATTAGTTATACCAAAATATGATTGCTCTATTGATGAATATATTTTAAATAATGATTTATCTCTTACGTATATTGATAATATTATGTTAAAAATGATTTCTATTATTGAAACTATTCATACACTATTCATTGTTCATAGAGATATTAAACCTCATCATTTTATGATTAAAAATAATGATATTTTCCTTATTGATTTCGGACTTGCTACCTTTTATATTAATGAAAATAAAACTATTAAAAATAATACTAAAATAAATAATGCTATTATTGGTAGTCCTAATTATGTCAGTTATTTTATACATGAGGGTAATATTTATTCACGGCGCGATGATTTAATCTCTATTGGATACATTTATTATTTTATCAATACAAAAACTATTCCGTGGGATTATATTAATAATATGCATTCTAATCAAGACATCAGCGATTCGCATATTGATAATAATAAAAATATTGAACGTAAAAATATGAAAGATTTAAATTATTTTTATCCACTTTGTATATGTATTAATGATAAATTTGCTGCATATATTCAAAAATGTTATGCATTGGAATATTATGATGAACCTGATTACGACCAATTAATTGCATTATTCCATAGGTAAAACTATTTATCAAAAACAATATAAATAATATATCTTATATATGGTATAGTGAAATACGATGAGTTCCGCTGATAATAGTTTTGTTGGTCAAGTTAAATGGTTTAATAATAAGACTGGATACGGTTTTATTACTGTAAGCAGTGAAGGTGAACATAGCGGCAAGGACATTTTTACTCATTTCTCCGCAATTTCTGTTGGAGATTCCCAATATAAATATCTTGTTCAAGGTGAATATGTTCAATTTGGTATGATTAAGCCCGATAGTGGTTCCCATGAATTCCAAGCTACTAATGTTTCTGGTATTAATAGTGGACGTCTTATGTGCGAAACACGCAACATGAACCAGACCAATCGTCGCCCACGTAAGGATACTACTAATAATAGAAGAAGTCGTCGTCCTGACTCTGAACAAGCTGATTCTTCTGCTGCATAAATATTATATTTCTATACTTTGTAAAATAATTTAAAAAACTTTTTCTATTTATTATAAGATGGATTCTTATAATAAACAATATACCAAAGCTATATATAAAGTTCTTTCTGCTATACGAGATGGAAATAATATTATAATTTGTGGTCCTCAAAATAGTGGAAAAACACACATTCATACTACTATTTCTAAATTTTTAAAAGAAAAAAATTATTATTCTTATGATAGTATGCAAGGGTTTAATAGTTTTAATCAACTTCATGGAAGAACATTCTATACTGATAAATTTTGGATTGAAGAAAATGATAAAACTAAATTAAGTGATATATTAGATAATTATGAATATATTGAAACTAAACTTACATATTCTGATTTATGAACCCCAATCTACATTATCTGGCGTTGAATATAATGGTTTATACCACATAACTCCATTACAAATTGATGTTATATCTAACCACATCAAAATGATATTATTATTATAAAAAATTGATTAAATATATTTTTATTATAAAATATATATAAATTATGGAAAATAACCAAATATTAACCAATACCATATACACGAATACTGATGTAAATATTGTTCGTGAACAAGGTTTAGATAAATTTTATACGATTCCCTCATATTCTAAAAAATGTATTGATACTGTATTTAATTTATATGATAATTGGGACCTAATTATTGAACCAAGTGCTGGTAATGGTAGTTTTCTTACACAATTACCCAAATCTAATACTATAGGTATAGATATTTCTCCAGAACACCCTGACATTATAAAAAAAGATTTCTTTGAATATTCTCCACCTGATAGAAATAATAAAATATTAACAATAGGTAATCCTCCTTTTGGCAAAGTTAGTTCGATGGCTATTAAATTCTTTAATCATGCCGCACAATGGGCTGATGTTATTGCTTTTATTGTACCAAGAACTTTTAGAAAAATTAGTGTTCAAAATAAACTGAATCCTTATTTTCATTTAATCTATGATGAAGATACTCCAACAAATCCTTGTAGTTTTTCGCCATCAATGTCTGTAAAATGTTGCTTTCAAATTTGGGAAAAAAAAGAAGAACCCAGAATTATTAAATCATTACCTACTAACCATTCAGATTGGACATTTATACCATTTGGACCGATTGATGATAAGGGACAGCCTACTCCACCTGATGGAGCTGATTTTGCAATGAGAGCATATGGTGGTAAAATAGGCGAAATCATTACTGAAAATTTACATACATTAAGACCTAAAAGTTGGCATTGGATTAAATCTAATATTGGAGTAAAAAAACTGATTAATAATTTTAATCAATTAGATTATTCTAACAGCCTAAATACAGCAAGGCAAAATTCTATGGGTAAAGCGGAATTAGTTAACTTATACACCAATGTCTTTAATCCTAAAATTTAATAATTCTTTCCAGCATTTATCACCAGGTTTTGGTCTAATTGCATATTCCTTATCATTTGTAGTATCATCTAAATCTGTTTGGGTAATAACACCCAATTTTTTCTTTGTTCCATGTGCATATCCGCCATGATTTAATATTACTTTTTTTAAATCTGCTTTATTTAACTTGAAAATATATAACTCTCCTAATGTATCTACATTACTTTCATCTATATGGTAAGCTGTTAGTATGTAAGAACATTTATGATTCATTCTTAATTGAACATAATTAAATTTATTATTATTTTCTCCACCAGTGGATACCTTAATCTCTAAATTTTCATCTCTATGTTGCAAATCCCCTATGCATAAAGAAGCACTGTTTTTAGTCATACAATATTTTTCTTTTATATAATTTTCGATTAATGGTCCTGATATTTGTCCCGATAATTTATTTACCTTACAGTATATATGTGCTGATTTTAAATCTCCCACTTTCATTATTTCTTTATTATGGTCTAATTTTGATAATTCTAAAACTTGTTTCAGTTTTAAACGCTTATCATTTACGTCATTCTCCTCAATAGTATTAATAATACCATTTAATATGTTTTGAAACTCCATTATACTTTATTAAATATTAATTTTTATATAGTAATATTTAATATTATCAATTTTATGCATTTTTGTGAAATTATTTTTTCTTTGGACAAGTTCCTTTCTTTATGAAATATGAATATCCATAGTTTTCCCAGTTATCCAACACATTATGTATTTCTACATATATTGCATTAAAACTTTTATTTAAATATGGCTCGGGTTCTTCGTATGTATAATCTTTCCATATTTCAGGATGGTCATCTCTTTTTGTTTTTTTAATTCTTTGTTTCATTATTTTATATACTTTTTCAAATTCTTCTTTACACCCTTGAAGATTTAAAATGGGACAAATTTTGAGTTTGTTTTTTCTAATTTTATTATAGAAATGACACATAAAAGCGAAGATTATAAAATTTCTGCTGTTAAATATTACCTTAATAATAAAGATAATATTAGAAAAACCTGTAAAATTTTTGATTGTAAGAAATCTACATTACAAAGATGGATACATAGATACAAAACCACTAAAAATATTACAAGAAGAAACCGAAAATCTGTATCTTACAAAATTACAAAACCACAAGTTAAAAGTGCGTTAGAATTATTAAAGAACAATGAACAATTTACTATGAATGAATTGGTTATTGATATGAAAAAGAAATACCCAACTTTTGATATTACTCCTCAACATTTAGGGCAGATTATTAGAGATAATAATAAGACAAGAAAAAGAACAAGACACGAGCATTTCCCAAAAGAAAGATACAAGAAACCTATTGATAAAGCAACTGAAATGAATAATTTTTTCACAGAAGTTCGTAAATTCCCAATCAATAAAATTATTTGTTTAGATGAAACAAGCGTAGGTTCTGCATTGAAACCAACTTATAGCAGATGTAATTTAGGTAAGCGTTGTATAATAAAAACATCTAATCAATTTATATTCCGTAAATTTACATTATTAGTAGCAATCAATAATTCAAAGTGTGTTGGTAAAGAAATGTATGAAAAGGGTGGTATGTCAAAAGAAAGATTATTAGAATTTTTAGAGAAGCATATTTTTCCAAATTATAAAGACCATCTTATTATATTAGATAATGCTGGAAGTCATAATAACGAATTAATAAAAAGTGCTATTACAAAAAGTGGAAATAAATACTTATTTGCTGTTCCTTATACACCTCGTAGCAATTTACCAATAGAAGCATATTTTAATCAAATAAAAAATACTTTGAAAAAAGATAGAAATGTTGAAAATTACCAACAATTAGAAAATAATGTAAATAAAGCAATTAGAAAGGTAAAACCTGAAAATTATAAGAATTATTTTGAATATGCTTATAACTTGAAGGAAGGTATGGAAATAAAAAGAAAACCATCTACAAGAAGACGAAAATTAAAAAATTATAAATAATATACTTAAAATTTACATAGTATAAGTATATAGTGAATATGAGATTAAAAAGTGAATTATATAAAAAAGAACAAGATGAAATCGTGGAGAAAATTATAACTATTTTAGATTTGGAAAATAAGAATACTTACACTTTGTATGAATTAGATAATAATGAAGAAATCCAAAAGCAAATCATGGAACTAATACCTGAAATAAGAAAATGGTTTTCGTTTAATAATATGAAAGCAGTTGGAGAACCAAATAAAATAAAAAGACCTTGGTTGTCAATAATAAAAAATTTAATAAAGTCAAAATATAATATGAGCAGTTTAGATTATCATTTTACAGAAAAGGGCAAACATATTAGAACACAAATGTATAATTTTACTAAATTTTAGATAGGAATAATATCACTAATAGATAATAATAATTCACTTGAAGGCATACCAATTGATGTTTGAAGACATTTATGTTTATGATAAATTTCACTTGTTGTATTTATTTTACCAATAATTTCAACATTTCTAAAAATGGCATACATATTCTCAAAACAAAAGTTTTCATTAATATATTTTGTAAATTGTTTATTATTATCTTCAAAATATTTACTTGAAAATACTAATTCAACACTATTATTACAATTAGCACAACCAAAACTAATGGGAGTATGAATACTACATATTTTATTTCTCAAAATAATTACATCATTTATTTTGTCCTTAATTGGATTACTTGTAATTTTTAATACTAATGCCTCTTTGTATTGTCTATCATAAAGAAGCACAATATCATTTTCTTTTATATCGTTCAGAAATTTTTTTGCTTGCCAACACATTCCATCATATGAATAAATGCCCTCTTCAATTTGTAGTAATAAATTTTGCCTATGTCCGCTGGGACATATTAATTTTTTAGTCATTTTTATAGTTTCAAACACTTTTTGATGTTTTTGCCATTGATTATTTCGCATAGCACATTTGACTTTAAGATGAGTTGTCATATTATTATTTATGAGATTGATTATTATTATATTTTATAATCAATTTTTTAATCAATTTTTTAATTTATTATATTTAGCGAAAAATACTTAAAATAAAATCTTTAGGAATAATATAGAATGTCTATAAAAGAAAAACCGCCTGACGACTTTTTCAAAGGAATTAAGATTTCCTTGAAAAGTGTCTTGAAACATCCTGATGTAAATTTACCAAAAATTACAAATGCTGTTATTAAGTGTAATAAAATTGTTATTCAAACATTAATGTTTATGAAACTTTTTTTATTAGACCATTATGAGAAGCATAATAGATTACCAATTATTAACGATGAATTCATTAATTCTTCTATGAAAATTTTATGTAATGAAAAAGCATCTGGAAGACCTCCAAAACAAGAAATTAAAGAACTCAAAGAAAAACTCTCCGCATTTTACAAAAGCGATTTTCAACCACTTATTCAAAATGAAGAATTAGATTATACTCATATGAATACCATTTTGGATTATCTTACAATTGATATTCTTACTATGTATGAGAATAATATTAAATTCCATTATGTAGAATATGTTGAACGATATGTGAATGTGGTTTGGAAAAAGAATTTTATTGTAAGTAAAATAAGAAAACTCAATATAACGCAAAAAGAAAAGGAACAGCAAGTAAGTAATCTTTGTAGTCAATTAAGAAAAATTAAAACAGATTTGTTGAATATTGAAAATACAAATTACAAATCTCATTCTATGTATCATACATGGATTAACCGACAAAAACTAATGATTACACCAAATAAATCAACTTATAAAAAGAATAATATTGTTTATGACTTGATGTGTAGTCCTATGGACTATTTTCCTTGTATGATTAATATGATGAAACAAGTTGAAAAAGAAGAACAAACAATCAGTAATGTGTTTCCTATGAGAAGTGAAGTTATACCAAAACATATAAGATTAGATACAACAACATTAGTTCATTTGCTTATGACAAAGAAACAAGGTAATAAAAGTGATTATCTAACCAAAGGAAATCTAAAACGCAAAGAAGATAAAATATGGGAATTCTTTTTTAGAACTGAAAGAAAAATGTTTCATAAAAAATATTATGAATTTCATCACATGATAGAAACGGATGGTGTTAGTTGTTCTTTGCTATTATTGCGTAAAGATTTAATTGGAAAGAAATTACCTATGATGAAAAAAGGTTTATCAACCGAAACTTATATTGATGAATTAACAGAATATTCACAATTACAAAATAAAAAGATTGTAGCAATAGACCCGGGTAAGTGTGATTTAATTTATTGCGTAGATGATGATAAAAAAGAAGCGAATAAGTTTCGTTATTCACAAGACCAACGAAGAAAAGAAACCAAGAAAAAGAAGTATTCAAAAATTCAATTGGAACTGAAAAAAGAAAAGATAAATGGTAAAACAATTATAGAATGGGAAACTGAATTATCAAAGTTAAATAGAAAATCACTTAACATTCAAAAATTCAAAGGATATATCCAAAAGAAGAGTGAAATAAATGGCGTTTTATTCAAGTTTTATGAAACCTATATTTTTAGAAAATTACGCTTACAAAGTTATAGAAATACCAAGAAAAGCGAACAAAAAATGATTAACCAATTTAAGAAAGTATTTGGTAATGAAAAAGATGTAGTTGTTTGTTTTGGCGATTACGAACAAAAGCAACACATGAAATTCAAAGAAGCAACCAAAGGTAAAGGAATGCGAACCTTATTTAGAAAAGCAGGATTTCAAACTTATTTGGTAGATGAATTTAGAACGAGTTGTATGTGTTCTAATTGTGAAATAGGTATTTGTAAAAAGACGATGGTTAGAAAAAATCCAAAACCATATAGAACTGGAAACATAATTGTTCATGGACTGATTTGTTGTAAGAACGGATGCGGTTATTGGAACAGAGATGTGAATGGTGCTACAAATATTTATAAGATTGCTTATAATGCTATAAATAATAAAGAAAGACCAAATTATTTATCAAGAAGAAACAATTTATCAACTGGTTTAGACGAACCAGTAAAACCAAAATTTACATGCTCTGTGAAGGGCAAACCTTGTTAATTTTTATGGGATTTTGTCCCATTTTAAATCTTCAAGGGTGTAAAGTAATCACGACTTAATATATTTCTATACATCTTTACCATTTCCTTTTGACGTTTTTTCATATCTTTATCAATAGGTTTATTCAAATACTTTAATAATGTATAACTTTGACATAATGTATCATTTACATTGATATTCAGGTCTTGAATACCTTCAGTTAAGCTGCACCATTGTATAGTTTCTCCATTTTTCCCTTTTTTTTCTAATACATGATGGTCTGAATTATTGAAACCTTCGCCACCATCTTCTACTACAAACTTCCAATCTCGTGGTGCATATGTTTCTTTAATGATTTCACGAATTGTTTCATCTCCAAAAATTTGATTTATATACGTATAATGATCATTTCCAAATAATCCTAAAGAATTTTTAGTGCAACTATTCATTGATATATAATAATACTAATATTTTATGTCTATATCATTATGTATTATGGTTGGACAAAATTTTAATATAATTAAATATTCTTATCTACCAATATATGCTTTGATAAATTTCTCATTACTTTATTATCCAATTTTATATGTTCTTCCCCTACATCACCTAATATGTTTTGAATCATTTTTAACGAAAATTCGAATGTTGATGAATTCATATCATCACTCGCTGGGTGTTTCTCACGCCATAATGGGAACTGATATTGGTTGTGCTTCGCTACTATCTTCACCATATTACGTAATTGTGTATTATCTGGCGTATCCTTATTCCATTCATCATTATCTTTTATATACATCGTTTCTCGTTTTAAATCGGTGCAATGCAATGGACGCTTCGTTACATCCAGGTCTTTAATACGAGATAAAATCATGTTTGTCATACCATTTACATAACCATTTCTACCAATATATTCTATATCATTGAAATTTACATCTAAATTCTCTATAAATTCTGACATATTCATAGCATCTTTGCAAGTATTATTTAAAAAGAAATTTAAGTTGAACT
>Ga0209632_10002156_pt1 | contig 19144 bp, 15 predicted proteins | sample COG_10_FD_184754 | JGI IMG/M metagenome (GOLD analysis project Ga0209632, IMG submission 184754) | Pelagic Microbial community sample from North Sea - COGITO 998_met_10 (SPAdes) (version 2) | ecosystem: Environmental > Aquatic > Marine > Neritic zone/Coastal water | place: Helgoland, sampling... | reverse complement strand
CTTCAATGACCGATTCCAGGCCAGAGTCGCTTGGGCATTAGGGTCGCTTCAGGCGGACTAGTTTAAGGATCGCGCCTGACGTGGGGATGGTTCGCGCCTCGGCCGAGTGCGTTGGCATGCTAGTGACGTTGCGTGGTTTTCTGAGCGCTACGCAGGCGACCCAAATAGAAGAAGCCCCGAATCCTTATGAGGAGTCGGGGCTTCTTTTTTACTTAGCTTTCGCTGAGCGGTTCACGAAAGACCGAGACGCATCAGTCGAGCACGTCTTTTGCGATCAACTCTTCGAGGTAAGGCGTGTCCCACCATGTAAGCTGGAGGGCCTTCGCACGCCGGAAGAAAATCTGCTGATCGTATTCGATCGTGAAGGCGACTCCGCCCCAGATCTGCGCGCAGACTCGCGTCGTTTCGCGGTAAGTCTCGCAGCAGAAGAGCTTGGCCATCGGGCCGAGGCGAGCCACCGAACGACCCTGGGCCGCGTTCCATGCGGCTTCGTGCACGAGCACCCGCCCACCGTCGATCGACGTCGAAGCATCGGCCATATAGTGCGACAGCGACTGGAAGGCACCGAGAGGCTTGTCGAACTGAATGCGCGAGTTGGCGTACTCGACCGTCTCCGTGAGGCATCGATCTGCCCCGCCGATTGCCGAGGCCGCCAGTAGGATCACGGATTCTTGCATGACCGCGGTCCAGGTCTCCCAGCCGCTACCAGCAGCGCCGATGCGGTCGTCTGCGGAAACGCTCACGCCGTCGAAGTCAATCTGGTACTGCGCCTCGCGACCCTGAGAGAGGAGCTGCTTCATCGTGATGCCGCTCGCGTTCGGGTCGACCAAGAAGAGGTCAACGCCGGCGTCGGTGCGCGCGAGCACGATGAGCTGGTCAGCCGAAGAGGCGTAAGCGACGGATCGCTTGCGGCCCGTAATTTTGAATCCCTCGCCGTCTGATTCCGCCTTAACAGCGATGCCTTTTGCGCTGAAGCCGCGCTGGGGCTCAAGCCATGCCGGCGTCAGAATCGAATCGCCGTTGGCGATCTTCTCTAGCCAAGCATTTTTCTGAGCGTCGTTTCCGCCAGAAAGGAGCAGCTTTGCGCTGACGACGCAGGACACGAAGTGCGGCGTCGGTGCCATAGCGCGTCCGAGTTCTTCGTATACGAAGGCGCCTTCGAGAATCGTTTGTTCGCCGCCGCCATAGCTCTCTGGAATGAGCAGGCCGTTCAGCCCCAGTTCGCTCATCTGCTTCCAGAGTGCATCGGGGTAGCCCTTGGGGTCGTCTTCTGCGTCGCGCACAACCTGTGTATCACAATGCTCTTCGAGCATCGTGCGGGTCATGTCGATCACCATCTGCTGTTCTTCGGTGAAATCGAGATCCATATCGGGGGTCTCCTGCGCGACCGTAGGGGCCGCGCCTAACAGGATGCTGAGTATGTGAGTCAGCCCTAGAAGTTTTTGGGAAGGCCGAGGTGCCGCCTTGCGATGATGTTCTTCTGGATTTCCGAAGAGCCTCCGCCGACGGTCTCGTTTACCGTTGCGCGGTAGGCGCCTTCGAAGCGTCCGCGAAGCGGGGCGTCGTCCTGGCCTTCCATAATCGCACCTTCATGACCCTGGATGTCCAGGGCATCCTTGCAGACGCGCTGTGACAGGGAGGTCGTGAAGAGCTTGTACTGGGAGGACTCAATCGTCGGGGGCTTTCCGCCGGACTTAGCTGCGCAGACAAAGCGCGTCGAGAGCGCCTTCGCTACCGCAGTGTCCGTGACGATCTGGGCGATCTTCTGACGGACGTTCGGATCGTCCTTGAGCGGTTCGTCGTCGCGCGTTGCTTCCTTGACCCAGTCGACGAGGACATCGGAGCGATGTGCGATTGGCGAAAGGGTGAACATCGTGAAGCGTTCGAGGTCGAGCGCCTCCGAGATCATGTGGAAGCCTCTGCCACGCTCGCCCACGAGATAATCGTCGGGAACAAACACGTCATCGAAGAAGACCTGGTTCGTCGTGTCCTTGCCGATCGTCGGCAGGCTGACCACTTCGAGACCGGGGTTATCCATGTTGACGAGGAAGAGCGACAAGCCGTCATGCTTTTTCTTGTCGGGGTCGGTGCGTGCGCCCACCCAGTACCAGTCGGCGAAATGCGCCGAGGTCGTCCACATCTTCTGTCCGTTCAACATCCAGCCGCCTTCGACCTTTTCGGCCTTTAGCTGCATGTTTGCGGCATCGGAACCGGCTTCCGGCTCGGAATAGCCAACCGCGAATTCGACATCCGCGTTGAGAACCATGGGGAGGAACTTGTTTTTTTGGAAGTCGTTGCCGTGTCGGATCAACGTCTTACCGATGATGCCGACGCCCTTGCCGATCTGCGGCGCGGCATGCTTGCTGAGCGCTTCGTTGAGGATGTACTCGTAGACGCCTTCGATCTCTTGGCCACCAAATTCCTTCGGCCAAGACATGCCGAGCCATCCCTTTGCCGCAAGCTTCTTCATGAAGGCACAGCGTTCGGGGGTATCGGAAAGCTGGCTGAAGTTCTCGCGGTGATGGTCCATGACTTCGTCGTCATGATTATCGACCAGCCACGCTTCGACTTCGTCAGCGAATTTCTGTTCTTCCGGGAGGAAATCAAAATCCATTGGGCGGGCTCCAGGGACCACGCCGTATCCGGTATCTCGGACAGCGTGGGTCGGGGTGGAATGCAGCATGCCGCTCGGGATGAGCAGACTCGTAGTACTATATACGAGACGATGCGTATTGTATATAGCCCCGCGGGGCCATGTGGGCCATGTCGATCGCCTGCAGAGAGGGCGGAGCCCGCTCCCCGACAGAATTTAGAGTACGCCGTTCTTAACTAACACGTCGCGAGCGGCTTTCACGCCAACGCTTCGCTCCGCACGCAGCCCTGCGGCCCGTGCACCGTCGACATTGATCTGATTGTCGTCGAGAAAAAGAATGCGCTCGGGCGGACAGCCGAGTTTCGAGATTGCATAGTCGAAGGCTGCTCGGTCGGGTTTCACGAGTCCCATTTCGTGGGATAGGTAAAGCGAGTCGAAGTCTTCGTGAAAGCGGAAGTCGTCGTGAAAACGCTCGGTGTGTAGCGCGTTTGTGTTGCTGAGAGCGGCGACGCGGGTGCGCGCGCGAGTGGATCGCACGAGTTCCTTCGCGCCTGGCAGAAGCCCCTTAGGCCAACTCGCGAAGGCGGCGAGAAAAACTTCGGGCGCGACTGGCATGGACCAGGTCTCGACCATCCCAGCGGCAAAGGCCTGGCTCTCGCATTGGCCGCGCTCGTAGCGTCTCACCCAAGGACAGCTCAGCCAGCGTCGCCAAATTTCATCCTCGTCAGACTCGTTAGAGAACACTGCGAGTTCGCCCATGCCGCCGAGCTCGATTAGAACGCCGCCAAGGTCGAATAGGACAACCTCGATCGGCGTGGTATGTGGGTTCAGGGAGAGCGGCTTTGGATTCGTGATCATATTCGCTCGGTGGTCGCAGGGAACGGATTAGGTCGAGTCGTTGGAGCCGGTAAGTTGTCGGTGTTCGCGAAGCTAGCGATCGAGAGTTTCGGTGTCGGCAGAACCCAGCTGCGCGATGACTTGACCGAGCGGGAGGTGGGTTTCCTGCTGCTCGATAGAACAGCCTCGGCCCGCTCCTCAGTGATGTAGCCCTTCCGGGATGCCACAGCTATGTCGATGGCTCTGTCGTATGGGATTGGTTCTCTGCAGCGTTGGATTAGGAGAGTTAGTGGACCCGGCCAGATGCGCGCGCTGCTCCCTTTCTTATATGGTGCGGGCTCCCGAGTGGCATTCGCTATCGTGCCCGCCAGGTTGATTCGCGCCGAGAGTGCGCAGAAGAGGGCGGCATGGAATTCGAAACGCGGGCAATTCACGTAGGCCAAGAGCCGGACGAAGCCACGGGGGCTGTGATGCCGCCGATCTACGCGACATCCACGTTTGCCCAAACTCGCCCCGGAGAAACTCGGGGCTACGACTACACGCGATCAGGGAATCCGAATTTCACCCGACTTGGAAGCACGCTCGCTTCCCTCGAAGGCGGTGAATACGCGACGGTTTTCGGAAATGGGATGGCCGCGATTACGGCAGTGCTCACGACGTTCTCGAGCGGCGATCTCGTGCTCGCTGAGGAGAACGTGTATGGCTGCACGTTTCGCATTTTCGCGCAGGTCTTTGAGAAATTTGGCCTGCGAGTTCAGTACGTCGACTTCGCCGATTCCTCGAACTACGCACTGATCTCCGAGGTGCGACCGGCGCTCGTTTGGCTTGAGTCTCCGACGAACCCGATGCTCAAAATTCTAGACATAGCGGCGATCTCAGAAGAGGCTGCGAAGGTGGGGGCGCCCGTTCTTGTAGACAACACATTCGCCTCTCCCTATTTCCAGCGACCGCTTGAATTGGGCGCGACCTTATCTCTATCGAGCACGACGAAATACGTGAACGGACACTCGGATTGTTTGGGCGGCGTTGTCGTGACGAATGACGCCGAATGGAACGAGAAGATGATCTTCGCCCAGAAGGCTGCCGGACTTAACCCTTCGCCCTTCGATTGCTGGTTGATTCAGCGCGGCCTAAAAACGCTTGCGCTCCGAATGCGTCAGCATCACGAGAACGCGCTTGAAATTGCGAATTGCCTAGAGGGGTCGGCATCGGTGCGGTGGGTACGACATCCGTTCTTGGATTCGCATCCTCAGGCCGAAGTCGCGCGCAGGCAGATGACCGGTGGCTCCGGGATTGTGACTTTCGAGTTGGACGCGGACCTTGAGACGACGATTACCTTCGTGTCGGGGCTAGAGGTTTTCGCGCTCGCCGAGAGCCTCGGCGGAATCGAGTCGCTGATCGATCATCCTGCTTCGATGACCCACGCGAGCATTCCGCAGCCGGATCGGGAGAAGGTCGGGATTTATGATGGGTTGGTTCGGTTGTCCGTAGGCGTCGAGCACGTGGGCGACCTGATAGAGGATCTTGATCAAGCCTTTCGTCGCGCGGGCCTGCAGGGCATTTCCTAGAGATTAAGCAAGGCAGAGAAAGAGAGAAGCGTGCCCAATACGATCAAGGTTGATACGAAGACGACAGGTGGGAAGGCGCTTGAGCTGAATCTAGACCCCGGGTTTTATGGCAGCTTTGCCGAGATCGGGGCCGGCCAAGAAGTCGGGCGTTGGTTCTTTCGTGTAGGTGGAGCCGCGGGAACAATCGCTAAGACCATGTCGGCCTACGATAAAAAGGTCAGCGACGCGATTTACGGAACCGGCGAGCGTTATGTGTCGAGCGGTCGCTTGATTGCGATGCTTGATCACGAATACGACTTGCTTCTGGAACGGCTGGACCTCGAGCGAGGCGGTGAGTCCGCGTTCTTTGCTTTTGCGGATACGGTGGCCGCGCAAAACTACGCTGGCGATGCGGACTGTAATGGTTGGATGGGCATACGCTTTCAGACGCATCCGCAATCCGAAGCGAATCAAATCTTGCTTCATACTCGGATGCTCGATCAGGAAGGGTTTGATCAGCAGGAGGCCCTCGGCATTCTGGGAGTCAATCTGATCTACGGGGCGGCTCGCTATGCAGACGACCCTGAACGTCTCTTGGGTTCTCTACTCGACGACCTCGGGCGGCGCCGAATCGAAATTGACATGGTTGAATTCACGGGGTCAGCGTTCAGTGAGGTCGACAACCGTCTTCTGAGCCTTCGTCTTGTTGAGTTTGGTCTGAGCCAGGCGGCGATGTTCTCCGCAAGCGGCGAAGTGATACGCCCGTCTGAATTGCTCTACAAGCGTCCCGTGATTTTGCAGCGTGGCCGATTTCGGCCACCTACTAGCGTGCACTCCGATATCGAAAAACGTGCGAAGGAGCGCTTAGCAGCCGATCCGAATGTCGATGCCGGTCGGATCGTTTCGCTCCTCGGAATTTCTGTGAGTGAACTCCGGGCGACGGTGACGGACTCGGGTGAGGATTTCCTTGACCGGATTGAGGCGCTCAATGCTGGCAATCATTCGGTCCTCGTCTCCAACTACACGGAGTACTACCTCGTCGCGGAATACCTTGCGCGATATTCGGCAGCGGAGATCGCTTTGCCCGTTGGGATAATGAACTTTGTCGAGTTGTTTCGCGAGGGCCGTTATTCCGATCTGTCCGGCGGCCTGCTCGAAGCGATGGGAAGGTTGATGGGCCAAGGCGTGCAGATCTATGTGTATCCCGGCCTTGATCCGCAGACCGGTGAGCGAGTCGAGTTAGATGGTTTGGAGCTTTCGGCGGAGGTTCACACGCTCTTTCAATATCTATTGGAGCGTGGGAGCGTGCAGGGCCTGGAAGGACTGCCGGATGAAATGCTTTCTGTGGGATCGGATCAGATTTACGCCTGGATCGGTGAGGGCGATCCCCGGTGGGAGGAGAACGTGCTTCCGGGAGTCGTGCGAGCGATTAAGGCGGGTAACCTCTTTGGGTATCAGGGCTGACTAGAAGTATGAGGAGTACATGATGAGTGTGGAAGTGAAGTTTGATTTCGGAGGCGCCCGCGTCCTCGTCACCGGTGGTTCGAACGGAATCGGCCTAGGCATAGCGCGTGCGTTCGCTGGTTCGAACGCACAGGTCTCCGTCACAGGCCGTCGCGGAAGTGCTTCGGAATACGATTCAGATTTGACAGGCTTCGACTATCACCAAGCGGAGATGACAGACCGGGAGGGTCTTGAGCGACTTGCAGGATCCTTTGATCGACTGGATGTACTCATCAATAACGCAGGTGCTTCATTGATGGCCGAGAACGAATGGGAGCCGGAAATTTTCGAGAAGGCACTCAGTCTGCATTTATTTGCTTCGTTTCGTTTGGCGGTCAAGCTTAAGGATCGGATCGCGCAAAGCGAGATCGAAGGCGGCGGAAGCGTGCTTAATATGTCGAGTATGTCGGCGTTTCGCGCGGTGACGGTCGTACCCGGTTATGGTGCAGCGAAGGCTGCGGTGGTGCAGATGACGAAAAATATGGGCGCGGCTTGGGCGCTCGAGAATGTTCGCGTAAACGCCGCAGCGCCGGGACTTATTAAGAGTCAGATGACAGAAGGGATGATGGGCACGCCCTTCGAGGAGCCCGAGATCCAGCGCACGCCTATGAAGCGATGGGGGACGCCTGAAGACGTGGCGCCGCTCTACCTATTCTTGGCGAGCCCTGCCGCGAAGTTCATCACAGGACAAACGATTTGCGTCGATGGTGGCCAATCGGTGATGTAGCTGCGCGGGAACATGCCGCCGACTTCCACGACTTCTCGGATGGCTTCGTAGCCGAGCGTCGATCCGTCTCTAGCCGCCTAACTCGTCTCCGACGCCCATCGCAGTCGCCAGGATCGCATCTCGGCGACCAAGCGTCGCGCACTCTGGATTCGTTGGTCGGGATTCTTGGCGATGCACTTCATGCAAATTTCTTCGAGCTGCGGCGGGATGTCACGGTCCAAAGCGACTTCCGACGGACGTGGCGGATCGTTGTGTTTTACCTGTTCGAGGATTTTGCTGAGATTGTCGCCAGTGAATGTGGTTCGTCCTGCCAGGATTTCGTAGAGCACGGCGCCCATGCTGTAGATGTCAGAGCGGTGATCGATGTCGCGGCTGCCCTCAATCTGCTCGGGGGACATGTAGTGCGCGGTTCCTTGGAGTTTGCCCTGCGCCGTGAGCGACGGATCGCTGTTCATGAGCATGGGCATCTCCGGCACCTCCTCCGGTTCTTCACTCCAAACCTTGGCGAGTCCCCAATCGAGCAACAGGACTTCGCCGAAGGGGCCCATCAGGATATTTGCGGGCTTTATATCGCGATGGACGACGCCGTGGCTATGGGCGTAGTCGAGTGCATTCGCGACTTGGATAAGGATCGTCACCATGCGGTGGAACCCATAACCGTCTACGGCCTGAGTTCCCTCTTGCTTCGCCAGATCTTGAACCTCACGAAGGGTGTATCCCTCCACCAGCTTCATGGTGAAGAAGTAGTGCCCTTTGTTATTTCGAGAGAGCTCATAAATCGGAATCGTATTAGGGTGCTGGAGCATCGCTGTGACGCGCGCTTCGCGGAGGAAACGCTTCTGCTCGAAGGGATCGTTTGCGATCTCCTTAAGCAGGCTCTTATGCGCCACGACTCGACTGAGATGAAAATCTTTGCAGGATTGGATCAGGCATTTGCCACCGCGCGCGATCGACTTGAACTGCGTGTAGCGCAGATCCGCGTTCCGGACGTGCTCGGGCAGATCGAGATCTGTGTCCTCCATATGGACGACCGGATATTTGTCTTGAGGTTGTGGGAAGAGACGGGCCATGCACGCTCCGCGTCGAGAGAAGACCAAAAGAATTGGACATCGTCTCGCGTAGATTTGGCGGCACCTAATTCGGGACCGCGGGGCTGGAGGGCAGATCGGAACGTAGCGAATTTGGCTTGTGTCTTTCCGGCTCCGATATGCGTTTCGTATGTGATTGCCTCGGCGGGTTCTCAAATCCTTGGATCGGAGCGAAGTGCGCCTGGCACCCCTCGGGGTAAAGAGGGCCGCGCATACGTTCAATGAACGTTTTACAGGGGCGCTGGTTCGGCTGCTTGCTGAAGCGTGCGGAGGTGGCGCTTCGCACGATCGATGTGGCGGGCGCTGCGGATGCGCTGTCCGAGGGCTTCGACTTGCTGCCAGGCCCGGATCGCCTCCTCGCTTCGGCCGCCGAGTTCAAAGGCGATGGCGATGTTGTTATGCGTGGAGATCGATTGAGGATTCTCTTCGAGGGAGGTTTGGTAGGCATTGATGGCCTCGTCCCATCGCTCGAGCTCGCGGTACTTGTTGCCCAGGTTGTACCAAGCCATATGCATTCGGTCTTCGTTTACTAGAGGGAGGTGAACGAAGAAGCCGAGTAGGATGATCGCGACCGCGCGAATCGCGAAGGGAGCCCACGCCCGCGTGCGAAGAAGCCCTGCGAGTTCGAACGCGGCGAAGGCGGCAAAGGGAAGCATGAGGAACGTCGCCGGCATGCGGTAGCGCGAGAGCACGAAGAAGAGCAGAGACGCGATCAGATAGGCACCAATCGCTCCGTGGACAGGCAGGAATTCGCGCCATCGCCCGGCAGTGAGTATTAGGCCGAGCAGGGCGAAGGGCGCAATTAAACCGAGAGAGACGAGCGGCAAGCGCAATACCCAGCTGAAGCGTTTCGAGACTTCGACGGATCGGTTGTTCCAAACCTCGTGCGCATTGACGAAGAGTGCGGCTTTGCGAAATTCGAGTCGGATCCATTTGAGGGGATCGGCGCGAATTTCGTCTACGCCTCGACCCTGCCAATAGGACGAGACCTCTGAAGGCTTGAGCGACCGCCCAGTCTCTCGTTCGGCCACGCCCGTAAAGGCATCGCGCATCGTGCGTGGATTATCGACTCGGACATTCCAGCCAATCGACGGAATCTGCCACGTACCGTCCGCGTGGCGTTGATTTCCCATGTAGAAATTCGCGCCGCCCGTCGAGTTAAGCAGCACGAGATCGTCGCCAACGACGTAGTTCTTGAACGTAAACGGCAAAACGAGCAAGCAGATCACGACTCCAAACGTCGATCCGAATGCGAAGCGTTGACCAAAGCTGTAGTCGCCCTTCATTCCGAAGAGCACCCAGAGCGCGAGTACTGGAGCAAGCAACAGGACCGTCTGCCGGGCGAGCGCTGAGAGCCCAAGAAGCAAGCCGCATAACGCCCAACCTCGATAGGTTGGATAGTGGAGTGCACGAATAGACGCCCAGGCGAGGCCGACAACAAGCGGCACCTGTATGTTGACGATCATCGTCGTGCCGCCGTAAAAGACGTGCATTCCGTAGAGGATCGATGCCAAGCCGGTGAGTGCGGCGATGTGCCGATCGAAAAGCTCCCGTGCGAGTCCCCAAACAAGAACGCAGGATAATGCGCCCAGCACGACCTGGATCATTTTGACGGCGGGAAGGCTCGGGCCAAAGATGGAGTAGACCGAGGCCATGAACATCGGATAGAGCGGGCCTAAGAAGAGAACGCCGTCGCCGCGCCAATCTCCGGCGACGAGCTCGCGTGCCCACGCGTCGTAGACCGCGCCGTCGACGCTGGCGATCGTATAGAAGGGGTCGTGGATCGAGAGCGCGTGCAGATGGAAGGCGCGAAGCACGAGCGCGCAAACGAAGATCGTGAGCGCCACAGACCGGTCGCGTGCGAGCCACGTAGTCAATGCGTTTCCGACCGCGCGATTCGGGCCCCCGCCAGCGGTTCTTTCGCTCTCGGTACCGGGTTCGGCTCGGCCGTGTGTCGCGTCTTCATGCACAGCTTGATTATACGACCCGGCGACGCTCTTGCTTCCAATCGTGATTCCAATCGACAATCAATAGATCCCTTCGCCACGCGAAAGTGAGTTCTTGGCCCCGCGCGTCGCGCCCGGCACGCTGTCCGGTTAGTCTCCTCTTTATGCAAGTGGAATGGGGCGACGCAGAACAAAAGCTGACGGATCGGGTGAGCGTGCTCGTGGGCAGTGCGAACGGAGGCTATCCGTCGGGCAACACGTTGCTCGTTCGCGGGGCGAGCGAGACTTTCGTGATCGATCCCTCCGTCGATGTGATTGCGCGGGGGGGTGTGCCGGCACGGGTCGATGCGGTGCTGAATAGCCATGCCCATGAAGACCATATGCCTGGGAATGGATTTTTTTCCGACGCGCGCGTGCATATTCATGAAGCTGATCTGGAAGGGGCTCGTTCTATCGAGGGCCTGATGGGGGTCTACGGTTTTCGGGATGAAGCCGTGGAACGGGCCTTCAAAAAGACTGTCGTCGAAGATTTTAACTACGCCCCACGTCCCGACGCCTGCGGCTTCAGTGATGGCGACGTCTTTGACCTCGGCGGTCTGTCGATCGAGAGCGTTCACCTTCCAGGGCATACCCGCGGCCATAGCGGCTTCAGAATTTCCGACGATGTCTTCTTTCTGTCGGACATAGACCTCACCGGCTTCGGTCCCTACTACGGTGACGCCTGGAGCGACCTCGATGATTTTGAGGAGAGCCTCCGGCGAGTGCGCGGCGAAGAAGCGCAGTGGTACGTGACTTTTCACCAAAAGGGTGTGATCGAGGGACGCGCGCTTTTTATTGAGTTGCTCGACAAATTTACTTCGGTGATCGATCGGCGGCATAACGCGATGCTCGAATTTCTTGCCGAGCCGCATTCTTTGGATGAGATGGTGGATCATCGCTTTATCTATCGGCCTCACGTGAAGATGGAAATCGTCGAGCCCGTCGAATTTCGGAGCGCAGAACTTCACGTGGCACGGATGCTCGCGCGCGACGAAGCGGTCGAATTCGAACCTGGCCGTTACCGCGCCGCATGAGTGGTGCACAGAAAGAACTTTCTCCGGTCGTGGCGGAGTTGATCGAGCGACTTCGTTTGGAGCCGCATCCCGAAGGTGGTTTCTATCGCGAGACTTGGCGGTCCCCGGTTACCCTTGAAGCGTCGTCACTTCCGGCGGGATATTCGGCAGCGCGCTCCGCTGTAACGTCGATCTATTTTTTGCTTCCGACTGGCGTATGTTCCGCATTGCACCGGGTTCGTTCCGAGGAACTATGGATGCATCACCAAGGCGATGATGTCTTGCTCGGCATCGGTCCAACAGAAACTGAAGCAGAGGCAAAATCCGGGGAGACGATCTTGGGGCAGGGCCTTTCGGCGCAGCTTCAGGCGGTCGTGCCGGCCATGGATTGGCAGCGTGCCGAAGCGCTTCCGGGCCCTTCGGGCTATGCGCTTGTGGGATGTGTCGTTGCGCCGGGGTTCGATTTCGCCGATTTTGAAATGGCGGACTAACGGAATTGCTGGTCAGTCCGGGGTATTTTTCGCGCCCCCTATGGCTGCGTTCGTCACGTGGCTTCGCGGTCCCGGTCGTCTAACCCGCGTCGCGCGCTTGGACGATCATCTTCGCGAGCATGGTGAGCACCGGTTCCCCGTTTTGATTTTCGACACGCTGGCGCGTCGTGACGATCCCCGTATCCGGGCGTGACTTCGAGCGTCGGCTGTCCTCGACTTCGACCTTGAGGGATAAGACATCCCCGGGCCGGACGGGGGTCGCAAGGTCCAGAGACTCCAGCCCAAGCCCAGCGACGAGAACCGGGCGACAGGGCAATTGGTTGTAGAGCGCCTGCCGGATCGAAAATGTTAGGCAGCCCGGTGCGATTAATCCGCCAAAACGGCTTTTCGCCGCGGCGACGGGATCAGTATGAAAGGGTTGTGGGTCAAAACGGCGGCCGAATTCAAGCACTAGAGCTTCAGTGACGTGATAAGCGCCGCCGGCAATTTTGAAATCCGCCGCGTAGTCCTCGAAATACAGCGGAGTAGGATCCGCAGCGAGTCGGTTAGGCGAACCTATGTCTTCGTTCTCGCTCATTGGTTGTTCCCGTTCCCGTTCCCGTTTCGCGCTTCTATTAGGGCCGCGCGCATCGCCTTCGGCGTCGTGAGGCCGACGTGAGCCGGGTCCATGCCGTCGTATTTCCCCGCGATCGCGATGGTCACGATTTCGCGGACCCCGCCATCTACTATGTTGTTTGTGTTCAAAGGGGAGATGTTCCGGTCCTAGTTCGGCGATTGCGCAAGTTTAGGGCCTTCGCTGGCGCGCGCCCCGCCCGACATTAAACCGAACTAGACATTCGGCGTCTTCTCCTGAAAAAGCTCCGCCAGGAAATTAGTCAACGCTTGCCAGGATCGCCGCTCGGAATCACGGTGATAGGCCACGCCTTGCTCGGGCATGTCGTAACGCATGTTCGAAAATGAGTGCATCGTGCCCCCGTAGGCTATGAGCTGCCAGTCCGCGTGGCGCTCACTCATTTCTCGAGCGAAGGGTTCAATCAACTCAGCGGGAACAAGGGGATCGTCCCATCCATGAAGAACCAACACGCGTGGTTCGATCGGTCTGGTCGATTGAGTCGCATGACTTTGAGACGGGGCACTCAGCAACCCATGAAAACTCGCGACGCCGACGAGGGGGGCATTGCCTCGTGCGAGGTCAAGTACGCACATTCCCCCGAAGCAATAACCGATTGCCGCCATCTCGTAGGCGTCGACCTCGGGGAGATCAGCCGCCGCCTCGAGTCCCGCTCGCAGGCGGGCCTGTAGAAAGTCGCGATCCAGTTCGAAGGGCTTCATGAGGGAATAGGCATCCTCATTTGTGGTGCCCTTGACTCCCGCCCCGTAGACATCCAGTGCGAAGCCCGCATAACCCATCCCCGCCAAGGTCACGGCTCGCTCTTCTTCAAAGCCTTGGTCGGTTTTCATGGCGTCGTGCACAACCACGACGCAGGGCCGCGGTGTCGTCCATTGATCATCCCACGCGAATTCGCCGCGAAGGGCATGGCCCTCGTGTTCGTAGTCGACCGATCGGATACGCACCGTCATACTGAAGCTTCCCCCAGCCCGGAGCATCGCCGAACATGACCTCCAATTCCAACCAAGATGATGGAAACGCATCGGCGCCGAAATCCAGTACCCCCCCGGAAGCGGCGGGTACCGCGATCAATGACTTTTTCGAAGTCGTCGAAACGACGCGGTCGGTTCGCAAGCGACTCGATTATGACCGCCCGGTTCCTCCGGAGCTGATCGAACGATGCATCGACGCGGCGGTTCAAGCGCCGACGGGGCTGAACCGAGAGGCCTGGCGCTTTCTGGTCCTGACGGATCCCGAGCCGAAGGCACAAGTTGCCGAACTCTATCGCGCGAGTATGGAGGGGCTTCAGGAACGGGTGCGTGACCGTCTCCCACCGGAACTTCGCGATCAGCCGCTGCCCGGAGACAAGCCGACCTACGTAGGCCTCGCGGAGAATATGCATCGCATGCCCGCACTGATCCTCGTTTGCAGCGAAGGTCGCGCAACCTCTGAAGACGCGGCCATGCAGGTGGCGTTTTACGGTTCGGTCTTGCCCGCAGCTTGGTCTCTAATGCTGTCGCTTCGCGCGTCGGGGCTCGGGACGACTTGGACGACGCTGCTTGTAGCGGAAGAGGCGCGCGTGGCTGCGGCACTCGGGATCCCCGAGAACGTTACACAAACAATTTTGCTCCCGGTCGCCTATACGAAGGGCGCCGTGTTGCGTCGTGCGAAGCGCAAGGGCGCAGCGGATGTGACCTATTGGAACCGTTGGGCGCAGTCGCGAGAATAATTTTCCGTTAGGCAATCACGAGCCTGCCGCGACTCTGCGAAGCCAGAGCAGCGCATTACGAGGAGAGTCGGTTAGACGCAGCTGTAGCGACCGGACGCGTCGGAGCAGACTGCCCTCTGTAGCTCCGCACCAAGGCGCGAAGCCTCGGATTCATTGGGCACGAAGCGGCAGGGGGCTCGCTTCGTGCGCGCATTCCTCTTGCCGCACGGTCGCAGGTCCGCCGCGAAATGGGCATACTCGGGCGCCCTCGCAGAACTTGGCGGGAGGAAATTTGGCCCTCTGGGGGCGAGCCGCGTCTTTGGATTGCCGGCTCGATATTTGGTTGTGAAAGAACGGGAGCAGATGGCGCGGATTCTCACGCTGGATGAAATTGAAGGTGAACCGGTTGGCGGGAAAGCCTCCGGGCTCGCTCGACTTCGCGACATGGGGCTTCGAGTTCCTGAAGCGGTGGTCCTAGTCGGGGCAACTCTGGAAACTCCCGAAGATGAACTCGATGAGCTCGTACAGAAGCTCGTCGAAAGATTCGGCGCGGACCGGGTTGCAGTCCGTTCTTCAGCGTTAGGCGAAGATGGCGTCGAGAGTTCGTTCGCGGGCCAATACGAGACAGTGCTCGATGTGGCGGGTGCGGCCGAGATTCGAGATGCAATTAGAGTTTGTCTTGAGTCGGTCGAGAATGCACGCGCGAGCGCCTATCGCGACGCGCGTGATGCCCAGGCCGAAGAGTCGTCCGTGCCGATGTCGATCGTGGTGCAGCGCATGGTCGATGCACGCGTGTCCGGCGTTTGCTTTACCGCCTGCCCTGTCACGAATCGCAGAAACCGCCTGGTGATCGACGCGATCGAGGGACTCGGAGAAGCGCTGGTATCGGGCGAAGCGAGTCCCGACCACGAGGAGTGGCTACGGGAGGAGCGGGTCTGGGAAGAGACGCAACTCGCGGGAGAGGCCCCCTTTCTTAGTCGAGAGGAGCGGACTCAGATTGCTGAAGAAGCCATCGTCGCCGAAGGTCGCGTGGGCGAACCGATTGATCTGGAATGGGCGATCGATCGGCAGGGGACGCTGCAGTGGCTGCAGGCTCGACCGATTACGACGCTTGCGTATGATCCGCAAACGCTAGACACGATGCTTGAAGAGGTCGGCGACGTCTATACACGATGCAACGTCGGGGAGATGATGCCGGGCGCGGTGTCTCCTTTGACGTACTCCACCTGTGCGAAAGGAATCGACGTAGGCTGGCAGCGGATCAAAGACGATATTCGATTGCCGCGGGGCTCGGCGCCGCCGCGACCTTACCTTGGGATGTCCCACGGCCATCTTTTCATCAACATGAGTGAAGGCGCTCGAGTTTCATCCTCCGTGTCGGGGACGAGTGGAGACCAGCAGAGTCTCGCGATTTGCGGGCGTCTCGTGCCAGAGGTCGTTGCTCCGCCGCCCCCGCCGCTCTACGTGCGCCTGCCGCGGCTGCTTCGTCAGGCTTGGGCGATCTTGCGACCTGCGCCGAGAATTCGTCGCATGGAGGAGCTGCTCGCCTTGGGTGCGATCCCGCGTGAATCGACCGGGCTCGAATCATGGCGTGCGGTGGATGCGCGTATGCCGGACCTTTTTGAGGCCTATCAACTTCATCTCGTCGTATCCTCCGGCGCGGGCGCACTTACACCCATTCTTTTGGGGCAGCTTGCGGGAGATGCGGAGCCGAGCGACGAACATCATGCAATCGTTGCCTCGGTTTTGTCCGGCGCCAAGAATGTGGAGAGCGCGGACATCGCCGAAGGCGCTGAGCGGATTTTGCATGGTTTGCTTGCCGCGGCGGACCGTTCGGCTTCTTTCGTCGACCGGGGAGCCACGGAAGCACGGACTTGGCTCGAGAGCGAAAATGCTGGGGAAGTTGGCGTCCTCTACCGAGCATATATGTCGAAGCACGGTCATCGAAGCTTGCGCGAGCTTGATATTAGGCAACCCGAATGGGCACATGATCCAACGCCTTTAATCCGGTCGCTTCAGACGCAATTGCGCGGACGTCTTTCATCCACTGATGCGGAGCGCTCGGCGGCTGTAGTGAATACCTCGCCTCCGGAAGGAGCGGCCCGCTTTGATCGAATTCGAAAATTTGCTCACATAGCGGTTCGAAACAGGGAGCGATGTAAGTCGCTGCTCGTAGGGTTGACCACAATTTTCAAGAGAGCGTATCGAGCGTTAGGCGATCAGCTTGTAGCTGAAGGGCGTCTTTCGGATGCGGACTCGATCTACTTCCTGTTTCACGAAGAGATCGAAACCCTGGCGGCAGCCCCACCCGGGCACGCTTTGCGGGACGAGGCACTCGCTCGTCGCGAAGCCTTGGCCTATCAAGAGACCCTGCGTTTTCCCGAAGTGATGGTCGGCCGGCCTCAGCCGGAGAGGCCCAGTTTCGAAGGCGCGGACGAACAGCTTGTGATTGGCAAGCCCGTCAGTCGCGGCCGGGTCGAAGGCATTGTTCGCGTGGTGATGACGCTCGAAGAGGCCGAATCCCTAGAGCCCGGTGAGATTCTGGTTGCTCCGATCACGGATGTGGGCTGGACACCCTATTTCGGGGTTATTTCGGGGCTGGTGACGGACGTGGGGAGCGCGGTGTCCCACGGCGCGGTTGTCGCGCGGGAATACGGATTGCCGGCAGTGCTTAATACGAGGAATGGCACTTCTATCTTACGGACTGGAGAGCGCGTAGTTATCGACGGCGATCGCGGCACGATCGAGCGGTTGGATTGGACGGCCTGACGGTCTGCTAGAAACGAGAGTGAGCAGTATCGATCAGCTCAGCCTCGTCGAAGAGTCGTCGCAGAGAGCTGCTCCGGGGACGGACTGGGAGGCGCCACGCCTTTCGAGCTTGTGGATCAAATTAGGGAACTGACTTCGTGCTTCGTCTGCTGATTGAGTTCTCTATCCTCGGCCATCCACCATTCAGGTGGCCCGAGGAATCATGATGCCTTCCTGTCTTCGAACCCAATCCGCTCAGCTCTTCGTATTGTTTGCTCTCATGATGTTCTTGAACGCATCCTTGGTACCCGCGATCGCGAGTGCGGAGGCTGAGGGGCAGCGCACATCCGATCTCGGGGTGTACTCGCCTGGTGGCTGGTCGACGCTTCATCGCGGTCCTGCGAATCGAAAACTCGTTCAGGGCGTTAAACTCGCGGAAAGCTATTCGAGTTGGAGCACACTCGAAGGGGCGTCGATTTTGACGGCGCCGACAATGAGCCCCGATGGCAAGACCATGTACGTAGCGACAGGTCAGGCAGAGGGCAAAGCGAATCTTCACGCCTTTGACCTCGACGGGAACATGCTCTGGCAGGCGCCGCATTGGACGAGTCGCCGCGATGGCATTGATCCGTGCGCCGTACTTTCGAGCGTCATCGTCGACCGTGAGGGTGATCTATATCTGGGCGATTGCAATCAGCTCTTCGCATATCACGGGGACGGACGACTGAAGTGGGTGGCACCGCTGCCTAACGTCCAGCAAGGCGATTGGGTCGTCTCTGACTCGCTTCCAGTGAACGCGCTTACGACCGCAGTCTTTACGAAGGACGGCGACGTATTCGGCGTAACCAATTTTGGCGACATTGTCGTCTTTGATCGCAAGACCGGCCGCAAGCTAAACTCTCCCGCGCGGCTGCCTGGGCATGTTCCAGGCACATCAGAGGTGATGCCCATGCCTCCGACCATCTTCGGTGATGGACTTCTGGACGAGCAAATCAGGGATTGGGCATGGCAGTTGTTAGTCGGCGGGGCAATGCCTTCAGCCAACACGCCCGGTGTGGACATGAAGACCGGGCGCGTATTCGTCGCGGCGACTGCGGTGACTGTGGGTCGCGGGGCACTCTACGGCATTGACCTGGAGCGAAAAGAGGATGCGGAAGGATCCGTCTCAGTTGAAGTTGAAATCGCGTTCGGGACGGAGATGGGCCCCGGCAGTGGGTCGAGTCCCTCGCTCTCGCCCTCTGGGCATCAGGTCTACGTGAGCGACGAGAATGGAAGATTCTATGGAGTCGATGCCAGAACAGGCGAAGTCGTGTGGGAGGCGGAGACGCGAGCGGCTTCGGCTGCTGCTGCGGTCGGAGCCGACGGCACCGTTTACGCGCTGCAAGCCTACGGCCCGGCGCTTATCGCGATCTCAGAGGACGGGCAGGTTCGCTGGGAGAGTGACTTAGAAGCTTTAGCCGAGGCAGCACTTCCTAAGAGTCTGATGCTTGGTGAGCCCTCCGCAATCGGGAATGGAAATCCGACTGTCGTCGATGATCAAATTATTGTCCCGATTGTCTACGGATTTGAGACGAGGATGTTTGGTCGACGCATCCCGTGGCCTGTGACTTCGTCGCTTGTCGCGGTCGACGCCAAAACGGGGAAGGGCCTTCGAAATATTCTCTCCCTCGCTGATGACTCCACGGGGATTACAGTCGTGTTGCCCGATGGGTCGATCATCAACAGCCTTGGTACAGCGATGACTTCTGGCGCGACGCCGCTTGCGGGCCTCGCCCGGATGCTGCTTCCTGGCGATCTCGAGCCGCTCTTGCCCTTGGGCGGGCTTCAGGTGAGTCGGCCTTTGTCTACGGATGCTGCATCGACGAGAGATGCTATGTCTGCGAGGCTCGCGCTTCGGTCCGAGGCGGATCGTCGAGACGATGCCACGCGACACCCTCTCGAGTTGCTTGAGTTTGCAGGAATTCGCGAAGGTATGCGCGTTGCGGAGTTGATGGCGGGCGGGGGCTGGTATGCCGAAGTACTTGCACGCGCAGTCGGTCCAAAAGGTGGGGTCTTAGCCCAGAATAACGAGGTCTCGGCAAGTCGCTACGGAAAGGATCTCGCTAGGCGCCTTGAAGCGCAGGGACTAGAGGCGATCGAATCTCGTGTTGAGGAACTCGATGCACTCGGTTTGGAGTCCGAATCTCTTGATGCGGTCTTTCTCGTCAAATTCTATCACGACACGGTTTGGATGGGCGTGGATAGGCCCGAGATGCTTCGACGGATCCGGGACTCACTCAATCCTGACGGCGTGT